>Ga0209985_10003055_pt1 | contig 14589 bp, 14 predicted proteins | sample NOAtaG_FD_187305 | JGI IMG/M metagenome (GOLD analysis project Ga0209985, IMG submission 187305) | Freshwater lake microbial communities from Lake Erie, under a cyanobacterial bloom - NOAA_Erie_Diel6S_1000h metaG (SPAdes) (version 2) | ecosystem: Environmental > Aquatic > Freshwater > Lake ...
TAATCGGACTCCAACGTTTGGCCCGCAGATGTTTGGCAATATCTTCGATCGATTGTTGCACTTGACGAATTGGTTTATTATCTATGGGTAAGGCATTGCGTAGAATAGCAGTGGGATCCGTTACCGCATCACCCTGAGCAAGCACAGCTAAAGCAGGGGCAGTCCCCTTAACCGTGAACAGACTTAAGATTAAAAATAGTGCTAGGGCGATACTAGCACCGCTTTTTAAGAAAAATTTGCCCCATTCCCGTAATCTTGTCGTTATTTTCATATTTTGGTCGGTTCCTCAATGGCCATACCTATCCAAAATACTTGTAGGCTTTTAGGGGAACCCTTGTCAATAGCTGAGAAAACCGAGTCGGGGGAAGATAAATGTGGTAACTGATGCTAGAGATACTGACCTGAAGATTTTCTCTCAGCCAAATAAGGCTATTTTCTGGGCATTACTGCCAATTACCCGCAAAAAGTGGCTAAAGGGTTGGCAACAGAATTAGTTTTTGGTTGTCCATAAAATTCCTTTTTCCCTCCAAAGATATAAGCTCGATTAATTCCGTATTCTACAGCATTTTCAGGAAGCCATGACTGAGTTTTTGCCAGCAGGGTTTGTTTTTCTGGTTCTTATTGAATATCTCTTTCTTTGAGGATTTTATCGAGTTTTGGGGTAGGAAAAGCGCTGATGGGCTATTTTACCATTTAGTTTATACAGGAACATCCTAACGGCAATTAGCGGCAATTTGATAAACTTTCACGGTTTCTTCGGCACATTTTGCCCAACTAAATTGTTGAGCGCGTTCTCGTCCTTTTTCTGAGAGAGTTTTTCTGAGTTGGCTATCTTGAATTATAGTTAAAATTGCTTGACATAATGCGTCTTCATCGGTGGGATTAATCATAATTCCCGCATCTCCCACCACTTCGGGGAAGGAACTGGTATTAGAAGTAATCACCGGGGTTCCACACTGCATTGCTTCTAGGGGAGGTAATCCAAATCCTTCGTAAAGAGAGGGATAAATAAAAGCAGTGGCACCGCTATAAATAGCACTTAAGTCTTCATCAGGAATGTAACCAGTGAAGATAATTCTATTTTTTAAAATCGGGTTTTCTTGGGCAGTTTTAAAAATATCGTTGTTTTTCCAGCCACTAACACCCACTAAAACTAGATTTAAGTCTATCCTGGGGTTATCGAGGATAATTTTCGTAAAACAACGAATTAGAAAGCTGAGGTTTTTTCTGGGTTCTAAGGTGCAAAGACTGAGAAGATAAGGAGCATTATTAATCTGATATTTTTTAAGTGTATTATCGATAATATCTAGATTTTCAACGGGGAAAAAGTGAGTATCCGCAGCTAAGGGAGTAACAAAAACTCGCTCAGGATTCATTCCTGTATGGTTACAAAAATCATTTTTAGTATGTTGGGAAATACAGGTAATCCAATCTTGATTAGTATCAATACTTTGGAGCATTTTATCATATTTTTGACAAATACTGGTGGTAAAGCTTTTTGAGTCCAAAACTGGAATTAAATCATATATGGTTAAGATTCTAGAAATTCTATTGATTTCATCTTTTGATGGTAGGGCATAAAATAGAGAATGATAAATATTTGCTTGGGAATTAAAGTGAAAATCTATGTCAAATTTTCCTAAAAGCTTAAAAGGAATTTGTAAAGCTAGAGCGGGTTTATAGATTACAGGTAAATATTGACTAGAGAGTTTAATAAATTGTTTTTGACTTTTAACTGCTACCTTATAGAGGTTCAATAAATTTAATTTACTCTGGTGACAGCTTTGATATTGTTTCCTAATTCTTGCCGCTTCATTGCTGATAAATAATTCGGTACTAACACTATCCCAGATGTTATTTAAGCTATTGTATGCAACTAAATCAATTTCTATATCCTTTCTATCTAACAGTTGTTTCAACAGTGAATCAACTACCCGATAAACACCTGTTTTTGCCTTTGCATTGATATATCCTTGTCCTAATACTGTGATATCGTAAGCAATTTTTATCATTGTTTTATTTGTTTCAAAGATTGACGAAAAGATGGCGGGGTAATTGTCACAAAAATAAAAAACAACCAAAATCTAACAATTTTTTTATATACATATAACAGAATTCCTTGAAATCCAAACAATTCTCGATAGTAATTTAACTCTGCCTTCCAATAAGAAGAAGATTTTATTTGAAAATAATCTTGCCAGTATGTCAAAAGCGGTTTGTCGGGATTTAACCAAGATATTCTAGGATGGTCATTTTTACATAAGGCTATAGATTTTTGAAAAACCATCAACTTATACCCCATTTTTTTAGCTACATTGGTATAAATAACATCTCCATAGTATTGTGGGAATAAAAAAGAATTTGGGTAGCCAATTGTGTCAATTACTTGTTTGTAAATACAGATTAAATTTCCAGCTAGTCCATCACATTCTAACAAAATTTTTTGCTTGTCATAAATATTAATAACTTCGTATTTTTTTATTGCAATACCTCCATAACTTGGTTCAAGAGTATCAGGGTCAAAACACTGACCACCAGCGATAATTTTAGGATTAGATTGGCATAAATTTACCAGTTGACTAATCGCTTCTTTTTGGGGATAACAATCATCATTTAACCAAATAAAATATTCTGCACCTTGCTGATAAGCGTACTCCATACCCATTTTAATTGCGCCAGTCCACCATAAATTCCCGTCACCTTGTAGGATGATGACATCGGGGTACTGGGATTGAATTGCGGAGGATGTGCCATCGGAGGAACCGTCATCCACGACAATTACATGGTATTGATCCAAATCACCGTTATTCTCTAGGGTTTCTAGACATTTTAGGGTGATGGCTTTGCGGTTGTGAACGGGTATGATGATATAGACTGGTTCTTTCGTCATAAGCTTGCGGTTGCCGATAGTATCTAGTGGACTGTTTCAACTAAAATAGGGCAATAGATTTCGGCTTAAAGTCTTAGATTATAGAATTTATAGCATTTTTCTAATACACCAAATTAGCTGAAACAATCCACTAGATTAAATATACCCAGAGAGCCAGGGAAATATCACCTTTGAGGGAAAATCTTTTTAATTAACTATCATCAAGAGTTTCTATCATTTCTTGAACCGCCGTTTTAAGGGGAGGTAAATCATGCTCGATTACCCCCCAAACTCGCCAGCAAAAGGCGAGTTTGCCGCTAACGGTTTCGTGGGGGCCGGTAGGTTCCAAATCGATTATTTCTCCCTCAGCAAGTTCGTAGCGGGGATTATTCCAGTAAGTACCTAAGCAAAATTAATTACACATCCAAACCGTCAGCAGTTACTCCGTCAGCTTTTTGCTGTGATCAGTAAACAGTGAACTAAAAACTCAAATCTGATCCCGTCTCCCGTCTCCTGTCTCCTGTCTCCTGTCTCCTGTCTCCTGTCTCGACTGGGAAATTAATTTTGCACGACTACTTATTGACCGAGAAAATCTTCTAGGGTTAGAGTCTGGAAAAGGCTAGGAGAAAGCATAGTTTTAGGGAATATTTTTATCTTTGTTCATTTAACCAACTTAGCAATTCCTCACTGCTGGCCAAGTCTAAAATTCTATCTCCTAAGGTTTCTAATTGCGGGATAGATAGAGATTTAATTTTTTCAGTCATAGCTAAATCTAAACTGCCAAAACGTCGGGTTAAAAGTCGGATAATCAGTTCTGCTTCTCCCTCTTGTCGTCCCTCTTGTCGTCCCTCTTGTCGTCCCTCTTGTCGTCCCTCTTGTCGTCCCTCTTGTCGTCCTAATTGAATACCTTTCTGTTCTCCTAGCTGCAATCCTTCTCTGAGGATTTCTTGATACCAGGGCGATTCTCTTAATACGGTCATATCCCACCTCATAATTTCTTGAACTATTGGTATTTCTAAGACAAATGATGCAAAAAAGGAAAGTAAGGGTTCTAAGTCCTGTAGGCTTTCATTTGCCCTTAATTCTCGCAGGGCTGTGCGAACTACGGTTTCTTCTCCCCCTCCTTTTAGTATAGGAACGAAAGGCAAAAGTGTCGATATTTTTTCTCGAAATACTATTTCTGCCGATACTTCCCAAAGGTTAATTACTCGATATTCTTGATAGGCACGGATTCCCATAAATTCTGAGCTATAACGGCTGGGAATCCTTGAGTTAGTTTGACGGGGTAAAATGTTAACTAAGACGGGATAAACGGGCAAATTGTAGCGTTCTGTGGCTAATCCTGCGTAAGCTCGGATTCTTTGGGGCATTTGCTTTGTGTAACGCAACTGGATTTCGTTAAGGAGCAGAAATTCTCCCTCTTGGGGGCTATAAATTTTCAGGAGAACATCGTTGGCACGACTCACCCATTGAAATTCTGAGCTAAGAAATTCCTGCACTTGTACGTCGGGCTGTTGGGTTAACCATCTTGCCCAATTATCAGGGGCTAAACTGATTAGTCTTTTACTACCTATATCGGCTTTTTTGGTCATAGATTACGGTTATTTTTGGGTATTTGTCATAAAAAGTCAATGACAATAAACTAGATTTCAAAGAAGGATATTAAAACCCTCTTGACTAAAGGGTTTATCGTGGGTAAGAACTTCGCTTATATCTCGATTTTTCATGGCCATCATTGAGATACAATCGACCATGCTATAACCTTTATCTAGTCTTTGTTCGTCTAGGTTTAATCCCGATAAAAACAGCGATGAATTTATTTGCAGCACCTCTATATCGGGATCATCAAGAATATCATGGGTAATTCCTGCTACAGTTTGACGCATGAAAGAACCAAAGGAAGAAAAATAGTTGAGAAATTCAATTAAAACTGCTTCTGTGGTGATTAAGCGGCGATTGGATACAGTTTTTTGTAACTCAATTGCTCTTTCGTGCCATTGATCCCTTAAGTTAGCTAAGGCTACCCAGTACAAAGTATCGACAAAAATTAATTTCACTTTTTGGGCGCTCCGTATAGATAATGATCGAGGTTTTCTGAGGAATCAGTGGGGAGTTGCTCGATAACTTCGGGGGGTAGTTGAGCGACTCGTTCGGCAATTTTGTCCCAAATAGTCTTTTTAGGTTGTTTTTTGTACTGGAGAAATTCGACAAAGTTGAGGACTTCCTGCTGCTGGGAGGGGGAAAGTTGGCCGATTTTTTCGATGAGAATATCGCTGAGAGGATTTTCTGCTTGGGTTTGGGGGGAGGTGGTAGCAACCATAGTTTTAAGCAAGGGAATATGTGTTATTATATTCTACTAGAATTTATTTAATAGCTTCAATATAAATAGAGTCAGGTTTATAAATGCTGTGATCAGGTTCGGTATTGAGATTAAATGCTGTCCATTTAAAAATATAGCTTTCGTGGGCAGTACGTTGTATAATTTGGGTAAATACTAATTTTTGTAGTTCTTGTTCGAGGAAATAGCGATCGCTAATTAGTTTGCTATTTGTTATTAGAGTTGGTGCGGAGAAATGGGAAAAAGTAACCAGAGAAATATCTCGATTACGCAATAATAGTAAGGTAAATCTTAGCAAAATAATAGAAGATGACACCAGAGATTCAACTAAGTATTTGTATTCCAGCTTATAATCGTCCTGATTGGCTAAAACGGGGGATCAATTCAATTATTTCTCAGGGAATTGTTGAGCAAATAGAGATTATTATTTCTGATGATTCTACCGATGAACGATGCAAAAAAGTAGTTCAAGAACTTTTAATAAATTGGTCTGGACAATGGCAATATCAAGCGAATAAACCTAGTTTAGGCATGGCAGAAAACTGGAATTATTCTCTTAAATTAGCTCAAGGTAAATACGTTTTAGTTCTCCATGATGATGATTTTTTATATTCTGAATCTTTGCAAAATATATTGACAAAGATCAGTGATTGTGATAGAGCAGTGATGCTGTTTGGGGTGGCGGTGGTAGATGAGCAAGAAAAAGTCTTAAAACGACAACTAAACGAAGGTTATTTAGTCCCGAAAGCAGCTTTAATTAAACTTTTGTCAAATTCGTCTTTTGTCAGATTTCCTGCTATGGTGATTCAGCGTCAGGTATTTAAAGAAGTAGGATTTTTTAATGCTGCTTTGGGGGAACCCACAGACATTGATATGTGGATACGTCTCTTTAGTCGTTATGGGGTTTTATGTGTACCTACTATCACTTGTGCTTATACGGTACATTCACAAGCTTTAACTATGGGAGTTTTTAATCAAACAACAATTAGAAGACTACTAGAGATTTTTTCGAGAGTTACAGATGTGTTAAATCCGCAGGAATTAGACAGATGTAAAGGAAAATTTTTTCATCAATTTATTCTCGCTGGTGCTTTTCGGATGTTGCGAAGGAAAAATTTAACCGAGTTTCGTCGGGTGATGGAGTTATTTAATTTACCAGAATTGCAGGGTTTAGATTGTCCTTTAAAGTGGTTATTTTTTCGCTGGGTATTTGGTATTTTATCGAAGTTATTGCCAAGTTTTTCCTAGTTTGCCACGAAATCCGTCGTAGGTTCCTTTTAGACAAGCCCAGATTTTTAGTAATGTTTGTGAGCGTTCATAAAAGATAATCTTGATTAAAATGATTGCCAAAAATTTGAAGCGCCGCAGCACTGATCTAGCTAAGTTACCATTAAGACTAGCTAAACGAGTTTCTATAAAAGTATGATTTCTACACATATAATAGTAGCGAAGAGCGGAGTAGTTATAAATCATTACCTCTCTTTTTCTAAAAATCGCTTTGTCTGGTCTAGAATTACCAAATCGATGTTTTATAATTGCATCTTTTACAACGTAAATTTTATAATTTTTATCCAGAAACTTCAAGCAATAATCCCAATCCACGGCATCAATAAAAAAACCTTCTTCTGGTAAATCTACTTTTTTAGCCGCTGATAGTGATACGAGAGAACCTGATGTAATAACAGCATCACATTCATAAGTGTTTAACTGATTCTTGCTGTCATTTGTTTCGATAAATTTATACTTATCAAAAACAATTCCATGCCAAACCTGTCCAGTAATATCATCGATCGGGAGAGGTGCAATTATGCCAATTTGTTGACCAGATTTTGTGAAGTTGTCATAGTTGTTAAGTAATTTTTCTAAAACATCTGGTAAGGGCTGACTATCCTGATCAAATGTCCACAAGAAATCATATCCTTCAGCAATTGCTTTTTTAATTCCAATTTTTAAACCGCCAGAAATTCCGATATTTTCAGGATGATGATCTATCGTAATTTTATTCTCTTCTTTTTCTAAGGTTATCGGTTGAGATGAATTATCAATGATATGTATTTTTTCAATAGGATAGGTCTGTTGTCCTAGTGCAAAAATACAATTATTAACTGCTTCTAAGTCATTATATGACGTTATGTAAGCACATACTTTATACATAGAATATTAACTCCTTAGAGATTTTTATTTTCAATTATTTACTATTATTAAATATCGAGTCTTTATTTCTGAGAAATTGTACAAAATTTTTCAAACCCATTTCTTTGAGTAGAGCTTGTGCCATACGAATTTTGGTCAGCAAACTTTTTTGTTGTTCTTTTTTATGGTTGACTTTAAGTGGATATCTTTCAGAGTATCTTGTAAAGGCAAAACTTTTTTTAGGAGGAGTAGTAACTGGAGGTCGATTGTAATGGCTGATTTCAATAAATATTCCTATTTCTGCAACTATATTAATATAGTGCTTAATAGCGAAATCTAGAGAGATACCGTTTTCATGGAGTTCTAAGATTGTACTTGGATGAACAACATAGACTATTTCTCTGAGTGTCCATCTAGCTTGAAAAATTTCTTCCCAAATTTCTGGATATTTCCAGCACAAATGTAGATAAAGTTCTTCTGTAAAGTAAAACTTATGTCCAAAAATAAAAGCATCATTTGTCCATGCGTAGGGAGTCCATATTTCTAATTCCGCTCCATTTTTTGCAACTCTGCTGACTTCTTGAAATACTTGTCCAGGATTATCAATATGCTCCAAAAAATGTGATGAATAAATATACTCAACACTTTGATCTGGAAAGGGTAGAGGCTGATTTTGTATATCTAATACATAATCTACCCCGTCTGCTTTTTCTATATCGATACCAATTGTTCCCTCTTTTTTAGAATTACCACATCCTAAGTCTAGTCTGAAGTTGCCGTCTTTTTTTATTTCCTCACCGTTCATTTTGGTTCTCCTAGTATATAGTATTTAGTCTTGAGAAGATAATATGTACTTAACAATCCTACACTTAAGTTTTAATTTTTATATTTCTAAAAAACATCCAAGCTTTATAAAAAACACTCGATTTGAAAAACTTAAATTCTTCATTTAGATTTTGATCGCTAAAGATTTCATAATTTCCAGAGATTTTGATTAAATCAGTGTAATTAAGTTTTTGTTTTATCAATTCGTGATCAATAAAATTTGACTTACTTAGTAAATCATACATTATATTGATACCTAAATAATTAATCGAACTGATTTTACTTTGCAAACACAAATTTGCCATTAGGTAATAACCCAATATATCAAAATCATTTGAGTAATGTTTAGACCATTCTTTGGGAATAGCTTCGGGAAAAACTTTTTCTAAATTGTCTAAAATTGACGAGTTTAAATACTGTTGAAAAACCATAGGATATTCTATATACATTCTTCTCCTAGATTCGGTAGTATAAGCACTTGCATTAGCTTCATTATCCCGGAGGCGAAATTTGATTAATTTTTCTGGCAGAATAAAAATTTCATATTTCTGACATAATCTAATCCAAAACTCAAAATCTGGTAATTGTGCCAGTCTGGGATCGTACAAACCAATATCATCGTAACACTCTTTACGAATTAATATACTGGGATGGCATAAACAGTTACCATGATAGAAAAAATAATTTAACCACTCAAATCGAGTTCTATTCTCTCTATCAAAATTTTCATAATTAACTATGGTCAAAACTTGACTATTTTCTCCTATAAACTGAGCTTGACTAAACACTGCTCCAATATTAGGACTTTCATCCAAAAATTTAACTTGTACCTCCAATTTTTGAGGCTTAAAAACGTCATCCGAATTTAAAAGAGAGATGAATTCTCCTTGAGCATTCTGAATACAATGATTGGCAGCTACAACAGCACCCTGATTTTGAGAAAAACAAAATAGTTTGATGCGAGGATCAGTAAACTGTTTAATTATGTCCACCGTGCGATCTTTTGAACCATCATCGGTGATAATAATCTCAAAGTCTTGGTAGGTTTGATCTAGTACGCTTTGAATAGACTCAGCAACGTACTTTTCATGATTGTAGGAAGGAATAATAACTGAAACTCTTGGCATATTAGGGTTTAATCGGTTGAGGTTCTGGCAAAAGAGCTATTTCTTGGATTTTCTGATTAAGAAGTTTTGCATTAGCGATCGATAGTTGCAGTACACGACAAATTTGGCGAATTTCTGTCTCAGCAATGGATGTTCCCGTTGGTAGAATTAGAATTTTTTGAGTTAATTTCTCTGTTTCAGGTAGTAGTAAACCTGCATGAGGAAAATAAGAGCGGTAGGGTTCCATACGATGACAACCAGGATAAAAATAGCGCCGGGCAATGATGTTTTCTGCATGAAGTATTTTCAGTAAATTATCTCGACTAACTCCTGTAATATCTTCCTCGACTTCTAAGACAATATATTGATAATTACATTTTTCAGACCCATTATAAGGTAAAAGGGAAACTCCCGCAATATTTTCTAGTTCCTGCTGATAGGTTTTATAGTTACGATAGTTAACTTCGATAAACTCGTCCATACTCTCTAGGGAGGTGACTCCCATAGCGGCGGCAATTTCGCTCATTTTACCGTTAGTGCCGATATAAACGACGTTATCGTAACCCGCAAAACCAAAGTTTTTCATCAGGCGAATTTTTTGGGCTAATTCATCATTATTAGTAGCGATCGCTCCTCCTTCAAAGGTATTAATAAACTTGGTTGCATGAAAACTAAATACTTCAGCGTCGCCGAAGTTACCGATCATTTGTCCGTTATAGGAACAACCAAAGGCGTGAGAAGCATCGAATAGCAGCTTTAATTGATGTTTTTGAGCAATTTCAGTTAAATTACCCACATCGCAAGCTTGCCCCCACAGATGAACCCCAATAATACCTGTGGTGCAAGGAGTGATCATTGCTTCGACTCGATAGGGATTGAGAATGTGATTTTTCGGATCGATATCACAAAAAACAGGGGTTATCTCTTGCCATTGTAGTGCGTGGGCGGTGGCGATAAAGGTAAAGGAAGGAACGATAACTTCTCCTTTGAGATCACAGGCGCGGATCGCTAATTCTAGAGCAATAGTTCCGTTAGAAGTAGCTATACAGTGTTTAACTCCTAAATGTTCCGCCAGAAGGATTTCAAATTCTTGAACGTAGCGACCATTATTACTTAACCATTTGCGATCGAGTAGATCATTTATTCTCTCTAGCAGGTTTTCCCGATTACCAATATTAGGACGACCCACATGAAGCGGTTCAGAAAAGGATGGACTTCCGCCAAAAATAGCCAAATCATCGAGATTACTTTTGCTTGAATGCGTTTGAGTGACCATAGGGTTTTAGTTTTTTGTCGGCTTACTGCTAATATTCCCAGTTTTGCTAGTCAAGTTAACACTGGAGGAATTGAAACTTCAGCTGCTAGTTATTTTCACTATAGCAGTTCTCATCAGAATGAGGCATGGGCAAGGGGCTTAAACCCTTTGTTGGCAAAACTTGTCGATACCTCAGTAACGTGAAAAGCGCTATAATAACTTTTAGATGTTGTCAAAACTCAATCATTTTTTACAGTTGACTCCCTCTTAGCAATAGGAATATACTTACCACTGGGATCATAGATTTCTTGTTTTAACCTAGCTTCAAGCGCAATAATTTTATCTTTTGTCCGATTTTTAATTGCTTTTGCGGGAGACCCAAAATATACTTTCCAAGGTTCACAGTCTTTTGTAACTAAAGAATTGGCTCCTATTGCTGCACCTTCTCCAATAACTACCCCAGGCAAAACTACTGTATTGGCTCCAATAATAGCGTGTTTTTTGATATGAACAAAGGAGCGAGTAGCAATACGATATGGATAGGGAACTGTTGGATTAGTTAAGCATCCTCCTAAATAATCTTCGTTACCTGTATAAATTTTTACACCACCCGACACACCAGAAAAATCTTCCATTATAAATTCACCACCTCCAGTGATAGAAGTAAATGAGGCAATATGGACAAAGCTACCGATTTCTGTTTTACTTCCACCCATGATGAAGACAAAATCATCAATAATCACTGAATCACCTATAGAAATTACATTAGTGTTAATAATTTTAGAATGTTCCCAAATTGTTACATCTTGTCCAATTCTTGCCCAAGTTAAATCATAAGCTTGATTACCCATATCTAATACCTTTTCTTTTAGATACAAAATTATTTCCACGCCTCACAGATTAACATTGAATCTTTGCGAGTTTCTATATTTCTTAGTTCAGGGATATCACTGCATCCCCATTGCACATCTTTTATCATCTCGAAGCCAACCTCTTTTAATCTTCGATGTAACTCCTCTCTATCATATAACCATTGATGACCCCACCAACGAAAGGCAATATTAACCATTTCTGCTGGAGTTTTAATAAATTGATATTCTGGTAAACTTAACCAATCCTGATTTTTCCAATGAGGAGAATGATACTTTTCAAGTATATATTCTAGAGACGGTACTGCTATTCTTAAAACACCATCGTCTTTTAACAATCTGTGACATTCTGCTAAAAAGCATAAACCTTGATCTATATCTAAATGCTCCAAAAAATGCTCACAGTAAAGTAGTTGACAACTTTTATCGTTTAACGGAATTGGCTTAGAAAGATCCCAAACAATATCGACAGCTTCAACCAATGGATCACCGTCAATATTAATCCAATTACTTAGCTTAATATTTCCACATCCTAGGTGGAGTTTATAAGGATAATCAAAAGAACTACGCTTTAGCTGTACATCAAAATATCTCTTATGATCAAAGATGTTAAACATCTGAAGTGTCTTTAAATTCAACTTTCTAAACTTTTGAACAACTGAGTTTTTCATGTCTTTCTCCTTTTTAACTATCGTTTTGATGTTTTGCAAAATATCTTTGGGTAAATTCGATGTTTCTTTACTACTACTATAGTATTCTACTTTTAGTGTCTTATCTTTACAGTAAACAGTGTAACTAGAATAGTTGTCATGTTTCCAAGTTTGAGTGAGATTTTTGCTCAATTTTAATTGAGTATAAGGATGATTTAAATCTTGATAACTATCCCAAGTTAAGTGTTTCGCTTTTGATTCCTTAACAATTACCCATTTTTTATGCAATACTTGATAGCAAAAATTATGCAAAGTAGAATCTACAAATTTTAATCTATTCTTTTTACGCCAATCGAGAAATTGTAATAGACTTCCTGTTTCAAGCAATATCAAATGTATTCCTGTGAGAGTTTCTGTGTAATCATCATGTTCTTGAATTGGTGCTGGGATCCATTGTTTTGCATCAGGAAATGTTTGAATAGGAAGATTACTCATGTCTAAACCCACAGCACAAGCAAAAACATCTGAATGATGACTTAATACATTTAATTCTTCTTGTAACCAACTATTATTATTAACTGTTAAATCACCATCAGTCAATAGAACATATCCGTAATTACTCCAAGAAATTAATTGTTCAGAATCTAGTACCACTTCTATAGCATTATTCGTAATATTTTTATCGAATAAAATATAGCTATTTATTTTTCCTGATTCTAATAAGCTGATAATATAGGGTTTGATTAAATTCTCTGTAAATTCACTTGGATTTTCCACAACCACTAAATCATATTGATGACTGTTTTGAATCAAAAAATCTAAGGTTTTTCTTATTATGTCAAAATCAAAAAACACTATAACGACACATAAAATCTTTTTGCTCGATAATAGAATTGGCATACGAATCTTTTATCCTCTCTATCTTTAAATTAAATAGATTTCATCAATGATACTTCCCATTCTAGCTTTGGTCTGACAACTCCAGGCCATTTCCCCAGCCAACTAGCATCTCTATCTTTTTCTCCAACTTCAAAAACAATTATGTCTTTGTAAGCTAAAACAATTTGACAATTTTTAACGATCATAACCTCAATTTTATAAGTTTCATCATTTAATAAGCCTCCCGGTATATGACAAGTAACTTGAATCAGTCCCTTCGATAATATTTGTGGCTCAGAAAAGGAGTTAAAAATATGAACTTCTTGAGTGTCGAATAAGTTTAAACTTAGATTAAGTTGAGCATTTTCAGAAAAATTCCAAAATTCAACAATCAGACTTAATGCAGAATTGACTGTAATTTCTTGAGAATCATCTTTAGATACTAACTTGACATAATGAAGTCGCACCTCATCATTGCCTGGCGCTGTTTCAATAGCTAACCATTTTTTTTCTAGTTGATATATACATCCTATTTGTAAATATCCAGACACGGCCTTTTCGATTGAATTAATTTCAACAATACTTCCATCATTTAACCAAATACCCTTTTGGCATAAACTCTGAACTGCTGTCATATTATGACTAACAAATAAAACCGTTCTCCCCTCCTTGCTGGCCACATCACCCATCTTGCCTAAACACTTTTTTTGAAAAGCCGCATCACCCACCGCTAAGACTTCATCTACTACTAAAATCTCCGGTTCTAGGTGTGCCGCCACCGCAAAAGCCAAACGGACATACATCCCCGAAGAATAGCGCTTAACGGGAGTATCGAGGAACTTTTCCACCTCGGCAAACGCCACTATCTCATCGAACTTGCGATCGATTTCTTGCCGCATCATCCCCAACACCGCACCATTGAGATAGATATTTTCCCTCCCCGTCAACTCCGGATGAAAACCGGTTCCCACCTCCAATAAACTCGCTACCCGTCCCTTTAAGCGGACTCGTCCGGTGGTTGGTTCCGTAATCCGGCTGAGAATCTTTAAAAGAGTCGATTTTCCCGCACCATTGCGGCCAATAATTCCCACCACTTCGCCGCGCTTGACTTGAAAAGAGACATCCTTCAGCGCCCAAAATTCCTCCTTAGTCTCGGTTTTTTTGCCTCCGAAACCCTTTAACACCGATTTTACCCCCTGGGCAATCACATCGCGCAAAGCAGTGTACTTCTCTCGTTCCTGTTGATGGTCGAGAACATAGCGCTTACCCAAATTTTCCACCTCGATGATTGTGTCCGTCATGATCGCAGGGAAAATACTACCATGTTATTAGTTTACACCCCTAAGATACCCAAGCGCTCGGCAAAACTATCACCTCCGGCAGAAAAAAATTATTTTTAAGTGTTTTCACCAAAAATTATTAGGTAAGAATATACTGAGAAGATATGAAGGCTCAAAAAATTTAACAACAATCATCGGAAGTCATGGGAGGTAAACCCTGTATTCCTGGTTAGCGAGTCACCGTGAGAACCTAACTAAAAAACTTTATGAACACACCAGAATTAGCCATTGCTACCGTTGGTTTAACCAAACAATTTGACCGCCATGGGGCTGTTAATCAAGTGGATTTACAGATTGAAGCGGGGGAAGTTTACGGGTTAATCGG
>Ga0209985_10003057_pt1 | contig 14583 bp, 14 predicted proteins | sample NOAtaG_FD_187305 | JGI IMG/M metagenome (GOLD analysis project Ga0209985, IMG submission 187305) | Freshwater lake microbial communities from Lake Erie, under a cyanobacterial bloom - NOAA_Erie_Diel6S_1000h metaG (SPAdes) (version 2) | ecosystem: Environmental > Aquatic > Freshwater > Lake ...
GGTACTTGTCCCAGACATCGTGCGGCGTCGGCGCGAAGATCGAGATCAGGCGACGATAGGTCAGCACCCGGTCGCCGTTCGGACCGAACACCCAGCAGCACTGGAAGTAGAGCCCCGGGAAATGCCGGTCGGTCTCGTAGCCGTTACCGGCGAGGAACACTCCGTGGCGCTGCGCGAGCGCGGCCAGCGCCGCGTATTCAGGTCCGTCCGGCGCGATCGCGCCCTTCGCCGCCCATTCCGGGATGGTCTCGCCCCAAGGCGGACCGGACAGGATGTACTCGGGCAGCACCACGAGCTTGAGGTCCGGACCGATCCAGCGCTGCGCGCCCTCCAACGCCACGCCGATGCGGAGCAACGAAGCCTGCATCCTCTGCGCCGCGCTCTCACGGTCGCGGTCGGGATGTACGCCGTCGCAGTCCACCTGCAACGCGAGCGCGGCGTAGCGGTCGAGTCTCTCGGTCATGTCGCTGCGGCTCCTGCGCGGGTCTCCGCGATGTCGCTCCAGGTCTCGATGTCGATGATGCGTCCTTGGGCGACGAGGAAGCGGTCGCACCAACGCACGGCGCTGAACGGGACGCCGTCCTTGAAAGTGCCGGACAGCGTGCCGCGCACATAGACCGCGAGGCCACCGGCCGCCTCGCAGGCCTCGAAAGCGTCGGCCTGCTTGCGGAACTCGGCGTAGCGTTCCGCCGCGAACGCCGCGAAAGCCTCGAGCGCGGCGAACTGGTGCCCGCCCGAGATCGTGACCCGGGCCCCCGGCGCCATCATGGCCGTGGCGGCGGCGAGGTCGCGCCGCCAGACGGCATCGAGCCAGTTGCGCGCGAGATCGATCGCGTCCGCGCGCTCCGTGCGCGCGGTGCCGACCACGATGCGACCATCACCGAGATTGCCTGTCATGGGTTCAGTATGCCCGAGCGCGCCGGGCGGGGGCATCCCGCCGCATCGCCCGGGCCGGCATCGACCGCCGAAGACCCACGGCTGGCCGCGGACCGGCCTATGGATTAGCCTTGCGGGACCATGACCGACCCCGCCCGCCTGGAAGCCCTCGAGATGCGCATCGCGCATCTGGAGCGGGCCGTGCAGGAACTCTCCGAGGAGTTCTACCGGCAACAACGCGACATCGACCGCCTGCGGCAGCGCAACCAGCAGCTGCTCGCCGAGGTCGAGGGCGGTGGCGCAGGGGCGAGCCGCACGGATCCCGAACCGCCGCCCCATTATTGACCGCCGACGAACGACCTGCCGGAGCCTGCCGATGACCCGAACACTCGCCGCTTTGCTGTCCGCCCTCGCCGCCCTCACCGCGCCGCTGTCCGTCGCCGCACAGGAAGCGGCTCCGACCGCCCCGACTGCCGCGGCCGCCTCCGCGGACCCGGCCGACGCGTTCTCCGCGGAGAAGATGTGGTCGCTCGCCCGCCTCGGCGACACCGCGATCTCGCCGGACGGCAGCATCGCGGCCGTCACCGTGACGCGCTTCGACATCGCCGAGAACCGCGGCGCCACCGACATCTGGCTGGTGCCGGTCGCCGGCGGGCCGGCGCGTCCGCTCACCAGCGACAAGGCCGCCGACACCTCGCCCGCCTTCAGCCCGGACGGCCGCAGCATCGCCTTCCTGTCCAAGCGCGGCGACGACAAAGAATCCCAGATCTACATCATCCCCGTCGATGGCGGCGAAGCGCGGCGCCTGACGCAGGTGCCGACCGGCGCCAACGCCATCAAGTGGTTCCCGGACGGCAAGAACATCGCCTTCGTCACGCCGATCTGGACCGACCTCGTCGAGTGGAAGGACCAGGCGAAGCGGCTGAAGGATCGCGCCGACAGCAAGATGAGCGCGCGCAGCTGGGACCGTGCGCCGCTCGCGTATTGGGACCGTTACCTCGACGACCGCGAACCCCATCTCTTCTCCGTGGCGGTCGAAGGCGGTGAGCCGCAGGCGATCACCCGGCTCTCCGGACTGTCGCTGTCGAGGAGGGACTACTCCGCCTCGTCCTACGACATCTCGCCCGACGGCCTCGAGGTCGCGTTCGTCGCGGATGTCGACCGCAGCGGCATCGAGCCCAACTACGATGTCATCACCATCGCCGCCTGCGGCTGCAAACCGCCGCGCAACCTGACCGAGGGCAACCGCGCCGACGACGACGATCCCGCCTACAGCCCCGACGGCAAGTGGCTCGCTTACACCGCGCAGAGGATCCCGCCGTTCTACGCCGACCGCGCGCGCCTGATGCTGGTGGACCGTGCGACGGGCGCGATGCGCGACCTGTCGGGGAACTTCGACCGCTCGGCCGGCGTGCTCGTCTGGCGGCCGGATTCGAAGGCCGTCTTCAGCGCCATCGACGACGCGGCGGTCAACCGCATCTGGCGCTTCGACATCGCCGCGCCCGGCAAGCCGCGCGCGGTGACCACGACGCCGAGCTTCGGCTCGCTGGCGGTGGCGGAGCGTGGCGGCGCCAAGCCGGCCGCCGTCGCGCTGCGGCAGAGCTTCTCCGAGCCGCCGACGCTGGTGCGCGTCGACCTCACGAGCGGTGCGGCGACGCGCCTCACCGACTTCAACGACGCGGCGCTCGCCGGCGTGTCGCTCGGCAAGGTGGACAGCGTCACCTACACGGGCAGCGGCGGCGCGCCGATCCAGATGTGGGTCATCCATCCGCCGGGCTTCGATCCGACGAAGCGTTATCCGGTGATGATGCTGCTGCACGGCGGTCCGCACAACGGCATCCAGGATGCGACGCAATGGCGTTGGAACGCACATGTGTTCGCCAGCTGGGGCTATGTCGTCACCTGGCACAACTTCCACGGCTCGAGCGGTTTCGGGCAGGACTTCGCCGACTCGATCAACCCCGACTGGATCACCAAGCCCTACGCGGACACGATCGCCGCCGCGCAGTGGGTCGCCGCCCAGCCCTGGGCGGACACCGACCGCATGGTCGCGGCGGGCGCGAGCTACGGCGGCTTCCTCGCCGCCACGCTGCTCGGCCGCGCGCATCCGTTCAAGGCGCTGGTGGCGCACGCCGCGGTCTACAACAAGTACACGCAGATCGCCGCCGACTTCGGCGCCGAGAAGGACCGTTTCTTCGAGTTCTGGGAGCGGCCCGAGGAGTTCGCGCGCTATTCGCCGCACACCTCGGCCGGCAACTTCGTCACCCCGACGCTCGTCATCCACGGCCAGCAGGACCTGCGCGTACCGGTGAACCACGGCGTCGAGCTCTTCAACACGCTGCAGAAGCGCGGCGTGCCCTCTAAGTTCGTCTACTACCCGGACGAGAACCACTGGATCCTGAAGCCGCAGAACTCGCTGCACTGGTACGCCACCGTGCGCCAGTGGGTCGAGAAGTACGCGCCGCCGGGGGTGCGCTGATGGACGCCCGTCGGTTGCGCCGCCGCGAGTTCCTGCAGGCCGGCGCGGCGATCGCCGCCGCTGCGGCCCTGTCCACCACCGGCCGCGCGGCGCGGCCGATGCGCATCCTGATCCTCGGCGGCACGCGGTTCATCGGGCTGCACATGACGGCGCTCGCGCTGGCGCGCGGCCACTCGGTGACCTTCTTCAACCGCGGCCGCACCAACAAGGACCGCTTCCCCGAGGTGCCGCGCATCACCGGCGACCGCAACGGCGATCTCGGCGGGCTCGCGGGCCGGTCCTTCGACGCGGTGATCGACAACTCGGGCTATGTGCCGCGGCAGGTGCGGCTCGCCGCGCAGATGCTGCGCGCATCCGTGCCCCACTACCTCTTCGTCTCGTCGCTGTCGGTCTATGCGTCGTTCGCCGCGCCGAACGACGAAGACTCACCCGTGGGCAAGCTCGCCGACGAGACCGTCGAGACCGTCGACGGCGCGACCTTCGGTCCGCTCAAGGCGCTGTGCGAGACGGCGGCGCGCGAGGTCTACGGCGCGGGCAACGTCACCGTGCTGCGTCCCGGACTCATCGTGGGACCGGATGACAACACCGACCGCTTCACCTACTGGCCGGCGCGCGCGGCGCGCGGCGGACGCTTCGCTGCGCCCGGTACGCCCGCGGATCCGGTGCAGCTCATCGACGCCCGCGACCTGGCGGCCTTCGCGCTCGACGCCATCGAACGCCGCGTCACCGGCACCTTCAACGTCGTCTCCGCCCCGGGACGGTTCACCATCGGCGAGCTCGTCGCGGAGTCGGTGGCCGCCGCCCGCAGCATCGCCAAGCCGGACGCGACGCCGGAACCGGTGTGGATGCCCGCGCCGTTCCTCGAGGCGCAGGGCGTGCAGCCGTGGTCCGACATGCCGGTGTGGGTGCCCGCCACGGGCGACAGCGCCGGCTTCGCCGCCACCGCGATGTCGCGCGCCACCGTCGCGGGTCTGCGCATCCGCCCGCTCGCCGAGACCGTCGTCGACACGCTGCGCTGGCATCTTTCGCGTCCCGCCGCCGAGCGTGACAAGCTCAAAGCGGGTCTCGCAGCCGAGCGCGAGACGAAGCTGCTCGCCGATTTCCGTCCCTGACCCGGAGACCACGCCATGCTGCGCATCCTCGGCATCGTCCTGAAGACCGTCGGTTACGCGGTGCTGGCGCTCGCAGCGCTGCTCGCCGCCTATGTGTTCTGGTTGAGCGGTTCATCGCACGAACCGGTGGGCATCCGAGCGGCCTCCACCTACACCTCGCCGGGCGGTCCGGTGTTGGTGTTCGGCGGCAACCGCGCGACCGGTCTCGAGGTCGTGAAACGCCTCAAGGCGCGCGGCGAGCAGGTCACCGTCGCGGTGCGACCGACCTCCGATACCGCGGCGCTGCGCGAGCTCGGCGTCGCGACCGTGGTCGCCGATGCCATGGACGCGGAGCAGGTCCGCGCGGCGGTCGCAGCGGGCGGTTACGCGGCGGTCATCTCGACGCTCGGCACGGGCCGGGGCGACAAGACCCGTCGTCCTGATTTCGAGGGCAACCGCAACGCGATCGACGCGGCCGCAGCCGCGGGCGTGAAGCGCTTCGTGCTGGTGACGGTGGTAGGCACCGGCGATTCCTGGGAGACGGCGCCGGCGCCGTCGCGCCGCTTCCTCAAGGAGGTGATCGCGCTCAAGGGCCGGGCCGAGGACCACCTGCGCGCGAGCGGGCTCGACTACACGATCATCCGGCCCGGCGGTCTCGGCGATGTGAAGGCCACCGGCACGGCGGTCCTCGCGGACGATCCGAAGGCCTTCAGCTACATCGCACGCGGCGACCTCGCGGAACTGGTCGTGCAGGCGCTCGGCGATCCGTCGACCGCCGGCAAGACCTACAACGCCTACGATCCCTCGCGCCGCACCATGTGGAAGATGTTCAACGACTGAGCGCGGCGACCCCACCGCGCATCCCGTCACCCCGTCTGCACATCGACGGGTCGGACCGGTCCGCTCTACTCGGCCGTGAGCTTGACCGTCTCCTCGCTCCAGGCCACCGCATCGAGATAAGCGGCACGCACCTTCGCCAGGTCGTCGTAGCCTGCGGCGGACACCGCATCCCAATCGCCGCGCTCCCAGGCCTCGATCGCCGACAGCGCACGACCCGCGGGCCCGGCACGCTCGAGCACGGCCGCACGCACGGCCGGCGCAAGCGAAAGACCGGACAAGGATTCCTCACGCGACATCCCGAGCAGCGCATCGAGGTGCGACAGAAGGCCGGTCATGAAGAAGGTGCCCGCATCGGCACCGACCGCAGGGTCGTAGATGAGCTCCGCCATCCGCGCGCGGATCAGCGTGTTGGTGAGCAGCCAGGTCGGACGGTCACGGAACGATGCCAACGACAGGATCGCGCAGAGCTTGAGCAGGTTGTCACGGCCGAGGAGGTTGACGCCGTGGCGGATGGAGGACACCGGCGACGGGAACGAGTAGTAGGCGGAGTTCAGCGTGCGCAGCACACGGTGCACGAGCGCGACATCGCGCGACACCAGCTTCTCGACCGCCTCCGTCGAGTAATCGGGAGCCTGCAACGCGGCGAGCACCTGCAGCGTGGCGGGCTGGAAACCCTCGGCACGCTGACCCTGGAAGGTCTCGGGTCGCTGCAGGAAGAAGCCTTGGAACCCCGAGAACCCCATCGCCTTGCAGCGCACGAACTGCTCACGGGTCTCCACCTTCTCGGCGATCAGCCGGATGTTGCGTGCGCGGATCTCGCCGACCATGTCGGCGAGCGTCTCGGGCGGCTGCGCCAGGATGTCGACCTTGACGCTGTCGACATGGGGCAGCAGCCGCGGATCGCCCTGCCCGGGCGCCCAAGCGAAGTCGTCGAGCGCGACGCGGAACCCGTGCGACCGGTAGGACTTGATGCCGGCGACCACCGCATCGTCGGCCTCGACATCCTCGAGCACCTCCAGCACCACGCGGTCCGGCGGCAGCGGGATGTCGATGGGCTTGCGGATCAGTTCGCCCGGCAGGTTGATGTGGATGTCGGCCTTGCCGGCGAGATGGTCGAGACCGAAATCGCTGACCGCTGCGAGGATCACGCGCGCGGTGGCCGCGGCGCCGGAGGTGTCGGACACATCCCCCGTGCCCGGACGGTAGAGGAGCTCGTACGCCTGGACCCGGGAGATCTGGTCGAAGATGGGCTGCCGCGCCACGCGCACACCATGCCGTGCGTCGTCCGCGAACACCGCCGCCGCCCGGCGCTTCTCTCCTCGTCTCATGACTCCTCCATGGTATCCGGGCAGTATCGGCAGAGCGTCACCCGCCTTCAATCCCCCGATGCCGATTCCGCGGAACAGTTCCGCTCGGTCTTGACATGGCCACGCTCCGGACATCCGTGACGCCGGGGACCGGCCTCGCGCCGATGCGCCCGTAGGATGGCCCCACGCATCGGAGGACCGACATGACCAGCACCGCAATCCCCTCTGCATCGACGCTCGCATTCCTCGGCCGCGAGCACGGCCACTTCATCGGCGGACGATGGGTCACGCCCGCCTCGAGCGCGACCATCGATGTGTACGACCCGGCCACCGGGGAGCGCATCTCACGGGTCGCCGCCGGCGGTGCCGCCGATGTCGACGCGGCGGTGCGCGCTGCGCGCGCGGCGTTCGAGGGACCTTGGTCGCGCTTCACCGCCGCGCAGCGCAGCGCAGTGCTCTGGAAGGTGGCCGACCTCGTGCAGCAGGACTTCCAGCGCCTCTGCGAGCTCGAGGTGCTCGACAGCGGGTTGCCGATGCCGCTGGCGCAGTATGTCTGCGGCATGGTGGTCCCGGAGTTCTTCCGCTACTACGCCGGCTGGCCGACCAAGATCGAGGGCGCGACCATCCCCGCAGCGCCGCAGGGCAAGCTGCCGGGCGAGGCGATATCGTTCACGCTGCGCGAGCCGATCGGCGTGGTCGGTGCGATCACGCCCTGGAACTCGCCGCTGCCGATGGTGATGCTCAAGGTGGCCCCCGCTCTCGCCACCGGCTGCACGCTGGTGCTGAAGCCCGCCGAGCTCGCACCGCTCAGCGCGATGCGCCTCGCCGAGATCTGCCAGGAGGCGGGCGTGCCCGACGGCGTCATCAACCTCGTCAACGGCACGGGCGAGAGCGCGGGCGCGGCGCTCGCAGCGCATCCCGGTGTCGACAAGATCGCTTTCACGGGCTCGACCGAGGTAGGCCGCATGATCGTGCGCGCCGCGGCGGCGGACCTGAAGAAGGTGACGCTCGAGCTCGGCGGCAAGTCGCCGGTCGTGGTGTTCGATGACGCCGACCTCGAACAGGCGATCCCCGGCGCGGCGCGCGCCTGCTTCTTCCTGCAGGGCCAGAACTGCATGGCGGGCACGCGGCTCTTCGTGCACGAGAAGGTGCACGACCGCATGGTCGAGGGCATCGCCGCCATCGCGCGCGCGATGAAGCTCGGCCCGGGCATGGATCCGACCTCAGAGTTCGGTCCGCTGATCTCCGCGCAGCAGCGCGAGCGGGTGGCCGGATTCGTCGCGGCCGGACGACGCGAGGGTGCCGAGGTCGTCTGCGGCGGCACGGCGCCGTCGCGGCCCGGTTACTTCTTCGAGCCGACGGTGCTCGCACGCACCCGCGACGACATGACGCCGGTGCGTGAGGAGATCTTCGGGCCGGTGCTCTGCGTGCAGTCCTTCGGCGATGACGACCTCGCGCAGGTGGCGCGCGCGGCCAACTCGACCATCTACGGCCTGTCGGGCAGCGTCTGGACGCGCGACCTCGGCCGCGCCATGCAGATGGTACGGCGCATCGATGCCGGCCAGGTGAGCGTGAACATGCACGCCGCCATCGATCCCGCGATGCCCTTCGGCGGCAACAAGCAATCCGGTTGGGGCCGCGAGTTCGGCAAGGAAGGCCTCGAGCCCTACCTCAAGACCAAGGGCGTCTCGATGACATGGTGACGCGGGCCGGTGCGGCCTCAGGGCGCGCGCGCGCAGTCGGTCGGTTCCGCCGCTGCAGCGGCGGTGCCTGACGCCGCGAGGAAGCGACGGTATTCGACGTTCGCCATCAGCAGACGCCGCGCGGCACAGCGCAGTTCGTCGATGTCGCCGGGCGCGGCATCGAACGCCGTCGGCAGGCGCGTCAACCGCCCGTACCGCGGGTCGTCGCGCAACTCGTCGAGGTCCACCTCGACGATATGTGCCCGCTCCGCCCCGCCGTCGCCGTCCATCCAGCGCCGCAGCGTCTCGCGCAGCAGCGCCTTGGTCTCGACGGTGTAGCGGTCGACCGGCACGGTGCCGGTCAGGCGCAGCATCTCCATGGCATCGGGCGGCCGACGCGAACCGCCGATGCGGCCCGCCTGCCAGTCCGATGCGTTCACCGTGATGAAGACCAGACGCTGGGAGCGCGAGACCGCGCCCGGATCGGGCTGCGCCGGGTCGTCACGGTCGGCGAGCGCATCGAGCGCCGCGCGCGCGCCGAGGTTGTCTCCCAATGCGCCGTCGACGAGGTGCAGCCAGCCGTAACGGTCCCGGTCTGCATAGGACTGCATCGCGGAGGCGCGGAGGTGGCGGCGTGAATCGTCATGGGCCGCGGCGGCGGGCGCCACCCAAACGGGCATGCGGTACCCGCAGCCGCCGGCCCGGTTGCGCAGCGTGATCGGCGTGAGCAGCGCCGGCACCGACGACGAGGCCGCCACGGCGCGGCTGATGGGATAGCTGTCGAGGTCGGCGCACAGCAGGTCGAAGCTCTCCTGCGTGAACTCGAAGCGCGCCGCGACGCCGATGTCGGTGGCGTTGAGGATCAGGAAGGGCCGCTGCCCCGAGCGGTCGAGGTCCGCGAACTTCGCGCCGCGGAACAGCTTGCGGTCGAGGTAATCGGCGTAGACATCGCCGCGGGAGTACTCGCTCGACGCCAACCGCACCCAGTTGCGCGGATCGAGGAACACCGCGCGCTGCAGGCCGCCCGATACATCGCGCGTCAGGAAGCGCCGCCGGAAATCGGTGAACAACCGGTCGCCGTGCAGCGCCCAGTAGGTCGCAGTCACGGCGCCGCCCGAGACGGCGGAGACGAGGTCGACCTCGTCGAGCAGACGGCGCGGGCCGGTGCCGTCGGTCGGCCGGATACGGTCCTCGGCGAGCTGCTCCAGCACGCCGTACGCGAACGCCGATGCGCGCATGCCGCCGCCCGAGAAGCTCACCACCACCCGCAGATCGTCGGGCGCGCGACGCGGCAGCACCGCCGAGGCGCGATAGCCGTCCGCGCCCGCCGGACGCGTGAGCGGCTCGCCGAGGAACGCACGCGACGACGAGCAGCCCGCCAACAGCGCCAGCGCGACGAGGCATACGGATCGCGCGCCGGCGCGCGGCGCTTCAGCGCGGCGGCGGAGAGAGCGTGCGGCGTACATTGCGGGACAGATAGTCGGCGAGGCCGTCGATCTCGGCGGCCGTGAGGGCCGCGAAGCGCGGCCCGTGCGAGGCCTGCAGACGCGGACGCCGTCCTTCGACGGCATCCTGCACCTGCCGCTTCAGGTAGCCGTGATGCTGACCGGCGAGGCGCGGCACACCGCGCACGGCATCGCCCTGCCCCGTGGCGCCGTGGCACGCCGCACAGCCCATGACGAACGCGCGGGCGCCTGCGTCGAGACCGGCGCCGCTGCCGATCGCCGCGGGCAGCGACGCATCGAGGTGCGAGACGAAGGCCGCGAGCGCAACGAGATCGTCCGGCCGTTCCACGACCCGCAGCCGGGCGACATGCTCCATGCGCGGATCCCAACGCGTGCCATCGCGGTAGTCGGCGAGCTGCCGGATCAGGACCCGCTCGTGCTGGCCCGCCAGCACCGGAGCGGGCCCGTCGGGCTGCCCCATGCCGGCAGCGCCGTGGCAGGCCGAGCAGGTGGCGAAGAGGCTCTCGCCGCGGGTCGGCGGATCGGCGACGGCCGGCGATGTCCACAAAGAGAGCGCCAGGAGGACCGGAAAGACACGAGCGCGGACCGGAAGGTCGGACATGACGGCTATCATAGGCCGCATCCGACCGACCCGCGCATACGGATCCACCGCAGCAGGGTGGAACCAGGAGCGCGGCGGTCGGTCGATAGGACATCCTGCCGCCGTACCTACCATCTCTTCCTCCGGAGAACGCCATGATGACGACCCGCCGCTCCGTCCCCCGTGCCACGCGTCTCGCGATCGCCGCGCTCTGCGCCCTCGGTGCCGCGGCCGGCAGCGCATCCGCGCAGGATGCCCCCGCCGCCCGTGAACTGCGCGGCGAGTGGCCGGGCGTGGGCATCGCCGTGGTGGTCGACGAGGGCACGGCCGAGCCGCGCAGCATCGGCAGCTATGCCGTTCGTCTCTACGACGGCCGTCGCGGCGCGGGCGCCTGGGACGCCTACCTGACCGGCGTCGTCCGGCCGCGCGATGGCACGCTCGCGAAGATCGTCTTCGCCGATCTCGACGACGACAGCGCGGCCGAACTCGTCGTGGTCACGCAGTCCGCCGGTTCAGGCGGTTATCTCGCGGCGGACGCCTTCCGGCTGCGGCATGGCGTGCTGGCGCGTGTCGCCGGCGTCGAAGGTCTCGCCCCCTCGGCGGATCCGGTGGCGGCGCTGCGCAGAGCTGCAGCGCGCTGAGACCTGCTCGCTACCAGCTCCCGGTGTTGGGCATCGAAGCCCAAGGCTCGGTGGGCGGCAACGCCCCGCCGTCCTGCAGCAGCTCGATGCTGATGCCGTCCGGCGAGCGCACGAAGGCCATCCGGCCATCGCGCGGCGGTCGCAGGATCGTCACGCCATGGTCGGCGAGGCGCTGGCAAGAGGCATAGATGTCGGGCACGGCATACGCGAGATGGCCGAAGTTCCGGCCGCCCGTGTAGGTCTCAGGATCCCAGTTGTGGGTGAGCTCGACCTGCGCCGAGTGGTCGCCCGGCGCCGCGAGGAACACCAGCGAGAACCGTCCCTGCGGATAGTCCTTGCGCGACAGCAGCTCGAGGCCCAGCGCGTCGCGGTAGAAGCGCAGCGACGCGTCGATGTCGGTGACGCGCACCATCGTGTGCAGGTACTTCACGGGCCGCTCCTTCAGAACATCTCGGACGGACCGGGCGCCTGCGCCTCGACCGGCTTGTGCCGCGCGACGATGAAGTCGCCGGTGATCATCGCATCGTAGGACTGCCCCGGGCCCACCATCGGATAGACGCCGGCGTCCGGGTCGATGATGACCTCGAGGAACGCGGGCCCGCGGAACTCGATGAACTCGCGCACCACACGCGTGATGTCCTCTTTGCGGTCGAGACGCGCCGCCCAGGGGAAGCCGTCGGCCTGCGCGGCCTTCACGAAGTCCTTCTTGTGCAGCGACTTGTCGCTCGCCGACATGCGGCCCTTGAAGAACAGCTTCTGCCACTGCTTGACCATGCCGTCGCCGAAGTTGTTGAGCACCACCACCTTGACCGGCAGGTCGTAGGTGGTGACGGTCTCGAGCTCGCCGAAGTTCATGCGGATCGAGGCGTCGCCGTCGATGTCGATGACGAGCGCGCCGGGCTGCGCGAACTGCGCGCCGATGGCGGCCGGCAGACCGAAGCCCATGGTGCCCATCGACCCCGAGGTGAGCCACAGCCGCGGATGACGGAAATCGAAGTACTGCGCCGCCCACATCTGGTGCTGACCGACGCCGGTGGCGATGATCGCCTCGCCCTTGGTCAGCCGGTTGATCTCTTCGATGACATGGTAGGGCTGGATGAGCGGGCTCTTGCGGTCGTAATCCATGGCGTGCTTCGTGCGCAGCGCATCGATCTCGACATGCCATGCAGCGAAGTCGCCGCTGAAGCCGCGCGCGCGGCCGAAGGCGGTCAGCGCCTCGAGCGCGCCCGGCAGCTCGCCGACATGGCTCCAGTCGACGCGCTTGACCTTGTTGATCTCGGCGCGATCGATGTCGAGGTGCGCGATGCGCTTGGCACGCGGCGCGAACTTCGAGGGCACGCCGGCGACGCGGTCATCGAAGCGCGCGCCGACCGCGATCAAGAGGTCGCAGTCCTCGACCGCATAGTTGGCGAACGCCGCGCCGTGCATGCCGAGCATGCGCATCGCGAGCGGATGCGTGGTGTCGAAGGCGCCGATGCCCATCAGCGTGGTGACCACCGGCACGCCGAAAGCGGTGGCGAACTCCGTGAGCTGCTTCGCGGCGCTGCCGTTGATGACACCGCCGCCCACATAGAGCAGCGGACGCCGCGACTCGCCGAGCATCGCGAAGAAGGCCTCGGCCTCGTCGTCCTCGATGCCGGCATGGCGCGCTGCGAACAAGCGCTTGCGGTAGCCCGGGATGGGCAACAGCCCCTCGCCGCGGAAGGTGCCGCTCCAGTTCTGCACATCCTTCGGGACATCGATGACCACCGGACCGGGGCGGCCCGTGCGGGCGATCTCGAACGCGGTGCGCACCGTGGCCTCGAGCTTCTCGGGGTCGGTGACGAGGAAGATATGCTTGGCGACCGAGCCCATGATGGCGGGCACCGGCGCTTCCTGGAACGCGTCGGTGCCGATCGCGGCGGTGGGCACCTGACCGCAGATGACGATCATCGGCACCGAGTCCGCCATGGAGTCGCGGACCGGCGTGACGGTGTTGGTCGCGCCGGGACCCGAAGTGACGAGACAGACGCCGACCCGGCCGCTGGCGCGCGCATAGCCCGCCGCCATGAAGCCTGCGCCCTGCTCGTTGGCGGGCACGATCAACGGCATCTGCGGCTCGCTGCGCTCGGTGCGCTGCTGGTTGTAGCGGAACACCGCGTCATAGGTCGGCAGGATGGCGCCGCCCGAGTAGCCGAAGATGGCAGTGGTGCCCTCGTCGGCCAGCACCTGCACGATCATCTCGGCGCCGGTCATCGTCTGACCGGAGAGCGGATGGGACTTGGCGGAATCAGCGTCGGGCGGAGCCATAGAGCCGTTCAGACTATCAGTTTGCCCGTGCCGTGCAATATGCTGCACGCCTGCCATGCGCCACATCATCGCCATACTGCTGCAGAACGAGGCCGGTGCGCTGACGCGCGTCGCGGGCCTCTTCTCGACCCGCGGCTACAACATCGAATCGCTGTCGGTGGCGGCCACCGACGACCCGACGGTCTCGCGCATCACGCTGGTGACGCGCGGCTCGGACGCCGCCGTCCAGCAGATCATCAACCAGCTCAACAAGCTGATCGATGTGGTGGCGGTCGAGGACATGACCCGCGGCGAGCACTTCGAGCGCGAGCTCGTGCTGCTGAAGCTCAAGGTGCGCCCCGAACAGACCGACGCCGTCCGCGGCTATGTGGTGCGCGCCGGCGGGCGCGTGATGGACCCCGCTAGCGAAGGCTTCATCGTCGAGCTCACCGCGAGCGAGTCGGAGGTGGATGCCTTCGTCACCGACCTCGGCAAGGGCGCGCAGCTGCTCGAAGTGGTGCGCAGCGGTGCGCTCGGCATCAGCCGCCTGGAGCGTCCGGCCCGCGCTGCGCGGGAGTGATCGGCTCCTAGGCCGTACGGATGACCAACGGCGACACCGCGCGCCGGATGACCTCAGGCACCGGCACGCTCGTGCGTGCGGTCGCATCCACATAGACATGCACGAACCGGCCGAGCGCTGCGCCCTGTGCCGCGCCCTGCGCGAACACGCCCAAACGGTAGATGACGCTGCGCTCGCCGAGACGCTCGACGGCGAGTCCGACCTCCAGCGTCTGCGGGAACGACAGCGACGAGAAGTAGGTGCAGCCGGTCTCGGCGACCACACCGATCTGCGGCAGCGCACGGATGTCGACGCCCGACGACTCCATCAGGAAAGCGTTCACGGCGGTGTCGAAGTACGAGTAGTACACGACATTGTTGATGTGGCCGTAGGCGTCGTTGTCCATCCAACGCGTGCCGATGGTACGGAACACCGGGAATTCGCTGCGCAGCGGGGGTTGTGGGCGGCTCATCAGGTCATTGTCGGCCCTGTCGCGCCCGCTTGCCAGCGCATCGGAGGTTGCCAGCGACCTGCGCGCACCTTAGCGTGTGGGCATGAAGACCCGCGCTGCGCTGCTCACCCGCATGGGCGCTCCCGCCCCCTACGCCGACTCGCGACCGCTGGAGGTCGTCGAGGTCGACCTCGCACCGCCCGGACCCGGCGAGGTGCTGCTGCGCATGCGCGCCGCCGGTCTTTGCCATTCCGATCTGTCCGTCATCGACGGCAACCGGCCGCGGCCGCTGCCGATGGTGCTCGGCCATGAGGGCGCAGGGGTGATCGAAGAGGTCGGCCCC
>Ga0209985_10003063_pt1 | contig 14577 bp, 16 predicted proteins | sample NOAtaG_FD_187305 | JGI IMG/M metagenome (GOLD analysis project Ga0209985, IMG submission 187305) | Freshwater lake microbial communities from Lake Erie, under a cyanobacterial bloom - NOAA_Erie_Diel6S_1000h metaG (SPAdes) (version 2) | ecosystem: Environmental > Aquatic > Freshwater > Lake ...
CACGGCGGTGAGTCTGCTGCCCGTGCACCATCACATGGACGAGCCGGCGCTGACCGCGCGCGGCCTCGTCAACTACTGGGGCTACAACACGCTCGGGTTCTTCTGCCCGGAGCCGCGCTATGCGGCCGCGGCGCGCGCGGCGGAGGCCGCCGACAGGCCGGTCGACGGCGCGGCCGTGCGCGAGGAGTTCCGCGCGATGGTACGCGCGCTGCATGGCGCCGGCATCGAGGTGATCATCGATGTGGTGTACAACCACACCTGCGAGAGCGATGAGCACGGCCCGACCTTGTCTTGGCGGGGGCTCGACAACGCCTCGTGGTACCGCCTCGATCCACAGCGACCGGAACGGTATGTCAACGATTCAGGCTGCGGCAACGTGCTCGATCTCGCGCGGCCACCGGTGCTGCAGTTCGTCATGGCGAGCCTGCGGCACTGGGCGGACGACATGGGCGTCGACGGCTTCCGCTTCGATCTCGCGCCGGCGCTCGCCCGCGGCGAGCACGGCTTCTCGGCGGACGCGCCGTTGTTCCGGGCGATCGCGCAGGACCCGCTGCTCTCGGGCAAGCGCCTCATCGCCGAACCATGGGATGTGGGGCCCGACGGCTATCGTCTCGGCGGCTTCCCGGCGGGTTGGGCCGAGTGGAACGACCGTTTCCGCGACGGCATGCGCCGTTGGTGGCTGCGGCGCGAGGTCACGCGCGGCGAGTTCGCGCTGCGGCTCTGCGGCTCGAGCGATGTGTTCCACCGTGCGGGGCGTCTTCCCTCCGACTCGGTCAACTATGTGGTCTCGCACGACGGCTTCACCTTGCGCGATCTCGTCACCTATCCGCATCGCCGCAACGAGGCGAACGGCGAGGGCAACCGCGACGGCCACGCGCATGAGCACGGCGACGACTTCGGTGTCGTCGGCGAGACCGACGACGCAGCGGTCGGCGCCGCGCGCGCGCGGGCGCAGCGCGCGCTGCTCGCGACGGTGCTGCTCGCGCAAGGCACGCCCATGCTCGCGGCAGGCGCGGAGACCGGCCATACCCAGCGCGGCAACAACAACCCGTATTGCCAGGACAACGAGACCGCGTGGCTCGACTGGACCTCCGTCGATGAGGCGCTGATCGCGTTCGTGGCGCGTGTTTCGCGTCTGCGCCGCGAGCGGCTGCCGTTCGCCGACCGGTGGTACGACGGCATGCCGGACGGGCAGGGTGTCGCGGATGTGTCCTGGTCGGACGCGGACGGCCGTGTGCTCGATCCGGCGGCCTGGCACTCGGCCGACCGTGCGCTCGCGGTGCTCATCGGTCGTCCGGGGCGGGGCGGGCCGCCGCTGCTGGCGCTCGTCAACGGCGACGCCGCGCCGCGGTCCTTCCACCTGCCGCCCGGCCGTTGGCGCCCGTTGCTCGACAGCGGAGAGTTGGACGGTGCGCCGCGGGAGGCGGCATGCGAGCGCGTACGGCGCGTCGACGGTGACCGGATCGTGATGTTCGTGATGATGGACGGGGTGGAGTCTTGAGACTGCCGCGCGCCTGCGGTGTGCTGCTGCACCCGACCTCGCTGCCCGGGCCGCAGGGTTGCGGCGATCTCGGAGAGGGCGCGCGTCGTTTCGTCGACTGGCTCGCCGAAGCCGGTCAAAGATGGTGGCAGGTGTTGCCGCTCGGCGGGCTTGGACCCGGCCACTCGCCGTACATGAGCACCTCGGCGTTCGCCGCGAACCCGTTGCTCGTCGACCTCGAGGAGCTGGCGCAGCGCGGTTGGCTCGAGGCGGATGAGCTCGTGCCGCCGAGGCCGTTCCCCGCCGCGTGGGTCGACTATCCCGCGACGATCGCTTGGCGTCATGCGCGTCTCGAGCGCGCAGCGAGGCGTTTCGACGACCGCGCCGACGCCGCCTCGCGCGCCGACTTCGCGCTCTTCTGCGACCGTCACGCCGCGTGGCTGGACGACTACGCCCTGTTCATGGCGCTCGACGAAGCGCAGCCGGGCTCGGGCTGGCAGGCGTGGCCTGACGGGCTCGCGACCCGCGATGCGGGAGCCTTGGCGCGGGCCCGCCGCCGGCTCGCGCCGCGGCTGCGGTTCTGGAGCTTCGTGCAGTGGTGCTTCGACCGGCAGTGGCAGGCGCTGCGCGTGTACGCCCGGGCGCGCGGTGTCCGGATGTTCGGTGATGCACCGATCTTCGTGGCGTCGCACGGCGCCGATGCTTGGGCCCATCCCCAGCTGTTCGAGCTCGATGACGCGGGCCATCCGCTCGCGATCGCAGGTGTACCGCCCGATTATTTCAGCCCGACCGGGCAGCGTTGGGGGAATCCGCTCTATCGCTGGGACGCCCATGCGGCCGAGGGCTACGCCTGGTGGGTGGCCCGCGTGAAGCACGCGCTCGAGACCTTCGATCTGCTGCGCATCGATCACTTCCGAGGTTTCGCGGCCTATTGGCGCATCCCGATGCACGAAGCGACCGCAGTCCATGGCGAGTGGCTGCCGGGACCGGGCGCCGCGCTGTTCGAGGCGATGGAGCGCGAGCTCGGATCGCTGCCCATCGTCGCCGAGGACCTCGGGGTCATCACGCCTGATGTCGAGGAGCTGCGCCGACGGTTCCGGTTCCCCGGCATGAAGGTGCTGCAGTTCGCCTGGAGCGGCGACATCGACAACCCGCATCTGCCGCACAACCACGCGCAGGACACCGTGGTCTACACCGGCACCCACGACAACGACACCACGGTGGGTTGGTGGTCGGGTGCGGATGCGGAACAGCGTCGGCATCTGTGCGAATATCTCGCCACCGACGGCGGCGAGATCCACTGGGACATGGTGCGCGCGGCATGCGAGAGCAAGGCCGACACGGCGATGATCCCGCTGCAGGACCTGCTCGGGCTCGACGGCCGTCACCGCATGAACACGCCCGGGCGCGCCGAGGGTTGCTGGGAGTGGCGCTTCGGGTGGTCGCAGCTCGGTGAGGAGCCGGCCCGACGGCTCTCGGCGCTCTGCAGCCTGCATCGACGGGACGGCATGCCGCTGCCCGACTGATGACGGCCGGCACGGAGAAGGGGATACGAAGCATGGAATGGTTGGACGACATCTTCTTGGGCAATCCGCTGCGCTCCTGGGCGATGGCTGCGGCTGCGTTCGTCGGGGTGCTGGTGCTGCTGCCCGTCATCCGCGGACTGGTGATCGCCAGGGTGCGCCGCATCCGCAAGGAGGAGCGACCACCTTGGGCGCAGCTCGTGCTGCTGCTGATCACGCGCACCCGGCGGTTGTGGATCTTCGTCGCGGCGCTCTATGCCGCCGAGCACTTCCTCGACCTGCCGGAGCGGATCGAGAAGATATCCACGGCGGTGATCGTGGTGGTCGCCTGGCTGCAGGCCGCGGTCTGGGGCGTGGCGATGATCGAGTTCCTGCTGCGCAAGCGGCAGGCGCGGCTCGAGGCCGAGGGCGACACCCGGCAGAGCGGTTCGGTGAGCGTGCTGATGTTCGTCGCGCGCATCGTGCTGTTCGCGCTCGCGCTGCTGCTCGCGCTCGACAACCTCGGCGTCAACATCACGGCGCTGGTGGCCGGTCTCGGCATCGGCGGCATCGCCATCGCGCTGGCGGTGCAGACCATCCTCGGCGACCTGCTGGCCTCGCTCTCCATCACGCTCGACAAGCCCTTCGTCGAAGGCGATTGGCTGCGCATCGACGACATCGAGGGCACGGTGGAGCACATCGGCGTCAAGAGCACGCGCGTGCGCAGCGTGTCGGGCGAACAGGTGATCCTGTCGAACGCCGACCTGCTGCGCAGCCGGGTGCGCAACATGGGCCGCATGCCCGAGCGCCGGGCGCTGTTCCAGCTCGGCGTCGCCTACGAGACCCCGCCCGCGCTGCTGGCCGAGGTCCCGAAGATCGTCGAGCACGCCGTGGCGGGCGTCGCGGGGACGCGGTTCGAGTACTGCGTGCTGCGCGGTTTCGGTGATTCGGCGTTGCAGTACGAGGTGGTCTATTTCGTGCCGAACCCCACGACGGCGCGCAACAAGTTCATCGTCATCGGCGATGAGGTCAACCGCCGCATCCACGCGGAGTTCGCGGGGCGTGGCATCGCCTTCGCCTATCCGACGCGCAACTTGATCGTGCGGCGGACGGATCTGCCCCAGGGGTGGTGATCATGCGGACGGCGGGCCCCTCGCGTGCGGTGCGGCGACGAACGATGGCGTCGGTCATGTTCGCCGCGCTGCTGGCGGTGCCGACGGGGACGTTGCACGCGGAGGATGCCACGCTGGCGGCGATCTTCTCGCGCCACGGCGTGCAGGGCACGATGGTGCTCATGGATGACGGTGGCCGCAAGTCCGTCCATGACGACGCGCGCGCACAGCGCCGACAGCCGGCCGCTTCCACCTTCAAGATTCCCAACACGCTGATCGCCGTGCAAGAGAGCGTGGCCACGGGCCCTGAACACGTATTCCGTTGGGATGGGCGTGTTCACGCCATCGCTTCTTGGAACGCGGACCAGACGCTGGCGTCGGCGTTCCGCGTCTCCTGCGTGTGGTGCTATCAGCGGTTGGCGGAACGCGTCGGTGTGCAGCGTTACCGGGATTGGTTGGGCCGTATCGGCTACGGCGCTCTGGCGGAGCCGTTCGTCGTCACCGAGTTCTGGCTGGACGGGTCGCTCACGATCAGCGCGATCGAGCAGGTGGAGTTCCTGCGCAGACTGCAGCGGCGGGAACTGCCGTTCGACACCGCATCCTATGACACGCTCGCGGACATCATGCTGATCGAGCGCACTCCGACGCATACGCTGTTCGCCAAGACCGGCCTCGCCGGACGGGTCACGCCGCGCATCGGCTGGTACGTCGGATATCTCGAGACCGTCGCGCGCGGTACGTGGTACTTCGCGACGCAGATCGACCTACGCTCGGATGAGGACCTCGCGCTGCGCGAACGTCTGACCCGTGAGGCTTTGCAAGCGGTGGGGGCGTTGCCATGACGCCCGAGTTCCTGGCGCTGCTCTGCGCCGCGCTGTTCCTGGTGGCGCTGCTGTATTCGTCGGTGGGTCACGCGGGCGCCAGCGGCTACATCGCGGTGATGTCGCTGCTCGGCCTCGCGCCCGCCGTCATCAAACCGACCGCGCTCGCGCTCAACATCCTCGTGGCGCTGGTCGCTGCGTGGCAGTTCTGGCGGGCGGGGCATTTCCGCTGGGCGCTGTTCTGGCCTTTCGCCGTCACGGCCGTCCCCGCGGCGTTCGTCGGCGGCTGGATCTCGCTGCCGACGCCCGCGTTCACGCTGCTGCTCGGTCTCGTGCTGCTGTGGTCCGCCTGGCGCTTCCTCGTCGAAGCGCCGGAGGCGCGGCCCGATCGGCCGTTGCAGCGCGGCGTGGCGCTCGCGAGCGGCGCCGGCATCGGTCTGCTGTCGGGGCTGACGGGCACCGGCGGCGGGATCTTCCTGACGCCGCTGCTGCTGATGATGGGCTGGGCGCGCCCGAAGAACGCGGCGGCGGTGTCGGCGCTCTTCATCCTGATGAACTCGACCTCGGGTCTGCTCGGCAACTGGGCGAGCACGCGCAACCTGCCCGACGAGCTGCCGATGCTGCTGGCGGCGGTTCTGGTCGGCGGTGCGATCGGGTCGTTCATGGGCAGCCGGCGTCTGCCGGCCCAGCAGATCAAGCGGCTGCTGGCCGTGGTGCTGGTGATCGCGGGGTTGAAGCTGCTCTTTACCTGAGCGTGCCGACGAGGTCGGCGACGTTCGCGAAACCGTGCTGCTGCAGGTAGGCGTCGATGCCGGCGTTGATCTTGCGGCAGGCGAACGGATCGTAGAAGAGCGAGGTGCCGACGCCCACGGCGCTCGCGCCGGCGATCATGAACTCGATGGCGTCGGTGGCGTTGATGATGCCGCCCTGGCCGATGATCGGCACGCCGTGCTTCTTGGCGACGTCGTACACCTGATGCACCTTGAGCAGCGCGATCGGCTTGATCGCGGGGCCCGAGAGACCGCCCTGGATGTTGCCGATGACCGGGCGGCGGGTCTTGGCGTCGATCGCCATGCCCATCACGGTGTTGATCACCGCGAAGCCGTCGGTGCCCGCCTCGATGCACTGGCGCGCGTTCTCTTTGATGTCGGTCTGGTTCGGCGAGAGTTTGGTGATGATGGGCTTCTTCGTCACCGCGCGGCAGGCCGCGACCACGCGCGCCGACATCTCGGGATAGTTGCCGAAGGCGACGCCGCCCTCTTTGACGTTCGGGCAGGAGATGTTGATCTCGATGGCGTCGATGGGGGAGTCGTCGAAGCGGCGCGTGACCTCGGCGTATTCCTCGATGGTCGACCCGGAGACGTTGGCGATGAAGCGCGTCTCGCTGAAGTCGAGCGTCGGCAGGATGTTGCGCACCACATGGTCGGTGCCGGGGTTCTGCAGGCCGATGGCGTTCAGCATGCCCATCGGCGTCTCGTAGACGCGGTGCGGCGGGTTGCCGAGACGCGCGTCGAGCGTGGTGCCTTTGAGGACCACCGCGCCGCAGTCGGCGTTGGAGAAGCCCTCGACGCGGGTGTACTCCTCGCCGAAACCCACGCAGCCCGACAGCAGCACGATGGGCGAGGCGAAATCCATCCCCAGGAACTTGTAGCGCAGCGAGGCGGACGGCGCGCCGGGTGCGGTGGGCGGGACGGGGGCCATCGGGGCGGGCGCGGACATGGCGACGATTATAGCGTTATCATCGGACGCAACGGCCCACAGACGGCCGGTGGCCGGGAGGGTCGCGCGATGCAGGACACCGAACTCGAATATGTGGACTTCTGGCCGCGGGTCGGCGCCTCGCTGATCGATATGCTCATCATCGGACTGGTCACCGCGCCGCTGCAGTACCTCGTCTACGGACCGTCGTACTTCACCGTGCAGAGCGAAGAGCCTGTCCGGGGCATCCCCGATTTCCTCATCTCGTTCGTCCTGCCGTTCGTCGGCGTCGTGCTGTTCTGGCTCAAGAAGCAGGCGACGCCCGGCAAGATGGTCGTCGCCGCGCGTGTGGTCGATGCGACCACGGGCAAGACGCTGACCGCGGGTCAGGCCGTCGGGCGTTACCTCGGCTACATCGTCGCGACCATCCCGTTCGGCCTCGGCTTGTTGTGGGTGATCTTCGACCGCAAGAAGCAGGGCTGGCACGACAAGATGGCGGGTACGGTCGTCATCCGCCCGCGCCGTGAGGGCGAGAAGTCCGAGCCGGTGAGGTTCGAGACGCCGGTCTGAGACGCCGCTCGGAACGCGATCGGCCGCCCATGTTCCGCATCGTCCTCTTCGAGCCGGAGATCCCGCCCAACACCGGCAACGTGATCCGGCTCTGCGCCAACACCGGCGCAGAGCTTCATCTCGTCAAGCCGCTCGGTTTCGACCTCGACAAGCGTTCGCTGCGACGCGCGGGTCTCGACTATCGCTGGATGGCCGCGGTGCATGTGCATGCAGACCTCGCGGCCTGCCGTGAGGCGTTGGCCGCGGCGGGCACGCGCCGATGGTGGGCGGTGGAGACCGGCGGTACGCGGCGCTACGACGAGGTGCGGTACTCGCCCGGTGATGCGCTGCTGTTCGGGTCCGAGCGGCGCGGGCTGCCGCCCGATGTCCTCACGGACCTGCGCACCGCGCAGGGCGAGGACATCGTGGTGGAGATCCCGATGCGCGAGGGCAACCGCAGCCTGAACCTCTCCAACGCGGTGACGCTGGTGACCTACGAAGCGTGGCGGCAGAACGGCTTCGCGACCGTATCGGCGGGCGCGCCCTCGGGCGCGACGGGCGACGCTACTCGCTGAACTCGGCCTTGATGGGGCGCGACAGCAGCGCTTTGACGACCTCGCGTGCCGGCAGACCCTCGTAGAGCAGGCGGTAGATGCCATCGCAGATGGGCATCTCGATGCCCTCGCGCTGCGCCACCGCACGCACCGCGCGCGCGGCGAGATAGCCTTCCACCACCTGACCGACCTCGGCCAGCGCCGCTTCGACGCTGCGCCCTGCCGCGAGCAGCAGGCCGAAGCGGCGGTTGCGCGACTGGTCGTCGGTGCAGGTGAGCACGACATCGCCGAGACCGGCGAGACCCATGAAGGTCTCGCGGCGCGCGCCGAGCGCGACGCCGAGCCGGGTCATCTCGACGAGACCGCGGGTGATGAGCGCGACACGGGTGTTGGCACCGAAGCCGAGGCCGTCGGCGAGGCCCGCACCCACGGCGAGCACGTTCTTGACCGCGCCGCCGACCTCCACGCCGACGATATCGGGCGAGGTGTAGGCGCGGAAACTGCCCGCCGACAGGCTCTGCGCGAGCGCTGCGGCGAAATCTTCATCGGCTGAGGCGACGGTCATCGCGGTGGGCAGTCCGCCGCCGACCTCGCGCGCGAAGGTCGGCCCCGACAGCACGGCCATCGGACGGCCCGTTCCCAGCACCTCGCGCGCCACCTGATGCGGCAGCAGCCCCGTGGCGAGCTCGAAACCTTTGGTGGCCCAGGCGAGCCGCACCTCGGGAGCGAGCTGCGGCGCGAGCGCGCCGAGCACCTCGCGCAGAGCGTGGCTCGGCACGACCACGAGCACATCGCGCGCGCCGTCCAATGCGGCGTCGAGCGAGGCGACGGCCTCGAGCCCCGGCGGGAAAGGGGCGTCGGGAAGGTAGCGCGCGTTGCGGCGATCGCGGGACATCGCCGCCTGCTGCGCGGGGTCGCGACCCCAGAGGCGGACGGGGTGCCCCGCGCGCGCGAACTGGATCGCGAGCGCGGTGCCCCAGGAGCCCGCACCGATCACGGCCAGAGGCGTGACGGTGGCGCCCGTCATCCGGTCAGCTGTTGAGCTGCGCCTGCTGCTGCGCTTCGGCCATCGAGCGTGCGTAGAGCACCTCGAAGTTGACCGGCGGCAACAGCATCTGCGGGAACCCGCCCTGGGTGACGAGCTGCGCGACCATCGCACGCGCGTACGGGAACAGCACGTTCGGCGCGACGGTGGCGATGGCACGGCGGTAGTCCGCTTCCTCGAGGTTGCGCACGCCGAACACGCCGGCCTGCTTGACCTCGACCATGAACGCGGTGGACTCGCCGTTGCGGGCGCTCACGCTCACGGTCAGCACGACCTCGCGCAGCTCGGGCGAGAGCGCCTCAGCGGCGGTGTTGAGGTCGAGGTTGATCTGGGGGTTCCAGTTGCCCTCGACCCGCGGGCCGCGCGGCGCCTCGAAAGAGCAATCTTTGAGGTACACGGACTGCAGCGAGAACTCGGGGGCGGTGGAGTCGTCCTGCGGCGCAGCGGCGCCGTCGGCTTTCGGATCGGGGTCGGTCATTTTCGTCTCGGTGTGTGGTTGATCGGGATGAGGTGGTGCGATGGCGTCAGGCGAGCAGGGGGTCGAGGCCGCCCGCGGCATCGAGCGCATGGAGGTCGTCGCAGCCGCCGATATGGCGGTCGCCGATGAAGATCTGCGGCACGGTGCGGCGGCCGCTGCGCTCCATCATGACCGCGCGCTGGTCGGGCCGGGCTTCGATGTCGATCTCGTCGACCGTCACGCCTTTGGCGGCGAGCAGCTGGCGTGCGCGCGTGCAGTACGGGCACCAGCCGGTGGCGTACATCGTGACGGTGGTCATGTCAGGACCTGCCCTTGCCGGACGAACCGCCGCGCGCGGGTTCGGCGCCTTGCTCGAGCGGGAGGTTGTCGGCGCGCCAAGCGGCGATGCCGCCGCGCAGGTTGAAGGCCTGGGTGAAGCCCTGACCGGCGAGCACGCGCGCCGCTGCCGCGCCGGTCGAGCCGGTATCGCAATAGACGATGACGGGCTTCTCGCGGTGTTTGCGGAGCGACTCGCTGGCCTTGACCAGCTGCGAGGCGTCGAAGTCGCGCGCGCCACCGATGTGTCCGGCCGTGTAGTCCTCCGACTTGCGCAGGTCGAGCACCAGCGCACCCCGGTTCTGGAGGCGGATGAGGTCCTGCGGGGAGATGGCCGCGAAGGCGTCGCGGCGGGCGCGCACCTCGTAGGCGATCACGAGCAGCGCCGCCACCACCGTCAGGGCGACGAGCCACGGGTGCGCTGCGGCGTAGAGCGAAAGCTTTTCCATGGCCGCAAGTATATCCGCTGCGGCCCCGCGACGGCGGCCGCGCCCTCGCGCTGGGCTACAATCCGGCGGATGCGCGCCTCGAGGATGGCTTGGTTGACGCTGTGTGCGGCCCTGACGCTGCCGGGCGGGGTCGCGCAGGGCCAGTCACGGCCGCCCGCGGAACCCCGGGCGGCCCAGCCGCGCGATGCCGCACGCGCCGAGGCCGACCTCAACCGGCTGCGCAGGGAGATCGAACGCATCCGTGGCCAGATCGCGCGCGATGCCGCCGAGCGCGACCGTTTGGCGCGCAGTCTGCGTCAGGCCGAGCAGGCCGCGGTCGCGGCGCGCACCGAACTCGACAAGCTGCGCGATGAGCGCGTCGAGCGCGAGCGCCGTCGCGACGGTCTCGCCGACGAGCGTCGCGGCCGTGAAGCGGAGCTGGCGCGGACCCGTGAGGCGCTGGCCGCCCAGGCGCGCGCGGCGCATGTGCTCGGCCGCGAGGACCCGCTGCGCATGCTGCTCGACCAGGGCGACCCCGCCCAGGCCGACCGGCTGCTCGCCTACCACGCATTCTTTGGGCGCGCGCGCGCCGACCAGGTGGCGCGCATCGACGCGTCGGTGCGCGAGATCGAGCGGCTGGACGCCGAGGTCGCCGAGGAGCAGCGGCGCATCGTCAAGCTCGAGGAACGCCAGTCCTCGGAGGTCGGTCGCCTCGACAAGGCGCGCTCCGAGCGCGGTGAGGTGCTGGCCGCGCTGACCGCCGAATCGAAGGCGCGCGCGGCGTCGCTGCAGCGCATGCAGCGCGAGCAGGAGGCGCTCGAGCGGCTGCTGCGCGAGCTGCGCCGTGCCGCCGCCGCACAGCAGTTCCCTTCGGACGGCAAGAGCCCGTTCGCTTCGCTGCGCGGCAAACTCGGTTGGCCGACGACGGGCCGCGTCACCGCGCGCTTCGGCGAACGCCGCGCCGGCGCGCTCAAGTGGGACGGCGTGATGATCGCCGCCGACCGCGGCACGCCGGTGCGCGCCGTGCACCGCGGACGGGTGGTCTACGCCGATTGGCTCGCCGGCCTCGGACTGCTGCTGATCATCGATCACGGCGGCGGCTTCCTCACGCTGTACGGGCATAACGAGCAGCTGTTCCGTGCGGTCGGCGATGTGGTGTCGCCCGGCGATCCCGTGGCGTCGGTCGGCGATTCCGGCGGACGCCCCTCACCGGGGCTCTATTTCGAGATCCGTCAGGCGGCGAAGCCGATCGACCCGACGCCTTGGTTCCGTACCCGTCAGCCTTGAGGCACCGTTCATGCGCTGTGCGAGGCGCGTTCGGCGCGTCGCCCCGGCGGTGTCCGGCGATGCCCGGCGATACCCGGTAAACTGTCGTCCACCATGAAGGTCCCCCGTCCATGACACGCGGCCGAACCTTGGCGGCGGTCGGCGTCGGTCTCGCGCTCGGCATCGCGGCCGCGCTCGCGCTGCCGTCGGCATGGCGCGCGCTCGTGCCGCCGCGCGCCGCCACGCAGGATGCGGACGGGCGCGGTGCGGCGGCGGGCCCCGCGGCGTCCAAGCCGGGACCGCTTGCGATGCTCGAGACCTCGCTGCCTCCCGCAGAGGCACGGCGTCTCGCCGAGATCCTCGGCCGCGTCCGCCGCGAATACGTCGATGAGATCCCGCCCGAGCGGCTGCTCGACGAGGCTGCGCGCGGCATGGTGTCGAGCCTCGATCCGCATTCCGCCTATCTCGACCGGCGCGAGTACGAGGACATCCGCCGCGGCGCCGCCGGCAGCTATCCAGGCATCGGGATCGAGGTGGTCGCCGACGGCGAGTCCATCAAGGTGCTGCGCCCCATCGACGATTCTCCGGCGTGGCGGGCCGGCATCCGTGCGGGCGACATCATCCTGCGCATCGACGGTTCGCCGGTGCGCGGCGATGTCGCCGCCGCCATCGAGCAGATGCGCGGCCCCGCCGGTTCTCTCGTGCAGCTGATGCTGCGCCGCGCCGGGAGCCCTGAGGTGGTCGAGGTCGCGCTCGAGCGCACGCGCGTCGAGGTGCACAGCGTCTCGGGGATGCTGCTCGACGAGCGTCATGGCTATCTGCGCATCGCCAACTTCAGCGCGACGACGCCGGCGGATTTCGACGGCCATGTCGCGGAGCTGCGCAAGGTCGCGCCGGGTCTGCGCGGCGTGGTGATCGACCTGCGCGACAACCCCGGTGGTGTGCTCGAGGCCGCGGTCGCCGTGGCGGACTCGCTGCTGGAGAGCGGCATCATCGTCACCGGTACCGGCCGTACCGCCGATGCGCGCTTCCGCATGGATGCTCGGCCGGGCCAGACGCTCGCCGGTGTCGACATCGTCGTGCTCGTCAACAGCGGCTCCGCGTCCTCCGCGGAGATCCTCGCCGGTGCGCTCAAGGACAACGGGCGTGCCCGTCTGCTCGGCGCGCGCACCTACGGCAAGGGTTCGGTGCAGAGCGTTATCCCGCTGTCCGACGGCCGCGCGCTCAAGATCACGACCTCGCGCTACGCCACGCCTTCCGGGACGCTGATCCAGGAGCGCGGCATCGACCCGGACCTGCAGCTCGCCGCCGCCGCCGCCGCGCCGCGTTTCGACGAGCCGCATCTCGATGCCGGCGTGAAGGCGGCGGTGCAGGAGCTGCGCCAGATTTGGGAGCTGCATCGCCGTGACGGGCTGCCCGAGCCGCGCACCGCGGGTGTGAGACCGCCGCGCGCATGATCGAGCTGCTGCAGATGTTCCTGGACTTCTTCGTCCACCTCGACACCCATCTCGTCGAGCTGTTGCAGCGGTACGGCGTCTGGATCTACGCCATCCTGTTCCTGATCGTGTTCTCGGAGACCGGGCTGGTGGTGACGCCCTGGTTGCCGGGCGATTCGCTGCTGTTCGCGGTCGGCGCGCTGGTCGCGATAGACACCAGCGGTACGCTGCAGCTGCCGGTGGTCATCGGCCTGCTGATCGTCGCCGCGATACTCGGCAACACCTGCAACTACGCCATCGGCAAGCACATCGGCCCGCCCGCGTTCAGCGGCCGCTATCGGCTGCTGCGGGTGGAACACCTCGAGCGCACGGAGTCGTTCTTCTCGAAGCACGGCGGCAAGACCATCGTGCTGTCACGGTTCCTGCCGATCCTGCGCACCTTCGCGCCCTTCGTGGCCGGCGTCGGCCGCATGCAGTACGGGCGCTTCCAGCTGTTCAACGTGCTGGGCGCCATCTCCTGGGTGCTGACCTTCGTGATCGGCGGCTACCTGTTCGGCAACATCCCGATCATCCGCGACAACTTCGGCATCGTGACCCTGGTGATCATCGTCGGATCGCTGTTGCCGATGTTGTGGATCGCGCTGCGCGGCCGCGGCTGACCTCAGCCGAGCATCGCGCGCACCGCGCCGACCAGTCCGCCGATCAGCAGGAACAGCGTCGGGAACATCGACAGCCCGAAGCCGAGGCTGCGCTTGTCCGCGGACTTCACATAGCCGAGGAAGTAGAGCAGGCGGCCGACGATGAACACCACGCCGAGGCCCGCCGCCCAGGTCGGGCTCACGAACAGCGCGAAGGCCCAGAGCGAGGGCAGGAAGATCGCCAGAAGCTCGAGTGTGTTCATCTGCACGCGGTAGACGCGCTCGAAGTCCTCGTTGCCCGAGGTGGCCGGCGCCTTCACGCCGTAGCGGTAACGGGCGCGGCCGACCGCGATCGAGAACCAGAAGTACTCGAGCAGCGCGAGCAGCATGACGACGAAGACCGGCGCGTAGGCGGCCGGGACGATGGCTTCTGACATGATGGAACCCCCTGATCGGTGTTTTTCATCGTCGCGGGCCGAGGCGGCACCGCGGACAACGCTGCACCGAGTGTAGCGTGGTGGCACAATCCGGCAAGGGCAAGACCATCCTGGAGGATCCCCCATGACCGGATTCGTTCTGCGTGCCGTGATCGCCGCCTTCGGGCTCTGGTTGGCCTCGACTTGGGTCGACGGCATCGACATCAAGGACCCGACGACGCTGTTGCTCGCGGCGGCGCTGCTCGGCGTCGTCAACGCCTTCGTCCGGCCGATCGCGGTGGTGCTCACCTTCCCGATCATGCTGGTGACGCTCGGGTTGTTCCTGCTCGTGGTCAACGCGGCGATGCTGCTGCTCGTCGCCAAGATCATCCCGGGCTTCGACATCGCGGGCTTCGGGCCGGCGTTCTGGGGCGCGGTCATCGTCAGCATCACCGGCTGGATCGGTTCCTGGCTGATCGGTCCGAAGGGCCTCGAACGCCTGGGGCGTTGAACCCGATGCCGCGCCTCTCCGCGCGCGTCATCGCTCCCGTGATCGCGGTCGCGCTGTCGGTCACGGTCTCCGGGCCGGCGACGGCGGTGGCCGCCGACCTCGCCTTCAACGGCTACGCGCGCTCGCGCGATGACGGTCGGCTGCTCTATGTCGAGTCGCACCATGTCCGCGACGCCGGCAAGGTCGGCGAGGCGCGGGTGGTGCTCTACCGCTGCTCGGCAGACGGCCCCGCGTTCGCGCGCAAGGAGCTCACCTACGGCGCGTCGCGCGAACAACCCGAGTTCAAGCTCACCGACGCGCGCAACGGCCATGTCGAGGGCCTGCGGCG
>Ga0209985_10003068_pt1 | contig 14565 bp, 16 predicted proteins | sample NOAtaG_FD_187305 | JGI IMG/M metagenome (GOLD analysis project Ga0209985, IMG submission 187305) | Freshwater lake microbial communities from Lake Erie, under a cyanobacterial bloom - NOAA_Erie_Diel6S_1000h metaG (SPAdes) (version 2) | ecosystem: Environmental > Aquatic > Freshwater > Lake ...
TATAACAACAGCATATTCATTTCGCCCAGTTGCACACCGTTCTTTTCCATCTCTTTGGCAGAGGGAACTTCGGGCAGGTGTTTGTTTTCTTTGATATAGGTTTCTATTTCGGCCAGGGGTTTTAAATCATAGGTGGGTTCAAAGACGTAGTCGGGAGGCCTTGTAACTGCAACTTGCACTTCTGTACTCCAGGTTTTTCCATTTACAGCAAGTTTGAATGAACCAGGGTCAGTAGTGCCGATGCCTACGTTGCCTCCGGGTAAGAAAGTAATATGAGGACTCCAAGTTGATCCATCGTGATAATAAAGTTGGAGCGCATCACTGTAGTGAAGGCTCGGTCTCTTACTCAATTGCCATGTCCTATTATTACCGGCAAACTCAAGCGAAGCGTATCCGTCATCGGTAGCTTCAATTCGAGCAATGGTATTGGCATTCCCTGAAACATGAAGTTGTCGTATTGGGGTAGTAGTGCCAATACCAATCCTACCGATTGAAGTAATCACCATCGCATCCGTAAGCGATCCAGCGTTCCAAGTTCTAAACTGCAAATTAGTTGATCCGGAATTGTCGAATCTCCTAGCTTGGAGATATGTCCAATTAGTTCCCGCATAGGGCGACAAAAAAATATGGCCAGGCAAATAAATGCTTTGCGCTGAGCCAAGGTTAGGATTACCGGCCAGAAAGATATCACCAGTGCCAGCGACATCAAATTGTCCCCTTGGTGAAGTCGTTCCTATGCCAACATTTCCACTAGGCGGAAATGTATTTTGGCCAAATGATTTTTCAGCGAAAAACATCAGAGAGAACACAATGGCATACTTCTTAACATTCATAAAAGCTATTTTTTAGACTTTTGATTTTCCTTTAGCTCAGCGACTTCCTTCTTCAACTCAATCACATACAGTGTCAGCTCCTCCACCTTCTTAAGCAACAGCATGTTCATCTCGCCCAGTTGCACACCGTTTGCTTCCATCTCTTTAGCTGATGGCACCTCGGGCAGATGTTTGTTTTCTTTGATGTAGGTTTCTATTTCGGCTAAGGGTTTTAGGTTATAGGTTGGCTCGAAGACATAGTCGGGGCCGGGGTTGGTAAGAGCTACTTGCACTTCTTTCGCCCATATTTTTCCCTCTACAGCAAGTTTGAAACTGCCTGGGTTGGTAGTGCCTATGCCTACGTTGCCCGATGTTACTCTAAGCCCCCCGCCACCTACTTCGACAAAACTTTTCCCATAAGATGACCCTGGGTCTAAAATAATACCTGTTGCCCAGTTCAATTTCAACTGTTGGTAGTTTGGGGCATTCCAAGATCCGCTCGTTTTAAATATCCCATAATCTAATGGAGAGGGGCTATACCAGGTAATACCATCTGCGGCAGCGCTACCAGTTAAATCACTAAAGCTGAGTTTAGCTCCCGGGGAAGCGGTGCCTATGCCTACGTTTCCATTGTTATCAATACGCATCCTCTCAGTATTCGCAGTGCCCAACGCCAAAGCATGATTCGAGTAGGTAAACATATCTACTTTACCTGTACTTGGAGACAATACAAATTCTGTCCCGTTTACATTGTCAAAAATATCGATTGTCGGATTGGGTGTGGTTGACCCATTCGACACGAGCCTTAAATTTCCTGCCTGATTGCTGTTTACTTGTAACCTATATAAAGGGTTGGTAGTGCCAATGCCTACGTTGCCCGATGTTACTCTAAGCCCCCCGCCACCTACCTCGACAAAACTTTTCCCATAAGATGACCCTGGGTCTAAAATAATACCTGTTGCCCAGTTCAATTTCAACTGTTGGTAGTTTGGGGCATTCCAAGATCCGCTCGTTTTAAATATTCCATAATCTAGTGGAGATGGGCTATACCAGGTAATACCATCTGCGGCAGTGCTACTAGTTAAATCACTAAAGCTGAGTTTAGCTCCCGGGGAAGCCGTGCCTATGCCTACATTACCTGCACCATAAAATATTGCTGTACCGCTGGTAGACCACTGAGCCAGGGCATAAAAAGGCGTGGTCGCCAGCAAAATAATTTGAATAGTTCTCTTCATATCAGCTATTTCATTAAGGTTTCAGGATTGTTGATTTTCCCCGTTAAAATTACTCCTTTCGGGAAATCTTTTCCTCTGAATTCAAGATGACAAGCTAACGGGTAGGTTTTTTCACAAAAAAGGAAATTTAAAATCGCACGACTACCCCACAATTGGGGTATTGCATTTTTACCTATTATTACAGTTGGTATTTTGTTTATCATTTTATGGAAAACGTTAATCTTTTAGTTGTCGATGATCACCAACTTTTTCGCAAGTCGCTTGTAAGTTTGTTAGCGATTTTTCCAATTAACCTTACTTTTTTTGAAGCGGGCAGTGGCTTGGAGGCGTTAGACAAACTAAACAGTGACCAAATTGATATCGTCTTGTTGGATATTCAAATGCCAAGCCTGAATGGCATTGACTGCTTAAGGAAAATAAAAGAGTTGCATCCACAAGTCAAGGTGATTATTCTTACTCAGTTCGATGAGCCTGCCTTGATTGTTCATGTGGTGGCGTTGGGTGCAGACGGCTTTCTTTTAAAGGATACTAGCCCTGACGAACTTGAGAAAGCGATTGCAACAGTCATTCAAGATGGGCAATACTTCACAGAGTTAGTTCACGAAACACTGGCTTTGAATCTTGGTAAAAACGGTGAACAACTCGCGCAACTTGATATTTCACCCCGGGAATTCCAGGTGGCGAACCTGTTGAAAGATGGCCTCAGTACTAATGAAATTGCGAATAAACTGGGCTTGGCTCCAGCCACGATCAGTAGCTACCGAAAATCCATCATGCATAAAACAAAATCAGAAAATATAGCCGAACTGGTGAAGCTGCTATTCACTACGGGGCTGGTTGTAAAATAGAGCGGACTTAAAAATGATTACAGAAACATTGACAGAGCATCACCAAAGTTGACCCAAAAAACGGAGGTTGGAACAATTTCTCCTACCTTTGTGTTGGAAGAAGTAGAAATTGAAAAACACACTATAAAAATCAATACCGTTATGGGAAAAACCTTAGAATTAACCGATGCTACATTTGACGAAACCTTAAAAAGCGATAAACCCGTTTTAGTGGATTTTTGGGCAGAATGGTGCGGCCCTTGTAAAATGATTGGCCCCGTTGTAGAAGAATTGGCTAATGACTATGAAGGAAAGGCAGTAATAGCAAAACTAAATGTGGACGAAAATCCTCAAGTAACTGCTCGATTTGGCGTCCGCTCGATCCCGACTCTGTTGGTTTTCAAAAATGGCCAAATTGTAGACAAGCAAGTGGGCGCTGTGCCTAAATCAGTTTTAGCTGGAAAATTGCAAGCTCAAGTAGCTTGAGAATTTGAAAATTAGTCGATTTGAGAATTAGCCAATGATGAAAGTCGTTGGCTTTTTTATTCAACTCAACCAGCGCCTTTTGCAGGTAATACTTTCTTTAACCTCTCGACCATTTCCAACACCGCAGGACACACCAGTGTGTTTTTAAAAGTCAAGTCAAGGATTTGCACCATCTTTTTTCGATTGGTGTGTGGATACTCGCGACACGCTTTCGGTCTATCTTCATAAACGCTGCAATAGTTTTCAGCGTCCAAGAACGGGCAGGGAGAAGATTTTAAAACAAAGTCCTTGTCTTCATCTATACGCAAATATTTTTCAATAAAATCGCCCGGCTTCATGCGAAGCGATTTGGCCACGCGCTCTATGTCGGTTTGGTAAAAAATGGGGCTTGTCGTTTTGCAGCAATTGGCGCACGACAGACAATCTATCTCTTCGAAAACCTCGTCATGCAATTGGTGAAAGGCATCATCAATTACTCTCGCATTTTTGCTTTTTAGTTTCTGTAAAAACGTGCGGTTCTCGGCCGACTTCTTCTTTGCTTCAACAGCGAATTTTGATAGATCCATGATCAGGCGGAGTTGCGGGCAGCATTGATGATTCCGAACATGCTTCGAATGATCAGTTTACGATAACGCTGTTCGTGCTTTTTGTTGTGCTCGTTTAAGTTCCGTAGGTTCATGAGCGAAGATTGTTGAATCGCAATAAGTGGCAAAACGATTTGTTCTCGCAAATGCACGGATTGCCGAATCGTTGGATTGTTTCCCATCAATTCGCTAAGCCCAGAAATATCCAACGTCTGGCTGCTTGATAATAAAAACTCCGCATGCATCTTTTTCCAAAATTCACCGAATTCAGGATCATCACCCAAATAGGCAGTTGCTTCGTAAAAAGTCTTCGTCAGTGACATCATGCTATTCCCGAGCAGTGTTCTAAAAAACAAAGAGTTTTGATAGAGCTCTTTCAACTGATCGCCCTTTCCTTCTTTTTGCAACTCATTGAGCGCGCTTCCCACTCCAAAGAAACCCGGAATATTCTGCTTCATCATTGCCCATGAACCCACGAATGGTATCGCCCGTAGATCTTCAAACTTCAAACCCTCAGCACCATTTCGTTTCACGGGCCTTGAGCCAATATTCGTGTCGCCAAAAAACGAAAGGGGTGTTACTTTCTCCAAATAAGGAACAAACTTGGGATGATGCTTTAAATCCAGATAAGCCAAATACGCCTGTTCTGCAAAATGATCCAGCAAGTTTTTATCGGCCTCGGTCATTTGCATTTCAGTACGCGCAAAAACAGAGCCCTCCAAGCCGGCAGAAATCAACTGCTCTAAATTGTATTTACTGGAAACTATTTTGCCGAAATTTGAACTAATCGTTTGGCCCTGCACTGTCACTTGTACTTCTTCATGTTCAATCGTATCGCCCAAGGAGGCATAAAAGTCGTGTGTGTTGCCGCCTCCACGTGCAGGCGGCCCTCCCCTGCCATCAAAGAATAATGCCTTTAGTTCAAATCTTCTTGATACAGCCGTCAGGTTTTCTTTGGCTCGGAAAATTGACCAATTCGCACGCAAGTATCCCCCATCCTTAGTGCCATCCGAAAAGCCAAGCATAATCGTTTGGTGGTTTTTTCGTCTCGCCAGGTGTTCACGATAGGCTGGAATAGCGTAAAGCTCTTCCATAATCGCGGGCGCGTGTGCGAGGTCATCGATGGTTTCAAATAAAGGAACGATATCCAAATCCAATACTTCTTCTTTTCCAATCAGTAACCGGGCCAGCACAAAAACTTCCATCAGATGCAACGCACTTTGGCAATTGCTGATTACATACCGATGGCAGCCAGCTGCTCCATTTTCTTGCTGTATTTTTTTGATCGCCAAAACACTCTGAATGGTTTCATTCACTAATGCATCATCAAAGTCAACGAAAACCAAATTAGCCTTTAAAGAAAGAAGATAGTTAATCTGTTCTTGAGAAGGCAGCTTTTGAAATTCTGATGCGGAAATACTCTTTTTCGTAGCGCTCAGTTTGTCTAAAATTGATATCCAAACAGAGTCATGTTTTCTGCTGTCCTGCCGGATATCAAGTGCGGCAAAGTGGAATCCAAAAATTCTCACTTTGATGATAAGCGCATCTAATAACTCTAAAAACAAACCATCGTGCTCTGCCACGAGTCGATTTCTCACGTCATTTAGTTCCTCCAACAACTCATCGGCTGAGGAATAATTTTTTTGCTGGCGGAAGACCAACCCATACACTTTTTGCTCAATAGCTGTGATCCGTTCTGCTACTCCATGAAAAGTAAGTCGTCTACGCAACAAACGAATATCTTTGTAATAACACTTCAGTATCGATTCCTGTAGCCGTGATGCGACCTTGACTGTGATCTCGCTCGTTACAAAAGGATTTCCATCGCGATCGCCTCCGGGCCAAAATCCAATAACGATCAATCGATCGTTCTTCCAATCAGGCAAGGGTATTTCTAATCCCGCAGCAAGCGAACTAACAATTTCGGGAATAGAATGATAGAAAACGTTCTCAAGATACCAACACAAACTTAATGCTTCGTCATAAGGGGTTGGCTTGTTTTGGTTGATGAACCCGGTCTTCCCTAACTGTTGCAACAGTAAATTGATTTGATTGACATCGCTCACTCGAATGGCATTTTCCAAATCAGTGAGGATACCCAGCACATTGCCCGGATAAAACTGGGTAGGGTGCGCAGTGAGTACTATTCGAAGGCTAAACTGATCGAGACGGGATTTTAGATCAGCCTCTTTCTTCTCGATTTTTGTGCGAAGTAACAAAGCCGGTACCGTGCCTTTTCCATTGAGGTTGTGCACTTGCTCAAACGCGGCATCTTCTACGGAATCAAATAATGCCACCTGCCGCTCGATGTATTGAATAAAACTAAACAACAAGTCAAACTGCTCTTCTTCGGTAAGTGTGGGCACCAACTCCTTAAAAAACACCTTTAGAATTTCATCAGCCGATTTGCCTTTGGCGAAGCCGGTTGTACAGTATTGCTGCAAAAGCGGCAACAATATTCCCGTGCGACTCACATTTCGGAAGGGTAAGTTGAGAAACAAGCTATTGTAGATATGATAGCGAGAACCTACCGTCTGGTCATAATTGGGCATAATTCGAATGGGTGTACAACGACTTTATTTTTATTCACATCAACCTGATGAATAATTCACATCCATCCTTTGCAGTTCGCTTCAATTTAGCTTATCTTTTCATTTCGGATATCACAACTATGAAGAAAATATTCTGGTATTTTATCGCATTGCTGCTAGTTAGTTCTTGTTTGGGATACAAGGAATTGCCGGTGGAATATGATTACAGTTACAGGGGTAATTTCAAACGATACCGGACATTCAGCATCATGAAGCCGATTGGTGTTGTTGATTCAACAATGACCAATGCCGTGATTGAAAAATCAATCATCGCTCGCATGAAATTTCTGGGATACCGGCAAACGGCCAGCAAGCCACACTTAATTGTTGGTTTCAAAATGTACTCGGATAGCTTGAAGTTTAACGGCTACAACCAGCCCGAAATTGAAGAGTGGGCGAAAAGACAAGACGAAAATCTGAATTACGATTCCAAAAAACTAGATATGAAAAGCGGAACGCTGCTCATTCAATTTTTTGACAGGCGTCAAAATCGCTCCGTCTGGCAGGGATACGCCACCACACTTTATGGCAATATTGATTTTAATAACCAACGGCATCTCCGTAATGCGGTGATCTCCATTCTAGATAAATATCGTTTTTGGGCCGAGGGCTTTGTAGAGGGTCAGGAAGTAAAAGAGACTGAACTTTAGATACGGCCAAAAACCCTTAAAATCGACTAAAATTCAGTTTTCGCTTTTGGAAATTAGTTTTACCTTTGCACACCTTTTTAAGGGATAGAATGTCCTATGGTGTAATGGTAACACTGCAGATTTTGATTCTGCCTTTCTAGGTTCGAATCCTAGTAGGACAACAATAGAAAACCCGCCTCCTCAACTGGTGCGGGTTTTTACTTAAAATATGTCAGTAAAGATATTTTCCGGGCGGGCCACTACTTATTTGGCAGAAAAGATTGCTAATGCGTATGGCGAGCGTCTTGGTACGGTTGACTACCAGCAATTTAGCGATGGCGAAATGTCACCGCTGATTGGCGAGTCGGTTCGTGGACATGACGTATTTATTGTCCAATCGACATTTGCTCCCGCTGATAACTTCCTCGAACTGCTGCTATTGATAGATGCTGCCAAGCGTGCGAGTGCACTGAATGTAAATGTCATCATCCCTTATTTTGGGTATGCCCGTCAAGATAGAAAAGACAAGCCGAGGGTGGCTATTGCGGCAAAGCTTATTGCCAATCTCATATCAGCATCGGGTGCAAGTCGCATCATGACGTGTGATCTTCATGCCGATCAGATCCAAGGTTTTTTTGATATACCAGTGGATCACTTGGATGGTAACTACATCTTTGTTCCCTACGTGAAGTCGCTGAATCTTCCCAACATCATGTTTGCCACTCCCGATGTAGGGGGAATTAAGAGAGCCCGTAGCTTTGCCAAATTTTTTAATGCTGAGCTTGCTGTTTGTGATAAGTACAGAAAAGAAGCCAATAAAATAGAATCCATGCGATTGATTGGCGAGGTAGAGGGGAAGGATGTTATTTTGATTGATGATTTAGTGGATACGGCTGGCACCATTTGCAAGGCAGCCGCTTTGTTGAAAGAAAAAGGAGCAAGTTCAGTGCGCGCCATTTGCACGCATGCCGTCCTATCTGGAAAGGCGTATGAAAATATTCAGGGATCTGTGTTGGAAGAGTTAGTCGTTTCTGACACAATTCCGTTGAAACAGCAAACTTCAAAAATTAAAGTATTGAGTGTCTCGGATCTTTTCGCAAAAGCGATTCGCAAAATTCATGATCATGAATCAATCAGTTCATTATTTATCCGTTTGTAAACAATTTAAACTAAAACAATAAACAATTATGAAAACCATCGAGATTATAGGGTATCGCAGAGCAAATCTCGGCAAGACTGACTCTCAAAAAATCCGTGAAGAAGGCAATGTGCCATGTGTGCTTTACGGAGGTAATGACCAGATTCATTTCTACTCGCCAGTGATTTTATTCCGTGACTTAGTTTACACCAATGAGGCGCACTTTGTGCACTTGAATATTGAGGGAGAAGAGTGCCAAGCCATCATGCAAGAAATTCAATTTCACCCGGTAAGTGAGATTATTCTTCATGTGGACTTTTTACGCATTACAGACGCACGCAAAATTAAAATGGACATACCCGTTCGCTTAGTTGGACAAGCACCTGGTGTTGCCAAAGGAGGCGCGCTCGTACGTAAGCGTGCATCGCTAAAGATTTATGGTTTTGCGAAAGACATGCCTGACCATGTTGATGTTGATTGTTCATCTCTTGATTTTCACCACGCGGTAAAAGTCGGAGACATGAAAATGGCCAATCTTGAATTCCTCGATCCTAAGATGGCGGCCATTGCCTCTGTTGAAGTGCCACGCGCTGCTAAGTTAGCTGAAGAAGCTCCTGCTGCTACACCTGCTGCTGGAGCCGCTGCTGCGCCTGCTGCTGGAGCTGCTGCGCCTGCTGCTGATGCGAAGAAAGCCGAAGCACCAAAGAAAGATGAGAAGAAGAAGTAATCAACTTTCGATAATTGAAATAAAAAATCCCGCCCATGGCGGGATTTTTTATTTACGTAATTTGCAAGAGATCTAACTTGCATCGCTATTATGAAGTATCTGATTGCCGGCTTGGGAAATATCGGCCCGGAATATGAACTTACACGGCATAACATTGGTTTTTTAACATTGGATAGATTCGCTGATCTCCACAAAATTAGTTTTACGACAGATCGATTGGCAAATAAAGCAGAACTCAAGTATAAGGGAAGACAATTACACCTTATCAAGCCCAACACGTTTATGAACTTGAGTGGAAAAGCCATCTCCTATTGGCTGCAAGACTTGAAAATTCCAAAAGAAAATTTATTGGTAGTAGTTGACGAACTTGCGTTGCCTTTTGGGAGTTTACGGATGCGTACGAAGGGAGGCGCGGCAGGTCACAATGGGTTGAAAAATATTGAACAACTGTTGGGCGGACAAGACTACTGCAGATTGCGCATGGGGGTGGGAAATGATTTCGCAAAAGGGCAACAAGTGGATTTTGTATTGAGTAACTTTAGCCAAGATCAGTTTAAAGAGCTGCCAACAATCATGGATAAAGCAGGTGAAATGATACTTTCCTTTTGTACGATTGGCGCAGAACGAACAATGAATTTTTTTAACACCTAACATCTATGGATTGGATTCAAATTGCTGGACATGTTGGTGCATTCTTAAGCAGCATCACGTTTATTCCACAAGTTTATAAAGTCTGGAAAACGAAGAGCGTTCAAGATCTTAGCTTGGCAATGATGTTGATTGTCGCATCAAGCACATTGATTTGGCTCGTGTACGGAATTGCTTTAATGCTTTGGCCGGTGATATTAGCGAACGGCTTCATCTTTTTTCTAAGTCTGTTGCTGATCTATTTCAAGTTTGCCTATTCGAAGAAATAAGTAAAGGCAAATAGTCATCGATAGATTGAAATCTTCCTATAACTACTAACCAATCACACAAATCGGGTGATGACGATGGTTACAGAATTATGTCTAATTTTATTTGAACGCAAATTCTAAATCAAGACTTCACCATTCCATGAGACAAGCTCATTTATTTTACTCAATTTTAATCATCTCGGTATTGTTCGGCTGCAAAATTAAACCCAACAAAACACTGGTTTGGGCAGACGAGTTTGAACATGCAGGCGCGCCCGACTCAACGAAATGGACAAATGAGTTGGGAGACGATTGTCCTGATCTGTGTGGATGGGGCAATAACGAGGCGCAATTTTATACAAAAAACCCAGAAAATGTACGTGTAGAAAATGGGCGCTTGATTATTGAGGCTCGAAAAGATTCGATGGGTGGACGAGCATATACCTCTGCGCGTTTGATTACGAAAATGAAAGGAGATTGGCGGTATGGCCGTATTGAAGTCAAAGCAAAGCTGCCCCGTGGCAAAGGCACCTGGCCTGCGATTTGGATGCTATCTACTGATTGGAAATATGGAGGCTGGCCTGAGAGTGGCGAGATCGATATTATGGAGCATGTGGGTTACGATCCAGGTGTGATTCACGGAACGATTCACACTGATTCATACAATCACATCAAGCAAACTCAAAAAGAAGGCAAGGTGACGATAGCGGATGCACAGGATGAATACCACGTCTACGCCATCAATTGGACGATTGAAAAAATGGAATTTTTTGTAGATGATAAAATATATCATGTTGTGAACAAAGGGGCAAATGATACGTTTAGAGAGTGGCCGTTTGATCATCGTTTTCATTTGATCTTGAATATTGCTGTGGGAGGAAATTGGGGTGGGAAAGAAGGAATCGATGATTTGATTTGGCCACAACAAATGGAGGTGGATTGGGTGAGGGTTTATCAGTAAAAAATACGAGGTAAGAATTACGAAGTACGAGGCCGAAGATTAGATTCTCGAAGGTTGAAGGTTGGCAACGTGTATCCAACTTTTGACGTGAATACGACATATCAACCATTTGCATAAAACCACAAAGTGAAACGCTTCGTATATTCGCAAACAACATCTAAAAAAATGAAAAAATACTTCACTCACATTCTCGCCATAACGATTTCTTTAACGCTAGCTTCTTGCAATGCACAATCGGGAAAGAAGCAACAGGGTGATTTAAAGATGAGTTTGACTCCGCCAGCCGGCAAAGCAGTAGCCGCCTTCGCGGAAGGATGCTTTTGGTGCTCGGAACATATTTTTGAAGCAGTTGAAGGCGTGGATGCTGCAATATCCGGCTATGCTGGTGGAACCACAATAAATCCAACTTATGAATTGGTCAACACTGAAACGACTGGTCACGCGGAAACAGTTCTGGTGTATTACGATCCGAAGAAAGTGAGCTATGCTGAGTTACTGAATGTATTTTTTACATCACAAGACCCGACCACACCCGATCAACAAGGGCCTGATCGCGGTAACTCGTATCGCTCCATTATATTTTACAGCACACCGGAAGAAAAAGAGTTGGCAGAGAAGGCCAAGGCTGCTTATGCCCCAAAATTCAAAAAACTAATTGTCTCAGAGATAAAACCACTAACCGCATTTTACAAAGCCGAAGACTATCACCAGGATTATATCGAGCACAACCCCTACAGTCCGTACGTAATGGGCGTGTCTATTCCAAGATACGAACTTTTCAAAAAAACGTACAAGGGAAAATTAAAGCGATAGGCTTTTTCCTAAAGAATAGTTTGAGCGGAACTAAGTGGTTTTATCGTAAATACCGGAATTCTCTCAGCCGCGATTCTGTTCCTTTCTGTCTGGAGTTCCCTTGAAAGCTTGGCCTGTTTTTCAAGGGATTTCTTTTTGTACTCTTCTAGCTCGTGTGTTGAAAAATTCAATAAATCCTTTGTCTCTTTTGCGTCACTTGAAATCAGTCTTAGCTTTGCCAAAAGACCTCCCAATAGTAAGAGCATTCCCAAAAGCACGATAAAGACTCCCGACACAAACAGTGTTTTACCAAATGAAAGTCCAAGGATCGAAATATGAGTGCTGTCATATTCCAACCCTTGCTGAGAAGCTCGCACCTTCTCGATCAGACTACGTTCGTCTGAGAGGGATTTCTCTAATTTAGCAATAGATACTCTTTGTGTTGCTAAGGCGACTTTTAATCGGTTGACAGTATCCTGCGAAATTCTCCAAACACCATCCAGCGCAACTTCTTTGATTACTTTGTAATCTTGAAACGTCTGTGATGTGGTTTTCATTAAATCAAAACGATTTTGAAGTGTTAGTTCTTTTGGTTTGACCGCTTCAAGTTGGCTGAAGGCTTCGAAACTAAAAAAACAAGCAAAAACGATAAAAAGGTATTTCATAAATTCTCTTTGTACCCACGAAACTAGCTGTTCGTTAGGGATTTAACTGTGGACAATAGCCCAGCCGCCAAAAAAAGCGATGGATTAATTCTTTGAAGTGTTGAAGCTCCAGGTAAAAAGAGAAGAAAATCTACGTTGAAGCCACTCGCCAGTTAAGAACAAGCTTTTTTTAAGGTAGGTGACTATAAGGAAACTCAGCCAACCGCCAATTTTACTTTGACAGCATTGGGCCCTTTGTGTCCCATCTCTACTTCAAAAGTTACTTTATTGTTGTCTTTGATAGGATCTAGTAAACCATTTGCGTGGACAAAAATGCTTTCTTGTGTCTCAGAATCTTTGATAAAGCCGTAACCCTTAGAATCATTAAAGAAGGTAACAATTCCCTTGCGCAGGGTGTCTTGCACTACATCAACCCGCTTTGGCACCCCAATTTGAATATCTTCAGCGCGGACAGTATCCTTTCTGCGAATGGCAGAAGGGGGCGTAGAACTTAAATTTCCATACTCATCCACATAGGCGATCATATCGTCAAAACTGGTACTTTCCTTGGCATTGGCTTTCCGCTCCTCCTTCTTTTGCTCCTTATCCTGTCTTTTCTTCAGGCGCTTCTTCTCCATTTCCTTTTTGTTCCAGGTGTCTTGCGATTTAGCCATAGTTAATAATAGTGGTTGATTTACTGCAAGGTACGATTTCAAACAGAAATCTCTATCATTTATGGAAAACAAGACTACTATTCGATCAAATGCTTAAAAGATCCGACCCTATACCAGTTGTTTTCAAGGAAGTATGCTCAAATTTCTATGTACCGTCACCTCAACACATACCCCAACGAAACGAAGTACGTTCTTCCGTCACTTGGCAAAAGGCCAGGACCAGGATAACCGCCCGACCTTCGCGTAAAGTAATGCACGTCTCCCAGGTTATTGGCGCCTGCTTTTACTTTCACACCTGTTTTGTGCTGATAGCTGATCGTGAGATCGTCCACGGTATATCCGGGGATTATTCCATTTTGGCCATTGGCCGATGTTGTTTCGGTATTATTTGCATCTGTAAATACCTTATCCGTGTAGCTCCGCTGAAGTGTGGCAGAAAAACTCTTATACGTATACGTTACCCCTGCACGGAAAATATTTTCAGGAGCGTACTCCACTCTTTTGTCCTTGTAGTTGCTTTCTGACAATTGATTGTTGACAACCGTTACCACCCTAAAACTATTATACTGCGCATTGTTGTAGGCATAAGAAATAAAGAAAGAGAGATTCCCAAACGCTGCCGGGATACCCAATGACTCACTTATATTGCTCTCTGCAAAAGCCTCAACTCCTGTAGTCGTGCTGCTGCCCACATTGGTGCGGAGATTGTAAAAAGATCCATCTTGCCGCTGTTGACGAATGGTTCCTATTCTGTTTTGATAATCGAGTAAAAAAAGACTTACATCAAATTTTAAATAGCTCTTTACATTGCCGCGATAACCCACATCTACATTCAATCCTTTTGCATCTGTTAGGTTATTATCAATTACATCGGTAGTAGGTGCAGCCGTAAGATCTGCAAACTGAACAGCCCGGTACGATTGAGTGGATTTGCATAAAGTGAAGTAGAACGGGTAACAGAATATTCGGCTCCTAGGCCAGCCAGCAAGAATACTCTACTGCGCGATTGATCTTGTATGGCAACAGGAACACTATTGTTCAATCCATTGTAGCCGCTCGCTTGAGATGTAATGTATTCGTAACGAATGCCCGGCACCAACAGCAGTTTATCAGTGAGCTGAAAAAGATTTTCGGCAAAAACAGCCACGTTCCCACTTTGATAGTTGATGTCGCTAACCCAAAGAGTACCTTCCTTGCGATCGATAGAATAGTCTGTCCCGGTTGTGCCAACACCACCTCGATACCGAAGTGTATTGCCTCGGTATAGTCGCAACCCGGCACTCAAATTACTTTGTTGCTTGCCAATGTTGTATTGAAGAAGGTAACGCGCCTCTGCGCCAAAATTCCTGTATTTATCAATATCAATGGTGCGTGAGTTATAAGTGCCGATCGTTGTGTTGATCGTATCTTTCACCAAGATGCCTCCACTTGGAAAGAAGCCCACACTATTTCTGTCGGCTACTATCCCGAACACTTTTACATTCAGGTGTTGATTACGGTTTATTTTATAATCGGCCGTTACACCAGGGGTTAGCCAATCTAAGTCAAACCAATTTCTGGCTCGTAAAC
>Ga0209985_10003072_pt1 | contig 14552 bp, 16 predicted proteins | sample NOAtaG_FD_187305 | JGI IMG/M metagenome (GOLD analysis project Ga0209985, IMG submission 187305) | Freshwater lake microbial communities from Lake Erie, under a cyanobacterial bloom - NOAA_Erie_Diel6S_1000h metaG (SPAdes) (version 2) | ecosystem: Environmental > Aquatic > Freshwater > Lake ...
CTGAGAGCGGCCACTACCCCGCCATCGACGTGGAGCGCAGCATCTCCCGGGTGATGACCTCCGTGGCACCTAAAGAACAAATCCGTGCCGCTCGACGCGTGCGTCAAATGCTTGCCAAGTACAACAAGGCGCGCGACCTGATCCAACTGGGGGCCTACGCGCCCGGGCACGACACCGAGCTTGACATCGCGGTGCAGACACAACCGCAGATCACCGCCCTGCTCCAGCAAGACATGCTGGAGCGCGCGCCGATGGATGAGTGCCGCCGCCGACTCATGGCTGTGGCTGCCTGAACAAACCATGAACGCACCCAACACCGAGTCTCTGCAGATCTTGCTCGAACGAGAGGAGTCTGATCGCGACGCCATCGCGCTGACCGTGCGCCAGGCTCAAGACCACCTCGAGCGACTGAACGCTCAACTGAGTCAGTTCACGCAGTACCGCGCCGATTACGTTGACCGATGGCAGCAACAGTTCCATCAGGCGGGGGGTATCGAGATCGTTCAGTGTTATCGCAGCTTCATGCAGCGACTGGATCAGGCCATGCAGCAGCTGAAACTCCAGCAGGGCCAGGCGGAGTTGAACCTGAAGCGCCAACGGCATCGTCTTGTCGAAGCGGAGACACGGGTGGCTGCGATCAAGAAGCTCCTCGGGCGCCGGGTTGAAACCTTCCTGCTCGCACAGCAACGCCGCGACCAGAAGCAGACTGACGAAGCAGCGCAGCGATCGGCCTGGTTGGCCCGCCAGACGCTCCCCTCGCCGGCGCTCGGCTGACCACTAGCCCACAGATCTGCAGATCCGCAGGCCAGAACCCAACACCATGCAAGCATCCCTCCCGGCCACATCGCTGCTGCCCGCTTCTCCAGGCGGACCGAACGGCAGCAAGAACGCCTCTGCCGGCACGGCCTCGATCGGCACTTCTGCCTCGCCTCAAGCTAAAGCCGGTAACGGCACCCCGCAATGCTTCTCCGACCTGCTTGATCACGCCTGCGAGGCTGAAACAGTTACGCCGGAAGACGGGGCCAACGAGATGACCGTCGAAGGCCAAGGCTCGGCTCAAGACGTGCCTGCCCCAGAGCTGGCTCAGTTGCTGAACCAACTCATCACGGGGGGCGTACGCGCTGCTGCTGACCCCAAGGCTACCGACCAGACAGCTGCCAACCGTGGGGCTGCTACCTTGACGACGACTCCGCTGCAGCCCGGTCTGGCCACGAAGGGCCAAACAGCAGAGGTCCAGGCCATCACCAAGGGCATCCCTAAGGGCCTGGTGAGCACGGCCGAGTCCCGCACGGGCGAGGCCCTTGCAACCAAGGCAACGCTGCGCAAGGCGATGCCGGGCTCGCTTGAAGCTGACACTGCGGTTTCCCATGACACCACCAAATCGCTGCTGACTTCGCCGCTTGGTGACAACCTTAAGCTCGAGGCGCCGAGTGTCTCCAAGGCCGTGGAAGGCCGAGCTCAGCCGGCGCAGACATCCGTGCCGCAGGCCGTGGGCAACCTGCTGGCTCAAGGTGCAGGGGTCGCAGGCGCTACTACGGCAATGAGTACCGGCACCACGCCAACGGCCGCATACTCAGCAATCCCTCACGAGATACACCACGCCGAGTTTGTGCCCGCATTCAGCGCACGCATTGCCATGTTGGTGCGCGACGGTGTAGAGGAGGCCCACCTGCACCTCAACCCGGTGGAGATGGGGCCTGTGGCGCTGAAGTTGTCATTGGATGGACAGCAGGTTCGGGTGGACATGACAGCCGAGCAGGCAGGCACCCGGCAAGTCCTGGAACAGTCGATGCCGGCTTTGGCAGGCGCGCTGCGGGATGCGGGTTTCACGCTGGCAGGCGGAGGCGTCTTCCAACCAAGCGACGAAGCTCCCGGCAGGGCAAGGAACAGCCCGGCGGGCTCCGAGGTTGGCGCAGGACAGCCAGGTCAGGACGACTCAGCCGCCTGGAGCAGCGCCTCCGGACAGCCGTCGGATGGGCGCCGGCCCCAGGACCAGGCTCCAGGCACCATGCCAAGAGCCTTTGCAGCAACCGGCATGGACGGCAACGGCGCCACCGACAGCGCCATGACCCTCTCCGTGCCAACAGGCACCGACGGGACCGTGCGCTGGCCTGCGGGTACTCGCCTCGTGGACATGTTCGCCTGAAAGGCCGAGGGGGAGATCCATCTCCCGCACTGCAAAGGGCCGTAGCGGTACTGGCCCCGGATCTCCCTACTGTTCGAAAGATCGCCAGGGGTTGCCTTGCCGATAATCGGCTCGTTGGCTGGAGAATCCAGAATTCCTGGAACGCTCTGGCCCTAGAGGAAAACCCATGGCGACAGCACCGCCCTCAGACAAGACCGACGCCGCAATCGCGCCCAAGAAGAGCCGCAAGAAGCTCTTCATCATCGTGGGCGTGGTCTTGGTGTTGTTGCTGGGCTTGGCCGGCGGGGGAACGCTCTTCTACATGAAGAAGAAGGCCGCCGCCGCAGAGGCCGAAGCAGAGGCCGAAGCCGGGCCTGCCAAGGCTGCCAAGCGAGACCGAAAGCTCAAGCCCACCTTCGTCACTCTGGACCTCTTCACGGTGAATCTTGCAGACCGAGATGCTGACCGCTATGCGCAGATCCAGATGGCCTTTGAGCTGAGCGATGAGAAGGCGACTGAAATGGTGAAGAGCTTCATGCCTGTCATCCGCAACAGCGTGTTGATGACACTGTCGCACAAGACCTCAGCAGAGTTACTGGAAAAGGACGGCAAGTTGAAGCTGTCCAGCGAGTTGAGGCGGGAAGTGGCCAAGGCTTTGGGCATGGAGCCCCCTCCAGAAGAAGACCAAGCTGCGCCCACCCCCAAGGCGAAGGCCGGCGTCTCGCCCGAAGACATCTCGCCGGTGATCGGCGTGCACTTCTCAAACTTCATCATCCAGTGAGCGCGGCCGTTCACCACCGACACGCCAGATCCGTGCCATGAGCCAGCAGATCCTTTCTCAAGACGAGGTCGATGCCCTCCTGCAGGGGATCACGGGCGAGAGCCAGAAGCTCGAGCAACAGGAGGAGTCTGCGGGTGGGGTGCGCGACTACAACCTGGCCAATCAGGAGCGCATCGTTCGGGGGCGGATGCCCACGATGGAGATCATCAACGAACGGTTCGCGCGCAACGTACGCATCGGGCTGTTCAATCTGATCCGTCGAAGTCCAGAGGTCTCCATTGGCGGCACCAAGGTCCAGAAGTACAGCGCCTTCCTGCGCGAGATCGTGGTGCCGACCAACTTCAACATCGTGTCTGTCAAGCCCTTGCGAGGCTCAGGTCTGGTGGTGTGCGAGCCCAGCCTCGTCTTTGCCACCATCGACGCGCTCTTCGGTGGCTCGGGCAAGTTCCACACCCGGATTGAAGGACGTGATTTCTCGGCTACCGAGCAACGCGTCATCACCCGTCTGGTGGAAACGATTGGCGCCGAGTTCAAGAAAGCCTGGGCTGGCATCTACCCTATCGAGTTGGAATACCAGCGCTCGGAGATGCAGCCACAGTTTGCCAACATCGCAACACCGAGCGAAATCGTGGTCTCCACGGCCTTCACCCTGGAGATAGGCGATGTCACTGGAGCGATCCACTTCTGCTTCCCCTATGCGATGCTGGAGCCCATACGAGACACGCTCTACTCCACCGTACAAGGTGACGCAGTAGAACCCGACAAACGCTGGGTGAATCTGCTGAAGAACCAGATACAGGACGCAGAGGTGGAGTTGGTGGCTGAGTTGGCGACCGCCCGCGCGACTGTCGAGCAACTGCTGGGCTTCCGCCCGGGAGACTTCATCGAGCTCGATATGGAGCCTGTCATCCAGGCCAAGGTGGACGGCGTCCCCGTTTTCGACTGTCAGTACGGTGTGAACGACGGCCATTACGCCATCAAGATTGACAAGTTGTTGACCAGTTCACAAACGGGCTGGCTGGGAGTCGCCAACCATGGCCGCTGAAGATACCAAGCTCTCCGAAGAAGACCGCATGGCCGCCGAATGGGCTGCGGCCCTGGAGGACAAGCAGACGGACTCCGCCGAGGGGGCGTCTGTCAAACAGGCATCGTTCACCAACTTCGGTGGGTCAGGGTCCACGTCGGCAGCCGGTGCTCCCGGCAATGGTGGCGACCTGAACATGATTCTGGACATTCCTGTCCAACTGACGGTGGAACTGGGCCGCACGCGTATCCCGATCAAGCACATCTTGCAGTTGGCGCAGGGCTCGGTGGTGGAACTGGAGGCGCTGGCAGGAGAACCGATGGATGTGCTGGTCAATGGCTTCCTCATCGCCCAAGGTGAGGTTGTCGTGGTCAACGACAAGTTCGGCATCCGCCTGACCGACATCGTGACGCCCAGCGAACGACTGCGCCGTCTGAGTCGTACTTGAGCTGCATGACGACATGGAAACACCCATCGCGTCCATCCTCTGGTTCGTTTTCGTCCTGGCACTGATCCCAGTGGCCCTGTGGGCGCTCAAGCGGCTGCCCATCGTCAAGGGTTCACCAAACTCGCCCACGCGGGTGGTGGGGGTGACAGCCCTGTCGGGTTCGCAGCGGCTGCTCACCGTGGAAGTGGGGCAAGGCGAGGACAGGCGCTGGATTGTTCTGGGGGTGACGCCATCGAGCATCACGCTGCTGCACAGCATGGCACCCCAGGCCGAGTCTTCAGCGGCCGCCGTGACATCTGGCACCACATTTGCCGAGACCCTGAAACGGCTGCGCAGCCCGCAGCAGGGAAGACCGTGAGACAGGCACTCATCCCACCCTGCCAGGGCCGGGACGCCTGCTTGCAGAGGCTGCGGCAGCCGTCGAAGGCCCTGACCATCGTGCTGGGGCTGCTCGCGCTGTGTGGTGGCGCCTGGGCTCAGACCCAGGGAAGCAACCTGCCGTTGGTGATCGGACAGGGTCCGGGTGGGGCCAGCTACTCGGTACCGATCCAGACCCTGCTGTTCTTCACGGCGCTGGGCTTCATCCCCGCAGTGCTGCTGCTGATGACGGCCTTTACACGCATTGTCATCGTGCTGTCGCTGCTGCGCCAGGCCATCGGCACGCCAGCAGCCCCCCCGAATCAGGTGATCGTAGGACTGAGCCTGTTCCTCACCTTCTTCGTCATGTCGCCCACGCTGGACAAGGTGTACACCCAGGCTTGGGAGCCCTATTCGAAGAACGAGATCGGCTTTGACGTGGCGCTGCAGCGTGGGGCGGTGCCGATGCGTGAATTCATGCTCAAGCAGACCCGGCAGAGCGATGTGCAGTTGTACGCCCGCTTGGCAAAACTGCCCGCCGATGTCAAGCCTGAAGATCTGCCGCTGCGCGTGTTGGTGCCGGCCTTTGTCACCAGCGAGCTCAAGAGCGCCTTCCAGATCGGCTTTCTCATCTTCATCCCCTTCCTGGTCATCGACATGATCGTGGCCAGCGTCCTGATGAGCCTGGGCATGATGATGCTCAGCCCGGTGCTGGTGGCCCTGCCCTTCAAGCTGATGCTGTTTGTGCTGGCAGACGGATGGAACCTGCTGCTCGGCTCATTGGCCGCCAGCTTTGCAACCTGACCTTCCATGACCGCACAGCAAGTCTTCGCCTTCGGACAGCAGGGGCTCTTCCACCTGCTGATGGTGGCCGCACCATTGCTGCTGTCGGCCCTGGTGGTCGGTCTCGTGATCAGCGTGTTCCAAGCCGCTACGCAGATCAACGAGGCCACGCTGAGCTTCGTGCCCAAGATCATCGCCGCAGTGGTGGTGCTGGCCGTGGCCGGCCCTTGGATGATGACCACGCTGGTGGAGTACCTGCGCAGCATCTTGCTGGCCATCCCTGGGTCGGTAGGTTGAGCAGAAGCGGCGCCCTGCCAGGACGTCGCCTCTTCTGCGCCACAACGTTATCGCCGCAGACCGTCTGGCAGTGCCCTGAAGAACGGCAGACCACCCTGACGCGCGATGATTACCTTCACCGAAGCGCAATTGATGGGGTGGATCACCCCCCTGCTGTGGCCCTTCATACGGATCCTGGCGGTGTTCTCCGCCCTGCCCATCTTCAACCGCCGCAACGTGCCGATGCGGGTGCGGATCGCGCTGGCAGGCTTTATCGCCTTTGCGTCTCAACCGGCGCTGCCGGAGATGCCCGTGGTGCCGCTGGACTCGATGCTGGCAGTGATGCTGGTCATCCAGCAGGTGCTCATTGGCCTGACCATCGGCTTTGCGGTGCGTCTGGTGTTTGCAGCGGTGGAGTTTGCGGGTGAACTGATCGGCCTGCAGATGGGCTTGAACTTTGCCGGCTTCTTCGACCCCGTGACGGCCAGCCAGAGCACCGCCGCGGCCAGCTTCTTTGCCACCATGGTGGCCTGGCTTTTCATCGCCCTGAATGGCCACCTGGTGGTGATCTCCGCCCTGGTGGACAGCTTCCGGGCCTTCCCGGTGGGGCCCGAGCCCTTTGCGTTCCTGCGCAAGACCCTGCCCCACCGCTGGGGCGCCGAGATCTTCTCCACCGGCCTGTGGATCGCCTTGCCCATCGTCACCATGCTGCTGTTCGTGAACCTGGTGCTCGGGTTCATCTCGCGCGTGGCATCACAGATCCAGATCTTCGCCATCGGCTTTCCCATCACGCTGTGCGTGGGGCTGGCGGGGCTGTACTACATCGTACCGGCGCTGGAGCAGCCCTTCCTGATGACCCTGGAGCGGCTGATGACCCAGCTGAGGTGATCAACCCTGCCCCACCAGCCCATTCCTGATCGCGTACACCGTCAACTCGGCGTTGTTGGCCAAGCCCAGTTTCTCCAGCACGCGCGCGCGGTAGACGGAAACCGTCTTGGGAGACAGCAGGAGTTCGTCGGCGATGTCGGAAAGGCGTTTGCCGGAGGCAATGAGCTGCAGGGTCTGGAGTTCGCGGTCCGAAAGACGCTCATGGGGATTTTCGCTGGGCGGGGCGGTGAGGCTTTCCACCAGCATCTGCGCGATCTCGGGGGTGACGTACTTGCGGCCCTGGGCCACGGTGCGCACGGCCTGGACGAGTTCTTGCGGGTCTCCGCCCTTGTTGACATAGCCGGCGGCACCGGCCCGCAGCGCGCGGATGGCGTACTGGTCTTCCGGGTACATGCTGACGATCAGCACCCGGGCGCTGGCGCCTTCGTCTTTCAGGGCATGCAGCACATCCAGACCGCTGCGGCCTGGCAGGTTGATGTCCAGCACCAGCACGTCGCAGCGTTGCTGGCGCATCAGCGACCTCAGCTCTCCGTACTCGCCAGCCTCCCCCACCACCCGGATGTCAGTGGCGTCGGACAGGGTGTCGCGTATGCCGCGGCGGATCAGCGCGTGGTCGTCACACAGGATCACTTCGATCATGGCCGCTCCCGCCCTGCTGTCCCGCTGAAAAGGGTTCCGGCCCGTCCTGGTCGCTCCGGTCCGGTGCGTCCAGGGCCTGCTGCGCTGCACGTGCCGCCTGGTCGAGTGGCACTGAGAGGATCAGGCTGGTGCCGGAAGGGCCGCTGGACAGGTCGATCCAGCCGCCCACCGTGCCTGCACGCTCGTGCAGCCCGCGGATGCCAAAGCTGCGCGCCTTGGCCAGGGCACCTTCGCTCAGGCCACGCCCATCGTCCACGATCTCCAAGGACAACACGCCATGCGACAGCGACAGGTCCACCGTGACCTTGCGGGCCTGCGCGTGTTTGCTGACGTTGGTCAGCGCCTCCTGCGCGGTGCGGTAGGCCACTAGCGGCACACCCGACGGCAAAGCCGGCAGCACCTCATGGCTGGTGCGAAAAACCGTGGAGATGCCGGTGCGCTTTTCAAAACGCTGCGCCATCCACTGCAGCGCAGCCACCAGGCCCTGCTCCAGGATGGCCGGCCGCAGGTTGTGCATGATGCGCTGGCTGGCCTCGATGGCGTAGCTGACGGTCTCGATGGCCGACTGAACGCGCTGCAGCACCTCAGGCTCCTTGACGCGGCGCGCCACCCAGGCGAGGTCGAACTTCAGGGCCGTCAAGGAGCCGCCCACGTCGTCATGGATCTCGCGCGAGATGGAGGTTCGCTCGCTCTCGATGCTCGTTTGCAAATGCTGAGCGAGTTCGGACAGGCGTTCACGGGAGGCTGCCAGCTCCTGGTCGGCCTTGATTCGAGCTCGCCGGGCCTCGCTGCCCTCGATGGCGCGCTCCAAAGCGGGCACCAAGCGCGCGAGGTTGTGCTTGAGCAGGTAATCGCTGGCGCCACTGCGCATGGCCTCAACAGCCATGTCCTCGCCAATCTCACCAGATACCAATATGAAGGGCAGCACCAGCCCGGTGCTGCGCAGCCGGGCCAAGGCATCCAGCCCGGTGAAACCCGGCAAGCTGTAGTCCGACAAGATGGCGTCCCAGTCTTCTGCAAGAGCCCTTTCGAACTGTTCGAGGGTATCCACTCGCCGCCAATGGACCCGTAAACCTGCACGCTGCAGCTGCAACACTGTCAGTGCGTGGTCGTCCTCGGAGTCCTCCAAGTGCAGCACACGCAGTGACGACCTGGGGAGCGGGTCTCGCTCCAAGGCCACGGCGAGCCCGGACGGCGCGACGGCATCGGCCGAAGCGTCGCGCTGGCGAGCGGGCATACCCGGCGTTGATTCAGTTTCCACGCAGACTAGTATCGCGCAGCGCTCCGAACCCCAGCCCGATATGACATAGCTGTGAACACGCTCGCAGATCCATCACCGCACCAGGCCAAATTCCCGCGACAATCCACTACCACCTCATGACGCACATGCCCCAGGATTCACCCGTGACGCTTCAAAAGCCACTGGCTGCAGAGCCGAACGAGAACCCGAGCTTCCAGACGGGGCTGGACCCCATGGCTGCGGCTGATCTTCAGGACCATCTGCTGGTCGCCTCGAACGATCTGGACCGTTTGCAGCGCCTGCTGGACGATGCCAGCTACACGCTGACGGGCCACTTCAAGGGTGCGGCGGAACACCTCGAACGCGCTCTCAGGCTGATGTCTCAACAGCCCGATGTGGACCAGCGCCATCTGCACCAGGCCATGGAGTTTCTGGCGGCGGCCATCACCGGCATGCAGTTTCAGGACATGGCGTCGCAACTGCTTCAGCACACGACCAGGCGCCTGCGAGGCTGTGCCGACCGCCTCGCCGCATCGGCGATGGCAGACGATGAGGACGGCACTGGGGTCCTGGAGGACCTGCCGATGAAGCCCAATCCCGTGACTCAGGACGAGATGGACGCTGGTTCCGTCGAACTGTTCTGAGAGATCCCCAGACCAAGAACACCGGACACCGGAGATTCCTGACATGCACTCGATCCTCGCCGTTGACGACTCTGCGTCCATGCGCCAGATGGTCAGCTTCACCCTCAAGAATGCGGGCTTCAACGTCACTGAGGCGGTAGACGGCATCGACGCCTGGGAAAAGTCCTTGAAGCAGGATTACGCCCTGGTACTGACCGATCAGAACATGCCAAGACTGGACGGGATCGGGCTCACCCGAAAGCTCAGAGAAAACCCGAACTTCAGGAACACCCCCATCCTGATTCTGACCACCGAGTCAAGCGACCAGATGAAGCAGGCCGGCCGAGCAGCCGGCGCCACGGGATGGCTCGTCAAGCCCTTCGACCCAGCCAAGCTGGTCGAGGTCATCCGTAAAGTGATTCGCTGAGGCGGGGGAAGGCCCCATGTCAGACTTGCACACCGACTCTGCCAGCGCTGCCGCAGGCATCGACCTCAGTCAGTTCTATCAGGTCTTCTTCGAGGAAGCAGGCGAAAACCTGGACAACATGGAGCAGATGCTGCTCCACATCGACCTGGAAAGCGCCGAGGACGAAGATCTCAATGCGATTTTCCGGTGCGCGCATTCCGTCAAGGGGGGCGCCGCGACCTTTGGTTTCAAGGACATCGCCGAGCTCACCCACCAGATGGAGACGCTGCTGGACAAGCTGCGCCGGCGCGAGCTGGCCCCCACCTCGGCCATGGTGGATGTTCTGCTGCAGTCGGGCGATGCACTTAGAGCCATGCTGGGACGCCATCAAGGGCATGGCGGCGACTCTGTGGACACTACTGAGTTGCTGATGAGCATCCGTGCCATGGTGGAGACGGATGGCGGCGGCACGATCCCCCAAGCAGCAGCCACTTCTTTGGTGCCTGCGCGGCCCGAACCATCCACGCCAGTTGTCGAGCCTTCAGTCACTCAGGCTGCATCATCAGCTCCAGCCCAAACCCCTGAGTCCGTTCCAACGGCAGCGACACCAAACCCGGTGCAAGCCAAGACCCTGCCGCGGATGCTCGAGCTGACCGTGGGTCCGCTGCACGATGTCTCGCAGGCCAACGGCATTGTGGACCTCTTCAAGGAGATCGAAGGCCTTGGACTCATCGAACCCCTGGACGGCGGACAGGCCGCTGACAACATCCGACGGTTCAAGATCTTCACCACGGCTGCAGACGTGGAGCTCTACGATCTCTTCGGCTTTCATGTCTCCCGGGAACAGGTGCAACTGGCGCCGCTTGGGCCAGGCTATGGGTTTCATCGGGGTGCCCCTGGAGCCCCGCCTGAAGCACCCGACGTCGCTCACCAAAGCGCTTGGGGGACCGACGACAGTTTCGGATTCTTTGACGGGGCGCCCGGCGCTCCGGGCGTACAGGGCGCGGCCGCACCAGGCAGCGCAACTCACGGTGCGGTGCGCGCCGCCGCCCCTAAAGCGGCCGCGGAGCAGGTAAGCCCGCCGTCTCACCCAGTTTCGGGCGCCCATTCGAGTGAGGCCTCTCCCAGCAATGGGGGTTCGGCATCCGAAGCCACAACAACCGCCATCAAGGCGGCAATGCCCAAACAGGAAAAGCCAGCAGCTACCGCCTCCCAGGCAGACTCCACCACGCTACGCGTTTCCGTGGACAAAGTGGACCAACTGATCAACCTGGTGGGGGAGCTGGTGATCACCCAGGCCATGCTGTCGCAGAACAGCAAGGGCGTGGATGCGGCTTTGCATCAGCAGCTGGCCGCAGGCCTGGCCGACCTGGAGCGCAACACGCGCGATCTGCAGGAAGCGGTGATGTCGATCCGAATGATCCCGATGTCGATGATCTTCAACCGCTTTCCGCGCATGCTGCGCGATCTGGCCGCGAAGTTGGGCAAGAAGGTGGAGATGGTACAAGTGGGCGAGTCCACTGAGCTGGACAAGGGGATGGTCGAGAAGATCACCGATCCGCTCACCCATTTGGTTCGCAATTCGTGCGATCACGGCATTGAGTCTCCCGAGCAACGGGCTGCTCGCGGCAAACCCGAGCACGGCACCATCACCCTTGTGGCCAGCCATCAAGGTGGAAGCATCGTGATTGAGGTGCGGGATGATGGCCGAGGTCTGAGCCGGCAGAAACTGCTGTCCAAAGCCCGCGAGCGGGGCATCGACGCGCCTGACACCCTGACCGACAACGAGGTCTGGTCGCTGATCTTCGCCCCAGGGTTCTCCACAGCCGACATGGTGACTGACGTCTCAGGCCGTGGTGTGGGCATGGATGTGGTGAAGCGAAACATCACCGCCCTGGGTGGGACCGTGGAGATCGACTCAGCCGAAGGGTACGGCATGACAGTGCGCGTGCGCCTGCCGCTGACACTGGCCATCATGGACGGCATGAGCGTAGGCGTGTGCCAGGAATGCTACATCCTCCCCCTGGCTTCGGTGGTGGAGTCTTTCCAGGTCAAGAAGGACACCATCAAGACCATTGGAAGTTCGGGACGCGTCGTGGAGGTGCGCGGCGAATACATGCCGGTGATTGAGCTCGAGCAGGTCTTCGCGGTCCCGCGCATGGACCAGGACCGGGCACCCCCCATCATGGTGGTGGTCGAAGCCGAAGGCGGGCGCGCCGCACTGCTGGTGGACGAGCTCTTGGGCCAGCAGCAGGTGGTGGTCAAGAACCTGGAGTCCAACTACCGAAAGGTGCAGGATGTCTCTGGGGCCACCATCATGGGCGATGGACGCGTCGCGCTCATTCTGGACATTGCCGCCCTGGTGAAGCGCTCCAGGCACTGATGGCGCACCGTTTCCACGGCAACGCGTCAAAGATGTACGGTCCAGGCCATGCGGACCATACCAGAGTACATGAGCGAAGAGTTCATGTGCGAGCTGAGAGTTGAATGAAAGCAGGATGACCCGATGCTGGCAATGATGCGGCGCTTTTCCATACGCACCCGCATGCAGGGCGCGATCGTGATGGTGCTGGCGATGTTCGCCCTGGTGGGCCTGACCGGTGGCCTGGGCGGCGCGCACCTGAAGCACCTGAACGAGGAGTTCATGGAGCACACGGTGCACGAGATCCAAAACGTCTCCAACGTTCGCCTGGCCCTGGGCGACCTGCGCCAGCACGAGATGCAGATGCTGCTGGACTACGACGACACCGCAGCCTACCCACCGCACCGCGAAGCCTGGAACAAGGCCGTGGAGGACACACGCAAGGCCTTGAGCGCCATGCTGGAGGGTGCGGAAGACGAAGACAACCCCCTGGCTCGCAATGCGATTTCGCGCCTGGACGCCTACGTGAAGGAATCCGAGCCCGTGCTGGCGCAGATTGCCAAGGGCGGCTTCGACTCTCCCAAGGTGGCGGGGCAACGCCTGGCGCGCGCCAAGGGCCTGATCAGCGAAGTGGAGGCCGAGGTCACGAAGATCGCCGCCATCGTGGACGCCGAAGGCAAGAATACCCAGAAAGAGGTGGAAAGCACCATGGTGCAGACCCTGTGGGTGTTCTGCGGGGTGATTGCACTGGTGGTCGTGGTGGTGGTGCCCTTGACGCTGATGAACTCGCGGTCCATCACCAGTCCCATCGCCTACGCACAGACCTTGGCCACAGCCATTGCGGCGGGCGACCTCACCCGAAGCGTGCGCCACGAAGGCGTGGACGAGGCGGCGCAACTGCTGCGCGCGCTGGACTCCATGCAGGAAGCCCTGAGGCGCCTGATAGGCGAGGTGGGCGATTCGGCCGAATCCATCCAGACGGCGTCGTCGGAGATTGCCTCGGGCAGCAGTGACCTCTCCAACCGCACGGAGCAGACCGCCAGCAACCTGCAGGAAACTGCCAGCTCCATGGAGCAACTCACGGGCAACGTGGCGCAGTCGGCGGACTCTGCGCGGCAGGCCAATCAGCTGGCGACCTCGGCCGCCGACGTGGCCCACCGCGGCGGCGAGGTGGTGGCCAAGGTGGTTGCCACCATGGACGACATCCACGCGAGCTCACGCAAGATCGCCGACATCATCGGCGTGATCGACGGCATCGCCTTCCAGACCAATATCCTGGCGCTGAACGCGGCGGTGGAAGCCGCCCGGGCCGGCGAGCAGGGCCGCGGCTTCGCGGTGGTGGCGGGTGAAGTGCGCTCCCTGGCGCAGCGCTCGGCCGAGGCCGCGCGCGAGATCACCGGGCTCATCGGTACCAGCGTGGCCAAGGTGGAGACGGGCTCTCGCCTGGTGCAGGAAGCCGGCTCCACCATGACCGAGATCGTTGCGTCGGTGCAGCGCGTGAGCGACATCATCGGAGAGATCACCGCGGCCACCTCCGAGCAAAGCTCGGGCATCGGACAAATCAATGGGGCCATCACCCAACTCGACCAGATGACGCAGCAGAATGCAGCCCTGGTTGAAGAATCCACCGCTGCCGCCGAAAGCCTGAAGGAACAGGCCGGCAGGCTCTCCCAGGTGGTGGGCACTTTCCGCCTTCAAGGTCATTGAGGATCCAACGCACCATGCAAGCCAGCAGCTCTCAACTCTCTGCCGCCGCCGCGCACCAGCAGGTTCTGGCCGACGAAGGCGAGTACCTCACCTTCCGTCTGGGCACCGAGGAGTACGGCATCGACATCCTGCGCGTGCAGGAGATCCGTTCCTACGAGCAGCCCACCCGCATTGCCAACTCGCCGCCCTTCATCAAGGGCGTGGTGAACCTGCGAGGGGTGATCGTCCCCATCGTCGACCTGCGCATCAAGCTCGGTTGCGAGACGGTGGAGTACACCACCTTCACCGTGGTGATCGTGCTCAACGTGCACGGTCGCGTGATTGGCGCGGTGGTGGACTCGGTGTCCGACGTGATCCGCCTGACCGCAGGCGACATCAAGCCCTCTCCCGAGCTCAACACCGCCATCGACATGAGCTTCATCACCGGCATTGGCTCGATCAAGAGTGGCGATGCCGAGCGCATGCTGATCCTGGTGGATATCGCCTCCATGATGTCCAGCGCCGAGATGGGGCTGATTGACACCGTGCGCTGAGGGCGCACGTTTTAACGCCCGTCCGCTGAACGCGGCCGGGCTGGTTCAAGCTGCCGCGCTGCTGCGCAGGGACTCCACCACTGGTCTGCGCAGCACGCCGCGCAAACCCCACCAGCCGGCCGCCCAGGCGAGCAAGGCGCCGGCGATGGTGCCCACCAGCGGTACCCAGGGCGTGGGGTTCCAGCTGAACTCAAAGGCGTAGCGCGCCAGCAGCCAGCCCACCAGCACCGCCACCACCGAGGCCAGCAGGCCGGCCAAGGCGCCCACGCCCAGCAGCTCCGCACGCTGCACCTGCGCCAGCAGCACGCGGCTCGCACCCATGGCGCGCATCAGTGCGTACTCGCGCGAGCGGGCTTCGCG
>Ga0209985_10003078_pt1 | contig 14541 bp, 9 predicted proteins | sample NOAtaG_FD_187305 | JGI IMG/M metagenome (GOLD analysis project Ga0209985, IMG submission 187305) | Freshwater lake microbial communities from Lake Erie, under a cyanobacterial bloom - NOAA_Erie_Diel6S_1000h metaG (SPAdes) (version 2) | ecosystem: Environmental > Aquatic > Freshwater > Lake ...
CTCCTTGTTCAGCTCGGCGAGTTTGGCCTCGTCGTTCTCGCGCTTGATGGCCTCGCGCTCGATCTCCAGCTGCATGATGCGGCGGTCTATCTCGTCGAGCTCCTCGGGCTTGGAGTTGATCTCCATGCGCAGTTTGCTGGCGGCCTCGTCGATCAGGTCGATGGCCTTGTCCGGCAGGAAGCGATCGGCGATATAGCGCGTGCTCAGTTCCACGGCGGCGATGATCGCGGCGTCCTTGATCAGCACCTTGTGGTGGCTTTCGTACTTCTCCTTCAAGCCGCGGAGGATGGAGATGGCGTCTTCGCGGTTGGGCTCGTCCACCATCACCTTCTGGAAGCGGCGCTCCAGGGCCTTGTCCTTCTCGAAGTACTTCTGGTATTCGTTCAATGTCGTTGCACCGATGCTGCGCAGTTCGCCGCGCGCCAGGGCGGGCTTCAGGATGTTGGCGGCGTCCATGGCGCCTTCGCCACCGCCCGCGCCCACCAGCGTGTGGATCTCGTCGATGAAGAGGATGATGTTGCCTTCGGCGGAGATCACCTCCTTCACCACGGCCTTGAGGCGCTCCTCGAACTCCCCCTTGTACTTGGCGCCGGCGATCAGCGCGGCGATGTCCAGCGCGTAGACCTGTTTGCCCTGCAGGTCCTCGGGGATGTCGCCGCTGACGATACGCTGGGCGATGCCCTCGGCGATGGCGGTCTTGCCCACGCCGGGCTCACCGATCAGGATCGGGTTGTTCTTGGTGCGGCGGCTGAGGATCTGCAGCACGCGGCGGATCTCCTCGTCGCGGCCGATGACCGGGTCGAGCTTGTTATCCTTGGCGAGCTGGTTGAGGTTCTTGGCGTACTTGTTCAGCGCGTTGTAGGTCTCCTCCTGGCTCTGGCTGGTGACCTTGCTGCCTTTGCGCAGCTCCTTGATGGCCGCGATCAGGTCCTTCTTGGAGACACCGTTGTCCTTCAGCAGCTGGCTCACGGTGTCGCCACTGTCCAGGATGCCGATGAGCATGTGCTCCACGCTGGCGAACTCATCGCCGAACTCCTTCAGCGCGGCAAGGGCCTTGGTGAGCGCATCGCTGCTGTGCCGCGAGAGGCTGATCTGCCCGCCGCTCACTTTCGGGTAGCCCTGCACGATACGGTCCAGCGCCTGTGTCATGGCGGGCACGTTCACGTTGAGCTTCTTCAGCAGGAAGGGCGACACGTCCGGGTCCACTTCCAGGACGCCCTTGAGCAGGTGGCCGTTCTCGAGCATTTGCTGGCCGTATCCGGTGGCGATGGTCTGTGCCTGCTGGATGGCTTGCTGGGAACGGATGGTGAATTTGTTGAGGTCCATGGGTGGGTCTTTGGGATCGGCCCCAACGGTCTGCAGGGGCTCCTGGTCGTTCTCAAAGCATGAACCGGTTCAAGAAGTAAGAAATTGTGGCAGCTCGATGCTTTGGTCTCTGCAATTAAGTCGCGAGTCACCAGCGTTTTACGGACGATCTGGCACAGCTGGGTCAGTGGCTTTTCCGTCCAGTATCAAGCACAGACCCTCTGGATGTTCCGGGTGGCCCTGCCCTTATCGTGAAATGCGCACTGGCACTGGCGTGTGGTCCAACGCAAGTGAACAAGTGGGGCCAACCATGGCCCGGACAACGCTGGTCGTTCACAACACCCTCCTCACCATCCGCAGCTTGTGCGTGTAGGTGCCGATCTCTGCGTTGAAAATTCCCTGCTGGTCGAGCTTGTCAATGCGCACGCGGCCGCTGGAATGGGCGATGCGCAGATCGCCTTCCTCGTTGCGTGTGAGGATCACGCCCACATGGATGATCCGGCTTTCCTCGTTCTCAAAGAAGGCCAGGTCACCCGGTTCGCAGAGGTCGAGCAGTTCGATGGCATCACCTTCGGTTGCCTGCTGCGAAGCATCGCGTGGCAGGTAGATCCCCATCAGGATGAAGATCATCTGGGTGAGGCCGCTGCAATCCACGCCCCAGGGTGTGCGACCGCCCCACAGATAGGGTGCGCCCAGGAAGGGGTGCAGGTAGAACTCCAGCAGGTCGGCGCGCTCCAGTTCGGGGCGATGGTTCGTTACGGCCTGCACGTCCACCCGACGTTCCTGCCAGAGAATGGTCCCCTCCTCATAGAAGGGAAGCACGGCACCATAGGGCAGCATCACCTGCCGGTGGCCCAGGTCCACCATGCTGTTCGGGCCGATCACGCGCAGGTCAGGGTCGTAGTTGGGCGTGGCGCATGGGGCGACCTGCTTGTTGTCCACCCACCCTTCATACCCGTCATGGTCGAACTGAAGCCGGCTCCAGTTGCCTTTCTGCTCCAGCACTTCAGCGGTCTCTCCGAACAACCATTGGGTGACCATTTCGGCCCTGTCGCTGGGTTCGGCGCGCACAGGAACGATGGAAAGGGGGCAGATGACAGAGGACATGGCCTGTTGCGTGTTGGTTTAGTGCGCGTTACGAATTGCGGTCCCGGGAACTCGCAACACGTAACGCATCAACACGCAACGCGGGCGAGGAGGCGGGAGGTTCAGAGCGCTTCGATCACCATGGCACTGGCACCACCGCCACCATTGCAGATGCCGGCAGCACCGTATTTGCCTCCGTTCTGCTTCAGTACATTGATCAGTGTGACGATGATGCGGGCACCACTGCAACCGAGCGGGTGTCCGAGCGAAACAGCACCGCCGTTCACGTTCACACGGGCGGGGTCGAGGCCCATCATGCGCGTGTTCACGATGCCCACGGCAGCGAAGGCTTCGTTCAGCTCGAAGTATTCGATGTCGCTCATCTTGAGGCCGGCCTTCTCCACTGCCCGTGGAACGGCCATGGCCGGTGTGGTGGTGAACCACTCTGGTGATTGCTCGGCATCAGCATAGCTCAACACCCTGGCCAGGGGCTTCAGGCCGAGCGCCTTGGCCTTGGCGGAGCTCATCAGCACGAGGGCAGCGGCACCGTCGTTGATGGTGCTGGCGTTCGCTGCGGTCACCGTGCCGTCCTTCTTGAACACGGGCTTCAACGTAGGCACCTTCTCGAAGCTCACGTTCTTGTACTCCTCATCGTGGTCCACGATCACGTCGCCCTTGCGGGTGGTCACGGTCACAGGCACGACCTCATCCTTGAACCTGCCAGCGGCCCAGGCGGCGGCGCTCCGCTTGTAGCTCTCGATCGCGAAGGCGTCCTGCTCTTCACGCGTGATGTTGTGAGTGCTGCAGCACAGCTCGGCGCACACGCCCATGGCGGTCTGGTCATACACGTCGGTGAGGCCATCCTTTCCGATGCCATCGATCAACTGGCCGTTACCGAAGCGATACCCGTAGCGGGCGTTCTCCAGATAGAAGGGGGTACGGCTCATGCTTTCCATGCCACCGGCCACGACCACATCGGCATCGCCGAGCAGGATGTCCTGCGTGGCCATCATGATGGCCTTCATGCCGCTTGCGCAAACTTTGTTCACCGTGGTCGCTGTCACCTCATTGGGAAGGCCGGCGAACTTGGAGGTCTGGCGCGCAGGTGCCTGTCCGAGGTTGGCCTGGAGCACGGTGCCCATGATCACTTCCTGCACAAGCTCTGGCTTGATCCCGGCACGTTCAACGGCGGCCTTCACGGCCGTAGCGCCAAGCTGGGTGGCGGGAACTTCAGCGAGACTGCCGCCAAAGCTGCCCATGGGGGTGCGAACGGCGGAAACGATGACGACTTCAGTGGCCATGTGATCAGGGTCGGTTTAGGGGCGCAAAATTAGCCCGGATGATGTTGGCGATCCCGGCTGGAGTCGAACCAGCGACCGTCTACTTAGAAGGTAGATGCTCTATCCAACTGAGCTACGGGATCGGAGGGCTGCGAAGGTACGGATGCGCTCGTGAGCGCATGGCCGCTGCATGGTACTGCTCGGCGGCAGTGCGATTTCCCGCGCATTCATCCACGGGCAGTATAAAGGAGCAATGGAGCAACGCTTATTTACCGTTCCTTTGCGGCCTTAACGCTCGGGGCGTAGCGTAGCCCGGTATCGCGCCTGCTTTGGGAGCAGGAGGTCGTCAGTTCGAATCTGGCCGCCCCGACCGAAGGGCCATCTCTGATGAGGTGGCCTTTTTCGTTGGGGGAAGCAGGTGGAACTCCGTTGCCGTGTTCTTGTATTCGGCGATCGGGTCCAAGTGTTTGCCTGTTCTGAAGAGGCTTGCCGCCGATCAAACCGTGGTTGGAATAAGGTCGGCGCGCTGGAAGCGTCTGTAAAAGGGCAAGACATTCGGTCCTATCCTGTTATCGCCCCGAGGTATCGCTTCGCGCCAAGGTGCTTTTTCATTGACCTCCTGCGCTCAAGCTGCGCTTGGGATAAGAGGGATTGCGCTAAGACGCGCCATCCCCAAGGGAGGGTGGCTTCAAGTCCAAGCCTGTTGTTGCTCCGCACCAACGGGCTTTTCATTGACCGCCTTCGCTCAAGCTGCGCTTGGCTTGATTGGTCAATGAAAAAGCCCAGCCACTTCGTGGCCAGGCTTTCCCTTGGCGGAGAGGGGGGGATTGCCCGAAGCGGGCCATCCCAGAAAAGGAGCGGCTTCAAGGTAAATCCTGTTATCGCTTCGCGCTAACGGGCTTTTTCCTCGCCTGCCCTCGCTCAAGCTGAGCTTGGCTCGGTCAGTCCATGAAAAAGCCCAGCCACTTCGTGGCCAGGCTTTCCCTTGGCGGAGAGGGGGGGATTCGAACCCCCGGTACCGGTTGACCCAGTACGGCAGTTTAGCAAACTGCTGGTTTAAGCCACTCACCCACCTCTCCAAAAGAGCTCCGCCACGGTCGGCGGGGCGGCAAATATAACAGGTGCGTTCATTTCACGTACATGGCCCAACGTGGATCCACGATTGTCCAGGCTGTTGGGTCTGGACCTGGGTCCAAACCGAGCACTGATGATTGCGGCCCTGAACTTCGGTGCCCGCAGAGGTTGATCGGTCCGCACATGTGGTGATCCATCGGGCATCGGTCCGCGCTGGTCGAAATGTTGAATACCTGCGTACTTAATGCCCGTTCACACAGGGACTTCGGTGCCATCTTCACGCCGCCGAAAAGATCCCGCAAGGACCATGAACCTGTATCACCGAATCCTGTCCGTCCTGTTCCTGCTGCTACCTGTGCTGGGGAATGCCGTGGTCTACTACGTTTCCCCGTCGGGCAGTGACACCAACAATGGTACATCGCAGGCCACGCCTTGGAAGACCATCGCACGCGTGAACACCCTTGGTGCTTCGATCAACGCCGGGGACCAGGTGCTGTTCCAGCGTGGAGGTGTTTATCGTGGTCGGCTTAATGTGAACGATAATGGGACGACCACCTCGCGCATTGTCTATGGGGCCTATGGTACCGGTGCGGCACCGGTGATCAGTGGCAGTGTTGCGGTTACGAATTGGGTACAGCACAGCGGTAACATCTGGCGTGCGCAGGTCGGACAGAAGGTTTCGCAGGTTTACTTCAACGGTCAACTGCAGACCCAGGCCCGTTTCCCCAACAGTGGTTGGCTGCGCACCGATGTGGCCAACAGCACCTCCACCACGGATGCCGCTTTGAACCAGGCGTCGGGCTATTGGGTGGGTGCCACGGCCGTTATCCGCACCACCAACTGGAGCTACGATACGGCCTATGTAACAGCCTTTAATGGCGGGGTGCTTACGCATACGTCCACGGGAAACAGCATGGGCAGCCAGCAATGGGGCTATTTCCTCCGCAACAAGCTGGCCCTGTTGGATGCTGCTGGAGAATGGTACTATGAGCCATCGACGGGATTCCTTTACTTCTGGTGTCCTGCCAATGCCAATCCGAACACGCAGTTGGTGGAGGCCGCTGTCACCGATTTCGGTATCTACTTCGGATGGCAGCGGAACAACGTGCTGGTCACCGACCTGGCCTTCAAACACCAGATCGATGCCTCCATCCGCATGTCGGGCACCTTCAATGTGGAGGTGATGAACTGCACCATTACCGATACCCAACGGGCGGTCTACAGCACGGGGTCCGATCAGAATTTCCACCACAACACCTTCGCACGCACCTTCCATACGGCAGTCTATCTGTTGGACAACAACTCGCAGTTCAACTATAACGTGCTCACGGACATTGCGCTTCACCCCGGGCTTGGCGAGAACAATTGGGGGTATTTCGGGCTCCGTACCAATGGCACGGGCATGGTGTTGCGCTACAATCGATTCGAGCACGTTGGATACATCGCCATGGCCGTGGCGGCGAACGCGCTGGTGGAGGGGAACGTGGTGCGCTATGGCCTGCAGATCCTGAATGATGGGGGAGGCATTGCCATTGACAATACGGATGGTATGGTCATGCGCAAGAACATCGTTACGGATATGATCGGGGAGTATGAGAGCGTAGCACCCGAACACACGAGCTACTTCCCGATCAGCCACGGGATCTACTTCGGCAACATCAGCATCAAGAACACCCTGGTGGAGCAGAACACGGTGGCCAATTGCAAGAGCAGCGGCATCCACGTGGACCATACCATGGTGAGCACGGGCAACCAGGTGAAGGACAATGTGCTCTACAACAATGGTGTGCAGTTGTCCATTTCCGATTACTCCAATTACAACACACCCGGGGCCACAGCACCGTATCATGTTCCGGCGTTCAATACCATATACTCTGGCAATGTGATGTATTGCCTGACCAAGGACCAATTGTGCATGAAGCAGTTGCACGTGTATGGCAACAACTGGGTGGATTACGGGACGTTCACCAACAATCGGTATTTCAATCCCTACAACGAGCTGAGCATCCTGCGTTTCAACACGTTCGCAGGCTTCTGGGAGTACCATACCCTGGAGCGCTGGCAGTCGGTGACGGGTAAGGACGCAGGTTCGACGCGCAGCCCCTTGCGCCAGAGCGACAAGGCCACGGCATCCGAACTGTCCAGCAACCTTATTCTCAACGGCACCTTCAATACGAACGTGACGGGATGGGCGGGGTGGCCGACCAATGCCACTGCCACCTGGGTGAATACGCATCTGGACAATGGTGCCTTGCGGGCGAACATCCCCAACAACTCTGTCTATTATGAATACAATCTGCGCAATCCGGACCAGTTCCAGATGCAGAATGGACAGTGGTACCGCATGCGCTTTTCGATCGTTGCGCCGAACCATGGCATACTTCAGGCGGCCGTAAAGGGCGTTACTCAGCTCACCGGGCCGAACACCATCATCCAGCGTGACATCCCGTTCTCCTCGGAACGACGTGACCTGGAGATCTACTTCCAAAGCAACCTGTCCGACCAGGCATTGTTGCAGTTCACCAACAACTACCTGATGCCCATGTATTACCTGGACAACGTCCAGTTGCACAGGGTGACCGTGACCCCGTTGGATCCGACCCTGGACCACGTGCTGCTTTACAACGACCAGGCCACCGCACAGACCGTGGCCCTTCCGGCGGGCTGCTGGCACGATATCACCGGTACGCTGCAACCAGCGACCATCACCTTGCAGCCTTACATGTCCAGGGTGGTGTACCGCGCTACGGGTGCGGGCTGTTCGGTCCCAGTGGCCAATACGGTGGGAGCCAAGATGTTCCTCGGTGGGGCTATCAACTGGACCACCCTGACCATGCGCGATGACCTGCGTGCGGCGGGCTTGGTGCCCACCTCCGAGCCTTTTACGGTGCTCGGACTTACCGTTGCCAACGCTGGCGCCTCCGTGCCGGCCGCCACCCTGCAAACAACCGGTGCCCAGGCCGTGGTGGATTGGGTGGTCTTGGAACTCAGGAACAACGATGCGGGGTATACCGTAGCGGAACGACGTGCTGCTTTGCTCCGTGCCAATGGTGATGTAACGGCCGTGGACGGTTCGGCACAGGTGCCGTTCACTACGTCCACAGCAGGCAAGTTCCTGGTGGTCCGTCACCGCAACCACTTGGGCTGTGTGGCGCAAAGCCCCATCGGCGTGAACGGTCAGGTGTTGGACTTTACGCTGACATCCACCGTGGTCTACGGAGTGGAACCCACACAAGTGAACGGCACCCGCAGGGCTTTGTGGCCAGGTGATGCCAACATGGATGGCACTGTGCGTTACACGGGGCAGGACAACGATCGCGACCCCATTCTCTCCCAAGTGGGTGGTGTTGTGCCGACCAATACCGTTTCAGGTTACAACCGCTACGACATCAACATGGATGGTGTGGTGAAATATTCTGGCAACGGTAACGACCGGGACCTGGTACTGCAGATCATCGGAGGTGTGGTGCCCACCACCGTCCGTGCCGCTCAATTACCCTGATCGTATCAGATACGTTCCAGCGCTCCTTCGGGCATCCAGCCTACGGAACCGTTAGAGAGCTTCACTTCCTGCCAGCCTTCCTGCGCCTGCAGTAGCTGCACTTTGGTACCGCGGTGAAGCATGAAGAGCACGGCACCCTGGGCTGAGGGGGTGCTTCGTACATCGACCTTGGCGTCCATGATGATGGCCGATGAACGGTCGGCAAGTTCCGTGTGACGGTCATAGGCCATGAACAGAGAGACCACCATGCCGACCAGTGCGATCGTGCTGAGCGCCAGGATCCCCTTGCGAAGTATCGCGGTACGGATGAATAGTCCGACGCCAAGCAATGCGAAGAACAGGGCGCATGACCACAAGGAGCGACGTGCCCATTGGTCGGGGTCGGAACCGCCACGCAACACCTCCCACCAGGAACCCAGGGAAAATGAAGGCAGTTCGCCAATGCGGTCCTTGATCTGGGCGCGTGTTTGTTCCAGGTTGGCCACGATGTCCTCGTTGCCGGGGGCCAGCCGATGGGCACGCTCATAGTTCAGGATGGCCCGCGCCATGTCGCCAGAACGGTAATGGCAATTGCCGATGTTATAGTACAGGGCTGCGGAAGAGTACATGCTTGCGACGGAATCGTAAAGCGCCAGTGCTGCGGTCGGGTCACCGGCCGCATAGGCTCGTGCCGCGCGCGCGGCCAGCGTATCGGCTTCGACCGCGGTCAGGGCGCTTCCCCGTTGGGTCACCAACAGGAGAAGGATGATCAGGAGGGCCTTGTGCTTCATGATCGGGTGCGTTGTTCAATGGTTCCAATGAGCGCTGCGGCTTCGTTGAAAAGCGTAGCGCGTGGCACCTCCTCCACGGGGGCGAACCGGGCCATATCGCAGGCCGTGATCAACCGCTGGTAATTCGTGGCCAATTGCTCGCTGTCCGGCGCATCGGCCAATCGTCTCCGGATGGTCTCTGACGCATTGGTGGTGATGCCGGTCCCGAACTTATCCGCCATGTAACCACCAAGTGCCTTGCTCAAGGCCGAGTAGAAGACCTCGCGATCGTTGCTCTGCAGTGCCTGTTCCGCCAGCTTCAGGTGTCGGCGAGCAGTGCGGTCCGCTGCTTTTCTGCGGCTACCTGCGATATCCTGCGCCTCGCGGGCCTGTTTACGACGCCAGGCCAACAGGAGCATGAAGGCGATCGCCGGAGCGGTCATGCCAGCGATCCATGCCGGTGATGCGAACAGCTCGTGCCCAACGGGTTCCAGTTCGAGGTCGCCCGTTCGGATGTGCCGGATATCCTTTTCGAGCAACTGTATGTCCGATTGCGCGGGCCGTTGTGGCAAGGTGGTCGTGGCGCTCCCATCTCCGGGCAGGACCTCGATCATGGTCGGTCCGCTGGACAAGGTCTTGTAGTCGCCGATCTGCGTATCGAAGTAGCTCACCGTGACCGGAGGCAGTTCGTAATTGCCTTCGTGCCGTGGTATGAGCAGGAACTGGTACTCACGCGATCCGCTCATGCCATTGCCGTTCACGGTGATGCGGTCGGTGACCTTCGGCTCGAACGTTTCAATGTCGTTGGGCAGTGCGATGGCTGGTGCTTCCAGTAACTTCAGATTGGTGCGCCCGCTGAACCGGACGGTCAGGTCCACCGATTCGTTCTCCTGAAGTCGCGTGCGAGAGGCGGTCACTGTCATCTGTAATTCACCAACAGCGCCGCTGAAGTCCGCGGGTGCTCCAGAGGGGAGGTCCAGCACAGTGTATTCAACCGCATTACTGCGGACTTCCACAGTGCGGCCTTGGTTGAAGAAGGAGCGGTCGATGACACAGGTCTGCTCGAAGGGTTCGATGCGCAATTTGCCGCTGCGCTGGGGGAAAAGCACTTGTTTGCGGAGCACGGCCACGCGGTAGGGAAGGCCATTGATCGTCTGCATTTTCTCCTCCCAGTGGAGTTCGCCCAGGTCCACCTCCTCGGTCCATGCGTTGCTGATCTTGGGAAGCTCCTTGGACACGGATTGCAGGTTGTTGTAGCGCGAATACAGCATGTACGTGGCCACCACTTGCTCGCCCACATAGCCCTTGCTCTTGCTCAGGCTGATGGTGGTGAAGAGGTTCGGGTCGCGTTGCTGGCCAAGCGTTGCATTGGGGTCGCTGGGTCGTGTTGCTGCGCCTTTCGTCACCTCGATGGTAATAGGGTCGGTCTGGATGTAGCCACCACCCACTTTCACTTTGGCAGGTCCTATGGTATAGCGACCTGGCTGTGCGGCGGTGAGCACCCAGGTGCGTGTGATGGTGCTGCTCATGCGCCCGTTGAAGATGCTCATGTTACTGCTCTCGAACGGGCCTTGCACGATCACCAGCCCACCAAGGTCCGGTGCACCGAATCGTTCCTGTGTGTTGGACAGGGCGATAGTCAGCTTCAGTTGCTCTCCTGCCGCAATGCTGGTCCTGTCCACGCTGGCCTTGAAAGTGATCTCCTGGGCCAGGGTCCGGTCCGATGTGCCGAGCACGAGACCGATGAGCAGAGAGAAATATGCCAGGGTCCTCATGTCACCAATCCTTGTCGATGGTAATACGCTGGGCAGGGCGTTGTCGCAGGCGCACCTTTTGTTGTACGTCCTTCTCGCCCCGTTGGAGCGCGTCCAGTAAACGTTTGGCATCGCGTGGGTCCATCTGTCCGGCACGTGCACGCTGCTGTCCTTCGGCGCCTTGCTGCTGTTGGTCGGCCTGTTGCTGCTGCTGCTCACGCGAACGTTGGTCCTGCCCTTGTTGCTGCTGCCGCTGCTGTTCTTGCTGTTTGTCGTCGCTCCCTCCTTGTTGTTGCTGCTGTTGTTGCTGCTTCTGCTGTTGGTCCTCCTTGAGCAAGGCCTCGGCCAGCTTTGTCAGGCGGGGATCGTTCGGGTGTTCGCGCAGGCCTTTGTCCAAGGTGCGCAGCGCGGTGATCTTGTCCTGTTGAACGAACTCCTGCGCCGCGCGATCGAACCATTCGCGGGCGGATGCGGTCTGTGCGCACAACGGTCCGGTGCACCAGCCAAGGGCCATCATGGCCATGAAGGCGGTCAGGTGTTTCATGGGGTGCGCAAAATGGAGGTGATCAAGCCCAGTTTGTCCATGTAGTCCTTGCGCTGGCCAAGGGTCGGTTCCTGCTTCAATCCGTTCTGCAGCAGGTCGAACGCAGCTTGGAATTCGTGTCGGTTCACCAGCTCGTCGGCCTGTGCGAGCAGAGCCTTGGCCTTTTCCGTGATGGCGATCTGTTCGTCCTTCTTACTGTCTCCCTTGTTCTTTGCAGGGTCCGGCTTGGGGCGGGCGGCGATCTTGCGCAGTCCGATCATCAGGTTGTGGCGGGCGTCCTCCGATCCGGGCTCCAGGCGCAGGGCGTTCCTGTACGCTTCGGTCCCTTGTGCGAGTGCAGAGTCGATCAGGTGGTCGGTCCGCTTCACCAAGCGCTGCAACGAATCGCGCAGCACATATTGGCGAAGTCGGGTGGTTACGTCTTCGCCGTCCACGCGCAGTTCACTGAGCTCCTTGTTCATGAGCACGGCAAGACTGTCGGCCTGCATGGCCAGCAGGAGGTAGGCATTGCCCATGTCGTAACGGGCGTTGGCTTTCCATCGTGCACTATCGAGCAATTGGTCCGCTTCGATCCCGAGCGCGATGGCACTGTCCAGATCACCTTGTCGGAATCTGGCATGCGCGCGATTGAAGCTGAGCGTACCATGGTCCGGGGCTGAAGAGTAGATGCTGTCCGCTTCGACCCAGCGGCCCTGCTGATACAGGGTGTTGCCCTCATGCAGGGCGCGGAGCACGGCATGGTGGTCCGCACGGCCACAGGCGGTGAGCAGGAGGAGCGGTATGAGGTGGCGTGGTCTCATGCCGGTAGTTGAATGATGGGCCTCACATGCCTTCGGTCGCCGAACAACAGACCGATGGTCATGAGCAGCAGACCGATGCCCAAAGGATACTGGTATTGGTCCTCCAACGAAGCGAACCGGTAGGTGCCGACCTCCTGGGCATCCATGGTGCGCAGTTCCTTCAGCAGTTCGGTGATCCCGGCGGAACGTTCCGTTGCGCGCACATAAAGCCCGTTCCCGGCTGCGGCGATCTCCTTCAGCATCTGCTCGTCCAGGCGGCTGATCACGGTGTTGTTGCTGCGGTCCTTGCGGTATCCGGTCACCTGGCCGTTCCGTCGCAAGGGGAGCGGCCCACCTTGGGGAGCCCCCATTCCCACGGTATGCACTACAACGCCTTGTTCGATCGCCCGGCGTGCCGCACCTTGGGCATCGTCCTCGTGGTTCTCTCCATCCGTGATCACGATGATCGCCTTGCCTGAAGTGGTGTTCGGGTCGAAGCTCTCGCGGGCCAGGTCGATCGCAGCGCCGATCGCGGTGCCCTGTGTGCCCACCGCATCAGTGTTCACACTGTTCAGGAAGAGCTTCGCCGCGGAGCGGTCCGACGTGATGGGCAGTTGAACGAACGCGTCCCCGGCAAAGACCACGATGCCCATGCGGTCGCCGCGCAGTTGATCGATGAGTTGTGACAAGGCCCTGCGCGCCACTTCCATGCGGCTGGGTTTCAGGTCCTCGCAGGTCATGCTGTTGCTCACATCCACGCACACCATCAGGTCGATGCCCTTGGCCTTCACTTCTTCGATGCGTGTACCATGGAGCGGTGAGGCCAGGGCCGCAATGACCAGCGACAAACCCACCCGTATCAGCAGGAATCGGAGAAGTACGCGTGTTCCGGAAAGACCGGGCACCACGCGTGCCCGGGTGCCATCATCGGCGAAGCGCTTCAAGGCGCGGTTGCGCCAGGCGAGGTCAACAAGGAACAGGAGCATCATCACGGGACCCACCAGTTGGGCCTTCAGGACCTCCGGTCTTCCGAAACGGAATCCGGGTACCTGGTCCTTCAATATCCACCAGATAACCAGCATCACCGCCCAAATGAGCAGCTCGACGGGCACCGTGATCGCCGATACCTTGCCTAATGGATATGTGCCCGGCCTGCTCATGCCATACTGCGCAATACGCTCCGATCAAGGCTCCAGCCGAACAGGAGCAGGCATCCGCCAATGAGCGTGAAGGGGAAATGCTCGTCCTTCCGCTGGCTGTGCTCGGTCACCTTGATGCGGGTCTTCTCCAACCGGTCGATCTCGGCATAGACCTCCTTGAGCCGTTCGGCATCGGTCGCACGGAAGTAACGGCCACCGGTGAGGTCAGCGACCTGTGTCATCACTTTCTCGTCGATCTCAACGTCCTGCATGTCATAACGGTACTGGCCATCAGGATACATGGCCACCGGTGTCAAGGCCTTGCCGCGGGTGCCCACACCGATGGTATACACGCGGATGCCCAATTGCTCGGCGATGATGGCAGCGTCCATGGGTTGCACACTGCCCGAGTTGTTCATGCCATCGGTCAGCAGGATCACCACTTTGCTCTTCGCTTCGCTTTCGCGCAGGCGGGTCAATGCCGTGGCCAGGCCCATGCCCACGGCGGTCCCCCCCGTGATCAGCCCCGGTCGGGCCTGGGCAAAGAGGTCCTTGAGGACCCGGTGGTCGGTGGTGAGGGGACATTGGGTGTAGGCCTCTCCTTCATACACGACCAGGCCAATGCGATCGTTCGGACGGCCATCGATGAATTCCTTCGCCACGCGCTTGGCGGCCTCCAGCCGGTCGGGGCGCAGGTCCTTGGCGAGCATGCTCGTGGAAATGTCCATGGCGATCACGATGTCGATGCCTTCGCGCTTTACGTCCTGCCAGCTATCCTTGCTCTGAGGTCGGCTCAGGGCGAGCACGAGCAGGCCAAGACCCGCAATGGACAAGGCAAAGGGCAGGTGCCTGAGGAGCGCGAGCAGGTCGATCGGTGCGCCTGCGAAGGACCTGAAGGTGGGCAGGGCGACCATGGGCGAACGGCGCGCAGCACGCCAGATGTGCAGCACCGCGGCAAGCCCGATCACGACCAGCATCCACGACCGCTCCGGATGGGCCACTTCGAAATGGCTCACCATGTACCATGAGGCGTATGCCACCCCCACTGCAGCGAGCAGTGCCCATATGATGGATGCCAGACGGTCCTTATCCATGCGCGGTGGTGGTTGCACGGATGAGGTCGCGAGCGGCCTGCAGCAATTGCTCGTTCTCCGATGGAGTGGGTACGGCCTTGGCGAACTTCACCAGATCGGCCGTCCGCAACATGTTCGCCAGCATCTGGTATTGCTCTGGCGATAAGGGGCTCACACGCAGAGCATGGAGGAGTTCGTCGGTGGTTCGCTCCAACGCTGGAATGCTGTAACGTTCTTCGATGTAGCCCCGCAACGT
>Ga0209985_10003079_pt1 | contig 14539 bp, 16 predicted proteins | sample NOAtaG_FD_187305 | JGI IMG/M metagenome (GOLD analysis project Ga0209985, IMG submission 187305) | Freshwater lake microbial communities from Lake Erie, under a cyanobacterial bloom - NOAA_Erie_Diel6S_1000h metaG (SPAdes) (version 2) | ecosystem: Environmental > Aquatic > Freshwater > Lake ...
CCAACGGTAACGGCGGGGAGTGGCCGTCGGACAACGGCCCCTTCTTCAACCGGAAGTGGACGACGTGGGAGGGCGGTATCCGCATGCCGGCGATCGTCCGCTGGCCCGCGCGCCTCCCGGCGGGGCGCGTGACGCCACAGGTGGGAATCACGATGGACCTCACGGCGTCCATCCTCGCGGCCGCAGGCGTGGCGGTGCCGCCCGAGGTGCGGCTCGAGGGGATGAACCTGCTGCCGGTGCTCTCCGGCGCTGCGCCGGTGGCCGAGCGCACGCTGTTCTGGCGCTCCGTGCGGCGGGGCGGGACGATGCTCGCGGTGCGACGCGGCGACCTCAAGGTGGTGGTGGACGATGGGCACCTGTTCGTCTTCGACGTGCGCCGCGATCCGGGGGAGCGCCGCGATCTCGTGCGCCAGCGGACGGAGGCGGCGCGGGTGCTGAGGCGGGCGCTCGAGGCGTGGGAGAAGGACGTGGACGGCGAGGCGGCGACGCGGCGGTAGGGCATCGCGCGTCGTGACACCCGGTTACGGCAAGGCTCCGGCGCAGGACTCGCGCCACCGCGTGCGGGGGCTCAGGCAGCCAGTGCCGGCACCGAGTGCGGAGTCCCACACCTCGCCGCTGAGTGCTCTGATGGGGGCGAACAGCATGGCGGCCTCACGTGAGTCGTCGCCCACGGCGTCGCAGAGCAACAATGGGCCCGCGACGAAGCAGAACACCGCCTACGCCAGCGCCGTGCTCCTGACGACGGAGCCACGGGTGCGTTCGACGCGCACCTCATGGCGGAGCAGCGCGCCGTCGGTGTGGCGAATAGCGTCGGCGCCCGCGAGCGCCATCCCGGTGTCGCCTCGCCAGCGGATCAACGATCCCTCGATCGCCGGGGCGTCACCAAGGGGGACGAGTCGAAAGACCGTCTGGGGCCACTTCGTGCCGGTCGGCGTGGTGAGCAGCGTGCAGCGTGCGGTGGCAAAGACGCGAAAAGGACGCATCATGAGGCGGCGGCGCCGGGTCCGCCAAACAATGTGGCGCGACGCCTTCTGGCGCCACGCCGCCTGACCGCCCATCGATTGTCCCCGGGCCTTTGTCAGACCCACCCCGCATCGTTCGCCGGGTTGCGACGTCCCGTACCCGGCACGATGTTCGGGCGTCGTTCCCCCTCTCGCCGACGACGCGGTCGCGCGAGCACGGATGAGAGCTGGGACGTTGCAGGAGTCGGTGCGTGCATCCACCGGCTCGGCGCGCATCGGCATCCGTCCGTGGTCCACCCCCCACTGGATTCGAACGCATGACGACCCTCTCCATCGAGTACCTGCACGAGCTGGTCAACCGCACGGGTGCCGCCTTCCGCCTTCGGCAGCGACTGCAGCCGGCGGGCGGCCCCGGCGACAAGATGTTTCCGTCCACTTTCGCCACGAACGAGCGCACGCTCAAGTACGCGGTGGAGACGCGTCGCATTGATGGGCAAGATGTGCGGTGCGTGCTGCTCGACTCGGTCGCGTCGCAGGCGAATCGGATGGAAGAGGCGCTCCTCGCAGCGTGGCGCGAAGGGAGACTCGATTTCCCGGTGGTGGGCGTGGACTTCGCGGGCCACCTTCCCGACCTCGGGACCATCACCGCGCTACAGGCGCCGCACCGCGTTGCGGATGCCATCCTGCGCGACGCGATGACACCGGAGGGGACGCCGTTCCGGGACACCTCGCTCGGCCGTGGCTTCACTGACGCGACGCCGCGAAATGCGAGCGCGCTCTATGTCCTGTGTCCCTCTGCCCTGGTATTCGGCGTCTGGGATTCCACCGGCCCGAAGGGTGGACTCGGTGCGAAGTTCCAACGAGCCCTTGCCGCGGAAGTCGTGGCGATCGGTTGCCGCGAGGGCGTGAAGGTCGGCAGCCGGATCGATCCGTTGGCGATCACCTCCGGTGCGACCATCTATGCGCACAAGGGCAACCCGAACGAGTGGACGCCCGACCTCGACGAGGCGCTGCACGATGCCAAGGGCAAGCCTGTGCTCTTCGGCAAGAGCGCATCGGGTGACCGGAAGGGGCGCCCGGCCGGCATCAACCACGGCAACATCGCACCGTCCGTGGACGAGTGGTCGGGGGGAATCACCGCGGACTACGCCCTGCAGACCGTCGTGTTCTCGTTGGCGGCGCTGCGGCGTCTGCAGTTCCGAACGGCACCGGACGGCTCGCCGCTCAACGATCCCGTCGCGACGAGCGCCGCCGCGCGGACGGCATTGGCCGCGCTGGGCCTCGCTGGCATCGTCGCCGCCCGGATGGCCGGCTTCGACCTCCGCTCGCGGTGCCTACTGGTCCCCGAGGCGGCCGCGCCCATCGAGATCGTAACCGGAGACGGCGCCGCTACGGCGGTCGCGCTCGAAACGGCCCAGGCGACGGCACTCGTGCGGGAGGCCGCCGACCGGGCAGCAGCGGCGGGGCTGGCGTGGAGCCGAGAGCCACTGAAGCTGGTCCCGACACCGAAGCTCGTCGCGCTCATCCAGAAGAGTCGAGACCTGCAAGCCGTCCACGGGGACACCGAGGAGGGCTGACGTGTTCGCCCTCCGTCTCGACCTCCTGACCGGCCGTTACGCCGCGACATCCTTCGACGATCGTCGTCGGGCAGAGTGGCCGCCCCACCCCGCTCGCCTGTTCTCCGCCCTCGTGGCGACATGGGGAGAACATGAGCCATCCGAACGCCCGGAGGCGGAGCGTTCGGCCCTAGACTGGCTTGAGCGCCAGCCCGCGCCGCGACTCGTGGCTGACGCGCTCGAACGTGTCTCCCACCGCACGGTGGCAGACGCCTTCGTGCCTGTCAATGACCTCGCTGTGGTGCGATGGCCGTCACCGGTCAAGCGCGACGAAGCCGAGGCCGCGCTCGCATCGGCCAAGGACGAGAAGGCGGCCATCAAGGCGCGCAAGAAACTCGATACCGAAGTGGCGCGGTACCGTGATGCGGCCGCAAACGCTGCTGCCGTCGATCCCAAGGGCTTCGACCAGACAGCCATCAGGGTCGCGGCCGGCATAGACCACCCGGAACGCCGCAAGCGGCAGGCGCGCACATTCCCTGTAGTCGTTCCCGTGACCATGTCAATCGTCTTCGCGTGGTCCGGCGACCCTCCTGCAGAAGTGCGCGCCGCGCTCGCTGACCTCGCTTCGCGCGTCACGCGCCTTGGACACTCGTCGTCCCTCGTCGTGGCGCGAGTGGTCGAGGCCGCCGAAGTCGCGGCGCTCGAGGCCGAGATCGGCGCCTATCTGCCGGACGACGACGGCGAACACCTGCTGCGATGGGTCGGCGCTGGCCAATTGTCACGGCTCGAGGCGGCGCACGCGCGTCATCAGGGCGTTGAGCCCCGCGTCCTGCCGGCCAGCTTCCAGCGCTACACCAGACATCGGGTCGAACCCGGTGCTCCGAACGTGTCGACGACCTTCGATCCCCGCCTCATCGTTCTCGGACGCGTGGGCGGGCCGAGACTGCCCATAACGGCGGCGCCGGGGCTTGCGCGCCAACTGCGGCGCGCACTGATCTCGTCAGCGGCCGAGCCCGTACCGAGCATCATCAGCGGTCACGACGCCGACGGCCGCCCCGCCACCACGCCGCACATCGCGTACGCCCCCCTGCCGAACGTCGCGACGCCCTACGCGGACGGTGCATTGCTGGGCGTGGCCTTGTGCCTCCCGCGTGGCATCCGCGGCGACGATCGCGTCGCGGTGCTGCGTGCCCTCGCGGCTCTCGAACAGCCGGACGGGGAGGACCGCATCATCCGCCTGCAGCTCGGAGCGGCAGGGGTGCTGGAACTGCGGCGCGAAGTACCCGGCGAGGCTGGCCGCCTGACCACGACTCCCGCCCGGTGGACGAGCGCATCGCGTCGCTGGGTCAGCGCGACCCCAGTGGCCCTCGACCGCAATCCTGGCGACCTGCACGACGGGAACGTCGAGCGTCGGGCCGCCGCCTTCGCCGCCGCAGAGTTGGTGGTGCGCGAAGCCGTTCGGCATGCCGCCCCGGCCGCGGCCGACCAGCTCGTGCGCGTGACGGTGCACCGCTCCGCGCTGCTTCCGGGACACGAGAAGCCGGTTCGGCATCCGCGGTACCCGGAGAACGCCGCGCGGCCGGCACGCGTGCTCGTGCACGTGCTGCTCGAGTTCGCCACCCCGGTCGAAGGGCCCCTGCTCATCGGCGCGGGGCGGCACGCGGGTCTCGGGCTGATGCTGCCGCAGCGCACGGCCGAGGCGGCGCCATGAGTGCCGTGCCGACGTTCGCCGAGTTCTTCACGGCAGCCCGCGGTGTCGCACCGTTCCCATGGCAGGTACGACTTGCGGACATAGTGGTTGCCTCGGGCTGGCCCGCGTTGCTTGACCTGCCGACCGGAGCGGGCAAGACCACCGCGCTGGACATCGCCCTGTGGTCGCTGGCAGTCGCGCCGACGCGCCTGCCCCGGCGTACGATTCTCGTCGTGGACCGGCGGGTGGTGGTCGACCAAGGGGCCGACGCCGCCCGGGCGCTCCTCGACGCGATGCGACGCGCCTCCGACGGGCCCGTGCGCGCCGTCACCGATGCGCTGCGCGCCACGTTCCGCGCCAGCGACGCCGAGGATCCCTTTGCGATCGCCGTGCTGCGCGGCGGGATGCCGCGAGACAACGATTGGGCCCGGCGCCCGGATCAACCGGTGCTGGGGGTCTCGACCGTCGATCAAGTCGGATCGCGGCTGCTGTTCCGGGGCTACGGCATCGCGGACCGCTCGCTGTCGCTCCACGCGGGGCTCATCGGCGAGGACACGTTGATCCTGCTTGACGAGGTGCACCTGTCGGTGCCATTCGCCGAGACGTTGGGGGCGATCCGTTCGCGCCTGCGCCGCGCGGACGTGCCGACCGTGGACCGGTTCCAGGTCGCCATGCTCTCGGCGACCCCGGGGCATGAGGCCGGCGGGCCACGCTTCACGCTTGACCAGACGGACCGCGCCAATCCGGTGCTGTCCGCGCGCCTCGGGGCGCGCAAGGCCGCGCGGCTGGTACCCATCAAGGTGGCCGGACCGGACGAGCCGACCCGCCGCGCGTCCCATGCCGAGTCTATCGCCGAGCGAGCGCTCGCGCTGCTCGGTAGCGACGTGCGCACGCTCGGCGTCGTCGTTAACCGTGTGGCGCTAGCGCAGGACGTGGCGAAAGCGCTTCGGGCGAAGGCCCTCCCGGACGTCACGGCGGTCCTCCTCACCGGCCGGATGCGGCCACTGGAGCGCGATCGGATCGTGCAGGACGTCCTGATGCCGCGAGTCGGTCCCCGAAGTGCGCGCGCACCGCACGATGGACGCACGATCGTCGTGGCCACCCAGTGTATCGAAGCCGGTGCGGATCTCGATTTCGACGCTCTGGTCACCGAGTGCGCGAGCATTGACGCACTGCGCCAGCGCTTCGGGCGGCTCGACCGGGCCGGCGCTCGCGGCGCGTCCGTCGCCGAGATCGTGATTCGACACGATCTCGCCGCCGAGGACGACCCCGTGTACGGTTCGGCTCTTGCCGCCACATGGCGGGCGCTGCAGGCCCATGCCACGAACGGCATCGTGCCGTTCGGAATTGACGAATGTCCGAGGACGTTGCTGGACGACCCGGAACTCCGGGCGCGCGTGCCATCTGCTCCCGTTCTGATGCCGGCGCACGTGGCCGCCCTGGCCCAGACGGCGCCGGTTGCCGATTTCGCCCCGGATATCGCCCCCTACCTGCACGGGCCGGACGAACGACCGGCGGACGTGCAACTCGTCTGGCGGGCCGACTTGGTGTTGCCGGCAGACATGAGGGCCGAGGTCGCGGACACCGTCGCGCGCCTCGACGCCCTCCCGCCGAGCACCCTCGAAGCGGTGAGCGTGCCGGTGTGGGCAGCGCGCACCTTGTTGGACAGGGACGGTGCAGGCGACGTGGCGGACGTGCCGATGCGGCAACCCGAAGCGCCGCGCGCGCGGCGCGAACCGGGCGAAGCGGTTGCGGCCCTCCGGTGGCGCGGCGATGACTCGACGTGGGTTCGTGCACGGGACGTCCGGCCGGGCGACGTGCTCGTCGTCCCTTCGTCAATTGGGGGACTGCACGACGGCCACTTCGATCCCACGAGCGCGGTTCCGGTGCCCGACGTCGCCGAGGCGGCGCACTGGCGCAGCCGCCGAGTCGCGGCCCTGCGCCTCGACCGACCGGTGCTGGCGTGGACTGGTGTCGCCGCGTCCATGCCCGCGACGGACGTCGATGACTACGACACACCCAAGGAGTTTTGCGACACGCTGCGCGACTGGCTGGCGACACTTCCCGACGATTGCCCGGCGGCGTTTCCACTGGCCCCCTCGGAGTACCGGGAGTGGCGACGATCCCTGGGCGACGGCCGGGCCCGGGTGCTCTCGGCACCCATGCCCATGCTGGTGGCACGAGCCCAGCGGATCAGCCGCGAGGTGGCACCGGCCGCGACCGAGGAAGATCGCGGCAACGCGGCCGCCGACGGCGTGACGATCGCGTCGCATGTCGAGCGTGTCGCGGCGCTCGCGCGTGAGTTCGCGGAGTCGCTCGCCCTGCCGGCACCCCTCGTGGACGACGTAGCGCGTGCGGCGCTGCTGCACGACGCCGGCAAAGCGGATCCGCGATTCCAGGCGATGCTCCTCGGTGGCGACGAGGACGCGGCGGCACTGCTCGAAGCCCCGTTGGCCAAGTCCTCCCGCGGGTTCCCCGCGCGGCCGACAACGGCACGGGTGTATCCCGCCGGGGCTCGGCACGAGATGCTGTCGCTTCGTCTTGCGGAGCACTCGAGACTACTGGCGGAGGCGCACGACCACGAGTTGGTGCGGCACCTGATCGCCTCGCATCATGGATGGGCACGGCCGTTCGCGCCCGCGCTCGCCGACGGTGATGAACGCGTGGCGGTCGTCACCCTGCAGGGCGAGACGCTGGAAGCGCCCGTGGCACACGGATACGGCGTCCTCGGCGACGGCCTGCCGGAGCGCTTCGAAGCCCTCCAGCGCCGATACGGAACATGGGGGCTTGCCTGGTTCGAAGCGTTGCTGCGGCTTGCGGACCACCGTGCGAGCGAGGAGGTGGCGGGATGAACGACAAGGCCATGGACAGTGATGCCGTCCAGTGCACCGGGCTCGATCCGAGCAACCCCCTCGCCTACCTCACGGCGCTCGGGGCACTCCGCGTGGTCACCCTGCGGCGGCCGACGCTGCAGCCGCGGCTCTCGTTTGACCGCTCGGTCGGAAACGTGCCGGTCCTGCACGGGGCTGGCGGGCTCGACGACATCACGGCTGCCGTGATGGAGGATGCCGCGCAGTTGGTCGGCACGTCCGTCCTGTCGCTGAGCTACGACAGCGACGGTACATGGATCATTAACGGTACCGGGCCGAACCGCGAACTCAAGCCGAGCCCGGAGACCGCGAAACGGTTCCTGGAGGACGCGGCCACTGGCGACCCTGAAGTAGCGACCATTGCAGCGTCGTACTTCAGCGACGTAGTGACGGCAGGCGATGGCCGGATAAAGCCGACCGCCCTGCACTTTGCCGCCGGGAAGATGCAGTGGTTGAAGATGGTCGCGGAACTTCGCGACGCGCTCACGGCTGAGCACGTGCAGGAGGCTCTGGTCGGCCCGTGGGTGGGCAGCGCCGACGTGCCATCGCTCAGCTGGGACGCCACGGCGGCACGGCAGTATGCGCTGCGCGCCACCGACCCGAGCGGCGAGAAGCGGCCGACGATCGCCGGGGCAAACTGGCTCGCCTATCGGGCGCTGCCGTTCTTTCCGGTGCACATGGTGGGTCGCGGGCTCGAGACCACGGGCGTCAGCGGTGGCTGGAAAGCCGGCACCTTCGCTTGGCCACTATGGGATCGGGCGATCGGCATGGCGACGATCGCGGCTCTTTCGCGGTACGATGTGCGTGGTCTGACGGTGGCGGAGCGTCGCGCCCGAGGCATCTTCGCGGTGCAGGTGAGCCGTATCCTGCGAGCCGATCAGGGCGGCTACGGGTCCTTCAGTCCGTCGAAGCCGGCGTGACGCAACCTACCGGGCGGAGAGCATGGGGACGCCGCTCGTTGCGCCCCAACGCAGGATCGCCTGGTCGGCGGTCACCAGCGTGCTCCCGCCCGTGAGGTCCGTGGCGATGAGTGCCCGATCGAAGGGATCACCGATGTCACCGGTCTCCGTCTCATGCGCCCGCAGGAGGGCGGCTCTGTTGATCGGGGCATGGCGGATGCCGGGCGCTTGCATCGCGCGCTCCAGCCAGTCCCGCAGGGGCATCGCCAGCTGAAGCGAGCCCCGCCCGACCCTCATCGCCAGTCCCCAGATGGAGATGTCGGAAACGGTCAGCTGGCCTGCGCGCTGGGCCTCTTGGAGTATGCGGGTCGTCGCTGCCGGGAGCCGGCCGAGTTCGGGCAGCAGCAGCCGCAGCCACACGTGCGTGTCGAGCAGGAAGACCGTCGTCTCTGGCCCGTAGGGGGCGGCGATCTCCCGCGCGCGTCGGGCACGACCGGCAGCGCTCGCGGGGGCAGGATCGGCGCGGCGAAATCCCAGCCCGGCTCCGGCGCCTCGAGCGGCTCGACGGCCGTGGCCGTGCCCACCATCCAACCGAACGCCGAGGGGAGCTTATCGGTGATGGGCACCAGCTTTGCGACCGGTCGGCAATGACGCATCACGACGGACGCCTAGCCGGTGCGCTCGACTTCATCGACCAACGCGAGGCATCGCTGCTTGAAGTCGGTGGCGGTGACGGCGGCGCGGTCGGTGTGCCGGGGCGTAGGCATGGCGGGGGCTCGACAAGAAGGACAGAGTAACCTGGACAGAACTACGTTGGCCCGGGAGTGGGTGTCAGACGAGGCCACAATGATTCGGCATTCCCGTCATCCCGTCGTCATCGCCATGAAAACCGACACCGCGGCTGCGGTCGCGAACGTTCCCGACCTCGTGCCTGCCCGCATGGTCAACGAGTTCGTCTACTGTCCTCGGCTCGCCTTCCTCGAGTGGGTGCAGGGCGAGTGGGACGACAATCTCGACACGATCCAGGGGCGGTGGGTGCACCGTCGCGTGGATGATGAGCCCGCTACCGAGGTCGGGGACGACTCGGGAGCCGCTGATCCCGATCGCCCGGTCACGGGCCGATCGGTGCTGCTGTCGTCACCCTCACTCGGGGCCGTGGCTCGGATGGATCTCGTAGAAGTCGAAGGGCGCCGCGCCACCCCCGTGGACTACAAGAAGGGGACCGTCCCGGACATGCCATGGCGGGCGTGGGACGCGGACCGCGTGCAGCTATGCGTCCAGGCCCTGATTCTCCGAGACAACGGATACGAGACTCCGCAGGGGGTCCTCTACTATGCGGCGTCCAGGACGCGCGTGGACGTCGTCTTCGACGAGGCCCTCGTAGCGCAGACGCGGTCAGCGCTCGACGGCGTGCGGACGATGGCCGCGGCCGGGCGCCTCCCGCCGCCGCTGGTGGACAGTCCCAAGTGTCCGCGCTGTTCGCTCGTCGGTATCTGTCTGCCGGACGAGACCAACGTCCTTCAGGGGCGCCTCGAGGCACCGCCGCGACGGCTGGTGGCTCTCCGCCCGGATGCCTTGCCGCTGTACGTGCAAGCGCAGGGCGGGTCCGTCTCGAAGGACGGGGAACGGCTCGTCGTGGCCGTGAAGGGCGAGGCGCCCGTGGCAGTGCGGCTCGCCGAGGTCTCGAGCGTCTCGCTGATGGGACACGTACAGGTCACCACGCAGGCGATGCGGGCGCTGTGCGACGAGGGGATTCCCCTTACCCTTCACACGACCACCGGCTGGTTGATCGGAGTGCTCAACGCCGGGGTGGGGAACCGCAACGTGGGCGTCCGGCTCGCCCAATACGCCGCCGCGAGTGGCGCGGTGGCTCTGAGCCTGGCGCGCGAGATGGTGCGCGGGAAGATCCTCAACCAGCGGACGCTGCTACGGCGGAACCTACCGACTCGCGACGTGGCGGTGACGGCGGCGCTGGCGCTGGGTGCACGACAGGCACGTGCGGCGGCGACGCGGGAGTCGCTCCTCGGTATCGAGGGGATGGCGGCGCGCCGCTTCTTCGGCGCACTACCGGGACTGCTCAAGGGTGCCGGGTCGTGGGCCGCCGCTCGCTTTGCGGAGGAAGGGCGTACGCGCCGCCCGCCGCGCGACGAGGTGAACGCCGCGCTGTCATTCTGCTATGCGCTGCTGACCCGGGAGTGCGTGCTCGCCTCGCTGTTGGTGGGATTCGATCCCTATCTCGGTCTCCTGCACCAGCCGCACTTCGGGCGACCCTCGCTGGCGCTCGATCTGGCCGAGGAGTTCCGTCCGCTGGTCGCGGATTCGGCAGTCCTGACGATGTTCAACCAGGGCGAACTTGCGATTGGCAATTTCGTGCGGCGGGCGCGCGGCGTGATGTTGACCTCGAAGGGTCGCAAGACGGTCATCTCCGGGTTCGAGCGGCGGTTGCAGCAGTCGATCGTGCATCCAGTGTTCGGCTATCCCGTCAGCTACCGCCGGGCGATCGAACTTCAGGCACGGCTGGTCCGTGCGGTGCTGCTTGGCGAAACGACGACATATCGGGCATTCACGACCCGCTGACATGCGCCGCCGCTATCTGGTTGCCTACGACGTGTCGGACCCGAAGCGGCTGCGTCGCGTCTTCCGCGCGATGAACGGCTTCGGCGACGCTGTACAGTACTCGGTCTTCTTGTGCGACCTCGCCGATGCCGAACGCGAGTTGTTGCAGCAGCGCCTAACCCAGCTACTGCACCTGCGCGAGGATCGGGTGCTGATCGTAAACCTCGGGCCGGCGGATGGGCGCTCCACATCGGCACTCGAGGTGCTGGGTCGGCAACTCGACGTCATGCCAGAGGATTACCGGGCGTTCATCGTCTGACCTTTGGGTGCGAGATGCGGCTTGGTGAAAAGCGGGCATCGCGCGAGCAGCGAGGTGACGAGGCGGCCGGGGTAGCCGCTCGCGCATCCTATCTACCCATGCGGCAACGCGTTACGGCTGCCAACTGCGGTGGAACGCGTTATGCTTCCCTGCAACCTGTCTTGACCTGCTCGCAGACGGCGTTGCAAGCGCTTGTTCTAGCGCGAGATGCGAGAGGCGGGCCTTCCTCGCTCATTGAAGCGAGGCTCCATTGAAGCTCGGTCATGTAGAAGCCGGCGCGGCGCCAGCGGTTGAGCGCCTTCCTCGCTCATTGAAGCGAGGCTCCATTGAAGCTAGGGGATGAACAGCGCAGCGCTCCCGAGCGTCACCCTTCCTCGCTCATTGAAGCGAGGCTCCATTGAAGCGACACCATCCGCGCTGTGCGCTGGGCGCTGGACGGCCCTTCCTCGCTCATTGAAGCGAGGCTCCATTGAAGCCGTCCCGTTCCGTTCCGTTCCGTTCCGTAGCAGGGGCCTTCCTCGCTCATTGAAGCGAGGCTCCATTGAAGCTGCAACGCCCGCACCCGCGCCACCGCATCGAGCGCGGCCCTTCCTCGCTCATTGAAGCGAGGCTCCATTAAAGCAAGAGGCGAGGTCGTCCGGCCGCGCGCATGTGCGACGCCCTTCCTCGCTCATTGAAGCGAGGCTCCATTGAAGCTCCATATGGACGTAGGCGGTCGGCGTGATGTTGTCCGCCCTTCCTCGCTCATTGAAGCGAGGCTCCATTGAAGCGCGTCTCAGCGTGATCTGGCCGCCGCACGGGCCGCCGCCCTTCCTCGCTCATTGAAGCGAGGCTCCATTGAAGCGGGTTCCAGGAGCGGTACGCGGAATACCGGATGCGGACCTTCCTCGCTCATTGAAGCGAGGCTCCATTGAAGCTGATCTCGAAACCATTCGTTCCAGATCAGACCATACGCGCCTTCCTCGCTCATTGAAGCGAGGCTCCATTGAAGCAAGTAGCGATCCATCATCGCCACCACGTCGCGCCGCTGCCCTTCCTCGCTCATTGAAGCGAGGCTCCATTGAAGCACCCACTGCGACGCCGTCCACGTCTTGCCGGTCTGCACCCTTCCTCGCTCATTGAAGCGAGGCTCCATTGAAGCGCCGACAGCTCAACCGACGTGGCGTCCCTCGCCATCGACCTTCCTCGCTCATTGAAGCGAGGCTCCATTGAAGCCACCCTTCAGCACTTCTCGCACCCGCGCCACCGCGTCCCTTCCTCGCTCATTGAAGCGAGGCTCCATTGAAGCGACCAGATCGACGCCCGCCGCCGCCGCCGCCGCAATCCCTTCCTCGCTCATTGAAGCGAGGCTCCATTGAAGCGTGGTCACGGTGTTGCTCACGATGTCGAGCACCGCGCCCCTTCCTCGCTCATTGAAGCGAGGCTCCATTGAAGCACGACGGCATAGAGCAATACCCAATCCTGCGTCGCGGACCTTCCTCGCTCATTGAAGCGAGGCTCCATTGAAGCGCCCCCGGTCGCCTCACGGTGCTCACCGCCGCGCCGCCTTCCTCGCTCATTGAAGCGAGGCTCCATTGAAGCGTCGCCGGGGACGTATTGCAAGTCGAGCACGCGCCACGCCTTCCTCGCTCATTGAAGCGAGGCTCCATTGAAGCGTGAACGAGAAGCCCTCCATCGTCACGCGGATCGAGCCTACCTCGCTCATTGAAGCGATGCTCCATTGAAGCGCCACGAGACACGCCGGCACCGCCTGATCGTCGGTCCCTTCCTCGCTCATTGAAGCGCGGCTCTATTGAAGCGGTTTCCAGAAGCGGGATGCGGAGTACCGGATGCGGAGTACCGGATGCGGAGTACCGGATGCGGGCCTTCCTCGCTCAGTGAAGCGAAGCGGACTTGTCAGGAATGTTCCTTGTGAGTCAGGGGGTCAAGCCTTGGGCTGGGTGAAGCGATCGCCGCAGAAGAATCGCGATATGGTGCATCGCCGCCTGCCACTCGCGGACCGAGCGGGCCGTGTTCGCGAATGCGTTCTGGAGCACGAGCAAGAGCAGTGTCGGCGCGGCCTCGTCGCTCGGGAAGTGGCCGCGCGTCTTGATGATCTTCCGGAGCCGCATGCGGACGCCCTCGATCGTATTCGTCGTGTAGATCACGCGGCGCACCGCCGGTATACATCTTGCGAAGGGGATGACGCGCGGCCAAGCGCGTTGCCAGCTCTGGACGATGGTGGGGTGCTTCTGGCCCCACGGACCGGCCGCGAAGGCCTCCAAGGCGAGCGCGGCGGCCTCCACCGAGACCGCGGTGTAGCCCGGCCGGAGGGCTGCCACCAGCGCCTGACGGTCCTTCCAGCTCTCATATACGAGGCGGTTGCGGACCAGGTGCACGAGGCAGGTTTGCACGGTCGTCGGCGGCAAGGCGGTCTCAATCGCAACGGCCAGCCCATCGACAACCACGATCAGGACATCATGCACGCCGCGGGTCCTGAGGTCGTTGAAGACTGTAAGCCACGACGGGGCGCCCTCCGTCTTCTCGATCCACAGCCCGAGGACGGCCCGCGTCCCTTCCGGGTGCACCCCGAGCGCGACGTAGACAGCCGTGTTCTGCACGTTGCCGTCGTCGTGGATCTTGACCCCCAGCGCATCGAAGAAAAGCACAGGGGACATCCGGTCCAGCGGCCGCTGCTGCCACGCGGTGATCTCGTCCAAGACCTCGTCGGTGCCGCTGCTGCTGAACGCAGGGGAGACGGCCGTGCCGCACTGCTGGGCCGGGAAGCCTTGCATCTCCCGCACGGTAATGCCGCGGGGGTACATCGCGCTGATCTTGTCGTCGAAGCCCGTGAAGCGGCGCAGGTGCTTCGAAACCAGAATCGGCTCGAACGCGCCGTCCCGGTCACGCGGGACGGCGAGGCGCAGCGGCCCATCCTCGGTCAGGACGGTCCTCCCCCTGGCCCCATTGCGGTGATTCGTCTAGCCCTCGGGACGGGAGTCGCCCTTCGGATACCCCAGACCATGGGTGAGCTCCGCCCCATGGCCCGTTCGATCAGGGTCTTCTTGAACGCCTGACCAATGGAATGGACCACCCAAAGCGACATCGGGCCCGTCACCAGCTCTTCGACCACGGTGGCAGGAATGGGCTCGGCGGCCGAAGGCGGGAGCGCCCCAGCGAGATTCGATTTGCGTGGCATTCTGACTCCGGTCACGTGCGATGATATGCCTCGCTCAAAGAAGAAACCGATAGGTCCATCGCGCGTCCGGCGCGCGGCGCGAATCCCCCTGCCGATAAGTCGGTTCGATCACGTCAGAACTTCAGCCCGTACCCCACCCGCACCACCTGCGTCTCCAGAAAGTCCGTGCTCACCATGCGGAAGTCGGTTCCCCGGATGGTCCGCTGGGCCTGGTTCGTGTTGAGCACATCCGTCGCGTTGACCACGATCTCCCCGCGCCCGCGCTGGATCGTGGCCTTCGCCCCGACGTCCAGACTGTAGCGGCTCCCGATGCGGCCCTGCGGCAGCAGGTCCGGCGCGAGATAGGTGTTCATCAACTGGACCTGCCACCCCGCCGATGCGCTGAGCGTCGCGTTCAGCTTGGCGTTGCCGGAGACCAGCCGCTCCCGCGCGGCCGAGTGGAGGACCGGCACCGGGTAGCGATTGAGCACCGTGAACGCGTCGAACGTCCGCTCGAACACGCTGGCGTT
>Ga0209985_10003088_pt1 | contig 14518 bp, 19 predicted proteins | sample NOAtaG_FD_187305 | JGI IMG/M metagenome (GOLD analysis project Ga0209985, IMG submission 187305) | Freshwater lake microbial communities from Lake Erie, under a cyanobacterial bloom - NOAA_Erie_Diel6S_1000h metaG (SPAdes) (version 2) | ecosystem: Environmental > Aquatic > Freshwater > Lake ...
CCTCAGCCGCTCACCCTTCGTCATGCCCTCTGGCCGGGCGGCGATCGTGCTCCCGGAAGACGCGCACGTCCCCGAGCGGCGCGAGTGGATCCTCAGCCCCGCCCAGGCGGAAGCGTTCGCCCTCGAGGCAGAGGGCACGAAGGCCGGCGCCCTCTGGCTCACGCTGCTCTTCACCGGCCTCCGGAGCGGCGAAGCGGCGGCGCTCTCGTGGGCCGATGTGGACCTCGAGCGGGGGCGGCTCGTGGTGCGCCGCGCGCTGGTGCGCACGAAGGCCCGCGGGACGGAGCTTCGGGCGCCGAAGACCCGCCGGAGCGAGCGCGAGCTCGAGCTCAAGCCGGCGGCACTGCGGGTGCTGCGGGCGCATCGCATCGCCCAGGCGGAGCACCGGCTGCGGGCCGGGGCCGAGTACCGCGATCGCGGGCTCGTCTTCGCGACGCTCTTCGGCGACCCGATCAACCCGGGGCAGCTCGCCACGGCGCACCTGCCGGGACTGCTCGCGGCCACGGCGGCGCGGCTGGTGGGGCGTCCGCTTCCCGAGCTGCCGCCGGCGTCCCGCTCGCAGCGCTTCAAGGACGCGCTGGCGGCGCGAGAGGAGGCCGGCGCGGCGGCAATCGCGGAAGCGGGGTTGCCGGCCGTCTCGCCGCACAACCTCCGGCACACGTACGCGACGCTCGAGCTCGCCCGGGGCCGGCCGGACACCGTCGTCGGGCAGGAGCTCGGGCACGCGCTCCTCAGCACGACGAAGGACGTGTACGTTGGTCGGCTCCGGGACAACGACTTGGCCGATCTTCCCCGGTGGGAGCGGCTGCTCGGCGTCGCGGAGCCCGCCGCACCGGCGCCGATGGTGCTCGCGGCGCGTTCGTGAGTCGGTTCGTGTATCAGGGGCGATTCTCGACGCCGAGAGCGCCCGCAGAAGTGCTGGAAGTGCAGTAGATTGCGGGACTTACTGCCCCTTCGTTCAATGGCAGGACCTCGGACTTTGGATCGGGCGACACAATGTGTCGCCCGTTTCGCTTCCGTCCGGCTCGTTCGCTGAAGTGACGGCCTGACAAGGGGTTGGCGAGCGACACACCGCAAGTCCGGAGGCGTCACGTTCGCCCCAGATCAGCCGGTAGCGCCTCGTTCGTGAGTCGGCTCGTGTGTCACACGACGCCTCGCTCCTTCGTCCAGAAACGCTTCCGGTTTGAAGACATCCCTCCACTGGTCGTAACCGGGCGCCTCGTCAGACATGCCAGCGAGCAACGAGAATTGCTCTATCAGCTGACCCAGAACCGTGTCTGCTGCCGCTGCCCCGAAGACCAACGCCTTCTCATTCTGTGAAAGCCGGCTGGCAATCGCATCCCGGTGGATGCGCTGCGCTCGACCGACCGCGCTCTCGTAGTCTGCCAGAAACTCGAGCGCCACTTGTAGCGATCGCAGGTACTGCTCAGCGCTGGGGCTGGACTTCAGGGCAACATATCGGCCGTGATTCCACCCGACTCTACCCGGCAGATCTCGCCGTGCCTTTCTGGCCTCGAAGATCTCGTGGGCAATGGCGCGCATCGCGGGATCTCCTCCGTCGCTCTTGTAGCGCACGGCGTCCGCACAGTCGCGCCAAGCACGCACTAGCGAGAAGAAGGTCCCCTCAAAGCGCTGAAGCGACAGTGTAGCCGCTTGCTCCTGCATTGCCCTCTTCTGCCCTTCGAGCTCTTCGCGAGTCGCGGTCAGCTCCTGCCGCTGCAGCTTGAGTTCCTCGCGCTGGAAAAGCAGTGCGGCGAGAAACCCGAAGGCCGACGCGGCACTGAGCAATGCGGCGGGGAAGGCACTGGCGCTGCCGAGGGACGCGAGACCCGACGCGTCGGACGTGAACACCGCGAACAGCCGCCAGAGTGCAAAGAGCCCGGCTCCGAGAAAGAGCAGCGCTCCTGTGACACTGACGAAGAGTCCAAGGCGATGCGCCAGTCTCCCTAGCCACGGCGCACGGGGTTCCCTCGTCGATGCCGTCACGGCGCGCCCAAAGCGCGCAGCGCGTTGAGATAACGCCGACGCAAGACGGCCACTTCGCGTTCCAAGTACTCGACTTCATACCCGTCGCGATCGCGCTGCCCTTCGTCTTTTCGCTTGCCTCCCCGAGCGCTGCGAAGGCGGGCCCGCCAGAGGGAAGTCGGTAGCTCCAACAGCTGCGCAACGAAGACGTTCCCGTTGGCTATGGAGACTGCGAGCGGTGGAAGTGTCGCACTCACGGCGGGAGGCGGCTTCAGCGGCCCCGTTGTCGCGCGACGACGCACCACTTCACGAGTGACTGCGCACGGCGGGCAACCACAGACCCACCGCAGGCCATCGACCGATGACGCTCCGCCACAGCCAGGACACATCCACTCTCCGCCGAATTCGCCCCATTCGCTCAAGGGCGAGGACATTCGGCATGTCTCGCAGCCTACCCAGTCGTGCTTGCACCCGCGGTCACCGCGGGCGACAGACCGCTGATAGCTGACGCAGTCGCTGCTCACGCCGTGCTTGGCCGCAACACTCACAAGGTGCATAACCTCGGCGCGCTTGGTGCGGCGCCTTTCGGCCGCCGCCGTCACCCCGAAGGCGCTCAAGAGTGTGAGCGCCTCGGGCGCTCGCGAGTCTCCTCCGACGCTGGCTATCGCTAGGGTTCGCTGTAGCACCCTGAGGCTAATGCGCACCCGCTTGGCGCAGCGGTAGCGATGCAGCGCCTCGACTGACAGAAACCCGAGCTCGCGGGCAACGGCCGGCAGCTTCATCCCGTCTTTTCGACCGTCCCGTACGCGCCTTTCGAGGAACCGAGCTAGGGCGCGCGCCTGCCCAGTCGAAAGCCGACGGGTCGTCGCCTGCTTCCCGTCTTTCCGACAAGTACGCCTCGGCTCGGCTTCGTTCGCCATACCCGAAAGTGTACAGACTTTCGGCCCGTACCCCAAGAGCGGTTCGTACCGTTGGCGCGTGGATAGCGAACCCGCCCCCAACAGCCCCGACCTCCTCACGACTCGCCAAGTCGCCGCCGCGGCGGGGCTCGATGCCTCGACGGTACGCGGGCTCCTGCTCGCCGGCGAAGGCCCGGCGGGTGTCCGGACGGCGCGCGGCTGGCGGTTCGAAGTGCCCGAGGTTCTCGCATGGCTCGCGCGCCGTCAGGCCGAGAAGCCGGTCCGGCAGCTCGTGCTCCCCGCCGACCACGCCCAGCCCGTCCGGCTCGTCTTTCCCATCGCCGGCCAGCTCACCTCACCCGGCGCGTTGCCGACGGGCGAGCTCCTGCAGCTCCTTGCCGCCCGCGAGCATGCCGCCCGTCGCGGCCGCCTGGCGGAGTTCTTCGACGCCCTTCGCCGCATCCCTGAGGCCGCCGCGTGACCAGCGTCGCCGACGATCGACTCACGGCCGAAGAGGCCGCCGCCTTCCTGGGCGAGCCGACACATGTCGTGCGGCGGCTGTGCCGCGAGAAGCGCATCCCGCACTACCGCATCGGCCGGTACCTCCGGCTCTCCCGCGCGGCGCTCCTCGCCTGGCGCGACGCGCAACTCACCCCGACCCCACCCCTCCCATGAGCCCCGCCCCCGACGCCCCGCGGCAGTCCATGCAGGCTGACGGCAGCATCGTCACGGCCGACCCGAACCGCGTGCGGCTCCGCCACGCCGTGACCGGCGAAGTGATCGAGCGCGACCACCTCAACGCCGCCGAAATCTGCCGTGCCGATTCGGCCTGGCAGCCCATCCCCACGGAGACGAACGATGCCCACTCCTGACCGCAAGGCCGCGACGGCCTCCGCGCTCGTCCAGCAGGCGATCCGCGCCAAGGCCAAGGATCGGGCCGAGCTGGCCGCCCGCCGCGCCGACCTCACGAGCGAAGCGTTCGCGCGGCTCGAGCGCGAGATCGACGCGAAGTACAACCCCGACATCGCCGCCTACGAGCAGCAGCTGCGCGAGGCGCAGGCAGAAGCCGCCGCCGCCGTCGCGGCCGCCGATCCGGCCCTCATACGCGTGCGCGCGGCGCTCGCCGACCCGGTCGGCGCCCAGGCGCGTCGGCAGATCGTCGCCGACCTCGAGCCCGACCAGGTGCTCGTCCTCGCACGCGAAGCCTCGGCGAAGAAGGACGCGGCGACCCTGTACGCCATCGGCGCCGACGTGGCGCGGCGGTCCGGCGCCTTCGTGCGATTCGATGCCGAGCTGCGCTCGCTCATGGAGGCCGCGACGCCGGCCTACACGGAAGCCGTTCGCGTGCTCGAGACCGTTCGCCGTGAGCAGGAAGAGGCGATGCTCGCAGTCTCCGCTGCGTCGTCGCCGGTCGGGCTGGCCGATCCGGGCATGCTCATCGCCACCGGCCTGCGCCGCTCGCCGGCGAGCGGCGGCATCGATCCGACGCCGCCGGTGGCCGCGTGAGCGGCGGCAGCAGCATGCGCGCGCGTATCGCGGGGCAACTCGTGCCCGTGCGACCCCTCACCGTCGCCGGGATCAATGCCGTGATCGGTTACTCCGGTGCTGGCCTAGCGGGTGACGCCGAAGCGATCGAGCGCTTCCTGCTCGCCGCTGCGCGCGACGCGATGCCCGACGTGTCGGATTCGAACATTCTCGACGCCACGCCCGCCGAGCTCGAAGCCGCCGTGCTCCTCGCTGGCCGCCATCCGCTCACGGTCGAGCGGGCCCGTGCTCTCGGCGCGATGCTGCCGGCCCACCCCTACCAAGCATGAGGTCGTGCAATGGCTGATGTCGTCGCCTCCCTTGCGATCAAGCTCGAGGCCTTGGGCGCTGAGCAGGCCAAGCGGCAGGTCGCCGGCTTGGGCACCGAGGCCTCCCGCACCGAGCGGGCCGTCTCGGCGCTCGGCCGCGCGATGTCGCTCGTCGCGTCGGGGTTCGTCGTGCGCGAGTTCACGCGGTGGCTCGACACGACCACGCGCTTGCGCGGGCAACTGTCACTGGTCGCGCAAAGCACCACCGAAGTGGCCGAGGCGCAGCGCGCACTGTTCCGGGTGGCGCAGGAGACCCGGACGAGCCTCGAGGACACCACGACGCTGTACGTGCGCATCGCGCAAGCGGCGGGCGATCTCGGCCTGAATCAAGAGCAGATCGTCCGCATCACCCGCACGGTCAACCAGTCGCTTGCGCTCTCGGGCACCACGGCGGGGCAGGCGGCGGGCTCGCTCCTGCAGCTCGGCCAGGCGTTCGGCGGCGGCATCGTCCGGGCGGAAGAGTTCAACTCGATCCTCGAAGGCAACCGCGCGCTGTTGGCGAAGGTGGCCGAGGCCAACGGTACGTCGGTCGCCAAGCTGCGCCAGCAGGTCAACGACGGGCTGCTGTCGTCCCGCGACTTCGCGGCGATGGTGCTCCGCGCGGAAGGGACGGTCAACGAGTCGTTCCTGCGGATGCCGGTGACGATTGAGCAGGCGATGACGCGGGTCCGTAACACTCTGCTCTCGACGCTCGGCACCCTGAACCGTGACGGTGCGATCGCCGGGATCTTCGTCAAGGTCATCGAAGGGGCCGCGAGCGCCATTGAATGGCTGATCGGCAACATCATGAAGCTGGGCGGTGCCGTGGCGGGCATGATCGGCACCGTGGTGCGCGCCATCGCCGAATCGCCGCTCGCCGAGACGCTGTTCCCGGGGGCGGCGGAGGCCGCCGCCAACTGGGCGAGCCGCGAGAATGCGCGCTCGATGCGGCTGTACAAGCAGGGCGAGGGGGTAGTAGCAGGCACGCCGGTGGGCACTGGCGGCGTGCGTCGGTCTGGCGATCCTCGCGTCGGCAGCGGCACGTCGGCGCCGCGGCGCTCCGCCGGACCGATGCAGACGTTCGCCGAGGCCATCCAGCAGAGCTTCTTGGCCGACCGGGTCACGCGCGGGCAGTTCGCGCTGTCGCAGTCGGGTGGCATCCTCGACGGGATCCGCGCCCCCCGCATGACGGCCAAGAGCATCGCCGAGCTGGTGCCAATTACCGAGGCGATGCAGGCGTTCCAGCAGATCGAGCAGATCCTGTCGAACGGGCTGGCGTCCGCCCTCGGCAACGCGATCGCCGCTGGCTTCGCCCGGGGTGTCCAGACGCACAACTGGTCCGAAGGATTCAAGGCGCTCGGCGCGACGCTGCTCGGCGGACTCGGCGGGATGCTGCAGCAGATTGGCACCGCCGCGCTCGCGTCGATGGCGTGGCTCGCGAAGATCCGAACGGCGCTCCTGACGTGGAATCCGGTGCTCGGCACCGCCGCCGCGATCGGCATGATCGCCTTGGGCGGGGCGATGCAAGGCCTCGCGGGGCGCACCACGTCGCAGAAGGGCCTCCCCGTCGGCGCCGGCGCCGGCGCGGTCGGATCCACCGCCGGCACGATCATCGACCGCGGCGTCATCGGTGGCCCGATCGCACCCTTCGGCGGCGCGGCCTTCGGCGCGCCGGGCACGCCCGGCGGCGTCTCGGTCGGCAACCTCGTGCTCCTCTCGCCGAATGACCCGACGTGGCAGCGGCAGCTCTCGGAATCGCTGCGCGGCGTCCGCGCGCGGGAGGGCTGACCGTGGACATCTCGCCCTGAACGACGCGCGCCCCGGAGCCGGCCAGGGCCCCGAGGCGCGTCTACCCCTCTCCCCATCCCATCACGGACATGAAGAAGCGCACGCGAAGCCTACCCCGGCGCCGGCGGACCAGCAAGCCGCCGCGTCTCTCCTACGCGGCCCAGCTGCAGCACGAGTACCGGGCCGCGATCCTCGCCTCCCTCGCCGACGCATGCGCCGCCGTGCAGGACCCACCGCAGGAGCGCGCCGCGTGACCGCGCCCCTCGCCCCCGACGCGCCGACGGCGCTCCGTTCGATCGTCCGCTTCTGCCGCGCGTCCGGCTACACCGGATCGGCCCTACTGGGCTACGCGCGCCAGGTCGCGCTCGCGTCGCGCATCCGCGCCACGCCGCAGACGCTCGAGGCGCTCGTCACCGAGTACTCGGCCGCCGCCGTCTGCAGCGCCTGCAACGGCCGCGGTGTCGTCATCCCGACGCCCAAGTCCCCGACGCTGCCGTACGGCCCGGACGACGGGTGCGACGTCTGCGAGGGCGAGGGCTGGGTCTGGCCGTCGCCGGAGGCCGCTGCCCCGTGAGCCGACTCCACCAGGCGGCGCGCGGCTATGCGGCGCGCGGGCACGCGATCTTCCCGCTCGAGCCGGGCCGGAAGACGCCGCTCCCGGGCTCGCGGGGGCACCTCGAGGCGACGTCACACATGCCCCAGATCGAGCGCTGGTGGGGCCACATGCCCGAGGCCAACATCGGGCTCGTGCCGGCCTCCGCCGGCTGGCTCGCGTTGGACATCGATAGCCCCGAGGCCGCCGCCATGCGCACGCGCTGGGGGCTCGAGGCGCCGGCGCTCCAAGTCGCGACGGCCGCCGGGACGCATGACTACTGGCGCGCCCCCATCGATCTGCCGATCCCCGCGACCTGGGAGGGCGTCATCATCCGGCACGCGAAGGGCTACGTCCTGCTGCCGCCGTCGCTCCACCCCTCCGGGATTCGCTACCGCTGGGCCGTGAAGGGCCGCCCCGCGACGCTCCCCCGGCCGATGCTCGAGGCGTGGGCCGAGCGGGCCGATGCGCTCGCGCGTCAGGCGATGCCGGCCAGCGTCGCGCCGCCGGACGAGCTGGTCCGGCGCGCCGAAGGCTTCGCGCGTCGGTTCGCCGAGACGCCGGTCGGGCAGCGCCACGCGATCGCCTACCGCTTCGCGGCGTTCCTCCGGGACTTGGGCGCCGACGAAGGCCAAGCGCTCGCGCTCCTCACCGAGTGGAACCAGCGCCTGCCTGAGCCGCTCAGCACCCGCGAGCTCGAGCGGCAGTGCCGGTACGGGCTCCGCGCGCGCCGGCGGGGGCTCGCGGCATGACGTCACCGGCGCGAGCCTCGCTCGCCGTCGTCCGGCCCGACGATCCGCCCCCGCCGCTCGGGGGGCCGTCGCTCGAGTACGAGCTGGGGCTCACCGACACGCGCAATGCGGAGCGGTTCCTCGCGGCGCACCCGGAGCTGCGCTACGACCAGCCGCGCGCGCAGTGGTGGATCTTCGACGGGACCACGTGGCGCCCGGATGCCACCGGCGCCGTCCTCGAGAAGGCGCAGGGGCTCGCGGCGCACATCTACGCCGAGGCGGCCCAGGCGGAGACGGCATCCGCCCGCAAGGCGCTCGGGAAGTGGGCGCGCGACACCGAGCAGCGCCGCGGCATCGAGGCGTTCGTCCGCCTCGCGCAGGCGCGCGTGCCCGTCACCCCGGCCGACTTCGACCGGGACCCGCTGCGCGTCAACACCCCCAGCGGCGTCGTGGACATCCGCACCGGCGACTGCGGCCCCTCCGATCCGGCGCAGCTGCATAGCCGGTGCACGGGCGTGCCCTTCGACCCGACGGCGACGGCGCCGCGGTGGGACCAGTTCCTGCTCGAGATCTTCGCGGGCGACGCCGAGCTCGTGGCCTACGTGCAGCGCGCCGTCGGCTACGCCCTCACCGGGGACACCCGGGAGCAGGTCTTCTTCCTGCTCCACGGCTCCGGCGCCAACGGGAAGACGACCTTCGTGGAAGCCATCGCCCATGCGATGGGCTCGTACGCCCGCACGACCAGCTTCGATGCCTTCCTGGCGCGCGATCGCGCCCATGCCGGCCCCTCCCCGGAGCTCGCCCAACTCCCCGGCGCCCGCTTCGTGCACGCGAGCGAATCGAGCGCGAGCGCCGCGTTCGCCGAGCACACGCTCAAGCTCGTGACCGGCGGCGACCAGCTCGAGGTCCGCGGGCTCTACCAGAGCCCGTTCACTTTCACGCCGCAATTCAAGCTGTGGCTCCTCACGAATCACCGGCCCCACATCCGCGGCCGCGATCACGCCATCTGGCGTCGCGTGCACCTGATCCCCTTCCTCCGGACCTTCTCCGGCGAGCAGAAGGACCCCGGCCTCGCCGCCCGCTTCACCGGCCCGGAAGCCCCCGGGATCCTCGCCTGGTGCGTCGCCGGCGCGCAGCTCTGGCTTGAGCAGGGGCTCCGCCCGCCCGCCACGGTGCTGCAGGCGATCGAGGAGTACCGGAGCGCGACGGATGAGCTGGGGCCATTCCTCGATGACCAGTGCGAACGCGCGCCCAGCTTCTGGACGCCGACGGCGGACCTCTTCAAGGCGTACCAGCGCTGGGCGGAGCATGAAGGCGACCGGCCGCTCGGGAAGACGGCCTTCGGGCGACTGCTCGCGCAGCATGGGTTCACCGAGGCCCGACGGGGCGGACGGCAAATCCGAGGGTGGGTCGGGCTCCGGCTCCGCTCCACCACGCCAGACCTGCTCACCTCAGACAGACCAGACAGATGATCTGTCTGTTTCGGAAGTATCCCCCTGCGCGCGCGCGTGTAGAGACTTCCTGCACAGACAGATGGGATCTGTCTGTCTGTCGGCAGAATCGACCCAAAAGGCGCTACATGAAAGCCGACGCGCGCGCCTCCGTTGCCCTTCCGCGCCGCCCCCGAATGTCCGGACGCCGGATTATGGGGCTGGTGTCACGACATCGCGCAACCGCTGACACGGCAACGACTTGCCGCGTTCTCACTCTGGCCGATACACGCGAATGATGCACGAAGACCTCCCGACCGTGAGCCAATCGACCCCCGAGCCTGCGCCGCTCATGCTGGTGCCGGCGCCCCCCGAACCCGCACGGGAAGCCGCTTCCCTGCCCGCTGGCGCCCCGAGCGGGGGGCCGAGCGCATCCGAGGCAGGGGCGGAGCCGATCGGCCCGCAGACGGGCGCTGAGGCGGCGCCGCCGGCCAAGCGGGTCTATCCGACGCCGGCCGACGCAGCGCATGCGCACCAGGTGAAGCTCAACCTGCAGCGCCGGCGTCAGGAGCTGCTCAACCAGATTCGGGCGCTCGGCCCGTTCACATCGGCGGCCGACGCCCAGGCGGCGCTCGACCTGGCGGCCCGGGCCGTGGCCTTGGGGGCGATCACGCCGCAGATCGCCAACGCCATGAGCAAGGCGTGCGACACGTGGCTCCGGGGCGACGAAGCCCGGCAGCACGAGCAGCGCCTCGAGGCGGCGCTCCGTCGCGTGCATGAGCTCGAGCAGCAACTGCAGCGGGCCCGGAGCCAAGGGCGCACCACGGGCCGGCCGCTGGGCGGGGCGGCCTGATGGGCGGGCGCTCCCGGTCCACCACGCGGCGGCTGCATGGCCTCGAGCGGAAGCTCGACGGGCTCCGTGCCCCCGAGCTGCCGGGCGCCCCAGCGTTCACGGAGTTCCGAGACGATCCCGTCCGCTTCGCTCAGGAGGTCCTCGGGATGGAGTCCCCGGTGCGACTCTCGACGGGGAGCCCGTACCAGTGGGAAATCCTCGAGGCGGTGCGGGATCACGAGCGGGTCGTGGTCCGGACCGGGCACGGCACGGGGAAGACCACGGCCTTGGCCGCCGCAGCGCTCTGGTGGCTCCTCACGCGCCCCGACTCAAAGGTGGTCTGGTGCGCCCCCAACTGGACCCGACAGGTGATCCGGACGGGCTTCGGGGCGATTGGCTACCGCATCCGTCGGGCTCGGGTCCCCCTTCCGCTGATCCAGACCAAGGGGAGCGTCACGGTGGACGGGTTCGGTGACGAGTGGTCGATCTTCGGGGTACCGGCCACCGAGCCGGACCGCATCGAGGGCGTCCACGCCGACGGGGGCGTGCTCCTGATCATGGACGAGACGAAGGGCATTCGCCAGGACGTGTACGACGCGCTCCAGGGGGCGCTCACCGGGGGCGAAGACTCGCGGCTGGTGATGGCGTCAACGCCCGGTGCCCCGCAGGGGGCGTTCTACCGAGCATGCACGGACGACTCCGGCTTCTGGAAGCAGATCCACGTTTCGGGGAAGGACAGCTCGCGTGTGTCGCCCACGTATATCGCGAGTCAGGCGCACCAGTACGGGGTGGACTCGGCGTTCTACCAAGTGCGCGTGAAAGGCGAGTTCGCGGACGCCGAAGAGGGACAGCTTTTCAGCTTCGCGCTGCTCGAGCGGGCGACGGCGGCCAAGGTGGAGCCGGGGCCCATGGCGCTGGGCGTGGACGTGGCCCGCTCGGTGGCCGGGGACCAGAACGCGGTCTGTGTGGCGCGTGGGGGGCAGGTCGAGAAGTTCGTCCTCTGGCGCTCGCCGGACCTCATGGCGACGGTGGCGAAGGTGGTGGACGTGGCGGCGGTGGCGTTGCCGCAGCGGGTGACGGTGGACGCCGGCGGCGTCGGCGCGGGCGTGGCCGATCGGCTGCGGCAGCTGCGCTTCCCGGTGTCGCAGGTGCAGTTCGGCGGCGGGGCGCGAGACACGACGCGCTTTCGCAACCGCCGGGCGGAGCTCTACTGGTCGCTGCGTGAGCTGCTCGAGCAAGGGCGGGTGTCCCTGCCCGACGACGACGAGCTCGTCGCGGACTTGCTCGCGATCCGGTACCGCTTCACGCAGGACGGGCGGATCGAGCTGGCGCCGAAGGACGAGATCCGGCAGAAGCTGGGGCGCTCGCCGGACCGCGCGGACGCGCTCGCGCTCGCCCTCGAGACACTCGAGGGCGGGGGGCCGGTGACGGGCTGCATCACCGGCACGTTCACCCTTGGCGGCGAACCGCGCCTCCTCGCCACGTGGGAGGAACCGCCGCCGCGGGTGTCGCCGGACACCCGGCGGGTTGTCGTGCGGGAGCTGGCGACGGGCGAGGAGCGCGAAGCGTGGACCGTCGATGCGCGCGAGTTCGCGGAACGGGGCACGCATGTGATTATCGGGCCCGCCGTGCGGCCGGCCGCCGGCGTCGCTCGGGAATGACGGGCGACCTGGACGCGGCGGCGCTCCGCCGGCTCGCGCTCGAGCGCCAAGCGCGCCGAGACGCGGGGCTGCCGTTGTCGGGGCCGCTCGAGCCCGCGGCATGGGCGCGGGTGTACGCGCTGGCGCCGGCGCTGGCCCCGGCGGTGCCGGTGGTGCTGCCGTCGGACGAGCGGCGCGAAGACGACGTGGAGCGGGCGTGTGACGACGCTGTGACGGCCGCGGGCGGTGATGTGGTGCGGCTGTCGCAGCGGCGCGCGTCGCGGATCCACGAGGGGCTCCCGGATCGCCGCTACCGCGTGGGGCCGGTCGCCTTCTGGTGGGAGTGCAAGGCGGCGAAGGGGAAGCTCTCGCGTGCGCAGCTCGACTTCCTGACGGCGGAGTTTGCGTGCGGGCAGGTCGGCGGCGTGGGGACGGACGCGGAGCTCGGGATCTTCCTGCGGGCGCTCGCGGCGGGCCGGCCGCTGGCGGATCTCAGCGCGAGTCTGCTCCGTCGCTGGGCGGCGCGGGGGCTTCGGGCGGAGAAGGCGGCGTGAGGCTACGTAAAGAAGCGGCCGAACGCCAGAAGCACCAATCCCCCGTAGAGGAAGTAGTCACGGGCCTTGTAGTAGCGCTCCGCAATCCGCCCTTGCCGAGACGCCTCCACTTGGTGGAGGGCGCCAAGGTGTCTTCGCTCCGCTGCCTTTTGCCGACGGGTCTCGACCGTCACCAGATCACCGGTGGCCGCGTCGATGGCAACTGGATCGGCAAGCGTCCGATTCAAGACTCTGGCGTTCTCGTACTCGTGGAGGTAGCGCGCATTCTGCTTGACTGCAGAGATCACGTAGACAAGGCGTTGGATCCCGCAGTAGGCGGCCGCAGCGAAAGCCACCATCGCAAGCGATTCGATAAGCCAAGCTTCGGTAACGACATCCGGCTTGCGCATGTCGCGGCCGAGATAGGCGGCCAGCGCGAGAGCGACGCCGACGATGAAGTGATCAAGTTTTTGGTCTGCTTCAGTCGCGGTCAGGTGAAGCGTAACGCTGCGCTCATCGGAGTCACCCATCGCCTACCCCCGCCGCTTGCCCGGCCGGTAGTCGAAGAGCTCCGCGGGCCCGACTTCGAGCGCCTCGGCCACAAGCGCGAGCTGGTCGAGACGCACCCGCACGCGATCCGGCTTGAGCAGCTCGTACGCCGTGCTCATGGGGATGCGGTCCCCCGTCGCCTGGCGCAGCTGATACGCCGTCATGCCGCGCTCCTCGAGGAGTTCGGCGACACGCAGTCGGAGAGTGGGGGCCGCAGGCACCCGGGCAGGATACGCCCTCTTGCGGATATCCGGTAGATTCCAGATACTTGGAATACCGCACCCGGCGCGATGTCCGATCCTCGGACCCGCGTGAATCGGAGCGAACCCAACGGCCGCAAGGCCAGGAGCGCGACATGAAGACCACGAGCAAGGCCGCCCAGATCACCCCGAAGGAGAACCGCACGGCCGCACGGGCCGCCACGGTCACGCACCCCGACGCCGGGCTCGACCCGGACAAGGACTCGCTTGTCATGCTCGACGAGATGCACGAGATCACGATCTTGGCCGGCGGGGAGCCGGGCTGGCACGCCCAACTCCGCATCTGGGCCCCGTTCAACCAGACGACGGAGGACGCCGATACGGTGTCCCTCGAGCTGCGGCGCAACTCGCGCGGCGCGCCCGGCGTGGCGGCGCCGCCCCCGGCCGTGGTCCACTGGGATCCGACGATCGCCGAGCTCGAGCGCTTCGCGCAGGGGCTGCAGTATGCGCTCGCGCGCCTTCGCCAGCGCCCGCTTCGCGCCGGCGTCGATGGGGTGAAGGACTACACCTGCCGGAGGGCTTGAGCATGCCGACCACTTTGCAGACGACCGTCGCCCACGCCCCGAGCCTCCGGCCCCGCGAGCAGTACGCCGTGCACCGCTACCAGGTGGATGGCGTCCCCTTCCCGGGCGCCAACGGCCAGCACGCCCCGACGCCGGTCGAAGTCTCGGCCGTCGTGAAGTGGGATACGTCCGGGGATGACTACTGCTCTGTCTCGCTCAACCTCCCGTGTCAGATCCTGCCGGAGGTCACGGAGGAGCCCGCGTGGTGGGACGGCGAGGCCGTGACGGATCGCGTCGTGCACTTCCGCGGCATGACCCGCGCGGGGCTGGCGGCGTGGCGGGACATCCTCTCGCAAGCGCTCGCCGACATGGACGCGACGCGGCCGCAGGGAGGGGTCTGACATGCCCCGCAAGTCTCGCCGCCGCGGCTCGGTCACGCCGCACCGCCGGGGCACCGTCCTCACCGGGAAGTGGGCCGCGCGGCTCTCCGCCGGCGTCGATCCCATGACGGGACAGCGCCGCCAGCTCATGAAGGTCTTCGCCGAGAAGCGGGAGGCCGAGAAGTGGCTCACGGCGCAACTGCGCTTGCAGGACGCTGGCGAGCTGCTCCCGGTGGCGCGCCGGGGCAGCATGCCGACGCTCGGCGAGTGGGCCCATGAGTTCTACGGGGGCATCCGCCGCGGGCGTCACGGCCGCGAGCTGTCGCCCCGCACGATCGAGAGCGACCAGGAGGCGCTCCGCCTCTGGGTCGAGAAGCGCGCGCCGGGGCTCTGGCGCACGCCGCTCGACAAGCTCACCCCGCCGCTCCTGCAGCAGCTCTTCCGCGACATGGAGCGCGACGGCTACGCCCGCGACACGATCGCTCGGGTGTACCGCGTGCTCCGCGCTCGGCTCGCCGACGCCGTCGATCACGGGTACCTCAGCCGCTCGCCCTTCGTCATGCCCTCCGGCCGGGCGGCGATCG
>Ga0209985_10003089_pt1 | contig 14514 bp, 9 predicted proteins | sample NOAtaG_FD_187305 | JGI IMG/M metagenome (GOLD analysis project Ga0209985, IMG submission 187305) | Freshwater lake microbial communities from Lake Erie, under a cyanobacterial bloom - NOAA_Erie_Diel6S_1000h metaG (SPAdes) (version 2) | ecosystem: Environmental > Aquatic > Freshwater > Lake ...
CACGCCCCTGCCATCACTGGAATTGTCCATGGACCTGATTGCGGCCGTCGGACAGTGCGACAACGGCTATGCGTGTGTGTACCAGAATTGTCTGTCATGGTCGTCGCCGACGACGCCGCTGCCGCCCGAACCGCATCCACGACTGGTTTTTGAGCAGTTGTTTGGCGAGGGCGGGGGATCGGGCGCAAGGCGTGCAGCCCTGCGTCGGCGCGCCAGTCTGCTGGACGCGGTGCGTGGGGAGTTTCAGCGGCTGAAGCAGTCGCTGGGGCCTGCTGATCAGCAGCGGGTGGAGGAATATCAGGCGGCCGTACGGGACGTGGAACGCCGCATTCAGCGGGCTGAGGGCGCGACAGCCGATGACCACCTGCCGGATCTGGATCGACCGCGGGGCGTGCCGGCACTTTATGGCGAGCACGCGAAGCTCATGTTCGACCTGCAGAGGCTGGCCCTGCAGGCGGATTTGACTCGAGTGATTACCTTTCAGATGTCGCGTGAAACCAGTAATCGGACGTATCCGGAGATTGGCGTGTCAGAGCCGCACCATCCGCTGACCCATCACGGCAACGACCCCGAGAAGATTGCGAAGGTGGCCGAGATTAATCGGTTTCATGTGTCTCTGTTCGCTCAGTTTTTGCAGAGTCTGCAGCAGACGCCGGAGGCTGATGGAACACTGCTGGATCATGTGTTGTATTTGTATGGAAGTGGCATGGGTAATCCCAATCTGCATGATCACCTGAACCTGCCGATCGTGGTTGCCGGCGGTGCGGCCGGTCGCATGCAGGGTGGCAGGCATTTGCAGTTTTCCGAACCGACTCCGCTGGCAAATCTGCATCTGACGCTGCTGGACAAGGCCGGTATTCGTCTCGACAGCTTTGCGGACAGCAATGGGCGGGTGGATGATTTATTCGAGCCGGTGGCGGTGTGAACCTGGAGACTGACCGATGCGGACTCTGCAGATGATTGTCAAACGGATGGGTTTGCTGCTGGCGGTGATTTGGCCGTTATTGCTGACCGCTGCGGCCGCGGCAGAGTGCGGCCGGGATGGTGCGGCGGACGCGGCGTTGGTCGCAGCGGCGGCGGAGTCCGGTGACTGGGCGCGATTGCAGCAGCTGCTGCAGGCTGGCGACTCTGTGCAGGCAGCACAGGCAGACGGAATGACGGCCCTGCACTGGGCGGCACTGCATGGCAGCAAAGATGTGGTGCAGCAACTGCTGCAGCGGGGGGCTGCAGTGGACGCTGAGAACGTTTATGGGGTGCGTCCGCTGTTGTTGGCGTGCGAGAGTGGCGGAGCGGGAGTGGTTGAGCAGTTGCTGGGTGCGGGAGCCGATGTGGGAGTGTCCGGGGCGGGTGGCGAGTCGATGCTGATGGTGGCAGCGCGAGCCGGCGGAGTGCAGGCTGTGAGGTCGCTGCTGGCAGCGGGAGTTCCCGTGGATGGGCGGGACAGAAACCAGCAGACAGCGTTGATGTGGGCGGCTGCGGAGGGGCATGTGGCGGTGGTGCAGCTGCTGCTGGAGGCGGGGGCAAATGTGGGGGCCAGGACCGCAGCCGGCTGGAGTGCGCTGTTCTTCGCGGTGCGTGAGGGGCGGACTGAGACCGTGCGATTGCTGTTGTCACAGGGGCTGGATGTCAATGCTCCGCGGACTTCTGACAAACGTCCTCCGGGTCCCAATCCGCTGTTACTGGCGGTATTGAACGGGCATTTTGAAACGGCTGCTGCTTTGCTTAAGGCGGGCGCCGATCCGAATGCTCAGCCCACGGGTCACGGAGCCTTGCATGCGGTGGTGTGGGTGAGACGTCCTGTGCGTGGTGACGGCGATCCTCCGCCGGTCGGTTCCGGGCGTCTTGGTTCGCTGGAGTTTGTACGACTGCTGGTCCAGCGGGGCGGCGATGTGAATCTGCGGGTGCGGCAGGGCGTTTCGGGGTTTGCGGATTTCACAACAACCGGGTGTACGGCGTTTGTTCTGGCGGCTCAAACGGGTGATCTGCTGCTGCTGGAGCTGCTGCTGGAACTGGGAGCGGATCCGCGGATCCCGAATGCGGATGGGGCCACGGCAGTGCTGGCGGCGGCCGGGGTGGGAGATTTGGGCAGTGGTCTGGAGGCGGCAGGGTCTGAGACTGAGGCGATTGCGGTGATCCGGCGTCTTGAAGCTCTGGGGCTTGATCTGAATGTGGCTGACGAGAACGGCGAGACGGCGCTGCACGGTGCGGCTTATCAGAACTGGCCGCTGCTGATTGAGTATTTGGACGGCCGGGGTCTGAAGCCGGAGGTTTGGAATCGTCCGAATCGCTGGGGTTGGACGCCGCTGATCATTGCTCACGGGTATCGGGAGGGCAATTTTCGACCGGATGCGGCGACGATTGCCTGTCTTGAGCGTGTGATGCGGGCGCGGGGGCTGGCGATTCCGCAGGATCCCGGTCGGGATGTCGAAGCGAACCAGCAAAGCTGGGATCGCAGACCAAAGACGAAATAGTGGCCGTCACGGCAAATCGGGGCTGTTTTTGTGTGGCTTTCGGGCAACAAAGCCGCAGTTTTGGCGTGATTTACTGCCGTTCGGACGATTGCCGGGCGATTTTGCCTGCAAATGGCGGGGGGCCTGATCTGCGACGACGTGCGGGAATTCGCCTGCCGCCCGAGCTTTTTCCCCTCAAAAAGTCTCGCAAGAATCACCGATTTGCCTGATAATACAGGTGGAAGATTTTTTTCGGGGCCTGCTTGAATGCGGAGACAGGCGGATGGGTCGTCGTGGATTTACGTTGATTGAACTGCTGGTGGTGATTGCGATCATTGCCATTCTGGTGGCGTTGCTTTTGCCAGCGGTGCAGCAGGCTCGTGAGGCCGCTCGCAGGACTCAGTGCAAGAACAACCTGAGGCAGCTGTCGATTGCGGTTCACAACTATCATGATACGCACAAGGTGTATCCGTTCGGAAAGGGCGCCAGCTACCCGGGTGCTCCTGTGTATGCACGCTGGTCACAGCATGCGATGCTGTTGCCGTACATAGAGCAGGCCAACCTGTATCAGTCGATTGATTTCAACAACCCCCCGGAGACTCCGGGGATGGGTGGTGTGATCAATTTTATGCCGGCGTATGTCAGTCCGGCGGGGATCAATGCTGCGGCCAGTCGCACATCAGTGCCCACATTTTTCTGTCCGTCAGATCTGGGTGTTACTGATCCGTGGAAGGGGCAGAACAATTATGCGGCGAACCAGGGTGGCTGGTTGTGTGATCGCAGCGACAGCCCGGGCATTGCCAGCGACACGGCTCCAGCGGAACTGCAGACGGGCGTGTTTTACTACCTCAGCAAGTGCCAGTCGCGGGACATCACTGACGGCATGAGCAACACAGCGTTTTTCAGCGAGCGAATTCGGGGTCAGGGGCGTCCGGATCCAAAATCGGATCTGCTGGTGATTCCGCATCAGACCAGTCTGGATGCCACGTTTCAGGCCTGTCGCGCTTTGAATCCACTGACGGCGACTCCGCTGACAAGCAAATGGGGTTACAGCTGGGTGATGGGCGAGAACTGCTGTACTCAGTACAACCACGTGGCGGTTCCGAATACAATTTCCTGTGCGGGCACAGGTTTTCCGGGATCGATGACGAACATGGCAATGCAGGTTTCTGCCAGCAGTCGTCACACGGGTGGTGTGCAGGTGATGATGGGTGACGGTTCGGTGCACTTCTGCAGTGAGAACGTGGATTTGGGTGTTTGGCGTGCCCTGGGAACTCGGGGCAGCGGTGAAGTGGTGCAATTGCCATTTTGAAACTGTGGGTTGGGGCGATCGGGATTTCCGTGGGAGCTTCTGCAGATGGCCTCAACCAGTGCGAAGCCGTTGAATGTGCAGCCCAGTATTTGGCGGCGTTCGCTGTCTGTCTGGCAGCGGGTGTTGTTGTTATGCGTGGTGTTACTGCTGGCCGGCTGGAGCTGGTGGGGTGGTGAAGCGGGGGCGGTTCGCAGTGAGGCGGAGTTTATTCCTGCGGAAGCGGTGTGTGAGGCGGCTCTGCGGCAGGTATTTGACGCGTGGGTTGCGGGAGCTGCAGCGGGTCCGGTAGCGGGCACGGCGCCTGTGGTACACGTCACCGATTCGACTCGTGTGAAACAGCGTCCGCTGCTGGCGTGGGAGATTCTGGGCCGTGTGCCTGGGAATGCTCCGGGCTGCTATGCGGTGCGACTGCAGCTGGATCAGCCGCGGGAGGAGCGGCGTGAGCGTTATGTGGTGATCGGCATTGATCCGTTGTGGGTGTTTCGCCATGAGGATTATGATTTATTGATGCACTGGGAGCATCCGATGGAGCCGGTGAGTGGCGAGTCGCGGCCGGCGGTCAGCGGGGAGCAGCAGCGATGAGTGCAGATGCCGGGGACGGGGGCGATACGGATGGGGGTGATGCTGGTCTGGAACGTCAGGCACTGCGTGCGGGCTGGTGGCTGCAATTTCTGCAGGTGAGACTGCGGTTTGTGCTGCTGGTGGCTCTGACGGCGCTGGTGATGGCGCAGTGGGATCGACTGCAGCGGACGGTGGGTGGATTGTTGCTGCGAGTTTCCGGGCAGCAGTTGTCCGGAGAGATTGCGTCGGACCATGAGTATTTTTGTCCGATGGATCCCGGTGTATTGTCGGCGTGGCCGGCGATCTGTTCGATCTGCAACATGGATTTGGTACCGCGCAGGAAGGGTGATGCCGAGTTGCTGCCTGAGGGTGTCGTGGCACGGATGCAGCTGAGTCCTTTCAGGATCCAGCTGGCCGGTCTGCGAACGACGGTTGTGGCGGCCTGTCAGTCGCCGCTGGTGCTGACGTTGCAGGGCGTGCTGCGGATGAATGGGTCAGTGGAAAGCGGCCAGTGGCTGGAGTTGCCGGTCTCCCGCCAGGACGTATCTGCGTTTGCCGAGCCTGTCGGGGTGTTGGTCAGCAGTTCGGTGTTTCCGGATGGGGTGGCGGGGACAGCGGTGCGCGTTGTGGATGGTGCTGCTGCCGTGCCATTGGTGCGAGTCAGCCTGGCGGAGCCGCTGCGGGAATTGCCTGAGGGTTTGCTGGCAGTGACCGTGCGGGCTGAGGTTGCGGCGACGAAACTGCTGAGTGCGGAGCAGCGTGGTCTGCTGGGTGAGCGGACTTTGCTGCAGGTGCCGACTTCGGCGGTGGTGGAGCATGGCGAGTCGCAGTTGGTTTATGTGCAGACCATGGCCGGGATGTTTGACGGTCGTGTGGTGCAGCTGGGTCCGCGAACCGGGTCCGCGTATTCGGTGATTGGGGGACTGGACGCTGGCGAGCAGGTGGTGTCGACGGGTGCGTTTCTGGTGGATGCTGAAGCGCGGTTGAATCCGGCGCTGGCGGTGGGGTATTTTGGTGCGGATCAGCCGGCGCTGAGTTCGGCAGCAGCACTGGCGCCGTTGAAGGTTGCTGCCGCGAAGTCGGGAGTGCGGGTCCTGTCTGAGTCTGAGCTGGCGCTCGCGGAGGCTCAGGGGAAGTGCCCGGTCACTGACCTGTCACTCGATTCCATGGGAGGACCGGTGCCTGTGCGAGTGGGGGAACGAACAGTGTTCATCTGCTGTGCGGCGTGTGAGCGAAAGCTGCTGAAGGAACCGGAGAAATATCTGGCAAAGCTGCCTCCGCCGGTGGCTGGCCCCTGAAACGTGTTGCTGACGAACAGGGGACGGTGATTCTGATGCTTCAGGCGATCATTCGATTTTCGGTGCGGCGGAACGTGGTGGTGCTGCTGGCTGCGCTGCTGGTGGCAGTAGTGGGAGTGCTGTCCATCCGCAGGACTCCGATGGATGCCGTACCGGATTTGTCCGAGAACCAGGTGATTGTGTTTGCGGAGTGGGCCGGGCATGGACCGCTGGAGATTGAGTCGCGGGTGACGCGGCAAATCTCGCTGGCCCTGCAGGCCTTACCGCAGGTAACAGCTGTGCGTGGTTCCAGCGACATGGGTTATTCGCTGGTGCATGTGATTTTCGAGGATGCGGTGTCTCCGCAGCGGGCTCGTGCGGTGCTCAGGGAGCAGCTGGCGGGGTTGGCTGCGGAACTGCCGGCGGGAGTGATTCCGCAGTTGGCTGCGGATGGAATCGCGACCGGGCAGATTTACTGGTACACGGTGGAGTCGGGGCGGTCAGATTTGGCGGAGCTGCGTCGAATTCAGGACGAGCAGATTGCTCCTCTGCTGGCGACGGTTCCGGGTGTGGCCGAGGTGGCTTCGGTGGGTGGTGTCCATGCCGAGGTACGGATCGAGGTGGATCCGACGCTGCTGGTGGAGCACCGACTGACACTGCCTGAGCTGACTCGGCAGCTGCAGTCTGCCGAGACTGCTGGCGGGCAGGTGCTGCAGAAGGGTGGGGCGGAGTATGTGCTGCAACTGCGCAGCCTACCCGGGGAGGACACTGAGCAATTGCTGGAACGCTGGCGGCAGCGAGTGATTCGCTGTGGCGATGGTGCGGTGGTCCTGCTGGGATCTTTGGGAGACGTGTCATTGTCAGCAGCGCCGCGTCGGGGGGCTTTTGAAAAGGACGGTTCCGAGTGTGTGGCGGGAATTGTGCACATGCGGCATGGTGGCAATGTGCCTGAGGTCACGGGGGCTGTGGTGGAGAAGCTGGCGGAGATTGGCGGATCGTTGCCGGCAGATGTGCGGATTGTGCCATGTTATGATCGTCGACCTCTCATTGGTGGAGCTGTGCGTACAGTTGCCAGGACTCTGGTGGAGGCTCTGGCGATAGCGGCGATCTGCGTGCTGATAGTACTGCGACATGTTCGTTCGTGGCTGGTGATTGCAGTGACTTTGCCGATGTGTGTGCTGGGAACGTTTGCGGCGATGCTGGTGTTGCAGGCGGCGGGGCTGCTGACGATTCAGACAAACATTATGTCGCTGGCGGGGATAGTGATTTCGATCGGCGTGCTGGTGGACTCATCGATCGTGATGACTGAGAATGTGATGCATCGTCTGCAGCAGCGATTTGGTGATCGTCCGGTGCAGGGAGAGATTGGTGAGGACGTGGTGGCGGCATGTGCGTTGGTGGGCCGTCCGGTCTTCTTTTCGATTCTGGTGATGCTGGTTTCCTTTGTGCCGGTATTTGCTTTGGGGGGCATTGACGGACGGATGTATGGGCCGCTGGCGTGGACGAAATCTTTGGCACTGGTCGCGGCGGCAGTTTTGGCAGTGACTTTGGTGCCGGCGCTGGCCAGCCTGCTGGTGCGGGGGCGACTGCGTGAAGAGACTGACAGTGCTGTGGTGCGGACGCTGCTTTCGGTGTATCGGCCGCTGCTGAATGTGCTGCTGGATCGCCCGTTGCCGCTGGTGGTGGTGCTGTGCGGGACTCTGGTTCTGGCGGCTGCACCTCTGGGCAGTGTGGTGCTGCGACTGGGTGTATTGCTGGGTGTGTCGGGTTGTGTGCTGATGGCGGGAACCTGGCGCAGTGCGGTGGTTTGTGCAGTGGGGCTGGTGCTGCTGGGGGCGGTGGCCGGCACAGTGATGAAACCGATTGGTACATCGCTGCGGATGCCGCTGGACGAGGGCATGGTGATGGACATGCCAATTACGGTGCCGCGGGCGTCGATCACGCAGTCACTGGATGATATGAAGGCGAGGAACATGGTGCTTTGCCGGTTCCCTGAGATTCGGATGGTGAGTGGCAAGGCCGGGCGGGCGGATACTCCGTTTGACCCGGCACCGCTGGATATGATTGAGAGCATGGTGGAATTTTTGCCAGTTGGGCACTGGCCGGCGCGGCGGATATCGTCGGACGATGGTCGTGCGATGGCCGGAGAGCTGGTGCGGGAGCTCGTGGCAGCCGGAATGATCGACGCTGTGGACGATGCCGGGCTGCGGCAGTTGGTGGATGCTGCTGTGGTGCGTTTTGATGCCGTGCAGCGTGAGACGGCGTGGCAGCTGCAGCAGGCGTTTCGTCGTAGTTTGCGGCAGCGGCTGGGGGCTGTTGCGCTGGAACTGGCGGCCGAACGCTGGCGTGGTCGCGGGGAGTTGGTGCGCAGTCTGCAGCCGGCGGACACGGGGCTGGTGCAGAATGGTGTTCCGGCTGAGTTTCTGCGTGATCTTGAGATGTCGCCGGCGATTCTGACGGTGGCTTCCTGGCTGAGGGCCGCACGTGATGTGCTGCGGCAGCGAGAACTGGTTCCGGACGTGCCGCTGGGCTCGGGAGCGGGCCTGCTGTCAGGATGGTGGCGTTCTGGATCCGGGGGACTGGCGGTTGAGGATGCTGAGGCTGCGCTGGTGCGGGTGCAGTCGGTGTCGAAATCGGCGTGGTTGGAGTTTACGGTCAGTCTGAATCTGACGCTGCAGCGGCGTGCGGTGCCGACTTTTCTGCAGTTGGTGTGTGACGAGGTTTTTGCGAATGTCGTGGTGCGGGATGAGCGTCTGCGGAAGATGCGGGAGCAGATTTTGAAGATTCGTGGCGCTCGGTCAGGCGGCCATGCGGGTGGTGTCCACGAGCATGGTTTGGCGGGTTACGGCGAGCTGCCGTTTGCCGATCCGGTACCGGCGTTTGACCGGCTGCGGCAGGGGTTGATTGAACGCTGGTCAGGGCGAGTGCAGTTGCAGGCACATACGGCAGAATCGCTGACCGGGTTTGGTGGTGAGCTGGATCAGGCGGTGCAGATGCCTGGCTGGACCAACGTGTGGACTCGACCGATTCAAAATCGTGTGGATATGCTGGCGACAGGTGTTAACAGCGAGGTTGGTGTGCGTGTGCAGGGGCAGGATCTGGAGCAGGTGGTGCTGGTTTCTGAGGAAGTGGCGGCGATTCTGCGTGAGCTGCCGGGAGCGGCCGATGTTGTGGCGGATCCTGTGCGTGGCAAGGGTGCGATTGAGGTGATTCCTGATGCTGGGCGTGCAGCGGCATTGGGAGTGACTCAGGAGGATCTTGCTCAGGCAGTGGAGCATGCGTTTACGGGGCGTGTGGTGGGAACGGCGTCGTGGGGTTCAGGGACATTACCGGTGCGGTTAAGCTTGGGCGTGGCGGGCGAACTGGCGGATGAACAGACAGTGCGTCGGCTGCCCCTGGCGGCTGCGCTGGCGGGTGGTGGCAGCGTACCGCTGGATGCGGTGGCGGAGGTGCGGTCGGTGGAGGGGCCGGCGACGGTGAAGAGCGAGAATGGCTGGCTGCGAAATTATGTGCGACTGAATGTGCGGGACCGGGATCCGCAGGAGTTTGTGCGACAGGCGCAGCGGGTGGTGGGAGCCAGACTGGGGCAGCGGCGGGGAATTGTGCTGGAGTGGACAGGTCAGTTTCAGCATGCGGCAGCAGCTCGACGGCGAATGCTGTTGCTGATCCCGACGGTGATTGTGCTGATTTTTTTGATCCTGCTGTGGACGTATCGGGACCTGGCGGATGCGGTGATTATGCTGTTGACGGCTCCGGGGGCCCTGGCCGGTGGTGTTTTGTGTCAGTGGCTGCTGGGATATCCATTTTCTGTGGCGGTCGGTGTCGGGTACATCGCGTGTTTCGGGATGGCGGCATCGACGGGCGTTGTGATGCTGGTGTATTTGCGGGAGTCAGTTGCCGCGGCAGGTGGTTTGGCCGGGATGACAGCGGAGCAGTTGCGGCAGGCGGTGTTTCGTGGTGCGGTGCAGCGACTGCGTCCGAAACTGTTGACGGAAGCCACGACGCTGCTCAGTCTGGCTCCGATTTTATGGAGTACCGGGACGGGTGCGGACGTGATCCGCCCGATGGCAGCTCCGGTATTGGGTGGAGTACTGATCGCGGACGAAATCATTGACCTGTTACTGCCGATTCTGTTTTATCGGGTGCGATTGCGGCGACTGCAGCGTTTGCGTCAGAGCAATGGTTACGGGTCCGGGGGTTGAAGTCAGGGAGGGATTGTCTGTGAGGATTGAGAAGATGGGGAACGGAGCAGGTCGGCGCTGCTGGCTGCGGTGGGGACTTTTGTGCCTGATGACAGCGGGATGTGGTTCGGGGGCAGGTCAGTATTTGCCGCCGGAGGAGGCTGCGCGAGTGGCACTGGAGTCGGCACTGACGTCGTGGAAATCGGGTGCGAAGCTGGCGACGATTACGACGGGGCCTGTTCCGGTGGACACGTTTGACGCGCGGTGGCGTGACGGGAAGGTGCTGGAGAGCTTTGAAATTCTGGGGTATGAGTCGGTGGAGGACCGTCCGACATTTCGAGTGCGTGTGGGGCTGCGGGGTGAGGGTGTTGTGGAGGACACCTTTGTGATTGTGGGGAACAATCCGCTGCTGGTGTTTCGGAAGCAGGATTTTGACAAGGCTGGCGGCTTGTAAGCCACTTGTTTGTCTGTTGGTTTGGCTTGTGTGAGTTGATTCCTGCGGTCGGTGCGGTTGCTGTTTGTGACGGATATTCCGGCTGCGCAGGACAGGTGTTTCAGTAAAGGACAGGAATACGAACAGGGCAGCAGTCGAAGATGCATGACGTATTTACAGGAGCTATGATACACTACCCTGGTATTGCTGGTTTGGATTCTCTCTGCGTCTGAGGAGACTGGTCCATGACTATTCTGGAAGGCATGGTATTTCGCAGGTGGACATCGTCCGATGAGACGGCGGTGATGGATTTCCCAACGCACTGGAGTGTTGTCAGTCAGTCGCCGCAGGGGACTGCGGTGCGTTTTACCGCTCCACAGGACGACGATGTGTGGCTGGAACTGATCTGCATGCCATTTTCAGTGCCATCATCGCTGTACGACGGCGAAGCGGATGTGCTGGCACTGCTTGAGCGAACTCTGCAGTATGGACCGGGTACTCAGATTTTGGGACGCAGTTCGCTGTTCGTGTATCTGGCCAGTTCAGCTTGTACCGGAGACGGGCATCTGTCGTGGGCTACGATGCACATGGACAGAGTTGTGTATTTTCAGACGGGCGGCGATCCCCAGCGGGCTCGTTACTTTCTGCCGGTCTTTGAGCGGATGCTGCAGTCATTTCGACTGCATTTGTCAGATGGTTCTGAGGTGGCCATGCTGCTGGGTGATGTGCTGAAGGAACTGGCGGCCGCGGCTCCGCAGTCGAATCCAAAGTTTGCGGGCGATCATCTTGACGTGGGCTCGCTGCAGATTCGAGTGGACAATCTGGCATTGCTGATTCGCCGGATGCCGGACCAGCGAAGTCGACTGATCCGTGAATTTGTGCAGACGACTGTTGCGACTCTGAATTCCACTGCCACGATGGCTCAGGAGCCCTGGCGGCTTGTCCGCAAGTCGATTTTTCCGATGGTGCGTCCGGAGGGAATTCTGCAGCAGTCAGTGCCGCAGGATGTTGAGCAGTTGTCGGCGGCGGACAGGGTGCGGCTGCAAATGTTGTCCACGCCGTGGCTGGCAGGTTTGGTGATTTGCTACGCGATTGACAGCGAGAGGACTCTGCGTTTTGTCCAGCACCATGATCTGGAACGCTGGGGGCTGGACCCGGACGTGGTGAAGCGGCAGGCGCTTCGCAACCTGGCGAAGGTGCGGGGCCCGGTTTTCAGTACGATGTGTGTCGAGAAGGCTCAGTTTCAGGTGGCAGAAGTCACAGACAACGATCTGCCGGCTCGTTCCTGCTGGCTGTTGCATCCGGATCTGCACCAGTCACTGCAGCGGATTTTCCGGGGGCCGTCGTGGGTGGCGGTGCCATCGCGTGATTCACTGCTGGCCTTTAGTGCGAATTCCGCGATGCGGGCGGGATTGCAGCAGCGGCTGATTGAAGATTATCGATCCAGCAGTCACAGTATTTCTGATCGATTGTTTGAGGTGCGACCGGACGGTGTTGTGCTGGCCTGATATGTCAGGCGGTGTGGGGACGAAATGGTGAAGCGACGTGCGGGTGAACAGGAAGGGCCGAGGCTGTTGGCGGGAGGCAATCCGCAGATGGCGAAAGGGGACGGCGATGCCGTTGTGCAGCAGTGGATTGCTGCGATGCCGGGCTGGAAGCAGGATGTGGGGCGCCGGCTGGACGCACTGATTGTTTCTGCGGTACCTGATGTTCGCAAGGCCGTCCGCTGGAATACTCCGTTTTACGGGCTTGTCGGCAACGGCTGGTTTATGGCATTTCACTGCCTGACGAAGTACGTCAAGGTGGCCATTTTTCAGGGAACATCGCTGAATCCAGTGCCACCGGTCTCATCAAAGCAGCCGAATGTGCGGTATGTGCATCTGACGGAGACGGAGGCGATTGACTGGCAGCAGATTGGGGATTGGGTCCTGCAGGCCAGCCGGCTGCCAGGCGACCGATTATTTTGAGGGAATCTGGTTGACGTATGCAGGCGAGTGCGATCCTGCGCAGGCGAGCTGAGCAGCGACAGTTCGCCTCTGCCCCTGCGGGCTGAGGCCTGTCAGTATGTGTCTGATGGTGGCTGCTGGGGGGTGTGTTTTGTCTCTCGCGTCCTGCCCATCCCACGGTGCCTTGCCAGGCCCAGGCCCGAGGTCGTGATGGGTTCAGCCGAGGGCGACTCCGATAATGCGGCGTCGCTGCAGTGGCGTCGCTGCGGAGTCGAGCATGCCAAGTGACGTGCTGGTCCACCAGCCGACCATCGACGTGTTTTCGCTCAGCAGGCCTGGGGCAGCCAGAATCAGACTACGAGTTCCGCTGGCGACTCGACTGTTCATCATCGTCTCGGGAGTTCCTGCACTGCCGGAGCTCATGACCCGTGCTGCTCCGTTGCGGAACGTCATGGCCACGACCGCTTCGGTGACGCCATCCCCGTTCAGGTCCGCTGTTGACAGCGTCATGCTGGTCAGAGTGCCATTCTGCCGCTGCAGGGTGCGGGCGTCCCGGTCACTGATCAGAGTCCTTCGCGTGATCTGCTGTGGAGTTCTGCTGTCGACGTCCATCATCGCCATGGCGACTCCGCCACCGGCAGTGCGGCCCACGACAACGATCTCATCGGAGTCCTCGTTGACGGCAACTTGTGGCGTACCGGTCATGCCCCTCATCGTCATGGACATTTCCACAGCCCCTGTGCTGCTGTCTACGGCACGCAACTCGTATCCGCGAGGAGTACTGGCGGCCACGACCATCTCTGCTTTACCATCATCATCGAGGTCACCGATTGTGAGATCCATGGGACCTGAAAATCGGCTGCCAAAGGGACGCATCACGGTATCGGTCAGCAGCCCGCCCCATGCGTTGAATGATCGCATCCGACGCTCGCCACCCGTCTGCAATACCACAATCTCCATGAAACCGTCACTGTCGAGGTCGGCCACCTCGACGATCGAATCGGCTGCAGCCCTAGAAAAAACCTCAAACTGCGAAATCAACCCCATGGTTTCAGCGTTGATCACTTCAAGGTTTGTGGTGCTGGTGGTTGTGCTGAGGATGGCCAGAATCGGTGGCATCACATTCACTTCAACTCGCCCCTGAGCCTCCACGCCGGCGGAATTCCGCACCGTGTAGGCAATCACGTCGGTACCCATGAATCCGGCAGGTGGCTGATAGACCAGTTGCTGTGTTTCCGGATCAATGAACAGGGTGGCCTGCGAGTGTCCGCCAAGTTGGCTGTCCACGAGTTCCATGGTTTCCGTCGGAACGCCGGACGCGTCATTGGCGAGGACATCGAGGAACGTCGGTGCGGTACTGGTGCGCACAGAAAAGAAGTCGTCAACGGCCTGCGGAGCGAATTCGGGCTCAGTAACCTTCAGCGACAGCGATCTGTGGTCTGTACCCACATTGACTCCGATCCCTGAGTAAAGGAAGGAGCCCACGACAAGCTCGACGCCCTCGGGAGCGGAAAAGCCTCGTTCGGGTACATAGTCCAGGTCCGCCAGGAGGGCGTTAACACCCTCAATTGAACCGAAGACCCAGGCTGTGCCGCCACTGGAAGGATAGAACTGGGCATCGGACCGCACTGTGTCGGTCGTAAAGTCCCCGGGGAACTGCAGTCCAGAAAAGCTTCCGGACAGGAATTGCCAGCGGAGCAGAACACCAACGGATGCCGGGAGCGTCCCCGTGTAGTTCACCCTGATGGCCGGAGTGCCGTCGGGGGCACGCAAAGCCGAGGTAACTCCGGCTGCGGCGATCACTTCGGAAACCGTCTGCACCTGCCACGTATACGGCGAGGACTCCTGGTCAAAGTGTACAAACACGCCTGCAGTCGCCGTCTGGCCCTCGGCGTCTGTCACAGTGTAGCTGAAATAGCCGCGTCCGCGAAATTCCGCAGCTGGTGTGAAACGCACTGTGCCCGATCCTGGGGCAGCATCCGGCAATAATTCAGCCCTGCCGAAAACGGTACTCTCAAGATCTGTGATTCGCATCCCGGTACCGATGTCATTTTCCAGCACATTAACGGTCACCGCAGGAAAGCTGGCAGCATTGGCGGGAAGCATAGTCTGCACAAAATCGGGCATCAGGCTTAGTGCTGAGAGTACTTCACGAACCTCAAGTTGCTCAGCCGTGAAATTTCGCCGGATGCGGTTTTGACGGGACATTTGTGCTTTCCTGAAAGGTGACGAGCCGCCGGACTGTGAATCTGTTAGACGACTGCACCGCAATGTCCAGCAAAAATCCCGGGGAAATGTGATCGATTGAGCGGGCCTGGACTTTTGCCCGAGGCGTGTTCGTGTGAGACTTGCGA
>Ga0209985_10003091_pt1 | contig 14509 bp, 13 predicted proteins | sample NOAtaG_FD_187305 | JGI IMG/M metagenome (GOLD analysis project Ga0209985, IMG submission 187305) | Freshwater lake microbial communities from Lake Erie, under a cyanobacterial bloom - NOAA_Erie_Diel6S_1000h metaG (SPAdes) (version 2) | ecosystem: Environmental > Aquatic > Freshwater > Lake ...
ATGACCGCCCCTCCAGGACTCCAGTTGCACGCCGGAAACGGATATCAACGGAGAGCGAATCACATAATGACACTATGCATAGCTTTGTATAGGTTTTTATGAGCGGCGATAGCCCACTACCGGCAGGGACATCGCGTGGCAGCCTGGTGGTTTCTCGGACATGCAGCCCACCTGCTCGGCGATCTCACCGTCCCCAGTCATGTCAACAATGAAAATGCACACGGGACTTATGGAGATGCCTATCACGATTGGATGGATGACGGGGCTTTCCAGCGCTGGACAGCAGACCATCCGCTCATCGCGGGCCCAGGTTTCGTCGATCCCTACAGCCCCAAGAACCAGGGTGATCCCGTCCGCTATCTAGCCTATACTGCGGCCCAGCTGGGCAACTCCTATGCCTGGGCTTCAACCTTGGTTGGCACGACTTTTGGAAAGAACGGCAATCGAACGCTCGGTGGTGATCGCCCGCACTACGATGAGGCGATGCGGGATCTGTTCGCTCCCCTGCCGCACCGCCCTCTGCTGGAGTGGCATATCAACAAGGATGAGGTGAAGGATGTCTTTGGCGATTGCGATCTTGTCGACTGGATTGGTCCTACCGAGCGTTCCGCTGACTGTAAAGATCGTGATGGTCACAAGGATCGTGACAATACTGATCGCCATGGCAACGATGATGATGGAGATCTCACTCGGATTGCAAATTCGAATTATACATATGGCATTCGAGCGATTGCAGGTTTGATTTACTTTTTTGCAAAAGAAACGGGGCAAATTCCCTGAATGAGAAAGGTGTGATCATGGAGTGGCGGATGATGGCGAAGAATCGAAGGATCAACCTGTGGCTGATGCTGGTGAGCACTCTCATGGCGAGCGCATGCTCGCATCGAAACATCAAAGAGAAGGGACCTAGCCGAGCCCGTCAGGTGCAGTCGGCTGCTAGTACCGATCAGTACGTTTATGTCTTGACGAATAAGGACGAACTGTTTCGGGTCGACCCAAGCCTACGTAGCTTCCAAGCTCTCACCATGCCAGAGGAGGTGCGAAGCGGATCACGACCTGCTGTGCTTCTCGCCGCCGGCTCGCACCTTTATATCCTCGCACGGGAGCTCCATTACTCTGCAGATGAGGGCAAGAGTTGGCAGTTCTCTGTGCTGCCGCAGCCTGGTATAGATTTCGCTTGCTTCGATATCGATCGCCAGGGGCAACGTCTTATCGGATATAGGGACCAGCTCTGGTATACCGAGCGTCCAGAAGAGGAGCTAAGGATCTTAGAGGACCAAGGTGCGGTTAGCTGCCAGCTCTTTGATGACAGCTATATGGTCGCTCGGGATGGTGTGCGGGAGCTGCTTCCGATCCAGAACGATCGACCCGCCCAGGTGCTGCTGTCAGGCTATGGTTTGACTTCCGTAAGCTCGGACGGCCGATCGCTCTTGCTTGTCGATCACCAGCAACACTTAATCTATCGCGTGCAGGAGCAGCTGGAGGCATTGTCTATCGATCTCCCACGAGAAGTGATCATCGATGCTGTCGCGGTCGGGGAACGGTACGTGTTTCTCACCGAGCAGAGCCTCGTGATCTTTGATGCAGGGCTACAGAGAAAAATCCTTCAAGCCCGTGGTGATGCCAATAGAATTCTGGCCCAGGGTGAGACGATTCTACTGGTCGGTCGCGAAGGAATCTACCGTCTTCTGGAGTCTGGGGAACGTCAAGCGTGGCGTCTGCCTTAGCTGGCGAAATCCGCCTTCACGAGCCTAACGTCAAGGGATCAGGTCCATAGCCCGCGGTCCTGGGCTGTCATGATATCCTGGTCCGAGGAGACAACACGCAGGAACTCGCCAGGACTCTGCCGGTAAAGGGCTACCTTACGTACTTCGGCTCATCAATCGACCTGTCGGATCCTTGGCATGCTGTCTCGGAATGCTGAGTATAAGCTCGAGGGGAGGAGTTTTGGAGTCATCGAGGACTATCAAAACGAACGAAGGGCTTCAAACAATATGGATGGGACTTTCCGAACTGAGGGTACAAAAAATGGCAGAGACATGCTCCGCCATCGACACTGTCAGAGGACATACCGCTTGGTTATGCAGGACGTGCCGTCACGATCGAGAGCGACGTGCCCTCCGACAGAGTCTCCTTTTTGCATAAAGGGCAACTCGTCGTGCTGCAGGCGCCCGATTATGGGCGTAATGCTCGCGAAGGAAAAAAAGCTCGGAAGTATTCTGGCCTTAGCAGGCCGCGTCATATCCCACCCCTTGCGTCAATCGCTAGACCAGTGGTGGAAAAGCCGCGTTCTCAGTATCCGTGGATACCTAAAATAGTCAATGAATTCATTTTGAAAGCTCATGTCCGTGTGCTTCGGCACACTTGGCATCGGAGTTGCTTCCCTTCCGCAAGAGCTGGATGACAGACATTCCGAGAGGGGGGGTGTATGTTTCAGGACGCAATCGATAGAAAAGCTGCGCCCCGTATCGTGTTGGTCGATGACGAGGAAATTCTGAGTTGGTGTATCGCGATGGAACTTGAGTCTCTCGGTTATCACGTCAGGACAGCGAGCACCATCAAGGAAGGGCGGGCGGCGCTCCAAGATGGGCAAACAGATCTGATCATCTGCGATCAGGGATTGCCAGATGGTCGGGGGGTCGATCTTCTGAAGGAACGGCGTCAGCAGGCTGGGGACGTGCCCACGATTTTGATCACCGCTTTTACACCGCCAGCAGCTGACGAGTTAGCAGCGGCTGGCGCTCAGACGTGTTTGCGCAAGCCGTTTGATATGGAGACTCTCACGGCTATGGTCGGGGCCTCATTACCGCTAGCGCATCGCCTCTAAACCGTTCTTCTCTATCGACAGATTTCAATTCAGCAGTTAGAAACCTTCTCCGGTGGGGGTCGCCTCACTTGCCTTCCTTGTGGCGCTTCGGCAGTGTGATGATAAAGCGCGTATTGCTGCAGGCGTGATCCAATGCGATGGTTCCCTGGTGATTGTCGATAATGGACTTCGCGATACTGAGACCAAGACCGGTACCGCGTCCGATGGGTTTGGTGGTGAAAAACGGGTTGAAGATCCTTTCGGCAATGTGATCGGGGATGCCGTGTCCACTGTCGGTGATTTCGAAGGCAATCGACTGGCCCTGCTCGAGTACGCGGATTTTGATCCAGCGCTCCGGCAGTTCCTGGACGGCGTCGCAGGCATTGAGAACAAAATTGACGAGCATCTGTGAGATTTCGGTGATCCTGCATTCCAGGTTGATGTAAGGGTTCGTCACTTCAATCGAAACCTGGACACCAACTTTCCGTATCTTATAGCTGCAGTAGTCAACGACCTGCTGCACGATCGTCTGCGGACTTTCCGATTGAAAGGGGTCCCGAGATCCGTCTCGAGCGTAGGCGAGCATGCCACGAATAATATCGCGGATACGCTTGGCATCACGCCGCACCTTGGGCAGAGTCTGCATGAACACTTCGATATTCAAGCTCTCGCGTTCATACTGCGATTCAATCACATCGAGCCAAGCGTTGATCGAGGCTGTTGGGTTGCCGAGCTCGTGAGCGATACCAGCAGCGAGTTCACCAAGGCTGGCCATTTTCTCGGCGTGCATCGTTCGCATGCGTTCCTGCTCTAAATGGGCCTGGATCGATTTTTTTTCGGTGATGTCGTTCCGAATGGCGATGTATTGGTAGGGCTTTCCGCTCTCGTTCATGAAGGGAACAATGGTGGTATCGACCCAGTAGTCTTCACCATTTTTGTTATGGTTTTTGATTTCACCCTTCCAGACCCGACCGGAGGCGATCGTCCGCCACAAGTCCCTAAAGAATTCGGGGGGATGGAAATTGGATTTGAGTATCGCGTGCGTCTTGCCAATCAGCTCCTCGGACGTATAGCCCGAAATACGACAAAAAGTTTCATTGACGTACAGAATCACCCCTCTTTGATCCGTCATAGCCACGATCGAAGATTCATCCAGGGCCATCTTTTGGTCGCGGATGAGTCGCAGCGATTTTTGGAGTTCATGCTCCAGATGTTCCTGGCTGGTGCGGTCATCGCCGACGAGAGCATAGCCGAGCAGACGATCCTCCGGACTCCACAGTGCACGGATTTTCCACATCAGGTGGGCCTTGGCACCATCCGCGCAAGGATGGGCAAAGTCCGCAAGGATCATCTCGCGCGTGTCGTGAGCTTGGATGAGGAGGGTCCGTAGATGCTGGTATTGCGTGAGACCCCACGCCCTATCGAGTTCGTCCCCCGGCCCGAGGGTCGGAAAGTAAGGGCGAGCAGCTGAACTCATTTCGAGAAGGCGGGCCTCAGGGTTGAGCAGCAATACGGTAAGGTCAGCCATCGCCGTCAGGGTCTGAAGGACCGTCAGTTCGGAAAGGGATGCAGCAGAGCTCGTCACCATGGTTAGCCTCTCGGGTAAGATATCGGAGGACCTACCATACTGCCTTTGGGGGAGGAAAAAAAGAGTTAGCCGCCTTTGCGCTGAGATGAGCCAGAGACGGACTGAGGTGAGGCGATCCAGGTCGCGACGGAGAACTTCTCAAACGGAGGGTGGTATAAAAGAATTCTATGATATTAGATATTTAAGTTAAAATTATCACACTGGTTATGTCAAGCCGTTCGACATGACGTAACATTTTTTCCTGGAAGGCTTGACGCTACCAGTCGTCTGAGGCAATTTGGTGTTGAAGACCCGGACGATCGCAAAGACCCAGGTCTGTACCATCTCAGTTCATCTTATGACCTTCCTCGACATGAGGTGAGGAGCAATTTCCTAGAGAACAGCGATAGCTCGCGCTATCGCTGTTTTTTTTGTTTATGCAAACGCCGGTAAACCCGTGAGATGCTGGCCAACGATCAGATGATGGATGTCATTTGTCCCTTCGTAGGTGAAGACGCTCTCCAGATTACACATGTGGCGCATGCTCTTATATTCAAGCATGATGCCATTGGCCCCTAACATATCGCGACAGACTCGGGCCGTATTGAGTGCCATCTCGACGTTGACCTGCTTAGCAAGACTGACCTGAGCGAATTGCATGGCGCCCACATCCTTCAGCTGGCCGAGACGCAGGGCGAGCAACTGAGCCTGAGTGATGTCGGCAGCTAAGGTGGCTAGCTTTTTTTGCACGAGCTGAAAGCCTGCCAAGGGTTTTTTAAAGAGGATGCGATCGCTGACATATTGCAGGACCTCGGCAAAGCAGGCCTCCGCTGCTCCCGTGACGCCCCAGGCGATGCCATAACGGGCTTGGGTCAGGCAAGCAAGAGCTGACTTGAGTCCCTCGCTGCCAGGCAGGATGGCCTCTTTCGGTAGCTTCACCTGGTCGAAGTAGAGCTCGGATGTCACCGAAGCACGGAGGGAGAGCTTGTGTTTCATCTCTTTTACCGTCACGCCAGGGGTCTTGGTCGGGACGATAAAACCTCGCACTCCCGCATCGGTCTTGGCCCAGACGATAGCCAGAGTTGCAAGCTGGCCATTGGTAATCCACATCTTGGAGCCGTTGAGTAGCCAATGATCGCCCTTGTCTTCAGCTCGCGTCTTCATGGCTCCTGGATCCGAGCCGCCATCCGCTTCCGAGAGCCCAAAGCAGCCGATGGTGCGTCCGGCCGCGAGTTGTGGCAACCATTCTTGTTTCTGCGCCTCGCTGCCGAAGGCATGGATCGGGTACATCACCAGCGCACCTTGAACCGACGCGAAGCTGCGTAAGCCTGAATCGCAGCGCTCGAGTTCCTTCATGACCAAACCGTAGGCGATATTGTCCATTCCTGGCAGACCATAACCCGACAGATTCGAGCCGAGAACTCCCATCGATCCAAACTGCGGGATGACCTCGATTGGAAAGCGACCCTCTTCATAACAGGCGGGTATCAAGCCTTCGACTTCGCGCTTGAGATAATCTCGCACGGTCTGAGCTACAAGCTTTTGCTCGCTGCTGAGGAGGCTTTGGATATCGTATAGATCGAGATAGGGCTGAACATTGGAAGGGCCCACGTGCGACTCCTTGTGGTAGGTGCTTTGGCTTTTGTCCTACCATCAGCTTGGGCCGACTGTCCAGCGCCCCCCACCAAAGTCCGGAGGATGCTCCGAGCCGATTGCAGCAAGCGCTCGATTCAGGTTCAAATTGCCGCTGAGTGACGTTGCTAAGTCTTTATGATTCTTTTTTCGAAAAGACCCGACGTCTTCATCCTCCGTTGTGGGAACGATGGTCTACTGATCTTCATAAGAAGCAGAGCATCTTTGAGCTTAGGAGGGGGTATGGACCGACGGACGTTCTTGAGACAGGGATCGTGGGGTCTAGCGGGTCTAGCGGGTCTAGCTCTGGCGCCGTATGGTCTTTCGCAGGATATCTCCTTGTTGGTAGAATCTGCCAATCGAGCCGCTTTAAGCGATCAGCCACTGCGAACGCTGGCCTTCGGTTCGTGCAATCGTTCGACCTTGAGTCAAGATTATTGGCCACTGGTCGCTCGGCAGCAGCCGGATCTGTGGATTTGGTTGGGTGATACGATCTATGGCGACGGGTTGACGATGAGCGAACGTCGGCAGCGTTATCTGCGTCTCAAAAATGATACGGACTATGCCGCCTTTCGGTCGGAGGTGCCGGTGTTTGGTACTTGGGATGACCATGATTACGCATCCGATAACCAGGACGGTCGATTTGCCGAGAAAGCACAGAGTCGCGAGGTTCTCTTGGACTTCCTGGATATCGCGCCCGACGCCGAGGTGCGCGCTCATCAAGGTGTTTACCAAAGTTATGTCTTCGGCCCTCCCGGACAAAGGACCCAGGTGATACTCTTGGATCTTCGGTATAACATGGATCGCAGTAAGAATGTGAAAGTTCTCCTCGGCACCGAGCAGTGGCGGTGGTTGGAACGAACGCTCGCGTCCATCGATGCTGATCTCTTGGTCATTGGTTCCAGTCTAGCGGTGCACTCGCCGGTGGCCGCCTTGGGGCTGGAAGGTTGGATTGGGTATGGAGCTGAGCGCAAACGCCTCTACTCGCTCCTCGAGGCTAAGGGGATACCGGCCGTTCTGCTCAGCGGAGATCGGCATTATGCCGAGCTCTCGCGCATCGTCCTACCCTCAGGCCTGCCCGTTTATGAGGCCATGTCAAGTGGTCTCACTCATGCAGTTGGTGTGCAGCTGCCTCACCCGGGCCGTCTGCTTGCAATCAGTGGCCGGAAGAACTTCGGTCTTCTGCGTATCGAATGGGACAGCTCAGGACCCCAGGTCCTGATGCAGATTCATTCGACTGAAAAACTGGGCGTTCTGGGTGAGGCGCGGATAGATTTTCGAATGACGTGATGACAGGTCGCGGAGGCCGGAATCGCCAGGGCTGAAGCGTCGTGAACAGCTTGCTATAGGGCCGCATTCTCCGTAGGGAGAGTGTGGTTTTTCTGTTGCCACTGGTCGATCTTGTTTTTTCGGAGCATCGTGGCAGACTGGAGGACAGTGTTCCATTCGAATCCATGGGGAGTCTCTTCATGAATAGGTTTCTTTTGCCGTCTGCTCTCCTTTCGCTTGTGCTGGCCCCCTCTCTCTTGGCTTCAGAGGGTAACGGATTTGACAATTATTTGCTCTCAAGTCCTTCAATCATCTCTCCGTCACAGTTGTATCAGGTGAAGAAAACGCGCGGTGAAGCTACACTGTTGCTCCTATCGGGATCGTTTGAAACTAAGGCACTTGGTGCTGATAGCAAAGTTGATGTCTCGGGAACAGGTTTGGGCTTAGGACTTGCTCTCCCTCTTGCAGGAGGGCGGATCGTTGGGGCGCTCGATATCACCCAAGTGACTCAAAAAAACGAGGGGGAAGGGGGTGAAGGTGATAAGAGCTCGGAGCTGGACCTTGCACCTGCTATCAGTTTCAGTGTAACCCCCAATCTTTCGGTTGGCGTGAAGGCTAGTATCGTGAGTGGTCAAGAAAAGGAAGAGGCCACTGAGGCCGAAGATGTCGGTTATAACTATGTTACCGTGGGAGCTACCTTCCATGTGAATCAGTTTGAAGCCTCTTTCGCTTATGCAAACGAAAACAAAGATGAGAAGCACCCTCAAAATAACCGGCCCTCGACCTTAAATCTCCACGGTCGATACCGCCTCGTCCCCGAAATAGCGGCGGGCGTGAGGTACGAACAGGAAAAGTACTCCAGCTTGAATAACAATGTCGAGGACGCGGACTCGCTCTACCTGATCGTGGAAGCCTACCTCGAGGGGGTGACCGCCGAGGCCTCGTTTGGAAGCCTCTCCAGTTTTGGCGGTGCTAAAGACAGTGATGCGACCTCCCTCGGGCTTATTGCCCAGTTTCATCTCTCCTCTGCCGTGCAAGTGGGTGGTACCTTGGGTTATCTGACCTTGAACAGCGATACTGTCGAGTACTCACTGGTACGGATGGGCGTGATCGGTACCGTCCATTTCTAAAACCTGGCGGGCGCTGTCAGGCGCCCCCACTCAGCTTGTGCTGGTACTCCTTGAGCTTCTTGTAAAGATTCCGCTGCAGCGTGCGATCGCTCCGAGTGCCTGGGAAGATCGCCGTGCTATGCGGCGTGCGGTCCAGCCAAAAAAGACCCGTGACCGCATCAATTTCACGGGCTGCAGCCAACCAGACAATCGTATCAGCCCCTTGCTCGGGAGTCCGCAGCCAAGCTTTAGTGGTTTCGTAGAACTTTGGCAAAGAAGTGGATACGGCGGGGGTATCAGCCCACCCAGGATGCATCGCATGCACCCGAACCCCGTCGGCAGCCCACGTCTCTGCCCAGGTTTCTGTCATGTCCACCAAACCACGCTTGGCGCGCGCATATGCTTTGCTGCCATTGTAGTCTTCTCGCTCCGATTCCAAGTCGTCGATGCGCAAACCCTGGGTGTACATGCCGCCGGAAGAAACGTTGATCACCCGCGAGGGTGCCCCGCGCTTGAGCAAAGGTTGCAGACGTTCGCTCAGGACGAAGGGGGAGAGTAGTAGGGTAGCAAAAGATTGTTCCAGCCCCTCAGCTGTGACAGTTCGCTGATTGAATAAGGCACCAGCGTTATTGATAAGGACATGGATCGCTTCATCCTGCGCGAGCAGACGGTCACAGAGAGCGTTGACGTCTTTGATCAAGGAGAGATCGGCGAGCTCGATGCGTGGGCGCACCGGACAGTCGGGAGCAATCTGTTCCACAAACTGTTCGGCTTTGCGGGCATTGCGCGCCACGAGGATGAGGCGTGCCCCCAGACGTCCTAGTTGGTGGGCTGCAGCTGCGCCGATGCCCGATGTCGCACCCGTGATGAGGATAGTCTTTTCACGGAGGTCTTCGGTGATGCCGGTCCAGCGTGCTTTGCTGTTCGCATACCCCAGTCGGGTAAAACGCAAGACGCCTGGCAGGACGAGGCGATCGGCAAGTTTGGTCCAAAGTCCGGCCTCCCATTGTGTGGGCTCACCCTCCAGAGTTTTCTTCAGACTATCGAGGGCTGTCCGGGCATTGCTTTTGACGAGCGGTGCGAACACGGGGGCGAGCTTGGCCATGGGCTCGTTGTAGAAAACATCAATCTGATAATGCAGCAGACAGCGCTCATCGTCGCCCTCGAGCCGCATGCGATCGACGATGCTGTAGCTATCTGCCAGGCCTTTCAGTTCGATGGAGTGAGGCGGCATCATCGCGGTGATATGGTAGTTCAGTCCCAACTCCATCCAAGCAAAACGCACCCGTATATCAAAGTGACTACCAACTTGAATGGGACCGGGTGTCGTTCGTGTGGCTTGAACCACGCTGGGATCCCAGGCTAGTGCATTGCTGAAGTCGAGCAGGTAATCGTAGACGTAGCGCAAAGGGCGCCGGATTTCGATGGTTTGTTCAAAGGCAATGCTGCTCATACTCGACTCCAATAGGAATAGCGGTCCCGACCAATCGCCGCATGTCTCAGATCCCTGCGTTTAGCGAGCCGCTCCGCCGTCCATCGGCCAATGCTTTGGGGCTAGCAGGGCCTCTATTGTAATCCATCCGAGCGTGAAAGACACTGAATTGATGGAACAGGATTCACCATCCAAGTCTGCCTGGCCCAGACTCTCATAGCCGAACACCCCCGCTTCGTCCGCACCTAGCAGTGTGGCCCCACAAAAGACTTCGTATGCTCCCACCAGAACCAAAGCAGCGAGGGAGTGGGGCGCCGCCGTGGGCGTGTTACCCGTGATGGTGGGATGAGAGCGCGAACTGGGATGACAGCCGAGAGCAAAGAGCCGCATCGAGTTCTCATCGAGGCAAGAGTCGGTCCTCAAGGGCCCCCTTGAAGCCTCTAGACAGGTCCGTCACGAGGCGAAACCGACGCAAGCAGCCCGAGAGCAAAGAGCCGCATCGAGTTCCCATCGAGGCAAGAGTCGGTCCTCGAGGGCTCCCTTGAAGCCTCTAGACAGGTCCGTCACGAGGCGAAACCGACGCAAGCAGCCCGAGAGCAAAGAGCCGCATCGAGTTCCCATCGAGGCAAGAGTCGGTCCTCGAGGGCTCCCTTGAAGCCTCTAGACAGGTCCGTCACGAGGCGTATCAGCTCCAAAGCCCGCACTGGACGCACGGTTCATAAGGAGCAGAGGGCTTTTCCGCAACGACACCTCGGGGCCCTATCGGGACGTGCACCAGGCGGGAGTCGGGCCTGAGCAAATCTTAAGCATGGTTTGAAAGCCAGATGACAAGTTGGCATTAAACCAGACAATGTAGCTTTCGTTCCATCGCTGGTTTTCTTTGCCAGACTTCACTGCTAGACTGCCCGGTTCTCGGGTTGGGCTCTTTGAAAGAGCGCGGGTCCGGACGTGAGCCTCGAAGCGTTGTTGGATCAAGACTCGCAGTTCCTCATGGACCGCATGTCCACTTCAAGCCTCGGACCTTGTGCGCCTCGCTGTGGATCATTTCGGAACGTTTCAACGGGCCTTCCCGCACAGATACGAAAGGGATATAGGATGATCGAGTGTCAGGGTTTGGGCAAGGATTTCCGGCATTATCGGAAGGAACCCGGCGTGCTTGGTTCCCTCAAGTCGTTTTTCGTTCGCAAGTATGACCGCAAAGCAGCCGTCGCTGACTTCAATCTGACGATCGAACGCGGCGAAATGGTCGGATTGCTCGGACCAAACGGAGCCGGCAAGACGACGTTGATGAAGATGTTCACGGGTATCATCGTCCCGAGTCACGGCAGTTTGAAGGTGTTCGGCCACGTGCCCTTTCAGAGAGAGCAGGCTTTCCGCAAGAAAATAGCCCTGGTCATGGGCCAAAAGTCGCAGCTTTGGTGGGATATCCCGGCCATGGATTCCTTCGAGCTCTTGCAAAAGTACTATGAAATTCCCTATCGGGATTTCAAGAAAAGGCTGGATATGCTCAGCGCTTTGCTCGATGTCGAGCGCCTGCTCAAGGTTCACGTCCGGAAGTTGTCCCTCGGCGAGCGGATGAAGATGGAACTCATGGCCTGCCTCTTGCATCAACCCCAGGTACTCTTCCTCGACGAACCGACGATTGGCCTTGATCTGGTCGCTCAGCGCAATATTCGCGACTTCATTGCAGCCTATCAAAGAGAGCAGGGGACAACTGTGATCCTCACCTCGCATTATATGGCAGATGTGGACGCGCTCTGTGCGAGGATCGTACTCGTGCTCGGCGGCCAGAAGCGCTACGACGGTTCCATACGAGGTTTTTCTGGCATTCTTGGGCGGGAAAAGATTGTGACGGTGGTCTTCGGAGAATCGGTGCTCGCGGATCCTCCAGGCTTTGAGCGTTTTGACCCCCAGTGGAACGAGACCCGGACACGGGTCGATCTGCGCGTGCCTGAACCCGAACTCAGATCGGTTGCGATCGACATTCTCCAAAGTCTACCCCTGCTCGAATTCAGTATGGAAAAACTGCCGATTGAGCGAGTGATGAGCACCCTGCTTGCCAATCCTCAACTCCTGCGCTAGGAGCACGATTATGCCGGAACTAAGCAAATGGATGGCTACCGTGCGAATCTCATGGAGTAAGCATCTTGCTTACAAACTGAATTTCGTGCTGCTCGTGATTGGACCGACTCTGGTCTTCTTCTTCGTTAAATTCAGTCTCTGGAAGGCTATCTTCAGCCTCGAAGGGGTCACGACGCTGCAGGGCTACGATCTGCGTCGGATGCTGAATTATCAGGCTTGGACTCTTCTGGTCGGTCTCCTAGCCCAGGGCTACAATAGTATGAATTTGGCTGAGGATATTCGTCTCGGCCGTATCTCTGCCTATCTGGTCTATCCCTTCGGGTTCTGGCCCTTTCAAACAGCGAGCTTCCTGGCTTTTCAGGGTCTGCAGCTGCTGGTAAGCGCCGTGACCCTGCTTCTCCTGGTGGTGGGAGGGCTCCTGTCCGGCTGGTCGTGGCCCGCTTTGCTTGAGGGTTTCGTTTTTTCCCTCCTTGTGGGATTTTTCTGGTACCAAATCTCATTTCTTATCGGCTTAGCTGCCTTCTGGTTGGAGGAGACTTGGGTCTTAAGAGTGATGTTTGTCACCATCGCCCAATTTTTGTCAGGCGCCATGATGCCCCTGGAGGTTTTTCCCGTGTGGCTCGAATCCATCTTACAGTGGAGCCCTTTTCCCTACCTCACTTATGTGCCCGCTAAGATGTTTATGGGTGAATACAGCGGCTCCTTCGCCGTCGCGGCCTTGATTCTCGGACTCTGGCTGGCTGTGGTTTCGCTGGGGGTTAATTGGGTGTGGCGAAGAGGGCTGAGACTTTATACAGCAGCGGGGATGTGAGCGATGATGCGACGGCTGAGGCAATATCTTGCGGTCTATGGTAAATTTTTGAGCACCTGTTTTGCAGCGGCTTCGACCTACCGCTTGCACTTTGTGCTGCTGATCGTGATGGATCAGCTGTTTTACTTCAGCCTGCTCGGTTCCGTTGATTTTATCTTCGATCAGGTGCCGGTTATTGGCCCTTGGTCTCGGGACCATTTCATGTTCTTCATCGCCTTTATGCTCGCAGTTGACCATCTTCATATGACTTTTGTGTCGGAGAGCTTCTGGGAGTTTTCCTACGATCTGCGTACGGGTCGGCTGGATTTCATTCTGCTGCGACCACTCAATACGCTCTTCACGATTTTTGCCCGTTTGATTCGCCCTGCCACGATGGTCAATGTTGTGACTCCCTGGGCTTTTCTCATCCACTTTGGTCTTGCCCTGGACCTGCAGGCTAGCGCTTGGTTTTTTTTATTGCCCCTGGTGGTGCTGGCCCTGCTGCTCTTGACGTCGATTGAGATTCTGCTGTCGATGCTGATGTTCTGGACGGTTGAGTCCTTCGGGATCAATTTTCTTCGCATGCAGCTTCAAACGGTGTCACGTTGGCCAGATTTTATATACCCGACCTGGTCCAAGCGGATCTTCACGCTGGTGATACCGATCCTGTTGGTCGGTAGTGCCCCTGTGCGCTTTCTCTTCGATCCGACCCAGTGGATCGGTGTCATGGCGATGCTCGTCGCCCTTGGAGTGACGTGGATCCTGATCGCCTTTGTCTGGCGTTTGGGTTTAAGGTCGTACGAATCAGCCTCCAGTTGATTCCGAAGGCTGAATGAGATGCAGAGGTTTAGAATCCTCGCGAAGGGCTCTGCCAGCTTTCTGATCAGGCTGTAATAGTCGTGAGCTCACCCCTAAAAACCCTTGCAAGCTTGGTAAGTTAGACTCCCATTCATCCTAGACTCAAGCCTCGTGCCCTGGCACCGAAGCCCATAAGAGAGAGGTGCTTCTGGAGGTTGGGGCATGATCAAATCTCTAGTATGGATAGCATGCGGATGGTTCTTGCTCACTGCATGCAGCAGCGTGAATGAAATTCCAAAGGATCTTCATCATCTCAAGCGCAATGGTGCGTCGGTGCGGACACCGGTCTGTCCCGCGGCTCCGACCCCGACAAGCCTCAAGGGAGCCGAAGGTTTGCGTCGGACCTTCGCTGCGCTCCTGGGGAATCCTGCGGAGCATCCCGTCGCAGAGCGGTTCTTTGTCACTAACCATAACCGTTTTGAACGTCTCGAAGCTCTCGCGCGCCAGGCGCCTCAGCCTGGATCCACCCGCATGCAGTCGCTCAAACCCTACTGGGTGGAGCTGAAAATCCTGGCCGATGCCGCTGCCGAGCTTTGTGCAGCGACACCCGATCGAAGCAGCTGTCGGTGCGGCACTGTAGCTGAGGCGCGCTTGATGCTAGAGCGGACCCTGGCCGAGCCTTCTTGCGCCCCTCGGAACATCGCAGAGAGCCTGGCCCAAGCCTGTCAAGAAGATTATGTCGAGACTGTGAGTGCGCTATTTTCTTCCCTCCCTTTGGCTCGTGATCCCTCCTGAGTCCAAACGATTCTGTCCCTGGGAGCAACATGTCCTCAAGGAATCGCCAATCCCACCGAAGCCTCCTATCTGGGAGAGGCGAGCCTCTCCATAGAGTTGGCCGAAGTTGAACCTCAAGACAAAGCCTTCAGAGTATGGGTTTGACCCGATCAACACAAACGGCTGGGTGACCACAGGGGTTTTCCAGAGATTTGCAAGGCGACCAAGTTGAGCTTGAGAAGGCTTTCGA
>Ga0209985_10003093_pt1 | contig 14507 bp, 22 predicted proteins | sample NOAtaG_FD_187305 | JGI IMG/M metagenome (GOLD analysis project Ga0209985, IMG submission 187305) | Freshwater lake microbial communities from Lake Erie, under a cyanobacterial bloom - NOAA_Erie_Diel6S_1000h metaG (SPAdes) (version 2) | ecosystem: Environmental > Aquatic > Freshwater > Lake ...
CTCCGGTGCGGGTTGCCTGATCCGTTGAAGCCTGGCCAAGGCGGCTGGGGGGGAGACGGCAACAGGACCAAGCTTGCTAAGGGACCCCGCGTTAACACCTGCTGCAACACCGTTCGCCTGGACCGGGCGAACAAGAAAGAAGGCACAACCGTCACCACCATCAGAAACCCAGCACCATGGACGACTACACGCCAGAATCCTCGGACCAGGGCGCGCCTGCGCCGCTACGGCATTTCCGTGCGGTGTACGCGGCGCATGTGGTCGCGCTGCTCAAGCAGCACGGCTACCGGCGCCTTGACGACATGTGCGGCCGACCGGCCAAGCATCCTCGCAGCCAGCACGTCAGCGAGATCACCTACAACTTGCGCAGCGGCGTGCTGTTCGAGCTCATGCACGATCTGCGCGGGGCGGGCTACCTGATCGAGAGTCCGCGGCAGCTGCAGAGCAAGCACGTCACCTTCCTTGTGCGGTTGTGGTACTCGCGGGGGCTGGGTGCGTCGACCCTGGCCAACCGGATGTCGGTGCTGCACTGGCTGGAACTCGCGATCGGCAAGCCGAACATGGTGCAGTCGATCAAGCTGCACCTGCCGGACGTGCCGATTCCGAAGCGCTCGCTCGTCACCAAGACCGACAAGTCCTGGCGGGCCCGCGGGGTGGATGCGGCCGAACGGATCGAGGAGATCTGCAAGGAGGACCCTGTCACCGGCATGCTGCTCCGGATGCAGCGAGACTTTGGTTTGCGCACCCGCGAGGCCGTGAGGTTCAAGCCCCTTGAGCGCATCGAGCGCGACGGCATCTGGGGCTGGGAGGGGACCAAAGGAGGCCGGGAACGATTCATTCGGTTCTCCCGCGATCCGGTCGTGGCCGAGCGCCAGCGGGAGACGTTGCGCGCGGCGCGCTCCATGGTCCGCAACCTTCCGCGCCATCATGCCTACCTGGGGTACCAGGGCCGGACGCTCAAGGCGAGCGTGCGCCACTACCATCGTTGCCTGGCCAAGCTGGGCATCTGCAGGATGACCGGCCTGACCCCGCACGGACTGCGCCACGAGCGCGCGCAGACCGAGTACGAGGCCCTCGCGCAGGCCCCAGCCCCATTGCAAGGTGGCGGAGCCGACCGTGCTCGCCATCGCTGGGCGCTTGGCCACGTCAGCCAGATGCTCGGGCACGCCCGGCTTTCCATTCCAGCCGCCTACATCGGTTCGGAGGCGCACAACGCCAAGCTGCGGCGCGTCGTCGTCCGCAACCTGGAGGCTTTCGCGCCGCTGCTGCCTCCGGTGCACGCCATCTGCCGATTGCACGGGCTGCGTGGCTCACTTTGGCTGGTCGGGGCGCGTGGCAGTGGCCTCGCCGAGCATGGGGCCTGGGAGATCGCTCTGACCGATCCGCTGTCGACGCAAACGCGGGTCGATCTGGAGCTTGAGCTAGAGCGCGCCGTCGGTCAGCGAGTCAACGTGGCGTCGATGTCGCAGCCGGCCGGGCTCAAGCTGACAGAACTCAGCCAAGAAGCGCCCGACACAGTTGTTCAGGCAAGGCATCTTTGGTCCCCCCTTACCGACCCCGTCGGCAAGGCTTCATCCCAGCCGGTCATCAATCAGCTTTAGGAGCAACACCGTGACACTGAAGCAGCAGACACCCGGACCGTTGGAGGCCTTCGAGGTCGTGTTCCAAGATGATCCGATCTCGCAGGACGAGCAAACGCCGCTTACGCTTTCTGTGGCTCTTGGCCAGGTGGATGGACGGTTTCGATCACAGTGACCCGCAGTTGCCTCAGTCTGAAGGCGTTTACCAAGCTCCAGCCAGAGATCAAGAGAGCCGTGGAGCGCGCGTTCGGCCACAAGGTCAGTATTGTGTTGACCGACTAGGCGGCCTGGCACAAGCTGGCAGAGTCTGACGCGGCGACCGATGCAGTCGCGCAGGCAGATGGTCTTTCGCCCAGGCACGCAACGGACTCGACTGGCCACCTTTGCCGCCAGCAGCCCACAGAGCCACCGCGGCGCAGGGCAGAACGACTGTCCGTGGCACGCGCCCGGCCGGTTCTGCGCGCGCGGTGGCTAAGTCGCCGGCCTGGGCCGCACGGGTGCCGAAACGGCTGTTGCTGGAATCGCCGTCGATCGTGGCGCGAGTCGGGGTTGGCGCGCCCGGGCAAGGCTCATGACTTTGGGCGTCGGGGTCGGCGGCACAGCGGCGACGTTCCGCTCTTGGGTGGCGCTCGGCGGGGGCACGTGGCGGACCGATCCGTACTTGCGCGCCGATTCAGCGAGATGGGAGCGCAACCCCCGAATGAGCCGTGCCAGCCGCTGGGACTGCTTTTTCGTCACCAGTGCGCGTTCGACGAGGCGGGTGCAGATTGAATCCAGTTCTTGGGCGGCCGAGCGGAGGTCGACATCGATCGAGATGATGAGGTGCATTTCGTCGAAGTGAGACACCGCCTCGAAGCGGCCGGCTTGGAGTAGCTCCGCCCTCATGGATTGCAGGAAGAACTGTGTCCTCTGGCGCGCTTCCGCAAGCGCCCACCCTAGGCACATCCGCTCACGGAGCGCGCGCGCGCGATCGCTCTGGACCTCATTCTTGCTTCTGGTTGCTGCCATGATGCTCAGTTAGCCCGAGCCTGACCGCTGGTCGCGACTGCCCGTCGGTACTGTCGCGCCGCTCTCCGCCAGAGCCCGCAGCTCTATGCGGCGATCGCGGAAGTGCTCGAGCACGCCGTCCGCCTGCTGTTGCATCAAGTACCGGTGGAACGACAGGGCACGGATGATGTGCTCGGCAGCGTCGATCGCTCCTTCGAGTTCTGCTTCGCGGCTTAGGATGTGGTCGATGAGGTCGATACCGTCGAGAGCAGCCTGGGCACCTGACTCAACAGCGGCTTGTCTGATGTCCTGAAGACAGGATCGCGTGCGAGCGCGTACATCATCGACGCCGTCTGAGTACCATCGCTGGTCGCAGGCCATCTGCCTGAATCGCTTCCAGGCAGAGGCGGGACTTGTGCCAGCGCCTTTGTCATTGCTGTCGCGCGAGGGCGGGGTCATGGCCGCTGTTCAGCTTCCGTTCGAGGCAGGCGGCCAAAGCACTGTCGTGCGCCATGCCGCTTGCCTCGAAATCCATCAAGACGGTGAGTTCAGCCCAGTTGTCGGCCAAGGCTTTCCACGCGCCTCCGATTTCACGCATGCAGCTGACCCCGCCCACGAGATGGGGTAGCGCCAGCACCAGGCGAATCGCGCGGAGGTCATCCACCGTGGCGGGCTGCACGACGGGCAATTTGGACGCATAGCCGAGCAGGTACCAGAACAGGTATCGGCTGGCCGGCGTCGGCTGAACCATGGTGCACAACTGGACCTCGTCATGTGCTTGCCGCAAGTACGAAGCGATATCCGACTCGATTTTCTTCCCCGGTATCCAGGTGGCGATTTGGGGATGATGCCGCTGCTGGTGCTTGGCGGGGATCGAAAAGGGGGTGCGCAAGACACGTTCTTTTCGGGGCCAATGATGGCCGCTGGCGGCGTTGCGGCTGCTGCGGGACGCTCTGGTGCATCTGAGCCAGGGCAGGTCCGTGACGCGCGTGCAACGGCGCCATTTCTGGAGTTATGATCAAGCCGTAGAGCGCGCGATCGCCGCGCCCACCGGCCTCACGGCCGCGTGACTGCCTCAGGCCAAGTCACCTTTCATCCTTGCTCGCGCCTCTGCGGCGCGTGTCCCTCGAAGACCGCTAGCGCCTTCGCTCATCCCGAGCGTGCGGCTGCGTACCCCTTGACCAAACTTCGTTCGCGCGAGTGCTCGCGCAAGGATTCGCCATGACCAATCTTTCTGCCATTGCTGCCGCCATCCCCGTTGCCACTACCGCCCCCGTCGCGCGGCCGCGCCCGGTCGCCGTCGGCCCGTGGACGCCACCGGCCCTCGCCGGCGCGCCCGACGACTGCCAGCTGCTGGTGGCTCTGAGTGCAGACCTGACGTACCAGCGCGATCAGTGGCTGCGCTTCGACGCCGCACTGCGATCGCACCGGGCCGCTCGGACGCTGCGCGCCGACCCGCATGCGCGTCTGGTCCGCTTCGTGCGCGACCACCTGCCTTTGCCCGCACGAGCCTTCGCCGAGCCGACCGATGCCGACGTCGTGATGCAGGCAGGGCCGGGCATGGCGCACTGGATCCCGCATGCGCACCGCTGCGCGCTGCAGCTGCGCTGGTTCTGCTTCGACGCGCTGGCCTCCGAGCACCTCATCGTCCAGTACGAGCTGCCCGCCATCCTGGCCTTGTACCGCCGCCATCGCGGCGAGGCAGACCCGCTGTCGTTTGCGCTGCGCGCGCTCACGCGAGCCACCGCGGAGTGGGCCGCCGAAGATAGCTGGTTGGTAGCCGCCTAGTACCCGCTTTCTCACGGGACCGCTCGGCCCGCCTTCCGAGCCTTGCTGGCCTTGCGCCAGCCTTTCATGAGTGTTCCATGCGCTATGCGCACACCTGCCCGGCGTGCGGCATGCAACCGGCCGGCGAGCTGCTCGGTCAACTGAGCTCGCTGCGCTGGTATCGCTGTCGCTACTGCTCGCGCAACTTCCACACCCAGGCCAAGGCTGCCCGCCGCATTCGCGCGCAGGCAGCCGCCCGGCCGCCCGCCCAACTGGCGCGCGGCTGATCACCTGCACCGCACCCCGCTCCATCGCGGGGATAGGAGGCCGACATGGTCGCCAAACACTGCGCCGCCTTGGCGCAAGTGATCGACGCGGACTCGCCCGACACCCTGGACCGCATCCTGAAGGATGCCGCCGAGCAGGCGGGCTACTTCCGGGTCCTTCTGGAGAGTTGGGACGAGTTCCACTACGGCGCGCACGCTGGGTACGCGCGCAATTACGGCATGCAAGCGCTGGCCGTGCTGCTGGCAGCGGGATGGCAAATCAGCCACCGCGTGCTCGATCAGCCGGACCCGGAGCTGCGCGCCAGCGAGCGCCAGCGCATCGGCGCCGAGTTCGCCGACGAGTACTCCGCCGCCGCCAGCGGCCTGTCCTTCGCGTCCTGAGGACTTTCCATGCTGAACATCAGCGTGGCCGCGCGTGCCCTCGCCCTGTGTGGCCGGGCGCTGCAAGGCCAGGTGGTGGCCGTCTCGCTCGATGAGCACGAGGCCATCGCCACGATGCGCGCCAGGATGCAGGCGGACGATCCGCTGGCCCTGGTGCCCAATCCCAACCGCGTCGGCGATGCCGATGCGTATCTGATGGGGCCGGCCGACCGGCCGGAGATGATCACGCTCGGGCTGATCGCCGGGCTGCAAGCGGCCAGCCGGGTGCCCGCATGACGGTCGAGCGCACGATCGAGTCGCTCGACTGGCTGAGCAGGCGCGTCGGCAAGGCCGCCAACGGCCTGCCGGCGCCGGCCAGCGGCCTCATCCCCGGCTGTGCGAATCCCGACAGCCCGCCGGTGTTCGTGCGGCTGTACTCGGGCCTGTACATGGTTCGGGTCACCCCGGAGCAGGCGCGCGAGCGCTTCCACTACCGCTACATCGTCCAGGCTCCGGGGGGCCTGCCCCACACGGCGTTCCGCACGCGGGAGGGGCTGGACCTGTGGCTGGCGCTGCGAGGCCTGCGGCTGCAGCGGCCGTCGCCCGATGACGAGACGCACGACATCGTGCCGGTCGAAGGCAGCTACCGAACCGCCTCGCACATGGGGGCCGACGCGTTCTACTCCCTGCCGGCGTTCCAGCTGTCCCGCGTCATGAGCAACGGCCGCTACACGCTCGCCGTGTTCACCTGCGAGGACGATGGCCTGGTGACCGAGCACACGCTCAATCCCAACGTGGAGCGCGTGGTGTTCGACTGGCGCCGCTCGGACGAGCGGCGCGACGCGGGGCTGCTGTGATGGCCGCCAACGCGCCTGTGGCCGACCCGCCTGCCGGGCCGGTCATCCGTCCGCGCCCGCTGCAGGCCGGAGAGCCGGTCGAAGTGCTGTGGTACCGGCGTGGCAGGCTGCCAGGTCGGTTCGTCGCCTCTGTCGATGATGCGGCCGACACCGACGAGAACACTGCACTCCCGCAACGGTGCGTGGTGAAGGTTGACAACGGCTGGGCGTGCCACGAGGGCTATCGCGCCTCCTGCGTGCGACCGGCCGGCGACTGGAAAGGAGACTGGTGTGAACCGTAAGGCACGTCCGTCACGCACTCAGCGCGCGGCCGAACCAGCCGCCTGCCTGGTGCGCCCCGAGTCCGGGAGCAGCCTGACAGCACACAAGTTCTATGTGCTCACGCCACCTTTGGCCGAAGCTGCGGAATCGAAGCAGTCACAAGTGCTCGGTCCGTTCGACGACCATCGCGCGGCCTGGCTGGCGCGATGCGCCTGGGCGTACGACGTTCAGTCGGAGCCGCTTCGGGCCGAGATTCTCCGCGGCGAACAGTTGGCGTCGGACTACGGAGGCCGGTACGGCAGCCTGCCGACCGGCCGCACCTGATAGGGAGATCGATGTGATCCGCAAGGCACATCCGGCGCGCAGCATGCGCGCGGTCGAGCAGGCCGCCCGCGAGCTGCGCAGAAAGCGTGAGGGCACCCTCAGCGGTGCCGCCTGGGACATGGCCCACGACATGGCCATCAACGACGGCGGCCGCAGGGTGCAGCAACTCGAGCAGGCCAGTGCCACGCTGCTGCTGGAGGAAGAGGATCTGCAGGCGGCGCGGTTGATCGTGCTGCTCGAGCTCGGAGAGGTTGCCCCCCTGCCCAACGGCGGTGTCAAGGGCACCATCCCCAGCACCGTGAAGCGGTTCTGCGATCGCTACCCGGAGGTTGCACAGGTCTGGGATCGCGGTGTGCGGTCCCTGCAGCAGTCGACCGGACACGCGGCGCATGCCGCTTGAATCAAGTTCCTGCCGGGGCCTATCCCGGCATGGAGATTCCGATGAAGTGGTACGCCATCGAGCTCGCCCGCGCCACGGTGGTGTCGCTGGGCGAGCACGAGGACATTGACCAGGCTGACGCGGCCGCGCACTTCAAGTGCGCGCCCGCCGGCGAGGTCTACATCGTCGACAACGAGGTCCTGCGCGCCCTTGCCGCCGCCATCCAGGCGCAGTTCAGCGCGCCCTGTGCGGCAGCCGCGAGCCCACCTGTGGCGCTGACTGCGGCATTGCTGCATTGACCGGAAGCACCGGGCCGCTTGGCCCGGTGCGCCCGGCCAGGAAAGGAGTCATCAATGCGTCTCGGACGCAACATGAAGCACGCGCTGGATTTCATCCGCCGCGTGCAGAGTTGGCATGGCTTTGACCGTCGTTGCCAAGCCACCCGCAGAGCCATTGCGCGACTGGCCGCGCATGGGCTCGTGCAGGTCAACGAGTTCAGCCAGTTCCGGCAGACGTCGGGCCGGTAGATCAGCAGCGGGCATTGCACGCCGCTGCCTGCGACGCTACAGTTACTGCATCTCACCCGAGATCGCGTCTCTTTGCGGACGCCTTTCATTCTTGCCGGCAGGCACTCCCTGTCGGCAGCCAGCAGGGATCTTCCTTTCTTTGCGTCGGATGGCACCGACGCACATGAAGTGTCCCATGCTGAATCAATGCCCTGTCAAAGGACGCCTGACCGAGTTCTTCGTGCCAGGCGTACGCGCGATCGGCCATTCGGTGATCACGAACAACATTCGTACATCGAAGATCGTGGAGATCGACCCGGCCACCCACACGGTGGTGACGGCGTCGGGCAGCGTCTACGAGCTGGCGGACCCCGTCCTCGAGCTGATGACGCCGCAAGTGGCCCGAGACCTCGGGTTTCTCTAGCGGACAGCGGGTGTGCTTTGGCACACCCGCCTCCGCCCTATCAACGCTTCCCGGAGGGGATCCACCCTCCGTGGGGCGGGTCCGTCGCTTCCTCCGGCTCTCGGAACCCTCGCGCGCGCCACAGCGACCGCGCGACCTGGAGCTCTAGCATGCCCCCCTTCCGTGCGCTCAGCGACCGGGAGCTCGACGCCGTTCTCGAAGCATTGAAGCTTATTCGCGGTGCAGCGGGCTTGTCGGTTGTCGGAGTGTTCTTCGAGGAACTTCGCTCCTCAGCACTGGTGACCACGGCCCTGTTCTTGCTGTGCACGTGGTTCGTTCTGCTCTTCGCGAAGGCGCAGGACAGGCGCGAGAAGAACAGAGCGGCCGCCGCGCGAACGCGCCAGCATTTCGAGGCCCAGCGCAGGCGGATGGTTGCCCGCCGGCTGGACCGGCGGCGCCTTGCCGCCAGGACAACTTGGGAGTAGCGTATGGCCATGATGACTACCGTTATCGTCGCTCTCGTTCTTGCCGTTTTCTGCGGCGCACTCACCTATATCGGCGTGCGCGGCAATGAGGCGCGCGCTCGCGAGTACGAGCAGGAGGCCGAGCGCATCCGCCGCGGCCACATCTAGTTCCAGAGAGAGTTCGTTTGACCCAGAAGCCCCGCCCAGCGCGGGGCTTCTGCTTTGCATTCGCGCATCCGCATTCCAAAACCATGCGGCGCTCTTGCTGAGGTACCCGAGGGCGTGCATCTGCCCGCCGCCGCGGGGCACGCGGTCTGGGCGCAGCCTGTGGAGAGGTCGTCAGACGGGTCGCCGGGTTCTTTGCCCGCGACGACCGCTGCGCCTGCACCGGCGCGCCCTGGCCCCCGGTCAGTCGAGCGACAACCCCGCGTAGCGCGCCGAGACCTTGTCCACATCCTTCAGTCCCACCTGCCAGGCGATGTCCTGCGGCGTCATCCTGCGCAGCTTCAGCGCGCGCAGGATGAAGGTGTGGCGCAGCACGTAGCCGCCTCTGCTGGCGAGTTGCCGGCCGATGCCCGCTCGCGCGAACACGCGCGGCATGGCCTCGAGCATCGCCGGCTCGGACCAGGGGCCACCGCCCTCGTCAGCCACCAGCAGCGGCCCGCCGTCCCCCGGCGCCAGTCCCAGGTGCCGCCGGCACACCAGCCAGTACGCCAGCGCCCGGCTCAGGCTCTGCGACAGCCGCACCTCGCGCCCGCCGGCGCCGCGCCGCACCCGCAGCCGCGCCGGCAGCGGCTCGCCGCCGAAGTCCACGTCGTTTGTGCGCAGCGCGCGCAGCTCCCCCGGTGCCAGTCCCGTGCCCAGCAGGAGCAGGGCGGCCGTGTTGTCGCGCACGTCCGACCAGCGCGTGGGCGCGCAGGCGTGCTGCTCGCCCAGCGGCAAGGAGCAGACCTGCACCAGCTGCGCCACCTCCTTCTCGCGCAGCACTTCCGGCCGCGCCTGCTTGTCGGCGCGGTCGATCCAGCGATACGGCGCGCGCGCCAGCAGCTCGGCCGACGCCGTGCTGCAGACCTCGCCCGTGCGCGCCGCGTGCGCCTGCAACACCGACTGGATCAGGCGCAGCAGCCGGAAGTTGTACTGCACGCTGCTGCGTACCTCACTGGTCCCCACCGTCGGGCTGCCGACCGCGCGGGTGCGGGGCCGCCGGCTGCGCAGGAACTCCTCGAGCATCCCGCCGTCGATCCGTTGCGGCATCAGGTCGTGGCTGCGGCAGAACTGCGCATACTGCGACCACATGGTGCGGTAGGTCTCCAGCGAGCGCGCCGACAGCGGCCGCGGCCCCCGGCGCGGTCCCCGGCCGCCGCCGCCCATGGCATCGGCCGCATCGGCCGCATCGGCCTGCGCGATGCGCTGCGCGGCCCAGCCCGCGAACATCTCGTCGGCCAGCTGCGCGATCTGCGCCTCGCGGCTGCCGAACAGATCCGCGATCTGCAGCCGGGCCAGCGCAGCGGCCGCGCCGGCGCTGGTCGTGCGCGGGTGCGGCGCCGGCGCGGCGCGCTCGCGCCGGCTGCGTTCGCTGTTGCGTCCGCTGTTGCGAGGCGTGCCGTTCCGCTCCATATCAGGTCTCCTTCCTGCGAACCTTCCTGCGAACGATGGGTGCGCTGGCCGTATGGCCATCGCGTGGGCCGCTCTGGCGGCGCAGGCGCTGCAGCAATGCGCGCAGCTGCTCGCCCTCGGCCGGGCTGACCCAGGCCTCGAAGCGCACCAGCCCGAGGCTGCGCCGCGCCTGCCGCTCGCGCGCCTTGCGCGCTGCCGCGCTGCCGCCGCCGGCCAGGGCCGCCAGCACCGCCTTCATGGCCGCCGAGCGCGTGGCCAGTTGCCGCCGGCCTTGCGCGTCCCAGCCCGAGGGCAGCGCGCCGGCCGCCCGCGCCTTGGGCCGCAGCTGCGCCAGCCAGTGGCCCGAGGGCTGCAGTGAAAGCGTGGCCAGCACCTGCCCGCGGCCGTCGCGCAGGCTGCTGCGCGCGGCCTGGTGCCGCCACGGATCCGCCGCCTGCGCCATCCCGCGATCTTGAGCAACAGCCCGGCGTCCGTCAAGTGACCCGTGACCGGTCACATAGGCGCCAAGCAGGGTAACTGCGAAGGCTGTTCTCCGACCCCTGGACCTCTGTCGTGGACCTCCTGCCCCTTCGTCCTTCTGTTTTGCTTTGCGCGCGCGTCGCGTGCAAAAGGGGCAGGGCGGGGCGGGTAACGCGGGCTGTGCAGTTACCCTGCCTTGCTGCCTTGATCGAATCGAGACAGGCGGCGGGTTTGCGCTTGTGTGCCGTTGCAGGGGCCGCATGAACCGGGTGCCTCCGGCGTGCTTGCGGCAGCCGGCGCGCCGGTGGGTCCCGCGGGCTTGCTGCCTCTCGTCAGTTCTTGCGGTGCGCGCCCTGGTGAGCCGCAACCGCAGCACGCATCATCGAGGCGTGCAGACTGCCGAGCCTCGGATGCTGCCCGTGGGGTGCCCACGCAGGCACGGCGAAGAATTCTTCGTTCCAAGGCAGCGCCACCAACTGGCGCAGGTCGAACTTGGTGTCGAAGGAAAGCCCTGCGCTGCCGTAGGCCGCCGGGTTGCTCTGGCGGGTGATCGCAAACTCACCGCGGTGCAAGCGCTGCAGCCCCTGCGAGGTGCCGTAAGCGACCGTGACGGCCACGCCGTCCTCGTGCTCCGTGACGTCGCACACCAGCGCCGGCCGGGGCTTGGGGCCCGGGCTTCGGCCCGGCAGGTTGGGAAAGCGACACCAGACGATGTCGCCCGGCGTCGGCGGCGCCCAGGTGGCCAATTCAGAACAGGGTCTGCTTCTTGGTCACCCGGCCCGTGGGCCGCGCCGCGCCGGCGATCTTGCGCAGCGCCTTGGCGTCGCGGGCAGTCAGCGGCCCGTCATCGGCTTCGTACGCCGGCAGCTCTTCCTTGGCCAGGCGCGACAGCGCCATGTGCACGACCTCGGTCTCCGAGAGGTCGAAGCGTTCGGCCATGGCCTTGACGGTCTCCCGTCTGACGCCGAATTGCGTGTCGCGGGCGCGGAACTTGAGTAGGAGGCTAGACCTTGCGGCGGACATGATCGTTCTCGATGTATACATAAAGTATATATCGACCCGGCCGGACTGCCAGCCAGCGGCCGACCGGGCGCCGACCTGCGCGCGGCTGTAGCTGCTCAGCCGTTGCACCGGAGGGCAAGGAGTGCGGCATGCAGGGCGCGACGCAGCGGTCGCCCCTGGCCGTCGACCGCTGCGATCGGACCGCGCACCTGTTCCAGTGTCTGCATGGCAGTGTCCGCATCCTGTCCGTCGAGCAGAATCAAGCCGATCCCGTCCAGCAGCAGGCTGGCGGGATACGGACCCAGCTGCGTGGCGGACAGCTCGGGATGCGCGGCCAGCGCCTCTCGCGCCGTGGTGGCCACCCGGTAGACGCGCGCGAGCACCTCCGGGAGCGCGGCGCTGGCGTCGGTCTCGAGGGTCAGGTCAAGGCCATGCACCAGGCGCGAATCCTGGTGGTCGGGCACCCGGGCCTGCAGCGTCGACGTCGTGATCCGAATCTGATCGGGTTGGCAGACCCATGCGGCGCCTTGCTCGTTCAGCCGCGCCCACTGACGCCCACCGCCCACATGGCTGAGCAGCACCAGGCTGACGGCGGCCGTTGTGGCGTCGGCCAGGGGCCACAGCTCCAGCGCCAGCCCTGGGCCAATGTCGACCCGGTACCCGCCGCAACCGGCCCGCTCGACGAGCTTCGATCCGATTTCGAGAGTGTCTGTCAACATGAACTCCTGGCCTGTGCGGCCGCCTCCGCGACGGCGCGGCGGTGGCCCGATCTCTCCATGTTCGGGAGGCCGCTTCGCAGGATACTGCGCACGCTTGGTCTCCTGCGTACCCGCAGGTCCGCAACCACGACGACACCGGCTTTCGCCAGCACCCCTCGGCGCATCGCTCTCGCGCGCAGCGCAACGCGGCGGAGCTGCGTATTCCGGCGAACGTGACCGGTCATTCCGGTCCATCGTGACCGTGTGGTCCGGCGCATCGTGGCCGACGATTTCGGCATTGTGACCGGCCGTTCTGGCGATGGTGACCGGGCGGCGTGGTGCGGCTGCTGCGTAGGTGTGCAGTCTACGGCGGGGTGTCATCGGTGCATCGGCATCTCCTCGTGCGAGTTGCACGAAGGACTGCCGATCGAGCAGTCCGGTCGGCGGATCGATGACGGGTTGCGGCGCCAGTGCCACCGGTTCAGAGGGCAGAGAGGAGGGCTGCATGCAGGGCGCGGCGCAGCGGTGGCCTGGTTGTTCCATGGACTGGAGTTTGTTGCATACGGCACTGAGCAAACAGGGTCTGGTCTCGCGCTTGGCGAGTCCCGCACCGCGACGCCGCCGGTTCCTCCGGTACATCTTTTCGCTGCTACATTTTCTCCAGATACCGAAATCTGCCGTCATCGCCCAAGCAGCCCCCCGCCGTTGGCGCATCGACTTGGCGCCGGCGCACATTCTCATGATCGATAGGCCGCTACAGCCCGAACAGGTCATCCAGCAGGCGCTGCGCGCCGTAGCCGGCCGGACCGGCGCCGCCGCGATCGGTTCCGCCGAGGCCGACGCGCTGGATCGCCTGCTGGCGCAGGCCCTTCAGGACTCCGGCCAGAGCCGTGTGGTGGCGGACTTCCTGCTGGCGTGGTGGAACAGTGCGAGCTGCGGGGGCTTCGACCCGACTTCGCTGTGGTCGCTCGATGCGCAGGTCGCAGCCGACATCATGACCGTGCTCGGTTTGATCGTGCGTTCCCGATCCTACCCGGACAGTCTCGGCTACGAGGCCGAGTTCGCGGCCATTGTGCAGGCTTGGCGACCGTCACTGCCTGACCGCTAGCGTGCCCCCTGGTCGTCGATACTGCCCGCGATGTCCTCCTCGAAGTCCTTCGCCGACCGCTCTGCACCCACCGACAAGGACGTCCAAGCGCTGCTGCTGCGGCACCGGTGCCCAACTCCCTTGCACATGTTGCGCACCCTGCTGCTGGGCAACATCTCCAGTCCGCTCCTGCAGGTCTCTCCGCTGGCGGCGGTTCGGCAGGCCTGGGGCGGCGAGCTGCCCGAGTTCGGCTCGGCCGAGGAGGTCGAGGAACTGATGCAGGTCCTCGTCAACGGGATGTGGAACCGGCTCACGCTGCACCAGAACTCGCGCACGCCGTTCCGGCTGCCGCGCTTCGAGGTTGCGCCGCACCGGCCGGCGCTGCTTGGTCTGGCCCGCACGCGCGCCGAAGAGGTCGAGGGCTTTCTGGACGGCTTGTTCGGCGGCCAGGACGAGCTGTCTTTGCCGCAGAAGGCGCATGAGGCGGTGCAGAAACTGGCCGAGCTGCAGCAGATGTTCGAGGGCGCAGCCGGTCTGCTGGCCGACCCGTCCCAGGCCGCGCCGGAGGACCAGCTCAGGCAGCTGCTGCGTAACCTGCAGCAGATGACCAACGTCGCCGACCGGGAGATCAACGCGACGCTGCAGTCGTGCAGACGGGCGCGCGGCCGGCATCTCGAGGCCATGGCCGCCGCCTCAACCCGGCGGATGCCGGTCGGGCCGCAGGACGACGCCGAGGCGGGCGATGCCGCCGACGATGCGACCGGCCACGGCGACGATGAGCCAGACGAGTTCGTCGAGTCGCCGCTGAGCCAGAGCGTCACGCGCAATGGCGTGACGGTACAGGTGGAGATCTACGGCGACGGCGAGGGCCGGTGGATCCTGGAGGTCGTCGATACCGACCGGGCCTCGCATGTGTGGGACGAGCGCTTCGAGACCGACCAGCAGGCGCTGGAGGCGGCGCTGCGCGCGCTCGATGAGGAGCCGCTGACCTTCGCGGGCGGCGCGGCGGACCGGCGCTTGAATTGAGGGCGCCGGGGGCGGCGCGACGCGTCGCTTCGTCGCGCCGATGAGGGTCCCGAGCAGCTCGGAGCACCGGCGTGAGTGCCTCTGCGGTTGGCTGATGATCGGGTACCGGTGGACCTGGGGCGCCTTCGCCTCGGGCGGTGAGCCCGAAACCGAGATCTCCACGCCAGTCAAGATGCTGCGCGAGAGCTGCCCATTACGCCTCGCAACCCTACAATCCTCGCTCAGTGAAACGGGTTCGCCCTCCCGTCGATCCGTCGACAATGCGCGGCGGCGATTGCGGGTCTGCGCCTCGCTCCGACGCGCTGCTGCGCCCTGGCATTGCAGGACATATGGCATCGAGCTTCAACGAACTGGCATCGTTCATCTGGTCGGTTGCCGACCTGCTGCGCGGTGATTTCAAGCAGAGCGAGTACGGGCGGGTGATTCTGCCGTTCACGGTGCTG
>Ga0209985_10003095_pt1 | contig 14503 bp, 17 predicted proteins | sample NOAtaG_FD_187305 | JGI IMG/M metagenome (GOLD analysis project Ga0209985, IMG submission 187305) | Freshwater lake microbial communities from Lake Erie, under a cyanobacterial bloom - NOAA_Erie_Diel6S_1000h metaG (SPAdes) (version 2) | ecosystem: Environmental > Aquatic > Freshwater > Lake ...
CTCGCAGACCATCATGGCCGTGCCCATGTACTTGCTGTACGAGAGCGGCTTGATCATGGCGCGGATAATGGATCGCATGCGACGCAAGAGCGAAGCCGAGGCTGACGAAGCGGAAGCTTGACCTGCTGCGGCTGCCTTGCCGCCGGCCCCCGGGATCACGCACACTCGGCAGCACTTTGCGGGGGGGCTGACATCCAATGAGCGATTCTTCCAACAAGACTTTTCTCGGGCATCCGCGCGGACTCGCGACGCTGTTCATGACCGAGTTCTTCGAGCGCTTCACCTACTACGGGATGCGCGCGCTGCTCGTGCTGTTTCTGGTGGCAGCCACCACCGAGGCCAATCCCGGCTTCGGCATGGATCGCGAAACCGCAGGGGCCATCTACGGTCTCTACACCGGTGCCGTGTTTCTGTTTTCGCTGCCGGGTGGCTGGATCGCCGACCGATTGATCGGCCAGCGCCGCGCGGTGTACTGGGGCGGCATCATCATCGCGCTCGGCAATTTCCTGCTCGCCGTGCCGGCCGGCCCCGGCGTGTTCTATCTCGGCCTCGCGGTCATCGTGATCGGCGTCGGTTTGCTCAAGCCCAACATCTCGGCCATCGTCGGCGCCCTCTACGAGGGTCAGCCGGGCGCGCGACGCGACGCGGGCTTCTCGATCTTCTACATGGGCATCAACCTCGGCGCACTGCTCGCGCCGTTCGTCGCCGGCACCATCGGCGAGTCGTGGAACTGGAGAGCCGGATTCTTTTGCGCCGGTGCCGCCATGCTCATTGGCGTATTGCAGTACCGCATGACTGAACACTACCTCGGCGATGCCGGCCTCGCGCCGCAGGACGTCACCGACGCCGAGCGCAGCAAGGGCTGGCGTAACGTGATGATCGGTGCCGTCGCCGTAGCCGTGCTCGCCGTGCTGCTCTACACGGGCACCGTGCCGATCAGCATCACCGCCCTCGCCCAGCTTTTCGCCACCGGCATGGTTGCGCTCGGCTTCCTGTTCTTCATTTACGTCTTCATCTTCGGCGGTCTCGATTCTGACGAGAAGAAACGCGTAGCCTTGATCGGCGTGTTCTTCCTCTGCGCGGCACTGTTCTGGGCCGGCTTCGAACAAGCGGCCACGACCTTCAACCTGTTCGCGCAGGACTACACCGATCGCTCCTGGCTCGGCCACTTGTTCGACGACAACGAACACCCGGCCGCGTGGTATCAATCGGCCAACCCGATTTTCGTGGTGATCTTCGCGCCGTTCTTCGCGTGGCTGTGGGTCGAACTCGGCAAGCGCAATCTCGATCCGTCATCGCCGGCCAAGTTCGGTCTGGCGCTGGTGCTCGTCGGCGTCGGCTTTCTGGTGATGATGTGGGCGGCGCAACTCGTGGTGTCCACGGGCGGCAAGGTCGCACCCACGTGGCTGCTGCTCACCTACATGCTGCATACCTTCGGCGAGCTGTGCCTGTCACCGGTGGGCCTGTCGAACGTCACCAAACTCGCGCCCAAGCGCTACGTCGGTCAGATGATGGGCACGTGGTTCCTCGGCGCCGCCGTCGGCAACGCTCTCGCCGGACTGATCGGCGGTCACGTGGGCGGTGCAGCCGCGGCGGAGATGCCCAGCCAGTTCCTGCAGATGTGCTTCATCGCAGGCGGTGCGGGACTCGTGCTGATTCTCGCCTCGCCGATCCTGCGCAAGCTGGCGGGTGATCAGAAGTGAGCACCCCGTCAGCCGCGCTGCCCCCGCAGCTGACGTTCCGCGCGATCACGCTCGCGATCGTGCTCGCCATGATTCTCGCTGCAGCCAACACTTATCTTGGCCTGTTCGCCGGGATGACCATCGCCTCGGCGATCCCGGCCGCCGTGGTCTCGATGGCCGTGCTGCGCGCACTGGGCGGTGGCGGCATTCTCGAGAACAACATCGTGCAGACCGGGGCGTCGGCGGGCTCCTCGATCGCTTCGGGCGTGATCTTCACGATCCCGGCACTCGTCATCCTCGGGTTCTGGCAGGACTTCAAATATTCCTGGGTACTCGCCATCGCGGGGCTGGGCGGCATTCTCGGCGTGCTGTTCTCCGTACCGCTACGCCGCGCGCTCATCGTCGAACAAAAACTTGCCTTTCCCGAAGGCCAGGCCGCAGCTGAAGTTCTCAAGACCGGCGAGAACCCCTCCGAGGGCATTCGCATCCTCGGCTTGTCGGCGCTCGGTGGCGCGTTTGCAAAGCTCGCCGCCGCGAGCGGCCTGCGACTGATTCCGGATGCCGCAGCCAGCGCCGGCTTTTTCGGCAAGTATCTCGGCTACTTCGGTACCAACCTCTCACCTGCCTTGATCGGCGTCGGCTATATCGTCGGTCTCAACGTCGGCATCGTCGTGCTTGCGGGCGCGATGCTGTCCTGGAACATCGCCATTCCCGTCTATGCCGCATTCGTGCTGCCCGGCAACGCGGAGCTCGCCTCGATGGCGGCGGGATTGCCCGCGGAAGATCTCGCCGGGCTGCTCTGGTCGAAGCAGATCCGCTATCTCGGCGTCGGCGCGATGCTGGTTGGCGGCATGTGGGCGCTCGTGTCCCTGCGACACTCGCTGGCCTCCGGCGTGCGCAGCGGCCTCGCGGCAGCTCGTGCCAGTGCCGCGGGGGTTGCAGTGGCGCACACCGAGCAGGACCTGCCCATGAAATCCGTGCTGATCGGCATCGTGCTGTTCACACTGCCACTGGCCGCGTTGTATCAGGCGATCGTCGGCAACTTCGCGGTCAGTTTGCCGATGACCATCGTGATGGTGGTCACGGGATTCCTGTTCTGCTCGGTGTCGGCTTACATGGCCGGTCTCGTGGGCTCTTCCAACAATCCGGTATCGGGCATCACCATCGCCACCATCCTGTTCTCGGCGGTGATGCTGCTGCTCATGATGGGTCCGGACAGCAGCATCGGCCCGATCGCCGCCGTGATGATCGGCGCCGTGGTCTGCTGCGCGGCCTGCATCGCCGGCGATAACCTGCAGGATCTGAAATGCGGCTACATCGTCGGCGCGACGCCGTGGCGTCAGCAGGTGATGCTGGCGATCGGCGCAGCGAGCAGCGCGCTCGTCATGGCGCCCGTGCTTAATCTGCTCGCCGATGCCTACGGGATCGGTGTCGCCACCGAAGCCCATCCCAAGCCGCTGCCTGCACCGCAAGCGACGCTGATGGCCTCGGTGTCCAAGGGCCTGTTCGGCGGTCAGTTGCCGTGGGACATGATCGCAATCGGCGCGCTGATCGGCGTCGCCATCATCGTACTCGACGAAACACTGAAGGCTCGCGGCTCCAGCTTTCGCACGCCCGTGCTCGCTGCCGCCGTCGGCATCTACCTGCCTCTCGAACTGATGACGCCGATTTTCATCGGTGGTGTCATCGCGCATCTCGTCGAGCGTCATCTGCGACGTCGCGGCACAGATGAAGCCGGTCTCGAGCGAGCCAACCGCAAAGGCTTGCTGTTTGCCGCGGGCATCATCACCGGCGAAGCATTGATGGGCATCGGCATCGCCATTCCCATCGTCACCTCGGGACGTGCCGACGTGCTGGCGCTGCCGACGTCGCTGCAATTCGGCGAAGGCGTCGGTCTGCTCGTGCTCGCCGTTCTCGGCGCGTGGCTCTACCGGACGGCGATGAGCGCTGATCGAGGCGGCACCACGCCGCCCGCGGCGCGTTGAACCCGGCAGGTCTCTCGCGACGCGCGAAGCTGCTGCTGTGCTTCGCGATCGTCTACGTCGTGTGGGGCTCGAGCTACCTCGTCACCAAACTCGGGGTGATGACGTTGCCGCCGTTCCTGTTCGGTGCCGTGCGCTTCATCATTGGCGGTCTGTTGCTGTACGCCGTGGCCTGCATACTGCGCAGGCAGCGCGGCGAATCGATCGCACGCCCGAGCGGTCGCGAATGGCGCCACATCGCCGTGGTCGGCTTGTGTGTCGTGTTCATCTCCAACAGCGCCTCGGCCTGGGGCCTGCAGTACGTGCCTTCGTATCAGGCCGCGCTGCTTAGCGTGTCGTCATCGTTCTGGATCCCGGTACTCGGTCTGCTCGGCGCCCGCGCGGAACGCATCGCGCCGCGCACGGCTCTCGGTCTGCTGATCGGCATCGTCGGCACCATACTCATCGCGCTGCCCGCCTCGGCCGGTGCCGAACCCGCCGCGCCTGCGGCGCTATGGCCCACGCTGTCGATACTCCTCGGTTGCCTCGGTTGGTCGGCAGGCACCATCTACCTGCGCAACGTCGACACCTCGCTCGACGTGATGAGTTTCACGGCCCTGCACATGCTGTGCGGCGGACTCATGATGCTGCTGCTCGCGCTGCTCTTCGGCGATGCGGGCCGCTGGCAGTGGGACGCCCAGGGCCTCGCCGCGCTCGGCTACATGATCGTGTTCAGCTCCTGCATCGCCTACACCGCATTCGCCTGGCTGTCGGTGAACGTCACGCCCTCACAACTGGCGACGTATGGTTTCGTCAATCCGGTGATCGCCATCCTGCTCGGCTGGTGGGTGCTCGACGAACGGCTGGGGGTACTGCGCATCGTCGGCACGCTGATCGTGCTCGGCGGTCTGCTGTTGATCCACACGGCGCGGGCGCAGCCATCTCCGACCACGGCCACGCAGGGCGGCACGACCTAGGGGCAGCGCGCGACCAGCGTCTCGCTGCGGGCGCGCGCCAGATCGACTGCGGCCAGAGTCTTGCGTTCGCGAGGCGGGAAGGTGATGACGGCCACGTGGTTGCCACCGTCATCCTTGCGGATGTTGGTGAGTCCCTCGTAACGCAGCAAGGTCTGATCGGACTTGCGATAAGTGACTTCGATGTAGGGCAGGAACCAGCCGAGCACCCCGGACAGATTCAGGCGTATCGCGCTCGCCGGCATATCGTTGACGCGCGTATCACGGTGCTTCTTGACCTTGAAGTTGAGGAAGTCGAGGCGACTCGGAATGAGGAAGGGGAATCGAACCGTCTTGCCGGCTTCGAGTTCCGCCCAGTGCTTGCGCACGAATTCGTCGAAACCGGCGTCCGAGACAATGACCGCGTTGGGTGGAATGCGTGCTTCGCGGCGCGGACTGCGTGCATCGTCCTGCTGGAACACGCGCGGACCGTCTGTGGTGCGCCGCAAGCCCTCGGTGTAGCCGCTGCGCGCATCGACGAAGGTGAACTCCGGTTCCTCGCGCACCGCGCCGTAGGTGAGCTCCTTGCGGGCAAAAGCCGGGCCGTCTGCGCTGCAGCGATAAGACACGATGCGGGTCTCGCCGACCTTGCCAAATCCGCGCACCAGATGCGACTCGACGTAGATCAGCTCGCCGCTTTGCCGATCACGCGCATAGCCGGTGAAGCTCAGATCTTCGGCGTGTAGCGGCGCTGCGAATGCACTCGCCGTCAGCCACAGCACAGCGCCCAGCAACGGAAAGCGATGCAATCGCATATCAGCGGGTCTTCAGCCGGTCGAAACCACGGGTACCGATGAACCATGAGCCGACCCAGCCGGTCAGGCTGACCAACAGCGCGCCCCAGAAGGCGGTCCAGAAGCCGTCGATGTGGAATCCCGGCACGATCGCGGCCACCAAGGCCAGCATGCCGGCGTTGACCACGAGCAGAAAGAACCCGAGGGTCACTACAGTGACCGGCAGCGTGAGGAAGATCGTCACGGGCCGCACGAAGGCGTTGACGATACCGAGCAAGGCAGCCGACAACAGCAGACTGATCGAATCGTCGATGACGAAGCCGTCCACCCAGAGCGTGGCGAGCCAGAGCCCGAATGCGGCGATGACAGCGCGCAGCACGAATCCGGTCATTGACCTGCTCCGGTGGATTTCACTGCCGCGTATTGTGCCATCGCGCTATGCTCTCCGTCGTAACGACTCACCTGTGAGAGGGGGAAACATGGCAAAAGTTCATCTGATCATGCTGCTGGCTTTGGTGGAATACTTCGTGTTCACGATCGCTGTCGGTCGGGCCCGCTACAAGTTCGGCGTGAAGGCGCCGGCCACCAGCGGCCAACCGGACTTCGAGCGCTACTACCGCGTGCAAATGAACACGCTCGAACAGCTGGTGATTTTCATCCCGGCGCTGTGGACCTTCGCGACCTTCGTCAACGGCGATGTGGCAGCCATCCTCGGCGCCGCGTTCATCGTCGGTCGTGCAATGTATTTCTTGGGTTACGTGAAGGCTGCCGAAAAGCGCAGCGCCGGATTCGGGCTCTCGACGATGGCTACGCTGGCGCTGCTGATCGGCGGCATCATCGGGGCGTTCGGCGCAATGTAAGCAGGATCACGGGGATCAGCGACACGCCGATGATGAGCAGCGTGACGATGCCGAAGTTGTTCTTCACAATCGGGATGTTGCCGAACAGGTAACCACCGCCGAGGAAGATCACCACCCAGGCCACGGCGCCGCTGACGTTGAAGGCCTGGAATCGGCCGTAGTGCATGCGACCGACGCCGGCGACGAACGGCGCAAAGGTGCGCAGGATCGGCAGGAACCGGGACAGCACGATGGTCTTGCCGCCGTGCCGGATGAAGTATTCCTCGGTCTTGTGCAGGTACTCGGTCTTCAGGAAGCGGTAGCGGCCGCTGAAGGCCTGTGGTCCCAACCAGCGACCGATCGCGTAGTTGCAACTGTTGCCGAGAATCGCCGCGACGATCAGCAGGGCGCCGACCGTGGTCGCATCGAGCGTGCCGCTCGTATCGATGGCGGCAAGCGTGCCCACCGCGAACAGCAGCGAATCGCCCGGCAACCACGGCGTGACCACGAGGCCCGTTTCCGCAAAGACGATCAGAAACAGGATGGCGTACAGCCAGACGCCGTACTGCTGCAGCAACTCGACGAGGTGCTCGTCGAGATTCAGGACGAAATCGATAAACCAGGTCAGCAATTCGATCATTTGCGCTTCGCCTTGGCGGTCAGGGTGCGCCGCTGCAATTCGCGCAGCGTGAAACGCACTTCATCGTCGATGGCCGGATCCGTAGATGCCGTTTCCGGTCCTGGAAGATACACGTCGGGCTCGATCCCTTTCTGGTCGATGAACTCGCCGGAGGGCCTGGCGTAGCGCGACGTGGTGAGTTTGAGGGCACGTCCCTGCGAGAGGGGAATGATGCTCTGCACCGTGCCTTTGCCATAGGTACGCTGCCCGACCAGCAGCGCGCGACCGTTGTCCTTCAGCGCGCCGGCCAGGATCTCCGCGGCCGAGGCCGAAGCGCCGTTCATCAGCACCGCCACGGCAACGCCCGGCAGCAACTCCCCCGGTTGCGCCTGCAGGGTAAAGCGCGCGTTGGCGCCCCGCCCCTCGGCCCTGACGATGGTGCCGGCGGCAAGCAGAGCGTCCGCCACACCCACCGCAGCCTCCAGCACCCCGCCCGGATTGTTGCGAACGTCGAGCATCACGCCTCGCAGCGGCGGCTCACGGCGGATGGCGTTAACAGCTCGCTCGAAGTCAGCCACGGTCGTGTCGCTGAAGGCCGCGATTCGCACGTAGGCATAGCCCGGGGCAAGCGTGTCGACCGTGACGCTGTGCACTTCCACCCGCGCACGCTCGAGCACCAGATCGACGAGCTCGTTGCCCACGGCGCGACGCACCGTCAGCTTCACGAGCGAACCGGCCGGACCACGCATCTGCTCGATGGCGGCACCCACGTTCGCGCCGACCGGCTCGCCATCGATGCGCAGGATCACATCACCCGCAAGCAAGCCGGCCCGCGCCGCCGGCGAATCCGGCAAGGGACGCAGCACTCGGATGGCATTGTCGACGGCCGTCACTTCGATGCCGATGCCCGGGTAGTTGCCCGCGACACCGCGTCGCAATTCTTCGTATTCACGCTGATCGAGCAGCGCCGAGTGGGCATCGAGCGAAGCGACCATGCTGCGAGCCGACCGCTCCACGAGCTGCCCAGGCGACAGCTCATCGACGTACTCGCGGCGGATCTGCGCGACGATTTCAGGCAGCGGCTCGAAGGCGTCGGAGTTCGCAGGCGCCGTTATCGCCCGTGCGGCGGGTGGGGGTGCAGCCGGCGCAGGCGCACGATAGGCACGTAACAGCCAACCAAACGCGAGACCGAGCAGCAGTGCGCCGACGGTGATCAACCACAGATACCCGCGCTTCATCGCTGCAACGACCTCATGGTTGACGGTCCTTGAACCACGGTGCCGGATCGATGGGACGAGCCGCCTGACGGATCTCGAAGTACAACTCGGGCGCAGCGCGCCCGCCCGAATCGCCCACGCTGGCAACGGTGTCCCCGGGCGCCACCTGATCGCCGACGGACCGATACAACTGTTCATTGTGGCCGTACAGGCTGAGGTACCCGCCGCCGTGGTCGATGATGAGCAGCAGGCCGAGTCCGGCCAGCCAATCGGCGTACACGACCCGACCCCGGTACACGGCGCGAACCGGCGTACCGCGCGGCGCCGAAATCATCACGCCATCCCATTTCACGGCCCCGGCGCGGCGTTGCCCGAAACGCGCCACCAGCTTGCCGCTCGTCGGCCAGGCCAACTTGCCACGCATGCCGGTGAACGGGCTCTTGCTGTCGGTGGGAAATCGACTGCTGGCGCGGCGCAGTTCGCGTAGCAACTTCTCGAGCGCCGCCTTTTCGCGCTGCATGCGCTCGAGGGCGGCGGCGCGGGCTTTCGACTCGGCGGTCAGTGCCGACAGCACCTGACCGCGTTCGGTGCGCGCCTTGTCGAGTCGTGACACCTCGGTGCTTTGCCGCGACTCGAGTTGAGCGATGCGTTCCTGCTCGGTCGCGAGGCCCGCATCGAGTTGGGCAATCTGCTGGACATTGTCTTCGATCGCCGCAAGCTGCTCGGCGCGCGCGCGACCGAAATAACCGTAATAGGCGAACATGCGGCCCGCCCGGGCCGGGTCCTGCTGGTTGAGGAACAGTTTCAACGGCTCCTCACGCCCGATGAGATAGGCCGCGCGCATCTGTGCGGCCAACTGCCGTCGCTCACTCGCCAGATCGGACTCCCGCTCGCGACGTTCGCCCGCCAACTGCTCGCGCCGCTTCTCGCGATCGAGGCGCTCGGCACGCAAGCGGTCGAGCTCGGCCCGCGCCCCGGCCGCGGCCTTTTCGGCGGTCCGCAGACTGCGGGCGAGGCGGTCGCGCTCGGCGGCATCCCGGGCGACCTGACTGCGGATGCGGTCGATTTCGGCCTGCAGTTGCTTCAGTTCGACTTCCGCCTTGGCCGCATCCTGCGCGAACGCGACCGTCGTGGCGGTCACGATCGAGGAAATCAGCATCAGGGCGATGATCGGGCCGCGCATCGGCCGAAATTGTATAATCCGGCGCATGGAAAATCTGCCCGATTACATCGCCAACCACCCGTGGCTCGTGTCGATGGCGGCCGTTGCGGCGCTGCTCGTCATCGTTTTCGAAGTCAAAGTGCGGCGCGACTCGTTCGCGGGGGTTTCCGCTCAGGATCTGATCCGCCTGCAAAATCAGGGCGCGCTGGTCATCGATCTGCGCAAGGCCGAGGAATTCGCCCAGGGTCACATCAACGGCGCACGGCGCATGGACTCGGCCGAGATCCTGCTGGCCGGCGATAAATTGAAGAAGTACAAAGAAAAGCCCGTAATCCTCTATTGCGAATCGGGTTCCCTCGGCGCCTCTGCCGCACGCGTGCTTGCCGGGCAGGGCTTCAAGCAGGCGCTGAACCTGCGCGGCGGATTGGCCGCATGGCGCACCGAGAATCTGCCGCTGTCACAGAAAAGTGCATGAGTACACCGTCCACCAAGGTCGTCATGTACGCGACGGGCTGGTGTCCCTACTGCTCCAGGGCCCGCGCGCTGCTCGAGCGCAAGCAGGTGGTGTTCGAGGAAATCGACATCGACCGTGACCCCGCACTGCGGGAGCAGATGATCGCGCGCAGCGGCCGACGGACGGTGCCGCAGATTTTCGTGGGTGACGTGCATGTCGGCGGTTGCGACGACCTGCACGCACTCGACGCCCAAGGCGGACTCGATCCGCTACTCGTTTCCCAAGAGGCTCAAAATCATGGCTGATCCGGATCCGCGCGCCGATGGCGCCACCCCCCCGCAAGGCGAGGCCGACGCTCCCGAGTTTTCGTTGCAGTCGGTGTACCTCAAGGACTGCTCGTTCGAGGCACCCAAGGGGCCGCGTATCGACGGTGCATGGAACCCGCAGATCAACCTAGATCTGAATACAGCCGCCGAATCGATTTCGCCTGAAATGCGCGAGGTCGTGCTCACCGTCAGCGTCACGGCGAAGAACGGCGACTCGACCGCCTTCCTCGTCGAAGTGAAGCAGGCAGGCATCTTCGGCGTGCGCAACCTCAGTGAGGAAGACTATCGTCGCGCGGTGGCAAGCATCGCACCGAGCGTGCTGTTCCCCTACGCACGCGCCATGGTCTCGCACCTTGTTGCCCAGGGCGGGTTTCCGCAGATGTTGCTGCCGCCGGTCAACTTCGACGTGCTCTACGCACGTTCGCTGGCCGAAAGTCAGACCGCCCAAGCACCGCTCAACAGCTGACAGGCATGCCGCAGGCGACCACACCGCTCGCGGTGCTCGGCGCTGGCTCCTGGGGTACGGCGCTCGCCATCCAGTTTGCGCGCGCAGGACATCCGACCCGCCTGTGGGGTCGTGACCCGGCGCAACAGGCAGCCATGGCAGCTGCGCGGTGCAACGCCCGCTATCTGCCGCAGGCGCCGTTCCCCGACGCCCTGGTCGTTGTCGAACGGCTGGAGCAAGCCGTAGAAGGCGTCAACGACATCCTCATCGCCGTGCCGAGCCACGCCCTACGCAGCGTGCTCAGGGAACTGGCGCCGCTGCTCGGCGGCGCTGCGCGCCTCGCCTGGGCTACCAAGGGGTTCGAACTCGACACGGGCCTGCTACCCCATCAGGTCGCCAAAGAAATCCTCGGTGCCGGGCGACCTTTCGCCGTGTTGTCCGGTCCGACCTTCGCACGCGAAGTGGGGCAGGGGCTGCCGACGGCCATGACCGTCGCCTCCGCCGACGAAGCGTTCGCACAATCTTTGGCACAGAGCCTGTCGGCCGATAATTTCCGCGCCTACACCTCGAGCGACATCGTCGGTGTCGAGGTCGGTGGTGCCATCAAGAACGTGCTGGCCGTCGGCGCGGGCCTCGCCGACGGGCTGGGCTTCGGCGCCAATACACGCGTAGCACTCATCACCCGCGGCCTCGTCGAGATGACCCGCCTCGGTGTCGCACTCGGCGCACAACGCGAAACCTTCATGGGTCTGGCCGGCCTCGGCGATCTCGTGCTCACCTGCACGGACGACCAGTCGCGCAATCGACGCTTCGGTCTGCTGCTCGCCGCCGGCGTCAGCGTCGATGCGGCACTCACACAGATCGGTCAGGTGGTCGAAGGGTATCTGGCAGCCAAAGCCGTGCGTCGCGTAGCGCAACGTGAAGGGGTGGAAATGCCCATCTGCGATGGCATCTACCGGCTGCTGTACGAAAACCTGCCCCCGCAGGACGTCGTGAAGGCGCTGATGTCGCGGCCGATCAAAGCCGAGTTCAGTCGCTGAGCGGCTGCGTCGGCATTGCCAACGGCGATCCTGCCGCCGCCATCGACCGTATCGCGAAATCGTTCTGCCGCCACGCTTCGTAGGTCACGAGCGTCACCGCATTCGACAGATTGAGACTGCGGTTGCCTTCGCGCATCGGAATGCTGAGCACGGCATCCTCGCCGAGTTCCTCGAGCAATGGCGCCGGCAAGCCATGCCGTTCTGAGCCGAACAGCAACACATCTCCGGCGGCGTAGCGCACCTCATCGTAGCGCCGGCGCCCGCCGGTCTCGATCGCATACCAGCGTGCAGCCGGCGCAACCGCGCACGCCAGCGCTTCGCGGCAGGCAGCGAAGTCCTCGTGCACGTGTACGGCCGTCATCCAGTGGTAATCGAGTCCGGCGCGTCGCACGGAGCGTCGATCAAGATCGAATCCGAGCGGCTTGATGAGATGCAACTCGGCACCGGTGTTGGCACACAAGCGAATGACATTGCCGGTGTTAGGCGGAATCTCCGGCTGAAACAGCACGATGCGAAACATGGCGACTCGATGCTCTGCGTGATGCGCTACGAGCGGCTGTTGAACTTCAGTTCGGCCGCATCGAGCAGTGCGATCCAGGCGCCGTCGGTCGACAGCTTCAGATCAGCCCAAAACGTCACCGACGTCGCCTGAGCGGGTCGGCTGGAAAACGGCATCGACGCGCAGCCCGCGAGCAGTAGCAGCAGGGTCAACGGGGCAAGGATGCGACGGAAGGTCATGTGATCCCGGTCTTTTTGGCGGGCAGGATCTATAATCTAGCGCATGTCTGACCTCACCGGCCCGGCCGACTCGCTGCGCTATCGCTTTCTCGGCATGTCGTTTGCCTCACCGATCGTGCTGCTGTCGGGTTGCGTCGGCTTTGGCGAGGAGTACACCCGCGTCGAAGGGTTTTCCAACACCGATTGCGGCGCGGTCGTCCTCAAGGGCACCACCCTCGAGCCGCGACTCGGTAACCCGCCGCACCGGGTATTCGAGACGCCCATGGGCATGCTCAACGCCATCGGCCTGCAGAACCCGGGCACCGATCACGTCGTCACGCAGATCCTGCCGACGCTCGATTTCAGCGAGACGCGCTTCATCGCCAACGTCTCGGGCTCCACCATCGAGGAATACGCCGAGGTGACGCGGCGCTTCGACGACTCGCCCATCGATGCCATCGAGATCAACATTTCCTGCCCGAACGTCAAGGAAGGCGGCGTGGCCTTCGGCAATTATCCCGACATGTCCGCGCGCGTCGTCGCTGCGTGTCGTGCCGTTACCCGCAAGCCGCTGATCACGAAACTCTCGCCCAACCAGACCGACATCCGCGAAAACGCGCGCCTGTGCATCGAAGCCGGTAGCGATGGACTGTCGGTGATCAACACCCTGATGGGCATGGCCATCGATGCCCGCACACGCCGTCCGGTGATCGGCAACGTCCAGGGTGGTCTGTCGGGACCCGCCATCAAGCCCATTGCACTGCTGAAGGTGCATCAGGTCTACGACGTCGCGCGCAAGCACAACGTGCCGATCATCGGTCAGGGTGGCATCGTGAATGCCACCGACGCCATCGAGTTCATGATTGCCGGTGCCAGTGCCGTGGGCGTCGGCACCTCGTTGTTCTACGATCCGATGAGTTGCAAGACCATCAACGCGGGCATCGCCAGATACCTGCAGGAACACAAGCTCGGCAACGTCACCGAACTCATCGGTTCGTTGCGACTCGGTTGATGATGGTGCGAGTCGGGTAGGCGAACTCGATCCCCTCGCGCGCGAACGCAGCGTGGATGCTGCGATTGACGGCATCGTTGATGGCGACGAACCGCCCGCGCGCCAGATCCCAGTCAGGCACGAAATAGACAATCTCGAAGTTCAACGAACTGTCGCCGAACGTGCGGAACGCGCAGTACTCGAAGCGTGTGCCTGCCACGCTGCCGATGGCCTGCTCGACGATCGAGGAGACCTGCTCGAGTTTGGCGCTCGGCGTCTCGTAGGCGACGCCGACTGTGAACAGCATGCGCCGTTCGGGCATGCGACCAAGATTGCGCAACCGACTGCGCAGCAGATCCGCGTTCGGGATGATGATCTGTTCGCCACTGACACTGCGCAACCGCGTGCTGCGCACGCCGATATGCTCGACCGTGCCCTCGATGTCGTCGAGTCGCAGCAAGTCGTCTTTCTGGAATGGCTTGTCGAAAGTGATCGACAGGGACGCCAGCAGATCGCCGAGCACCGTCTGCACGGCGAGCGCGATCGCGATACCGCCGATGCCGAGACCGGCCACCAGCGCGGTGATGTTGACGCCGAGGTTGTCGAGTGCGAGCAGGATGGCGAGCGCGAAGATCGCCACCCGCGCGATGAACAGCAGCACGCTGATCGATCCGCTCTCACGCTGCTCGCCTGCGGCGGTTTTGCGCGCCTCGCGCTGCCCTAAGGCAAACTCAACAGCCGCGACACCCCAGAGCGCCACCTGAATCCATACCACGAGGACGATGACGGCGGCCGAAACCTGCTCGATCCGTGTCGGCAGCACCAGAAACCGCTCGGCGGCATAGATCGCCACGATGAACAGAAACGTGGCGCGAGTGCGCGTGATCAGCAACAGCACGAGCTCGGTCGAGGCGCGCGTCTCCACCGTGTTGAGGCGTCGCGCCCGCGACATCACGAAGGCACGCACGGCGGGCAGCACGGTGAAGGTGACGAAAAACGCCGTAAGCGACAACGCCCAGTTCAGCAGCGTGTTACCCCAGAACACCTCGGACAGCAGTTCGGTCAGATTCATGGCGCGATCCTGCCATAAGTACGGGCCAGGGCGGCGAGCCGTTCAGCCGGTTCCGGTCCGACTTCAGACCAACTGAAACGCCACTCCCAGCAACCCTCGCCGACGCCCGGCGTGTTCATACGGTGTTCGCTGCCGAGACCCAGCACATCCTGCAACGGCTGGATCGCCGTGTCGGCAACGCTCGCGCAGGCAGCGCGAATGAAATCCCAGTGGATCTGTCGCCCCTCGACC
>Ga0209985_10003098_pt1 | contig 14489 bp, 11 predicted proteins | sample NOAtaG_FD_187305 | JGI IMG/M metagenome (GOLD analysis project Ga0209985, IMG submission 187305) | Freshwater lake microbial communities from Lake Erie, under a cyanobacterial bloom - NOAA_Erie_Diel6S_1000h metaG (SPAdes) (version 2) | ecosystem: Environmental > Aquatic > Freshwater > Lake ...
TTTGTGCGCCCTTCTGCTGGGGCTTTCCGCCTGTGAACGGCCGGTTCGCATTCCACCCGCGACCGACGTGACCGAGTCGACGCCCAATCCATTCAGCCAGACGGATGACGTCACCGCCGACGGGCGAAGACTTTTTCTGAACAACTGTTCGATCTGCCACGGCTCGGGAGGATTGGGTGACGGCCCTTCGCGTTCAACACTGATCGCTGAACCGGCCAATCTGACCATCGACCCGGTCGCTTCATTCGCTGATGGAAGAATGTTTCTCGCCATCCGCCAGGGGAAGATGGTCAACGGACGGCTGACCATGCCCCCCGTCGAAAAGATGAGCGATGAGCAGATCTGGAAGACGATCAGCTATGTGCGGACCCTCTCATCAAAGCAGCCATAACCTTTCGCCCTCCACTATTCCCCTCCCGCCAGCTGCAAAAAAATTGGCCAGATGACTGCTCATCTGGCCGGTAACGTTCATCATTATCAAGGAGGACAACGTCAAGACATCTCTATTCCAACATCCCGCAAGGCTTCAAGGGTCGTCGAACGACTCCCGAGCAGCCGCATCTGGCCGTCACTGGCCAGGGCCAGGGGCCGACCGTGCGAGGTGTGCTTACCTTTTAAACTCTCATCAGAAAGATCCTCACCAGTGGTCAGGAGCCACACATCGGTCAACCAGCCGTGAATCATGAGGTTCACCTCACGTTGTGAAGGCTGGTGCCTGACCACTTCACGGGGAGCCTCCGGCTCGGTCACACTGGCCACGGTAATCAACTGGTCTCTTTCTGTCGCTTTGTCTGCTTTCTTGATCATCTTCTTCTCCCACTCTGCCCCGGTATTGGCCGTCAACGTTGAGCCCTGGCGGGGACATTCGTGACCAGATTGAATGGCGGCTATTGAAGCTTCTGGCGCGGGCCGCGTTCCTGCCACCTGAGCCGGACTCTCGATCCGGTGGGTCAGGCTTCTCCAGCCAGTCAATCTTGTCAATCGTTTCACTCTTCTCAGTCTTTCAGCGTCAGGAATTGCCCACTGAAGTCGCCGCTGTGATCATCTGCGTGACCATCAACCCGACGTTTCTCAGACGCGAGCCATCCACCCGGCGTTGCTTGCCAATCATTAATTCCTGGACCTGCTCTGCCAGCCCGTCTTCCTCTCCGCCTGGCAGGTCCGGCCCACCCTGAAGTGGAACTGACGGCCGGACTGAATGTCCGGATCCGGACCGAGTTGGCAGATTGATGACAACTCGACAGACGGCTGACCAGCTGGTCAGGATGGTGACCGGATGATCAATCCGGATGGGTACTTGACAATGAACAATGGTTTACTATGATTCATTCTCTCTATATTTTTCGCCCATACTTGCCACATCGATGATCGGCAGGGAGATTAAATGGCCAGACACCTAGAACGGCAGGAAATACTGATCACGCCGGAGGGGAAGGCAAAACGCTGCCTGCCGACCCAGCGTGGGCACAGTATCAATGTCAATCAGCTCATTGCCCGCCGGCAGGTGGGACTGAAACAGACCAATCTGATCAAGACTGGCCATCCAGATCCTCCGACCACCTATGCGAACCTGAAGAGCGAGGCCCTCACCAATGCGCGCGCCTTGTCTGACGCCAACCTGCTCCAGCAGGATCAGCACCGCTTTGAGCAGTCGGGAATCGAAGCCGGCTTTCAACTAAAGACCATCTTTGCCGGCCTCGATGACACCGAATATGCCCCGCCAGACTGTCAGATGGCCTCAGGCCCCAACCACCTGATTGTGGTGGTCAATGCTTCGTGGGCGGTCTTTGACAAGTCGGGTCGCCAACTGCTGCGACGCAATTTTGCCGACCTGTTTGAGCCGCTTGCCGAGGGACCGCTGATCTTCAAGCCACGGGTGATCTACGACCATTTCCGGGGGGGCTGGATTATGGCCACCTGCGCTATGAGCACTGACCAGAAACAGTCGTGGTTCTTTCTCGCCTCATCGCGGGGGCCCGATCCGCTTGGTGACTGGTGGATCTGGGCGATTGACGCCCGGTCTGATGAAAGCCAGCCCAATCTGCGTCCGGATTCACTGGGGCTGGCCGTCGATGCATCTTCAGTCTACCTGACGGCCAATATGATCACCGGCGCCGGACAGTTCAGCTATGCGCGGCTGCGGGTCCTCTCGAAGATCGACATGCAGAATGGCGGCATGCTCCACAGCTGGGATTTCTGGCATCTGCGTAATCTCGATGGCAGTCTGACCTTTGGGCTGCAGCCAGCGCTCAACCTGCGGGCACCCGAGGGGCAGTACCTGATCAACGCGACGTCCGACGGCCAGGGGCTGACGCTCTGGAAGGTGATGCAGAGTCCCCGCCAGTCGCCAATTCTGACCCGTAAGTTTATGCCGACAGTTCCCTATCAGCTCGCCCCGAACGTCAGACAACAGAAGATCGAACGGGAGATCGACACGGGGGACACGCGCATCTGCCAGCCGGTCTATCGCCATGGCCAGCTCTGGATTGCCCACACAATTGCCGTCAACTGGGGTGAAGGGGTAAATCGGGCGGGTGTGCAGTGGTTCCAGGCCAACCCCAAGGCGGGCTACGTGACGCAACAAGGGGTGCTCGGTGCCCCGGGATACGACTATTTCTGCCCGGCGGTGATGGTTGATCGGACTGGCAACATGGTCCTCGTCTTCAACCGCGTCGGCGAAAACGATCCACCGGCCATCTGCTACACTGGCAAGCTGGTTAGTGACGAGCCCAACCAGCTGCGTCACAGCATCGAGATGATCCAGAGTTCCATGGCGGGCGCTTGTGAATGGAATATCTCCAGCGCGGCGGCGATCGATCCCGAGGAGGATCGACTCTGGATGATGGGCCAGTACGTGGCAACCGAGAGTGACTGGGCCACCTGGATCGGTTCGATCGCTCCTGGCGAGAGCGAGCCCAGCCGGACGTCTGAATAGATCAGGCAGACACGCCAATCGTCAGGTCATTTGCGCCCCATCGCGTCGCACCTCTGACGACCTCTGGTTAGCCGGCGACCGGATGACTATCGAGAGGTTCCCATCTCTTGCGAAGTTCTGTTGGCGTTGTCTGCGGGATGACCGTCTCGCCCCTGCCCCAACCCAATTCTTAACGGTGATGAGTCGACCCTCGCGGCGGTCAGCGACCTTGACGTGCAGGTTTCCAACATCCTTGCTTTCCTTCTGATCGCCCAGTGCCAGCCAGTTGACGCTCACTTGATGGGCGGCTACACTTTTCCTGCATCATCGTCCTGAACAGAAAGTGAACTATATGCGCCTTATGCGATTGTCGATACTCAAAAGCGTGATCTTCGCCAGCCTCCTGCTCGCCATCCCCGGCTTTGCGCAGGGCAACAGTAATGGACCATCAACGCCCGGGAGCGAGAATCCTTTCAGCAATGTCCGGCGTGAAAACCTCCTCAATGGACTGCAGATCATCACCTACCCGACCACCGGCGATCAGGTCATTCGCTGCCAGATTGTCATCCGGGCAGGCTCGATGTTCGACAGTGTCGGCAAGTCTGGACTGGTTGCCCTGACCCAGCGCACGCTGCTGGCGGTCAACCCACAGCTGCGCGAGGAGCTCGAATCACTCCAGACGAAGATCGAATGGGGGGTCGACACCGATCAGACCTGGTTCAAACTTGAATCCAACCCAGCCAGTTTTGAAGCGGCGCTCGAGATTTTGAGCCGTCTTCTCGTCGTCGAAAACATCCGCACAGACGCATTCAAGCGTGCGCAAGCTGAGCAGGTAGCCCTGATCAAGCAGGGTTGGCCACTCCCGCAACGCGCCGATGAGGCTTTCAGCCTGGCGCTCTTTGGCGACTATCCCTATGGAAGAAATGTCCTCGGGACTGAGCTGACGGTCTCTAATCTCCGGCAGGGTGACGTCTACGATACATTCCAAAGATTCTATCTGGCCAACAACGCTTCCGTAATTCTCTCCGGGAATATTGCCCCGGAAAAGACACTCCGGGCGTTCAAGTATCTCTTCGGCGGCTGGAGCAAAGGCGCCCCGGTGCCGGCGACCTTCCGCCAGCCAATCCAGATCGCCACCACCAGGGTGGTCAAAGTGAACGACCCTCAGGCAACTGAGGTTGAACTACGGGGTGGTGTTGCCGGAGTGAAATATGTGAGCCCGGAGTTTCTTCATTTGCAGTTGATGGCCGAGATTCTCAACGCGCGGTGGAAGAAGAATGAGCGCACCCGGGACGTTCCGGCGACTTTTGAGACAGTTGCGCGTCTCCTCCCCGGACCATTCTATTTCAGCGCACGGGTTGCGGCGGGGCGCGCTGAAGAGGTTTCGCAGCGCCTGACCGAGAGCTTCAGTGCGCTGGGGACGACGGCGATTGGCGCCGATGAGTTGGCCGAGGCCCGTGCCCGTCTGCTGAGTCGTCTCGCTGGCCGCCCGGTCGAGGATTGGCTGCGTGACATCGAGGCATTTTCACTACCACGTAACTACCCACTGACAGTCAAACAGCGGCTCGAAGCGGCGTCGGTGGCCGATCTGCAGACCCTCGCCAAAAAAATACTTGAAGCCAATGCGCTGACCGTGGTTCTGGCCGGTCGCGTTGATGGCGCTGGAAAATAGGACCAGCCATAATCTGACTAAATGAGCAAGGAAATACCTGATCCTCAATTCAATGCTCCCGGCAAAGACCGCGCGGTGCGCGCGATGTTTGCTGAGATTGCCCCAAGCTATGACCGGCTCAACCACCTGCTCTCACTCAATATCGACAAGAGATGGCGGCGTTTCACGATTGGCAAGCTGCGCGATATCCTCCAGCGCCCAAATGTCCTGGCGCTCGATCTCTGTTGTGGAACGGCCGATTTGACACTGGAGCTGGAACCATACGCGAGAGTGATCGGCTGCGATTTCTGCCACCCGATGCTGGTTATTGGGAATGAGAAGATCGCTGACCGCCCGGCGCTGCGACGCCAGCCACTGCTCACCGAAGGGAACGCGATGCAGCTTCCCTTTGCGGATCAAAGCTTCGACGTGGTGACGATTGCCTTTGGCCTGCGTAACCTCGAACGAGTCGATGTCGGTCTGTCCGAGATCCTGCGAGTGCTCAAGCCGGGTGGCCGAGCAGCCATTCTCGAATTTTCGCGCCCTGTTTTGCCGATCTTCCGCCAGCTCTTCGAATTTTATTTTCATCATATCCTGCCCCGGATCGGTGGGCTCATCTCTGGCTCCACGACGGCCTACACCTATCTCCCCAAATCGGTTGGCAATTTTCCAGATCAGAAGAGGTTGGCGGCGCTGATGAAGGAGGTCGGATTTTCGACCGTTCGCTACCACAACCTCTCGGCAGGAATTGCGGCATTACACCTGGGAGAACGGAAATAGCATGGTCGATCCAGTCAATTTTTTCACAACGCGCTTTCCGCTTACCCTCGGCCATATCGAGGAACTGCTGGGAATCGCGCTCGCGCAGGGTGGCGACTACGCCGACCTCTATTTTGAATACAACGTCGTCAACAATCTGAGCCTCGAGGAGCAGATCATCAAATCGGCTGGTCGTTCGACGACCCAGGGGGTTGGCGTGCGGGTGATCGCGGGAGAACGCACCGGTTACGCCTATTGTGACGCGATCGAACGAGAGGCAATCCGCAAAGCCGCGGCGACGGCGGCCCATATTGCCGCCCAGCCCCGCGAGATTGGCCCGGTGGCCATCGAACAGAAGAAGGTCGAGTCTGATCTCTACCGGGTAGAACAGGTGGTTGGTCAGCAGCCGCTTGAAGATCGAATCGGACTGCTCCACCAGCTCGATGCGACGGCCCGCCGTTATGATCCCCGCATCCGCGAGGTTCAGGCAAGCCTGACTGACGAATACAAGATCGTCCTGATCGCCAATTCACACGGGATGCTGATTGGGGATGTTCAGCCGCTGGCGCGGATGCGGGCCATGTGCATTGCCGACGATGATGGCAATCTGCAGTCCGGTGTCTCCGGTGGCGGCGGCCGCTACGGACTCGACTTTTTCAATCCGGAGCGGATCCGTGGTTATGCCGATGAGGCGGCTCGTCAGGCGATTGTCCAACTCGAGGCCCGCGAGGCTCCTGCTGGCTCGATGGAGGTGGTGCTTGGGCCCGGCTGGCCCGGCATTCTGCTTCATGAGGCGGTTGGACACGGCCTGGAGGCCGATTTCAACCGCAAAGGGACCTCGGCCTTCTCGGGGCTGATTGGTCAGCGGGTGGCCAGTGATCTCTGCACAGTCGTTGATGAAGGGACTATTCCCAACCGGCGCGGCTCACTGAATATCGATGATGAAGGCCACCGCACAACCCGCACGGTGCTGATCGAGAAAGGGATTCTTCGTGGCTATCTCCAGGACCAACTGAGCTCCCGCCTGACTGGCGCAGCTCCGACGGGTAACGGTCGTCGTGAAAGCTACCGCCACATCCCGATGCCGCGGATGACCAACACCTATATGCTCGGCGGAGAGAGCTCCCCGGAGGAGATCATTCGATCGGTCCGGCGTGGGCTCTATGCGGTGCAATTCGGTGGTGGCCAGGTCGACATTACCAACGGCAAATTTGTCTTCTCGGCGAGCGAAGCCTACCTGATCGAGGATGGGCGGATCACCGCCCCCGTCAAAGGGGCAACTCTCATCGGTAGCGGACCACAGTCACTGACGCGCGTCACGGCAGTCGGAAACGACCTGTCACTCGACGAGGGGGTTGGAACCTGCGGGAAGGATGGACAGTCGGTGCCGGTTGGCGTGGGTATGCCGACCATCAAGCTGGCCGAGATGACTGTCGGAGGAACGCAATGAACCAGCCTTTGTCGCTCGATCTCCTCGCGGAGATTGCCAAAATGGCGGTCAGCCACGGGGCTACTGACGCGGAGGTGGTGGGACTTGTCGCGTCTGAATTTTCGGTCGAGGTGCGGCTCGGCGAGATCGAGAAAGTCCGCGAAGCCAATACCCAGGGAATCGGTCTCCGTGTTCTGCATGCCGGACGTCAGGCCTCCTGTTCGACCTCAGAGACCAGTCGTGACGCGCTTGAGACGCTGGTGACCACAGCCGTCGAGATGGCCCGCCTGACATCGGTCGATGAAGCGGCCCTGCTGCCGTCCGGAGAAGACCTGGCAACCGATCACACGGCCATCGACTGGCTGGCGACGGTTGATCCGCAGATTGAAGCGCTGCCGACCCCGACCAAGATCGAAATGGCCCGCCTGGCGGAGCAAGCGGCCCGGGAGAGTGATCCGCGCATCGTCAACTCGGAGGGCGCCTCCTGCTCGACTATCAACAGCCAGACCTTGCTGGTGACCACGGCGGGCTTTGCCGGCAGCTATGAAGGCACAACGATCAGCCTCGTCACGGCCCCGATTGCCCGTGATGGCGACCAGATGCAGGTTGGTTACTGGGGTGATCGTCGTCGTCGGCTCAGCGATCTCGACACCCCGGTCGCGATTGGAAACGAAGCGGCCCGGCGCGCTCTCCGTAAACTTGGCGCTCGGCAGGTCAGTACCCAGTCCGTGCCTATCGTTTTTGAAGCGAGTGCGACGGAGGATCTGCTTGAGAGCATCTTTGAAGTAGTCAGTGGAAGCGCGATCTTCCGGCGCGCCTCTTTTCTTGTCGGACGACTCGGCGAGATGGTCGCCTCGCCGCTCCTGACCATCATTGACGACGGACGACTGCCGGGTGCGCTCGGCACCAGACCCTTCGACGCGGAAGGCCTTCCGACCCGCAGAACAACGGTCATCGAGGAGGGGCGTCTTTGCAGCTACCTGCTCAACACCTACACAGCCCGCAAGCTTCGACTTGCGTCCACGGGCAATGCCGTCCGCGGACTGACCGGCGCCCCTGCGGTGGGCACTGGCAATTTCTACCTGCAACCCGGGACTACTCCACCGGCAGAGATCATTCGCTCGGTCAGGAATGGCTTCTACGTCACAGAGATGATCGGCTTTGGCTTCAATCCGGTCACCGGTGACTACTCTCGTGGCGCCTCCGGATGGTGGATCAGTGAGGGGCAACTGGCCTTCCCCGTAGAAGAGGTAACGATCGCCGGCAACCTGAGTGAGATGCTGCGGGGTGTCGAAGTGGTCGGGAACGACCTCCATTTTCGGGGTCGCATCGCGGCCCCAACGATCAAGGTTGACCGCATGATGGTCAGTGGTAATTGATGAGGTGAGGATTCTATGTTCGATCTTGAAGAACAGTCCGCCGCTGAAGTAAGTAATCGCCGCGAGCGCAGACGACTCCTGCTGATGGTCGGTGGCCTTTCCGCCATAGTCCTGGCTATTTTGATTGCTCTCTTTGCGGGAACGCAGGAGGGTAAAAAGTCTGACATCGAGGGGGTTGTGCGAACTGGCAATGCTGATTACGACAGCTACCGGGAGAAAGTCCAACTTGAGATGATCGAGACAATCGTCCATCCCAACCTGATCGGGATGGCCCAGCACGAGGTTCGCGCCCGCGTGGTCAACAATGGCGCGCGGTCGCTGACGGCAATCGAGATCAATGGCCGGATGCTCGGTCTGGACGATGGCACCGTGGCCCAATCGACAGCCTATCCGATTCCGCGGGCGAGCCAGCAACCACTTCCACCCGGGCAGTCACTCAATTTCAGCATCAAGATCGACCGCCCGGGCAGCATTGGCGAAGAACTGGTCAAGGACCATGCTCTCGAACTGACTGGTCTGCGCTTTCAATGATTTAATGGCTCTTGTAAATCACCGTTTCGGTGAGGCACGGCGCTGAAAAAAAGAGGTCCTGCGACGGCAGGACCTCTTTTTTTCAGGTTTCAGCTAAAACTTCTCTCTGAGTGAGAATGTTCAGCGCACGCAAGGGCACTCCTTGCCCCTTCACCCCGGCGCCACATTCGTGAACCTAATTTTGCAATTCCAGTCCGGAGCTGGCTGGCAGATCTCCGTTGCCCTGGAAGAAGCGGGGGGAGATAGCGTTATAGAGTCGACCAGCTACCTCCGCGGCGCGGCGCCCGGCCTCCTGGTAACCAGAGGTGATCACTGTCACCACGACCCGTGGGTTGTCGACACTCGAAAAAGAGGTGAAGAGACCAAGTTTATCGCGATCAGTGCAGGTACCGGTCTTCCCGGCAACCTGGCCGAGTGGATTGTAGGCCAGGCGACCCGTACCATAATTGACGGCCCCGATCATCCCGGCCATCAGTCGCATGCGATCCTCTGGCGCCATGACAATCCGCCGATTGAGAAGCGGCTTGAAGTTCGTACTCTCCTCGGGAGTCCGCGGAGTGCGCGGGACATAGAGCTGTCCACCATTGGCGATAGCGGCCGTAAACGACGCGAGCTGGATGGCGGTGACGCCAAAATTCTCACCATGACTGGACATCAACCCCGTCTCCTGCCCCTCTGGTTCAGGCAGAAAGCCGTTGCTCTCCCCGGGATAATTGACGCCGGTCTTCTGACCAAAGCCATAATTATCGGCATAGTAGATGACCCGGTCATATCCAAGCAGCCGACCGAGAACCTGGAAGACCGGGTTGTTCGATCTGGCCATGGCGTCGGTCAGATTCATGCTGCCACGGCGCGAAAACTGGACTTCCTGGGTCGGATCGAAGACGCCTTCGTGAAGGGCCGCCAGTCCGACAACCATCTTGATGGTCGAGCAGGGCTTGACTGGTGAACCGATCCCCATGCGCTGATTGACGATTGTGAAGATCCGCCCGTTATTGGGATCCATGACCACGACGGTTCCCGCCCGTCCATCGAGAGCCTCGATCGCCGCCCGCCGAATCTCGAGATCCTCACCTTTTGTCTCGTCACTGTTGATATTTGTAACGGCGGCATTGCGCAGCGCAAGTTCGCGCGACCTCAGCACGCGTAACCGGGCGAGCGCCCGCGCCCGCGCACGGGCCCGGGCCAGACTTCGCGCGGATTGCCTCCCCCGCTTTTTACTGCTGACGAGAGACGACTTTGCGCCTCTTCTGGCAGTCGTCGCTGAGCGCCGGCTCGACCGGCCCTTTCGCTTCGGGGCGGCAGATCGCTTCGCGACCCGCTGGCCCTTCTTCTGCGCTTCGGTGGCAGATGGAGGCGTCGCCCCAGCCGCAGCTGTGGCGCTCCAATCGAATCCGCTGGCCAGCAGAGCAACGACCAGCACGGCTCTGAACAGTTTCCGGGTTCTATTCATATTTTTTCATCCTTGGAGGTGACCACTACGGGCAGAATCGCTTACTGTCTCTCTTCCACCTCGAAATTTTGCCTTGGTGCGGACCAAGGTCGGTCACGGAGCAAGCCCGATAAATCACCCATTCACCCACGCTATCCATCGCCCCTTCAGTTCAGTCGCCCCTTCAGTTCAGTCGCCCCTTCAGTTCAGTCGCCCCTTCAGTTCAGTCGCCCCTTCAGTTCAGTCAGTCATCAGCTCCATCCGGAGGGCGCAGAGAAGGCCGCCGCGTTGGAATCTTCTCCACTTGCGCGACTTTCACTTGGTCAACCTGGCCGGCCGACCATCACGGTTATTCAAGAGACAAGCCTAACGAATCGTTCCAGGAAGCAATTCGTTGAAACACAGTTGCGTGGGGTGCTGTCAAATCATTCCCAGAGTCTAACAAATCTATTCTTTCGCGACAACCTCGGTGCAACTGGGAATGTCATCCCCGCGGCCCCAATCCGGCACGAGTCGTCAGCACCAACATACTGTCCGATCAACCAGCCGGCTCGATTTAGGGGCACCGGGACTTAAATTGAATAGTTTCAAGGGTCAAGGGATGTGATATCCTTGTCGCTGTGCGTTTTTAGTGGATCTATTGCGGTCTTCTTTCGGGGGACTGTGCGCCACCGCCCGGTGAGGCTCCGGTCACGTGGCAGGTTGAACTTCGCACGACAGATGATCGGGTTCGCGGCTGGGACCGCCGCATTCAGGCACACCTCCAATCGATCCCGACGAAACCATAAACTTTTCACCCTACTCGATTTGGCTGTAGTCTGAACGCAGATGCAAGAGCTCCTCTCACAACTTACCTCAATGATAGGTGCTCTGGCTCCGCGCCATGTCCTGGACATTCTCATTGTCTCATTCCTCATCTATGAAGTATTGCGCCTCATGCGTGGGACGAGAGCCGCGCAGATGGCTGGTGGGCTGCTTGCATTTGGTCTGGTCTATCAATTCTCGATCGTCCTCAAACTGACGACCGTCGAATTTTTGATGCGCAATATCGCTGTCTACCTCGGGTTTGGCCTCTTCGTTCTCTTTCAGCACGAGATTCGGGCCGCCCTGACGCAGATCGGCAACAACCTCTTGCTCAAAAAGCAACGCAACAAGAATCCATTTGGTGAAGAGTGGTACGATGAGGTAGTTCTTGCCGCGACAACCCTCTCCTCAGAAAAGACCGGCGCTCTGATGGTCTTCGAACGTGACGTTGGCCTGAAGACCTATATCGAGAGCGGCATTCGACTCGATGCGCGAGTCAACTACGATCTGTTGGTCACGATCTTCAACACCTACACCCCACTCCACGATGGGGCATTGATCATCAGCAATGCCCGAATTGCCGCCGCCTGTTGCTTCCTCCCACTCACCCAGAACCCCCGGATATCGCGGGAGCTGGGGACGCGTCACCGCGCGGCAATCGGCCTGACCGAAGATTGTGATGCTTTTGCAGTCATCGTTTCTGAGGAGACCGGGGTTATCTCCTTCTCGATCGATGGCCATCTGCGCCGCAACCTCGATGGACCAAGTCTGCGACGAATGATCCAACAGGCGATGGAGCCGTGGCGATCCGAGGTTGAATCTCTCGAACTGGAGAAAGAGGAACGTCAGCGCGAGCGTGAACTGGAGAAACTGACCATCAACCGTCCGAGCGAAGCGGGGGTGGCTCGTGAGAACCGGTCGAGTGATCTCGATGGAGGTGCGCCATGAGACTTCAAACGGTCGGTGGCCTGCTGCGTGAGATCGCAAGCCGCATCTTCGAGAACAAATGGCTGAAGATCCTCTCATTGGTCCTCGCCATCCTGCTCTTTCGTTTCTCAAACCAGCCCGACTCTTTTGTGAAGATTTCCGGTGTACCGGTTGAATTTCAGGGCATCCCGGCTGGCATGGAGATTGTGAACATCGACAGCCCGGTTGTCAGTGTTCAGGTCAAGGGACCACAGAATATGGTTACCGGCCTGACGAGCAACCAGATCTCCGTGACGGCCAACCTCTCCAACAAGGAACAGGGTGAACGAATCGCCCATCTTCAGACGCATCACGTCAAGCTGCCGGAGAGGATCGAGGTCCTCAACATCTCACCAACGACCATTCGCCTCCGGCTGGAGAAGACGGAGAGTCGGGCAGTTAAAGTGATCCCCATGACTGAGGGAACCTTGCCGCCGGGTCTGGAGATCTACGACACCTCGATCAATCCGGAAACGATCCTCGTCGAAGGTCCACAAAGAGATATCGAAAAGGTAACCCAATTTTCGACCGAGACCATCAACCTCGATCGACTGAGCAGCTCTTTCAATGCCCAAGTCGACGTCGAAGTCCCCACCCCGCTGCGAATAAAGGGGCGTGAGCAGGTGCGTCTGAGCATCACGATTGGCGAGAAGAGGCAGAAGCGCACCGTCTCTGTGCCCGTCATTCTGCGGGGCAATCAGGCCGAGCAGCACCGCCCCAGTCCGCGCCGGGTCGACGTCGATCTCTTTGGCCCGGAATCGTTACTGCGCCAGATCGAGACGACCGATATTCAGGCTGAAATCAGTGTCATCGGTCTGCCGCGCGGTGAGACTCTCATCGCCCCGTCAATTACTCTCTCTGATCGCTTTCGAAACAAGATTTCGGTCACTGCGGTTCACCCCACATCCATCCGCGTCTTTTGACGCCACGACGGGAAGAATCATCCAACCAACCATATGCTGACACAGAAACTCTTTGGAACAGACGGTATCCGCGGAAAGGCGGGACAGTTCCCCCTTGATCCACCGACAATTAAATTGATCGGCTATTTTCTGGCGCGCCGTCTTGGGAGTGGTTCGACCATTGTCATTGGCCGGGACACACGGGAATCCGGTCCCTGGATTGAAGAGGCGATCAGCAGAGGCATCGCGCTGGGTGGTGGGAGAACGATTGCCGCTGGGGTGATTCCCACCCCGGGGGTCGCGCTGCTGACAAAAGAGCTTCAAGCCAGCGCCGGGCTGGTCATATCTGCTTCGCACAACCCATATCACGACAATGGTCTGAAGATCTTTTCACCCAGTGGTCAGAAGTTGAGTGACGAGATGGAGATGGCCATCTCTGAGGATGTCACCGGGATTGGGCCAGCCCTGCTGCCGGCCCTCGAGCGCGCGGTTGATCCCCCGGCGGAGGTCAATCCGGCGCTTGCTCAACGCTACCAGGATTTCCTGCGCGCGCGAATCTCCGCGCCCCTCGTGCCAATCAGCTTGAAGATCGCCCTCGACTGCGCCAATGGCGCGGCCTCACAGATTGCCCCGCAACTCTTTGCCAGCCTTGGAGCAGAGGTGACGGTTATCAACGCAGCCCCTGATGGGCAAAACATCAACCAGGACTGTGGAGCCCTCCATCCCGACAGACTGCAGGAGCTGGTCATTGCCTCCGGGGCCGATCTGGGTTTCGCCTTTGATGGCGACGCCGATCGACTGATGCTTGTCGACGGTCAGGGAAGGCTGCTCGATGGGGACCACATCCTCTATCTGATGACCGACTACCTGTCTCGACATCAGCAGCTGACGGGTAACCGCGTCGTGGCAACCGTCATGAGCAATCTGGGTCTTGAAATTGCGCTTCGCAAGCGGGGCATTGACCTGGTTCGCACGGCGGTGGGTGACAAGTATGTACTTGATGAACTTCTGCGTGGGGGCGGAGCAATTGGTGGTGAACAGTCGGGCCATATCATCCTGCCGGAGATCAGTCTGGCTGGTGATGGAATGCTCTCGGCACTCGAAATCCTGCGCGTCGTCACTGAATCTGGTCGCCCGGTGGCCGATCTTGCCGCAGGGATGGAACGGATGCCCCAAGTCCTGATCAACCTTCCGGTCAGTCATAAGGTTCCATTTGAAGAGATGCCAGCGGTTACCGCAGAGTTGAGCCGACTCGAAAATGAGATGGCCGGTAACGGAAGAATTCTGCTCCGCTATTCTGGCACTGAAAATCTGGTCCGGATCATGATTGAAGGATCTGATGAGACGACCATCAGGGGGCAGGCCGAGTCACTGGCCAGGCTCATCGATAGCCAGCTCAACAGTTAGATCGTGCGGATTTAACCACTTGTGCCGGATCGGCACTTACGCTGGGTCGCCACTTGTGCTGGGTCGGTTCGCGCGCAGCAGCGTCACAATCTGCTCGATCACGGTGACCGGAACCTCGAGTGTCGACAGATCGGCGGTGCCGAGAATGGTCTTGATCATCCCATCGGCATGGAGTTCAATCGCGCGGGACCGCTCGAGCAGCTCCTGATCTTCCAGACGCTCCCTGATCCGCCTGATCTCAGCAATAATCTCGAAGACGGCAAACGGATTACCGCTTGCCGTGTCGGCGAAACCGCTGACCGATAATCGAGAGGA
>Ga0209985_10003100_pt1 | contig 14486 bp, 15 predicted proteins | sample NOAtaG_FD_187305 | JGI IMG/M metagenome (GOLD analysis project Ga0209985, IMG submission 187305) | Freshwater lake microbial communities from Lake Erie, under a cyanobacterial bloom - NOAA_Erie_Diel6S_1000h metaG (SPAdes) (version 2) | ecosystem: Environmental > Aquatic > Freshwater > Lake ...
GCTGTGGCCCGCCGCCGACATCCAGGTTCATCGTGGCAGGGTATCGGCAGCTGCCGGGCTGACAGCCCCGGGAGCTGCGGGAGAAGTATTTCTTGTGCAGGCCGGGGGGCTCAGTCTTTCGCTGGCGCTGGAGCGTACGCCGTTGGCATCTGCCGAGGAGATTCCTGTGGCGGAGGATGCCACAGTGCGGCGGGTGCTGGAGCAGCATCGCGGCTGGCTGTCGGTGGCTGTGTCCACCGCTGCGGAGTCGAATCGGGCGACGATGGCCGACTGTGGTCGACTGCTGGCCGCACTGCTGGAGCAGCGAGTGATACCGGAAGGGGTCACCTGTGGTCTGCTGGTTCCGGCGGAGGAGGTCTTGCTGCCGTGGGGTCAGATTGAAGGCGAGGCGTTATCGCTGCTGCGGTCGGAGGACCTGGCGGCAGCGCTGCGACAGAGAATGAATGCGCCGGTGCTGAGTGCGGCCCGGCATGCCGTCGCCGTGCGGCAGGCAGCTGAGCGGGCGCGTGCGGGGTGGGCAGACTTTCGGGCTGCTTTTGCCGGTCGAGCTGCGACCGGATCGACCGGGCACAGTGTGCTGGCTGAGTTTACTGAGGGGACGGAAAAGGAGCTGATGTGGCTGGAGGTGCGAGAGTTGCGTGGAGGTCGGGTTTACGGGCGACTGGCCAATCAGCCGCAGGCGCTGCGTGTCCTGCGGGAGGGGGCGGCTGTGGATGTGTCGGAGACTGCGGTACTGGACTGGGTGTTTGTGAACTCGGCCGGTGATGGGCTGCAGGGGGCGTTTCTGTCGCGGCTGCTGAAGCCTGATCGGACGGCGTTTGATGAGGATCGCGGTGTGAGTTCCGGGCAGCGGCGCTGAGCTGGTGGCGGCAGCGTGAGTGTCATTCCGTGGCAATGCTGCGACACAGCAGCTCGACAACCTGCTCGATGGACAGTTCTGAGGTGTCCACGATGACGGCGTCATCGGCTGGCTTCATTGGTGCCAGGGCGCGTTTTTCGTCGCGTTCATCGCGCTGTCGAATCTGTTCGCGGATTTCTTCCCATGACCCTGGCTGACCTTTCTGGTCGAGTTCTGCGAGTCGTCGCCTTGTGCGTGCATCGAGGCTGGCGGTGAGAAAGTATTTATGGCGGGCGTGCGGGAAGACCACGGTCCCCTGATCTCTGCCCTCAGTGACCAGGCCTCCGCTTTCTCCGATCTGCTGCTGCTGTTGCACGAGGCTGGCTCGGACCGCAGGATTGGAGGCGACGATGGAAGCGGCTGTGGCGACTTCCGGCAGTCGGATTTCGGAGGTGACATCCTGCTGATTCAGCAGCAGTCGATTGTCATCGAAGCGGATGCTGCAGCCGGCTGCGATTTCCGAGACGGCCTGCACATCGTGCTGACTGGTGTGGCTGCGGAGAACAGCGAGTGCCACCGCGCGGTACATGGCCCCGGTGTCGAGGAAACGCAGGCCGAGGCGATGAGCGAGGAGGCGGGCTACGGTGCTTTTTCCGGAGCCGGCTGGCCCGTCTATGGTAATGATCATGATTGCTGTTGTGAAACTGGGGGGGATCCGGTACTGGCGGGGCCCTGACGGCCGCCGCCTGTGAACAGTATCTGCATTCCCCGCAGTCTATCTGCAAAACGGTTCCGGAAAAGTGCAGCTTTGATGAAACACGGTCAGTGTGCTGTATCCGGCAACTGACGATTTGTAGAATTGCCGGAGCGGGGTGCCGGTTCAATATCGAGCAACGGGGCATGCGGGGGGGCAGGATCAGTGGTCACACCGGGTGGAGCGGGCAGAATACAGGAATTGCGGCGTGCTTTGCAGCTGGCAGAGCCATCGGCATTTCTGGCGGAGCCGCGAGTAATTCGGCGGGTGATTCGTGAGCGGCATGGATTTGTCAAGCTGTCGACCGCGATTCCTCACGCGGACAGTCAACTGGTGCCGGCTGCTGAGTTGCGTGAGCTGGTGCATCCGGATGAGCTGGGGCTGGCTGATTTTCTGAATCTTCCGGAGACGTGTCTGCTGATCAGTCAGCCTGCGGAGGACGAGTTGCAGCACTGGCCCGTGCAGGAGCTGCTGCAGCAGGTCTGGCGACGTTTGTTTCATGCGGTGATTGACCGTGAACTGCAGCGGAAGCTCTCTGGTCCGTCCGAGCGGGCTGAGATTCAGCGGCGCATTGCGGGGCTTGGTCAGGTCGCGTTCGATGAGGCGCACTTTGTGCTGCGTTCTGAGACGCGTCTGGTGGATCCGGAGTCCCGTACGGAGGCGTGGCGTGAGTTTTGTGCGATGTATCTGGAGCTGCGCTGGTTTGAGCCGGACCTGCTGAAGGTCTGGTTTCCGTCGCTGACTGAGACTCGGTCGGTGGATGTGCTGCTGGAATCTGACGTGGCGGGCGAGCAGATTTTTGAGAAGACGCGGCTGTACGGAGCGACATCGCCTGATCTGACGACGCATCTGCAGCGTGACGAAGAACGCCTCGTCAGTACTCGTCGTGAGTGGTTTCTGGGTGCTGGCTCATCACCATCGGACCGAGCCTGGCTGCGGGCATCGCGCCGTCGTGAGCGTGCTCGTGAGCGTGGCAACACGGTTGGTGCGATCGTGAGTGCCATGCAGGCGGCTCAGCGGGCTGTGACAGAGGACAAGCGGCAGGTGGCTGTGGAATCAGCGAGGCAGGAGATTCGGCTGCTGGTGGAGAGGCTGCAGCGGGCGATCAGTTTTACCGAGCACGAGGCCGAGGAGTGGCGGGCGTCGTTGTGGGAGCTGGCGACGAATGCGATTCACGGCTTCTGGAACTCGGAGAAGCGACTGCTGTTTGATCTGCAGAAGGTGTGTCTGGACAACGAGCGGGTGAATTACAAGGTGGATCTTGTGACGTGGCTGGCCAGTCGCGGGGCCCGACCACTGCGGCGTCCTCTGCACAGCCTGCGGGAAGTGCTGATGACTCGCCATCTCAGCAGCGCTGAGGCTCGGCTGGTCCACGTCAGGCTGAGCGGTGCCGAGCGTGACCGGCTGACGAAGCTGCTGCACGAGGCGGCTCATCAATCGGAGCTGCAGATGCGGGATCGCATGCGTCCGGTGCTGCAGCAGACGCTGCGTGATGTGGGACTGGTTCCTCGAAATGTGCCCGAACAGACTGCTCTGGACAAACTTGTGGACGATGCATTGGACTGCATTGTCAGTCGAGGTTATCTGACGCTGGGTTATCTGCGGGATTCAATCAGTCGCAATGATCTGAAGCTGCCGGATCTGACCGACATGCGTGATCTTTGGCAGGGTGATTATCTGTTGCGAGCGGACGATCGACTGGCGCTGTCGATGGACGGGGTGTATCAGCGGGGCGAGTTTTATCTGCGGTGGCTGCAGACGACCAGTTCCATATTTTTTGGCAATCGGGCGGGGCGTTTTGCGACTCTGTTTCTGCTGATCCCGTTCGGCGGTGCGCTGGTGATTGTGGAGGGGGTGCGGCACCTCGCACATCTGTTTCATCGCAAGCCAGCGACGCCGGCAGCGTCAGGTGACTCAGATCAGTCAGATGCTGTTCAGTCAATTGCTGTTCAGTCAGATGCTGAGCAGTCAGATGCTGATAAGTCAGATGCTGATAAGTCAGATGCTGATAAGTCAGATGCTGATAAGTCAGCGGTGGTTTCCGGCGCATCTGCGGGGTCGGCGAGTGCTGTTGAGGTTCAGCGTGGGGCAGCGCTGTCAGAGCGTGGGGCGGAGCGGTCAGGGGAACAGTTGACTGAGGTTGTGGGTGTTTCCGGGGGTGATGTGTCTGAGGGTGCAGGGGGCGTGGTAACGTCAGCGACGGATACGGCGACGTGGGTGCTGGGATTGGGTTTTCTGCTGATGGCCCTGATTCATCTGACTCAGTTTCGTCGGCGATTTTTTCGGTTATTGCGTTCGACGGTGCGGTTGTTGAAGGTGGGGCTGATTGAGTATCCGCTGCGAATTGCCCGACTGCCTCTGATGCAGGCGATCTGGCGTCATCGTGCGGTGGTCAGGTTTCGTCGGGTGGTGGTGGTTCCGGGGGCTGTCGCGTGGCTGTTATTTCGGGCAATTCCGGGACTTCTGCTGGAGGCTCCGCCGGGCTGGCTGTGGTTTCTGTTTGGCTTCAGTTTGTGCAGTCTGGCGTTGAATTCGCGGCCAGGTCGGGACGCACAGGAGCTGACTTCGGAGTGGCTGGCGAATGCGTGGCACAAGCTGCAGGCGCGAATTTTTGTGGCGTTGCTGGATTTGCTGCTGGAATTCTTCCGGATGGTGCTGAATCTGATTGAGCGTTTTCTGTACGCAGTGGATGAGTGGCTGCGTTTTCACAGTGAAGAGAGCTGGCTGTCGATTGTGGTCAAGGCCGTACTGGGCGTGGTGTGGTCTTTTGTTTCGTTTCTGATTCGGATTTATGTGAATCTGCTGATCGAACCGACGTTTCATCCGGTGAAGCATTTCCCGGTGGTGACTGTGGCGCACAAGATGATATTGCCGGGGCTGGTGCTGCTGCAGGGCAGCATGGTGACGCTTTTGCAGCCGTATCTGGGTCGGGTGCTGGCGGAATCTGTGACCTGGTTCAACATCTTTTTCATTCCGGGGATCTTTGGTTTTGCTGTGTGGGAGCTGAAGGAGAACTGGCGGCTGTATGCATCGAACAGGCGTCCGCGATTGATGCCGGTTGCGGTGGGCAGTCATGGTGAGACGGTGGCACGACTGCTGCGGCCCGGGTTCTATTCGGGAACACTTCCAAAGATCTTTCGTCGACGACGTCGTCTGGAGCTGCAGCAGCCGTCGTTTCGTCGTTTCAGTATGCGGCGTTCGGTGCAGAGCCAGCTGGATCATGTGCAGGAGGCGATTCGGAATTTTGTCAAGCGTGATTTGATTCGCGTGCTGCAGCTGTGTCCGGTGTGGGCTGGCACGGGCATCCGGTGTGCTCGTGTCAGTTCTGCTTCCAACAGTTTTCTGGTGGACATTGAGTGTCCGCTGCTGGGTGAGGAGCCGATTCGTCTGTTGTTTCAGGAGCAGAGCGGGTGGGTTGTGGCGGGTGTGGATCGGCCGGGCTGTCTGCGATTTGCATCTGCCGATCAGTTACGTTCGCTGCAGCATGCACTGGAGGGTTTTTACCGCAAGTGTGGCATTGATATGGTGCGGGAACAGCTGGAAAGTGCCTTTGTGCATGATCATCCGTATGACATCAACGGTGAAAGCCTTGTGGTGTGGCCTGGGGGGGATTTCCGCCGTGAGATTGTGGCGCTGCTGGTGCAGAAGCGGCAGTTGCGTCCGTTGCCTGCTGCCGAGGCTCAGCAGGCTGGTCTGCTGCCGACAGATCGGCAGCTGGTGATTTTCAATGAATCCGGGACGGTCTGGTCGGACTGGATTCGTCGCTGGGAAACGGGCGCGCAGGGGTTGCCTCAGGCCTGTCTGCAAGCTCCGGGAATTGTGCTGCTGTTACCAGCCGGGAGCAACTGAAGCGGTTCGCCGTTGTGTCAGGAGGTGTGTTGGCTGGCGAGCAGTTCGGCGATCTGCACGGCATTTGTGGCGGCACCCTTTCGCAGGTTGTCGGACACGCACCAGAAGGTGATGCAGTTGGGGTGTGACAGATCCCTGCGGATGCGTCCCACGAACACATCGTCGCTGCCATCGCAGATGGATGGCATGGGGTACTGTCCGAGATTCGGATCATCGAGGACTTTGATGCCCGGGAAGGATTCGAACAGCTGTCTGGCTTCAGCAACGGAGAGTGGTCGTTCGGTTTCGACGTTGATGGTTTCGCTGTGGCAGTTGGAGACGGGGATGCGAATGCAGGTGGGGCAGACCTGAATGGAGTCATCACCGAGGATTTTGCGAGTTTCGAAGATCATTTTGAGTTCTTCGCTGGTGTAGCCATCCTGTTTGAAGCTGCCGATCTGTGGGATGGCATTGAAGGCGATGGGGTGGCGAAAGGCTTTGTAATCGTAGGTTGTGGAATTGAGGGCAGCCCGAGTTCCTGCGAGCAGGTCGGCTGTTCCCTGCAGACCTGCACCGCTGGTGGCCTGGTAGGTGCTGACGACGACCCGGCGGACTCGAGCGGCATCGTGCAGTGGTTTCAGGGCGACGACCATCTGGGTTGTGGAGCAGTTGGGGCTGGCGATGATGCCGGTGGCGGAGAGTGCTGCCTGCGGGTTGATTTCGGGGATGACCAGTGCGACGTCCGGGTGCATTCTCCAGTAGCCGGATTCGTCGATTACGCGGCAGCCGGCGCGAACGGCTGAGGGCAGGAATTCGGCGGCAGTTTCATCGGGGGTGCTGGCGATGACGAGATCAACGCCGTGAAAACAGTCGTGGGTCAGTTCTTCCACCGTGATGCGACTGCCTGCGAAGTCGATCTGCTGTCCGGCGCTGCGGGCGGAGGCGAGCAGGCGGAATTTTTGGGCCGGAAAGCGACGCTGTTCAAGGAGCTGCAGGATGATTCGTCCGACGGCACCTGTGGCTCCGGCCACAGCAACTGTATTAAACACGGCAGTTTCCCTGGTGATCTTTCCGAAAATCAACGATAATCGCGACGTCAGGTCGGACAGCCGGCATTCCGGCGGGTGGAAAAATAACGAGTCTGAGCAGATTTTCCACAAATGCCAGACAAAGCCGTCCGTCCTGCGTGTTTTGGGAAGAAATGATGGACGGGGATTTTCAGGTACAGGTCCAGCACTGTGCTCAGCGACTGTCTCAGTCGCCGGAGGCAGCGCTGGCTGAACTGTTTGATCTGACAGCAGAGCGTCTGGTACGGTATGCGATGTCTGTCACGTCGTCGCAGGCAGATGCCGAGGATGCCCTGCAGGGGGCTTTCTCAAGGATTGCTCGACGTCCGCAACTGCTTGTGGCTGCAAAACTTCCGTGGTCTTACCTGCTGCGAACGGTCCGCAACGAGGCTTTGCGAATTCTGCAGCGGAACAGTTCACAGAAACGTCTGCAGGTTCCAGCGTCGACTGTTCAGGCAACACCCGAACAGCAGTTGCTGCAGCAGGAATCATCAGAGAGTGTGCGTCGAATACTGAAGAGTTTACCGTCGGAGCAGTCGGAGGTGGTGACACTGAAGCACTGGGAGGACCTGACGTTCGCAGAAATCGCTGAAGTTCTCGGGATTTCCCAGAACACGGTGGCCAGTCGATACCGTTATGCCATGGAGAAACTGCAGCGTGCTTTGGAGGGTCTGGTGCGATGACCGGTGTTGCAGCTTTGCGGAAGTCTGTCTGTTTTTGTGTTTTTTAGCTTGAGTCTGGTTGAAGCCATGAGTGGTGGACAGTCGGGGATACCGGAACCGGTCATGCCTGAGCATAACCTGCTGCGGGGTGCTGCTCCGCAGGTGCGGCTTTCTGCCGGGCTGCGGCAGCAGGTTCTGACAAACGCTGTCGCTCAGTATCATCTGGGGCGGCGTCAGCGTCTGCTGTCGCGTGCTGGTGTGATGGTGGCGCTGGTGTTGTGCGTGGCGGGTGTGTTTTGGCGTCTGAGTCAGCCAGCGCCGTCGGTGCCGGCTGCTGCACAGACGCCGGTTGTTGTTCCGGCAGTTCCGATGCCTGCTCCGTCAATTCCTTCGGTGACGGTGCCATCGACCTCGTCCGGAGCAGCGGGTACACTGGCTTTGCCGCAGGGTCAGCTGCCAGCAACAGAGTCGACTGAGACGGTTCCGCTGCTGCGGCCGCTGTGATGTCCTGTCGGGTTTTAAATTCCTCCGTCCGTCCTGATGCTGTCGAAGATGCCAGACCCTGCTCGCTACCAGATTCCCGATCCGTCGATTCGTTTGACTGATGAACTGATTATGCAGCACATCGGCCGGGGCAGTCGCGTGATTGACCTTGGTTGCGGTGACGGTCGTCTGATGCAGCGACTCAGTGAAGAGCTCGGCTGTGACGTGCTGGGGATTGAGGTTGATCATCAGAATATTACGTCTGTGGTGCAGCGGGGTTTGCCGGCGATCGAGGCGGATCTGGATCGTGGCCTGCAGGACATTCCCGACGACAGTTTTGATTTTGCAGTGCTCAGTCAGACCCTGCAGCAGGTCCGCAATCCGCGTCGACTATTGTCAGAGATGCTGCGAGTGGCACGTCGTGCTTTGGTGGTGGTACCGAATTTCGGTCACTGGCGTGTGCGTCTGGAGGTACTGCGTCGCGGACGAACTCCGGTCACAGAATCGTTTCCGTGGGAGTGGTATGAGACTCCGAACGTGCACTTCATGTCGATGCGTGACTTTCGGTCACTGATGGAGCGGATGGGGTTGCGGATTGTGATTGAGAGTCCGATTATTCGCGGACGTGCGGTGGACCGCCTGCTGGCGTCCAATCTGCGAGCTGACAGCGCGTTTTACCTTGTTGAGCGTGGCCTCTGAGGTGGCGTGCATCGCTGTGGTTGTGTCCGCCGTGCAGTTTTTGCCGCGTTTGTGATCGGAACTGGGACGCCTCTGGAGGTTTGGGGTGTCCGGGGGCTTTTGGTGGTTCCCGGTTTGGGTGCCGGGGATCTGAGCAGCCGGGGTTCATATTGACCCCGAGTCCGGAATACTCGTAATTTTCCAGTGTTGTGGCCCTGATCGGACGGAAATGTCTGGGTGGAAGTCGAATTGAAGCCGTCTGTGGCCATGAAATTCTGGTGTCAGGTAATGGAATATCGGCTGCCAATACTTCTGGTGTGTCTGCTGTTCACTGCGCGAATAGAGGCAGATGAGCGCGGCGTGAATGCTGCGCTGACGTCTGAGGACCGGCAGTCTGCGGTTTTGGTGCTGACGGATGGGACTGTGCTGGAGACATCTTTGCGGGCACAGGGTGGCGGGTACAGTGTGGAGGTTGCCGGGGGGCGGCAGTTCATTGAGTCATCGCGAGTGCGATTTCTGGCAGACGATCGTGTGGATGCGTGGCGTCAGATGCGCGCCTCGTTTCAGGAGCTGACTCCGGAGGTGCACCTGCAGCTGGCGCGCTGGTGTCTGAAAAATGGTTTGCCGAAGCAGGCGGAGCGTGAGGCGCTGGATGCACTGCGGCTGGATCCGCATCGGCAGGACGCAAAGCGGCTGCTGGAGCAGCTGGCAGCTGATGGAGCCGGGCGTGGTGGTCGTCAGTCGGCTGCTCCGAACGCACTGATGCCTCCGCTGCCTGCAGCGGGTGCTGCTGCAACGGCGCGTTCACTGGCCGGGCTGCGACGGGTGACTGCTCAGCAGTTTGTGCGGAGTGTGCAGCCGCTGCTGTCGAGCAAGTGTGCGACCGGCGGCTGTCACGGTCGGAACTCGGAGTCTGAATTTCAGCTGCTGTCGGTTCGCAATGGTTCGGATCCGCGAACGGCTGAGCAGAATTTGCTGGCGGTGTTGAAGCAGGTCAGTTTTTCGGAGCCATCTCAGAGTGCGCTGCTGCAGCAGGCGGGGCTGGCTCATGGCGGCGCGACGGAGCTGCCGTTGCGGGGTCGTTCCGGAACTGTGCAGATGCAGACACTGCGGCAGTGGGTGCTGGCTGCCGCCGCAGATCTGGCACCGGGTGAAAATCGGGAATTGGCGGAGTCAGCGGAAGCGGTGCAGGTGGTTCCGCCGGTGGCTGAAACAACTGGCAGTGGCCCTGCCGAGCCTGCGGATCTGCCCGAGGAGACTCATGGGCGACTGCAGGACGGGGTTGCTGTGGATCGTGAATTTCTGGCGGAAGCAAAGCGTTCACTGAGGAATGATCCGTTTGATCCGGCGGTATTTAATCGTCGGCATCATGGGGACCGCAGTGAACAGTGAACGGTGTGATGGAAAGACAGAGAGGCGTGAATTATGAACAGATGGACGGCTGCCGGGCTGCTGGGAACACTGCTGCTGGTTCCGGGTTGCGGAACGATGGGTCTGATGACTCGCAGTTCGTACTCCACGATTCGCGACCCTTTTCTTGAGGGTTCTGAGGATCCGACTGCAGGCGATGGCGGGGCCGTGGTGAGCGGTGACCTCGCGGGGCGTGTTGCCGTGGATGCTGATCCGGCGGGGCCGGCGCCATTGCCTGGGGCATCGGGTCGTGCGCGTCTGGACGGTTTCGAGTCATCGTCCGGGGGGCCGGCGGGGGCGACTGCATCCACTGGTCCGGCGGCAGCCACAGCGGTTTATCCGGGTGCAGGGGAATCGGGCGAGGCGGTGCTGCAGACGATGAAGGGCCCTGCCCTTGCGGGTTTTCTGCGTACCGGTCGCACTCCTGACGGCCGGAGTGGTGCGGCCGTGATTGGGGATTCCGGTGCCGGTGTGCGATCGCGAACGAGTGGCGGGAGTGGCGATGCTGCTCTGGAGCTTCCGCGTGCTGCAGCACTGGTGCGACAGTCGCCGGCGGCTGAGGCGGCTGCGATGACTGCCGTAAGTTCCGAGGTGGATGGATTCAGCAGTTTCCTGGCAGGCAGTCCGGGTCCTGCGGCAGCGGCAGGCAGTCCGGCTGCGGCTGAGGACTTTTCGGAGTTTGCCAATCGTCGTCAGGCGGAGTGGAAGCAGAAGGCGGCTGGAAAATCGGGCGTTGTGCAGACTTCTGCAGTGGCGGACGGGAAGGTGGAGTCCGGCACACGCAGTGAACGCATGAAGACCCTTCCTGCTCAGCCGGCGGGTAAGGCTTCGGAGCTGAATCCCTTTGAGGATCTTCCGGCCTTTGATACAGTCGAAGGATCTGCTCAGCAGCAAAGCGGTGCAGCCACGTTTGATGAGACGTTTGGCGGCAAAGCGGACTGGAAGCCGGCAGAATTTGAACCTTGATTCCGCACGGTGCACAGTGCCGGGGGTGAGAGCAGATGCGTCCGAAAATGACTGCCGGCATGGTCGGCATGGGTATGATCTTTGACGACACTTATCGCCCTTTTTTCGAGGCTGTGGCTCGTCAGGGTTTGCAGGACAGGCGTTTTGGGGATGTTGATGTGCAGTTGGTGGCGGTTGCCACAAAGACGGGCAGCCGCGCCGAACGTTATCAGCGGCAGTCTGCGGGTCTGATCCCGGCGTTTGAAAACTGTGCCGGTGATTCGGCCGTGCAGCAGATGCTGAAGCATCGACCGACTTTCGCCTGTGTGGCAACGCCGGACAACCGCCACTTTGAGGCAGCGCGAGAGATTCTGGAGGCGGGCGTGCATCTGCTGGTGGAAAAACCATCGGTGCTGTCGCTGAGTGAGCTGGATGAGCTGACGTCGATTGCCGAGCGGCGCGGCGTACTGGCGCGAGTGGTGTATCACAAGCTGCTGGATCCGGACCATAAAAAGCTGCGAACTCTGGTGGCCGACAATGTGCTGCAGCATGTGAACAATGGTTACTGTTCGCTGCTGGAGCCGCGTCAGATTTCGGGGCAGCAGTTTTCTGAGTGGATCACCGGGCGCAATCCCGGTACCTATGTGGCCGTGCATTACATCAAGCTGATCGATTTTACGTTTGGCGGGCGACTGAAGACTGTGCTGTGCACAGGGCAGCGGGGTCTGGTGGGGCCGCGGGACGGAAACACCTGGGACAGCTGCCAGTTGCGGCTGATCTATGAGTACGAAGATGGTCGAGAGGCAGCTTTCGACATTCATACCTCGTGGGTCACCCCGGATAACTTTCCCGGTTATGTTGAGCAGGAAGTGCAGTTCCGATTTGACAACGGAATCTGGAACGGCCATTCGCGAAAGCGGGGTGTTGAGCTGACGGTAGATCAACTCACTCCGCTGAAGCTGAAGAACACGATCAACAACCACTACAACGGCAGTTTTCTGGAACCGTGGGGCGAACGTGCCCAGCGCGGTTACGGAATTGAAGTGATTGACCGGTTTGCTCGAGAGACTGCGTGGGTTGAATACGGCGGTCCGGCGGGTGAGCGTGAGCAGCGACTGCAGCAGATACGTCAGCTTTCGTATGCGGACCTTGCGGCTGATCGGCAGGTTGTGGCGGCTGTTGAAGCGATGGAGCGAATCCTGGAAGAGCAGGCAGCGGGCAGGCCGGACCGGGTGGCTCGTTACGACGGTCACACCATTCGGCTGTGCTGAGAGTCAGTGACTCAGGTCGCGGTGGAATGCGTGCCGGAGTCCGGCTGTCGCAGGTGTCTGCAGCCCAGAGTTGCCAGTATGATCAGCAGCGGCATGACCGGGGTGCGCATGCGGGCGTCGGTCCAGTAGAGCAGGTGTGTGCCGACGAACGCCAGCAGGCAGATCCAGAGCTGGATTTCAGCGACGTTGCGGAGGGAGCCGCGGCCTTGCCGAAGCAGCTGCAGCAGCCTCAGCAGCAGTCCTGTCCACAGGACAAGATACCAGCAGGCGGTGAGCAGACTGAGTGTTGTCAGTGGTGCTCCCGCCTGTCCGAGGGCCCAGAATCTGCGAAACCGCAGTGTGCAGGCCTGCAGAAATTCGGCGGGTTGCCGCCGTATGGTTGCGAATGCAAGCTCGTAGTGGAAGTGGTCCAGCGCCTGTTCATCGGCCGGGTTGATTCCCGACTGCACGGCTGTGGCGAGTGTTTGTTGTTGCCACTGGTCGAGTGCCGCGCCATCCCACGGGAATTCGTCTGTTCCGCGTATGACGTCTCGATAGAAGTCGGGATTGTTTCCCAGAGCGAGTGTGTAGCCCCCGTGTGTCGTGGCTGGCATGAAAGCGTGGAACTGGACGGCATTGCGCAGCAGCCACGGCGTCATGCCGGCAGCCAGCCCGACGGCCAGCATTATTGGTGCGTGCAGTGGCATGGGACGGGATACCGGACTGCGGCGCGACTGCATTGCGAGTGCGAGCTGGCAGAGGCAGATACCTGCGCCGGCCAGCAGCACTGTGGGACGTGTGAGGGCAGCAGCGGCCAGCAGCAGGCCTGCAGCGAACTGTATGCGGGGTTGGCTTCCGTGTGCAGCGGCATGGGCGACAGCGGCGCAGGCCAGTGTCAGAAGTGCGGCGCACGGTACTTCCGTCATAGGCTGGATGGAGTATCTGAGGAGCAGCGGGTCGATGGCGGTGGCAAGTGCACAAAGGAGTGCCGCGCGATGTGAGCCGAGCATTGAACGGGCGAGCCAGAAGACAGCAGTTGAGCAGGTGACGGAGGCACCGATGCTGACCAGCAGTACGGCAGTTGATGGGGACAGTCCACAGGCGAGGGCTGCGGCCAGCACGAGGGGATAGAGCGGAGGGCGGAAAGCTGTTGGTTGTCCTGTGAATGGGCCGACAAAACCGTGGTGCCGGAGGGTGGCAGCGGCGTGTGCAATGTAGCCGTCGGCATCTGTTGTGAGCATTTGCGGGGCGACGACAGCCGCGGTGATGCGGAGGAGGATTACCAGCAGCAGTGTGAGCGGCAGCAGTGCCCGCGGCGGGCGTCGGTCGGCAGTCGGCGTGTCTGCTTCAGAGGGGGTGGGATTGAGATCAGGCATGCGACCAAAGTCACCGGAAATCAGCCGTGGATTGATGTGTTTCCCGCAGATTCAGGAGTGTAGGTGATGCGGGTCTGCATTTTCAGTCGCCGGAATATGTCGTTATCGGATTTCTGTGATTTGCGGTAAGTGCTGTTCTGGATTGTGGTTGCGGTGTTTCGGTTCCGTTTTTCAGACGTTTGGAACGAAGCCTGGCGTGCGGGTTTTTCCTGGATTTTTGCCGGGATCCGGAGGGCTCAGGCAACCTATACTGCGAGCAGGGCATGACGGTTGGCCAGAGTTAACCTGCGGAAATCAGCGTGTGGGAGAGTGTGGTTTGTCTGCGGCGTCAGCATCGTCATTGTCACCATCGGCCGTGTTTCTGGAGCACGAGGGCTGGTTGCGCACAGTGGTCAGCAGTCGTCTGGGTGAAACGGATGCAGTCGATGATGTGATGCAGAATATTGCCATGGCGGTCGTGCGACAGAAGGCCGCATTGTCCGGCGTGCAGCGAGTGGGTGCGTGGCTGTACCGCATTGCTGTGCGGCAGGTGCTGATGTATCGCCGAGCGACGGGTCGTCGTCGCAAACTGCTGCAGCGAGTGCAGTCGGACGCTGGCCTGGCAGTGGATGTGGCGGAGCCACTGGGGATGATGCTGCAGGATGAGACGCAGGACAGCGTTCGTCGGGCACTGGGGCAGCTTGGTGAGCTGGAGCGGCAGCTGCTGCTGCTGAAATATGCTGAGGGCTGGAGCTATCGGCAGATCGCTGAGAGGCTGGGGGTCCAGGAGGACACCGTGGAGTATCGACTTATGAAGGCGCGGAGGACGCTGCGGCGTCAGTTGAGTGCATTGAACGTTGAGGGTCTGGAAACATGAGCCTGTCTGAACATGATGAACTGCTGATTCAGCGATGTGTGGACGACGAGCTTTCCGGAGAGCAGTTGCGCGAGTTGCTGGGGCGTCTGGACGGGATAACCGGGGGCTGGAGGTCTCTGGCCTGTGGCTTCCTCGAGGATCGCTGTCTGCGAAAGGCTTTGGCTGCAGGGCGTTCTGCTGTGTCGGCTGCTGCCGTCTCTTCACCACCGGTTGCTGCAAGCACCGACGAGGAGCGCTGGGAATCCGGCGGTGGTCGTGGTGCTGTTTCGGTCGGAAAAGTCTGGAGGCATCCGCTGACATCGCTGGCGCTGTGTGCCGCCATTGCTTTCGTCGGCGGGC
>Ga0209985_10003101_pt1 | contig 14480 bp, 13 predicted proteins | sample NOAtaG_FD_187305 | JGI IMG/M metagenome (GOLD analysis project Ga0209985, IMG submission 187305) | Freshwater lake microbial communities from Lake Erie, under a cyanobacterial bloom - NOAA_Erie_Diel6S_1000h metaG (SPAdes) (version 2) | ecosystem: Environmental > Aquatic > Freshwater > Lake ...
GGCGATGGCGTGCATTCCCAAGGACATGCGCGCCTTCGCCTTGCTCCTGCCGCTCCTGCTTAGCCTGACCGCTGCCCCCACGAAGGACCGGATCGTCGATAGGTTCGCGGTCCCGAGCGGGTTCGCAAGGGTACCAGTTCCCCCAACGTCGTTCGGGAACTTTCTACGCAACCTTCATCTACTGCCCACCGGCACCGGCGTTTCACTGTACAACGGCAGCGCCAAAGGCCGGCAGGACGTACATGCGGCCGTACTCGACGTGAGCGTGGGCGACAGGGACCTGCAACAATGCGCCGATGCCGTGATGCGCCTGCGGACCGAATACCTGTATGCCAGCGGCAGGGACCGCGAGATCACGTTCCGGTTCACCAATGGGTTCGAGGCTCGGTGGGACCGCTGGGCCAGGGGCGAGCGCATCCGTGTGAGCGGCAACACCTGCAATTGGTATGCTGGTGCGGTGCCGGACCGTTCGCACGAGCAGCTGCTCCGCTACCTGAACATGGTGTTCACCTATGCGGGCACCCTCTCGCTCTCGCGTGAACTGGTGCCGGTGACCGATGCGGTGAAGCCTGGCGACGTGTACATACATGGCGGAAGCCCGGGCCATGCAGTGCTGGTGGTTGATGTTTCGACAAGACCGGATGGCAGCACGGCCATGCTCCTGGCGCAGAGCTACATGCCCGCCCAGCAGCTGCACGTGCTCAAGAACCTGCGCCATCCCGAGGCCGGGGCATGGTACTTCGTGGGTGCTGACGAGCGCCTGTACACTCCGGAATGGACCTTCCTTTGGACCGACCGCCGCCGCTGGCCCGGGGAATAGCCGCTCAAGGCTGACCATTGAGAGGTTCCGCTTCCCGGTGCGATGTTATCTTGCCCGTCCGACGGTGCGAAGAGGGCCCGTGGCGGAGGATCGATGATCGCAGGGAACACTCCAGTGAAGCAACGCGTGCGGGATGGCCGTGTTCAGGCGCTTCCGCACCCATGGTCCGCGTGGTTGACCCTGAGCAGCGACCCGGACAACACCCGACATGCGGATTGGAAGGAACTGGACCGGTTGATCTGGCAGGAACTGGGCCTCCCCTTTTCCGATTCGGTCTTCATCCGTTCGTATAACATCCAGTTGCCCGATCAGGTGGACCTGCACGGGCATCCCGAAGTGCTGGGAAGCCACCCGCACGATACGATCCACACATGGGGCGACTTCATGTTCGCCGGTACACGTGGGTTCGACCGGAGCGATGCCGAGGCGCATCTGAGGACCTTGGAGCAGATGAACTTCCGCCCCCGTGTTTGGGTGGACCATAGCATGTTCATTGGAAACCTGCTGCACAACCACAAGTTCGGGGGCATTCCCGAGTTCAAGGATGCATCGGGCTACACCTACGCCAACCAGTACTACACGCTGGACCTGATCCGCAAGGCCGGCGTTCGCTACTTCTGGGACGGCACCATCACCTCGGTACTGGGCCAGGACCGCGAACTCTCCTTGCGACAATACCATCTGGAGCGCACCGGATCAGGCAGACGCGGCACCTTGGACTGGATGAAGCACAAGGTGGGCGACACCTTCGGGCTCGGTAAGGCGTTCAGGGACCAGTTCCAGGGCAACCAGGCCTATCGCGTACACCGGTTCCTGGATGGCAGCCTGGGCTATGTGTTCCCCCGCTATGGCCGTTGGGAACTGGCCGACATCCAAGGCCTTGGGGTGCTGCTGGCCCCCGCGATGATGGACCGGTTGGTGGCGCAAGGCGGGATCTGCATGGCCTACACCCATCTCGGCAAACGCAAGGCCGGGCACGAGAACGATGCGGAGCATGTTCCCGCATCAACACGGAAGTCGCTTGAACATGTGGCCAGCCTGCACCGGGACGGCAAGCTGATGCTTTCCTCGCTCGGTCGCCTGCTGGACTACCTGGTGCTTCGTGACCACCTGACCATCCAAGGCGCTGCATTCACGTTCACGGCGGATGGACTGGCCTTCGACACCGTAGGACCGCACGAACTGGCCGGACATTCCTTCACGATCAAAGGGGCGGTGCCACAAGGCATCACAGTGCATGGGACCAAAGGTGCGGTGCCCCATTCCATCCTTCGGCACGGGGATCACGCGTTCACCCTTCAATTCCCTGAAGCATGAACCCGCGGATCGTCCTGCTGACCAGCGACCAGCCCGTGGCACGGGTGCTGGCCGACCGGCTGGCGAACACCACTGGCCTGACCTTGATCGTGCAACAGGTGGATACCGGTGCCAGACCCTACAGCAAATGGTCGAACCGCGTGCGTTCCGTGGTCGGTGACCGCATGGTGGACCGGCTGATGCATCGTGTGCGCCTGACCCCCGAGATGCGGCGTTTGCTTGCTTTTGAGGAACGGCTGGCCAACAAGGCCGATCACTATTTCATGGAGAGCGCATCCACGCAAGGACTACGCGCCGAATGGCCCGAGGTGGAGCGCGTGGAGACCACGGACCTGAACACCGCTGAGACCATCCAGCGCATCCGCGACGCACGGCCCGATGTGCTCGTGGTGTACGGCACGAAGATCCTGAAGGCGCCCCTGCTGGCCGTCCCCACCAAGGGGACCCTGAACGCCCATACTTCCCTGCTACCCGCTTACCGCGGCACGCGATCCGAGTTCTGGCAATGCCTGAACAACGACCCCACCAGCGCTGGGATCACCATTCACCTCGTGGACACCGGCGTGGATACGGGCCAGATCCTGTACCAGAAACCTGCGGAAACGGGCTGGCCAACGGACCCCTTCCACTTACGTGCGCTCAACAATCTGATGGTCGTAGAGCACTATCCATGGGTCATCGAACACTTCGTTCAGGGTGACCTACGGCCGACCGTTCAGCCCCAAAGCGAGGGGCATACCTACCGCCTCAGAGAGCACACACGGGAGAAGCGATTGGAGCTGATGCGGCGCTTGGAAAAGGAACTCGGTACGGACTGACCTATTGCCCATGGAGCGGTCAACGGACCAGTTGGTGGGAGCCACGTTCACCGGTCATCGTGGGCCCGTTTATGCGCTGGCCTCCGAGGGGGATGGCGACACGTTCCTTTCAGGTTCAGGTGATGGACTGGTGGTGCGCTGGAAGCTTCATGACCCGGAGGCGGGTCATGTGCTGGTGAACGTGGGACAGGCGGTCTTCAGCCTGTTGCGCAGCGGCACGCTCCTGTTGATCGGCACCGAAGGCGGCGACCTGTTCGTGATCGATGCCGTGCACGGGCGCGAGCTCCACCGCTTCACCGTACACCGGAAGGGGATCTTCCGCATGGTGGCTTTCAGCGATAACAGGATCGCCTGCGCCGGTGGCGATGGTACGCTGAGCATCTGGCGAACGAACACGGGCAACGGCGCGACATTGGAACTGGTGCGTCATTTCCCCCTGTGCGAAGAGAAACTGCGCGACCTGGCCGTGGACACCCAGGATGAACTGCTGGCAGTAGCCTGTGGCGATGGCCAGGTTCGCATTCTGGATACCACCTATTTCAACGAAAAGGCGACCATAGCAGCACATCCCACCCTGTTCGAACAGCCTGGAGGGGCCACCAGCATTGCCTTCCATCCGCACAAGCCCGTGCTCATCAGCGGAGGCAAGGACGGGTACCTGCGCAGCTGGCACGCAACGGAAGGGTTCAGGCCGTTGCTCGGCATACCGGCACACAAGGGATCCATTTACCGCCTGGTGTTCAACCCTGACGGACAGCGCTTTTGCAGCGTGAGCCGCGACAAGACCGTGAAGCTATGGGACGCGAATACGCTTGAGCCCATTCAACGCTTGGACCGTTCAGTGCATGGTCACACCCACAGCGTGAACGCCGTACTCTGGACCCCGGTCGCATTGCTCACCGCCTCGGACGACCGCATGATCAAGAGATGGGAGGTGAAGCCATGAGATCCCCCTGGAGCACGTTGGCCCTGGCGATCATCGGGCTGCTGCTGCTGATCAGCAGTTCCAACATCAATTGGGGCAAAGAGCACTGGCGCACGGTGATGCAGGCCGACGCGAAGGGATACTATGCCTACCTCCCGGCGATCTTCATCCACCACGACCCCAATATCGGCTTCTTCGACCGGATCGAGCGGGAGACCTACTACAACCCCGACCTCTTCTACGACTATCGCTCCGCGCATAACGGCCGCCATATCCCGAAGTACTTCATGGGCACCGCCGTGGTCCAGGCCCCCTTCTTTTTGGTGGCCCACTTGACCACGACCGTAACTGGCGGTTTGAACGATGGCTACGCCAAACCCTACGTGGTGGCCGTCAACCTGGCGGCCGTTGCGTGGGTGCTGCTGGGTTGCTGGGCCTTGGTCCAGCTGCTGGCCAGCTACGGCGTGCGCGACCCTCACATCGCGTTCACTCTGTTGGCGTTCACGTTCGGCACCAACCTCTTCTACTACGCCGTGGTGGCACCGGGTATGAGCCATGCGTACAGCTTCGGGCTCATGAGCCTCTTTCTCTGGAAAGGCCGTTCGGTGCTGCTCGGTGCGCGCACCAGGGACCTGTGGAAGCTGGCAGCGCTTTGGGGCCTCATCGTGCTCGTACGTCCAGTGAACGGCATCGTGGTACTGGCCTTGGCGGCATTGGTGCCACAGGGGCATCGTGTTGGTCCGCTGTTCCGTTCACTGTTCCTTAACCCCGTTGCAATTTCAGTTGCTGCGGTACTGGCCTTGGGCATCCCGTTCTTGCAGCTGGGGTACTACAAATGGGCCACGGGCGAATGGCTCGTGTACTCCTACGGCGAGGAGGGATTCCAATGGACGGCACCGGCGCTGTTCGACTTTCTGTTCAGCTACAAGAAGGGCGCATTCGTTTACACGCCACTGCTGTTGCTGAGCATGCTCGGACTGGTCCCCTTGTACCGGGCGCATCGCTGGGCGGCACTGGCTTGGGCCGGGTTCTTCACCCTGCTCGTGTACGTGCTCTCCTCGTGGTGGAACTGGTGGTACGGCGGCAGCTTCGGCAGCCGGGTGCTGGTGGAATTCCTCGGACTGTTCGCGCTGCTGTTCGGCCTGTTGCTCAGCTCGTCCAGCGCCAGGGTGCGCAAAGTGGTGATGACGCTGGCGGTGCTATTGACCGTGCTTTGTCAAGTACAGACCTACCAGGCACGCTACTACCAGATCCATTGGGAGGACATGGACAAGGCACGCTACTGGAAGGTATTCCTGCGGGTGGACCAACTGGGCAGCCTCAGCCCCAGTTCCGGACATACCAAGGCACCGCGCGATCAAGACCTGCCTTCAGGTCGAACTGTGGAGCATAGCCCAGCAGTTCGCGCGCTTTGCTGATATCGGCGAGCGAATCGCGGATGTCGCCCGGGCGTTCGGCGACATGCTGCACGCCCACACTACCAATGGCCGCATCGGTCAAGGCCAATGCCTCCCGCAGAGCGTTGATCAGCTGCAACAGCGTGGTGCGATCACCATAGGCCACATTGAACACCTGCCCAACGGCTCGTGGATCGGTGCTGTCCAACGCCGCTAACACGGCCATCACGGCATTGCCCACGTAGGTGAAGTCGCGCGATTGCTGTCCATCGCCATGCACTTGTGGGGCCTCGTGCTTTAGAAAGGCCTTGATGAACCGCGGAATGGCAGCCGCATAAGGTCCTTCGGGGTCCTGCCGTTCGCCGAACACATTGAAGAAGCGCAGCCCAATGGTATTCATGCCGTGCAGCCGCGTGTACAACTGCGCATAGAGCTCGTTGCCCGCTTTGGTAACGGCATAGGGCGAGAGCGGATCGCCGGTGTTCGGTTCTCGCTTGGGCAGTTCCTTGGAGTTCCCGTAAACACTGGAACTGGATGCGTACACGAAGCGGTCCACCCCTTCCAGCCGGGCCGCGTCCAACACGTTCAGGAAACCGGTGAGGTTGGTGGCATGCGAAGCGAGCGGATCGGCAATGGACCGAGGTACGGAACCCAATGCGGCCAAGTGCACCACCGCCCGAACGCCGACCATCGCCCTGCGACAGGCATCGGCATCGCGAATGTCACCTTCCACGAGCACAAAGTCCGATCGACCTTCCAGATGGGCGATGTTGCTCCGCTTACTGGTCGCGAAGTTGTCCATGCAACGCACGGCCATGCCTCGTTCCAACAGTGCATCGCACACATGGCTGCCAATGAACCCGGAGCCACCGGTGACCAGTACGGGAAGGGACGCGCGGTCTGACATTTGGCGATGGACGCTGGATCGCGCCTCGGATGGCGAAGGTAGACCGGCACGGGAAGTCCTTCTGCCCCAGGGTTCCGGGCTTTTCCACGATCAGCCTTTCACCGCCACGCCATACCAGATGGTGCGTTGTGTGGGCGGAATGAGCGGTTGGATGAGCGCATCGAACCGGGCCAACAGGTCTCGTTGGCCTTCCGAACGGCCCAGGTTCGCCACCACGCCGGTGGTGTGGTCCTCCAAATGGGCGAAGGGTGCGAACAGGTCGCGGTCCTTCACTGGATCGAGGTAGCGCCAGTAGTGGTCCCAGGCCACGAAGCGCTTGCGCAGCCAAATGTGCAACGGACTGCCATGAAGGTTCTCCGCGAAGAGCAACACACCTCCCGGTCTTAGGACACGGTGCATTTCGCGGATGGCCAGTGCCTGCTTCTCCTTGCTTCCCAGCGCCCCGATCATGCTCTTGAAGACCACCACATCGAAGCTCGCGTCCGGCTTGGGTATCGCTGTGGCGTCGATGGCTTCGTAGGTAATGGCTTCGTCCCAGCCGAAGGTCCGGTGAAGCGCTTTGGCCCGGTCCGTGGGTCCGTGCAGATCGCTACAGACCGTAGTGAATCCGTGATCGGCGAGCATCAAGCTCAGTCCTCCATCCCGTTCACCCAAGGCGAGCGCCCAGCATCGTTCCTTGGGAATAGCCGCCAAGGTGCGGTGCCAGAGCGGAAAGGCCCGCGACCAGGAGCGTACCTCCCATTGGAAGTACAGATCAAGGTGGTCGTTCGGAGCGGACATGCGACAAAGAAAGGGGCGACATCGCTGCCGCCCCCACTTTCACCCTTGTTCAATGGCCTTATTTCGCCACGGCCACGGACCGTTTCTCGCGGATCACGGTGATCTTCACCTGTCCGGGATAGGTCATTTCGTTCATGATGCGATCGGCGATCTGCATGCTCAGCTCGTCGCTCTGTGCATCGGTGATCTTCTCGCTTTCCACCATCACGCGCAGTTCGCGACCGGCCTGGATGGCAAAAGCCTTGGTGACCCCACCGTAGCTCATGGCCAGGCTCTCGAGGTCCTTCAGACGCTGTATGTAGGCCTCGGTGGCCTCGCGACGGGCACCCGGGCGGGCACCGCTGATGGCATCGCAGGCCTGCACGATCGGCGAGAGCAGGGTGGTCATCTCGATCTCGTCGTGGTGGGCACCGATGGCGTTGCACACATCGGGCTTCTCGCCATACTTCTCGGCCAGCTTCATGCCCAGGATGGCGTGCGGCAGCTCGGGATCCTCATCGGGCACTTTGCCAATGTCGTGCAGCAGGCCGGCACGCTTGGCGACCTTGGGGTTCAGGCCCAGTTCGGCGGCCATGATGGCGCTGAGGTTGGCCACCTCGCGGCTGTGCTGCAGCAGGTTCTGCCCGTAGGAACTGCGGTACTTCATGCGGCCCACCATGCGGATGAGCTCGTTGTGCAGACCGTGGATGCCCAGATCGATGCAGGTGCGCTTGCCCACCTCCATGATCTCCTCTTCGAGGTGTTTGCGGGTCTTCGCCACGATCTCCTCGATGCGTGCCGGGTGGATGCGTCCGTCCTTCACCAGCTGGTGGAGGGAGAGCCGTGCCACTTCGCGGCGCACGGCATCAAAGCAGCTGAGGATGATGGCACCCGGGGTATCATCCACGATGATCTCCACCCCGGTCATTTCCTCGAGCGTGCGGATATTCCGCCCTTCGCGACCGATGATACGGCCTTTAACGTCGTCATTCTCGATGTGGAACACGCTCACCGAGTTCTCGATGGCGTGCTCGGTGGCCACCCGCTGGATGGTCTGGATGACGATGCGCTTGGCCTCCTTGTTGGCGGTGAGCTTGGCCTCCTCCTGGGCGTCCTTGATGTGGGCCATGGCAGCGGTACGGGCCTCATCCTTCAGGCTCTCCATCAGTTGCTTGCGGGCCTCCTCGGCATTCAGACCGCTGATGTTCTCCAACAGGTTCACCTGCTTGGCGTGCATCTTTTCGGTCTCCTCGCGGCGGCGCTCCAGGCCCTCCAACTTCTGCTCGAGCTCACCCTTCAGGCGGTCCACGTTCTTCTCCTTGTTGGCCTGGTCCTGCTGCTGGCGGCTGAGCTGCTGTTCGCGTTGCTTCGCCTTCTCCTGGGCCTGTTGCAAGGCGCGGTCCTTCTCGCGCACCTCCTTCTCATGCTCCTCCTTCATCTGCAGGAAGCGCTCCTTGGCCTGAAGGATCTTCTCCTTCTTGAGGGCTTCGGCCTCTGCTTCGGCCTCCTTGAGGATGCCGGAGGCACGTTTCTTCATCACGCTGTTCAGCGTAACGAACACGATGGCACCGCCGACGACAAGGCCGCCGAGCAGTCCCACCAAAATGCTGATCATATCCATGGGTCTCGCTGTGTTTTTAGCGGACCATGTTCCCCCTTGGGGCCGGCACCTGGGTGTACGAAGGAACTCTAGGGCAAGACCTCGGCGAGCATCCGTTCCATGGCGGTCAGTGCCGCTTCGGCGTTGGCCTTGTGCTGGGGCGCGGCGCTGTTCAATGCGCGCACGGTCACTTCCAGGGAGGCCATGGCCAACAGGTCCTGCTTGTCGGTCAGTGGATACTGGGCCTTCAAGCGGGCGATGCTCTCGTTGATCTCGTCCACGGCGCGGTGTAGGTGCTCCTCCTCAACTGCTTGTATCGTCAGCGGGTAGGCGCGGCCGGCCAGTTCTATGCGTATCGATCGTTCTTCCATGGCGTTCTATCGTGCAGCCTCTGGCGTCAGTAAAGCGAGGCAGCGGTCGATCTCATGGACCAGTTCATCGATGCGTTCCTTCGTTCCCGTGGTGCCCGGCCCGCTTTCGACGGACCGTGCCTTCCGGAGGACCCCGTTCTCCCGTTCCAGTTCCGTCACGCGGGCCTTCAACACCTCCACCGTACGGCGATGCTCGTGGGCCTCCACCTCCAGTTCGTTAGCACGCACATGCAGTGCCTTGTGTTCGCCCACCAAGAGGGCGACCTTCTGCTGCATGGCAATGAGACGTTCCGTGAGGATATGCATGGGGAACTGAACAGAATGGCGTTCAATGGTCCGGGTCCAAAGATAACCGGGCACCCTGCTCCTGCACGGCTTTTGTTTGAACCCCAAGGTGTTGATGGCTTTACAAGGCACCGGGGAAACCCGGCCCGTATGCCGCAATAGCTTGCACTGCCCTCCGGAACCACGCTCACATGCACCTGAGAAATACCTCGGATCTACTTTCAGTAAATAATATCATACTGCTGTTATTCAGTGTTTTAATTGGAGTCGATGTTAATGCGCAAACGCCATCCGGGACACGCAAGTACATCGCTCCGATGGACATCCCCATGCAGCTCTCGGGCAACTTCATGGAGCCCCGTACCGACCACTTTCATTCCGGTCTGGACATCCGGACCGAGGGGCGCGAAGGGATCCCGGTAAAGGCGGTGGCCGATGGGTGGGTATCCCGGATAAAGATCAGTCCGTGGGGCTATGGAAAGGCGGTCTACATAGAACATACCGATGGCCATACCTCGGTTTATGGGCACCTGCAGCAATTGAAAGGCCCTGTGGCAGAGGCCTGCCTGAACGCCCAGTACGAACGCAAGGATTTCAGTATCGACATCTACCCGGCGAAGGGCGAACTACCTGTGAAACAGGGGGAAGTGATCGGATTGAGCGGGAACACCGGTGGTAGCGGAGGGCCTCACCTGCACTTTGAACTGAGGCGTCCGGGCGACCAGCATGCCGTTGACCCCGAGGCCCTTGGCTATGACATACCGGACCAAACGCCACCGGAAATGATCGGGGTTCGGCTGCATCCGCTCACGGACAGTTCGTTGGTGGCGCCCTACCCGGCCAACGCCAAAGGCTACGCCACCCAGGGCGGTGCTGGCAAGTATGCGCTGAAACCCGGCCTGGTACCCACGGCCTATGGTACGGTCGGGGTCTCGCTCCACGTGATCGACCGGTACGACAACAGCGGGGCCAAGTTCGGCGTGCGGAAGATCGAGCTGTACGTGGATAGTATACTGGCGTTCAGCACCTTGCTGGACCATGTGGACTTCGATGTGAACCGGTACTGCAACGCCCACATGGACTACGAGGTGTACAAGGGGCAGAAACTGGAATACCACCGGTGCTACAAGCAGCCGAACAACAAGCTCCGCATCTATGGCAAGGAACCGGTGCAGGGCCGCATTGCGTTGGCGCCCGGCCGCGACCACCGTATCAGGCTGTTGGCCACCGATGCGAACGGCAACCGTTCCGAACTTAAGTTCAACCTGCGTGGCGCCACCTTGGAAGAGGCTCGTATTTGGCCCATTAAGCCGTTGGAAGGCAGTCTCTTTCGATACGATACCGAGAACGTGCTTAAGGAGGAGGGTGTGCGACTAACGCTACCGCCCAACGCGTTGTACGACGACACCTATGTGCGCTATGCGCGAAAGCCTGCACCGGCCAAAGCGATCGTACCGCTGCACCAATTGCACGACCCGCTCACGCCGATCCACAGCAACAGTTCACTCCGGATCGAACTGCCCGATCTGCCCGTCGAAAAGCGCAACAAGGCCCTTATCGTTCGCCTGGATGACGGCGGCAAGGTGAGCGCGGTGGGCGGTACGGTGGGCGATGGTGCGGTAACGGCCAACATACGCGCTTTCGGGGCCTACACGCTGATGCTGGATACCGTGGCACCGGTGATCACCAATGTGGACCTCCGCGCCGACATGAAAGGGCGTAACAGTTTCACCATCAAGGTCTCTGATGGCCTTTCGGGCGTGGCCAGCTGGCGCGGCAACTTGGATGGAAAGTGGATCCTGCTGGAATACGAACCCAAGAACAAGACCCTCACCCACACCTTCGACAAGCACAGCAAGGGAACAGGGAAGCGCACCTTCGTGCTGGAGGTGACCGACGACCGCGGCAACTCCACACGTTACGAAATGGCCTTCACGCATTAACAGGACATACGCGAAGCCTGAACAATCGCGTTGACCGAACATGCGATCAAGGACCTTTCTGCTGGCCGGTGCACTGATCACGGCATCGGTGCTACTGGGGTTGCAAAGCGAAACACCCTGGGCGGCAACCGGTCCCACCTCCTATACGGACCTGCTTCGCGAAGGGGACATCCTCTTCCAGCAGACCGGCGGTGAACAAGGGCGTGCGGTTCGGCTGGCAACCGGTTCCCCTTGGACCCATGTGGGGGTCCTTTTTAAACTGAACGGCCACTGGATGGTATACGAGGCCGTGGGACCTGTGCAATATGAGCCACTTAAGGAGTGGATCGAACGAGGCACCGACCACCATTGGACCGCCAAACGCTGGGGGACCAAGGACCGCACATTGACCAAGGAAGAGCTTGCCCAGCTCAGGACCGCCGGCGCTCGCTTCAAAGGCCTTCCCTACGACCTGCAGTTCAACTGGAGCGATGAGCGCATCTACTGCTCTGAACTGGTCTGGAAGATGTACAAGGAAGGCCCGGGCATTGAGCTTTGTGCGCCCCGCCCCATGCGCGAGCACGACCTGGGCTCACCGCCCGTGCAGGAGTTGATGCGTGCTCGGTATGGAAGTACCCCACCCCTGGATGAGCTCATGATATCGCCCGGTGCACTCTATGATTGCCCGCTGCTGACCACCGTGGTGGAACGCTGATGCGCGGATGACCGGGGTTGCGTATCTCTGTGGCCGCACCGCCATGCGCGCCCTCCGTTCAACGCTGCCCTCCTTCCTGCTCACCTTGGCACTGGGCCTGTCCGGATGTTCACTACCCGAGGCCGGTTCCGTGCAGATCATTGGACACGGCGGATCGGGTCCGGAAGGCGAGCACCCCATGAACACCCGGGAGGCCTTGGAGGCCGGGCTTGCATTGGGGATCGATGGCGTGGAGCTCGATGTACAAATGACCGCCGATGATGTGTTGGTGGCCTATCACCCGGCCCAATTGAACGATCTGACGCCCTGTGAAGGCAAAGTGAACGCCAAACGCTGGGAGGAACTGCGTCGGTGCCCCAATACGGCCGAGGGCGAACGTGCCTATCCGATCGCCCGGCTGGACAGTTTGTTACCAGCCCTTGCTGCATCGTTCCCCGCTGCGGACATCACCCTGGATATCAAGCTCTTCGCCGAAGGGGATTGGATGACCTATCTCGACCATTTCAGCAGTGCCCTGAAGGCCCTCCATGAACATCCCGACCTGTACGGACGGCTTATTGTGGAATGCCAGATCGATGAGTTCCTCGGCATGTTGCGCAGCAAGGCCCCTTCGCTCCCGCTATACCTCTATGCCAACGAGGCCTCGGAAGGCATGATCCGTGCACGATCCCTTGGCTGCGCGGGATTGACCATGGACAATGCCCGTATAACCTCGGAACAGGTGGCAGCGGCCCACGCCCAAGGACTGAAGGTCACATTGTTCGGAGTGGAGGGCTGGTGGGACCATCGTGAGGCCTTGTTGAAAGGCCCGGACAGGCTCCAGACCGATGCCCCGCGCTCCCTTGCAACCGCAAAGGAATAGTTCGCCCTTCGGACCTTGCTTAACGCATGGCCTACCTTTGTACCGCCGCAGTGGACGATCACGATTTAGACTCGTACCTGCAGATCCTCCAGACCGTAGGTGGGGAACATCCGTTCCCGTTCCATTCCCAGACCACCATCGGGGCTAGCAAACGCCCAGCATGAGCACACGCCCTCACGTCAAGTTCGTTCCCAACGAACGCAGCCAGTTCTACCCCACTTTGAAGACCAGGGTGGAAGCCTACTTCAAAGAGCACGGGATGGACAGGCACGCCAATACAGCCCTGGTGGTGAAAGCCGTTGTGATGCTGGCCACCTACCTTGTTCCCTTCGTGGTCATTGTTGCGCTTGCGCCGGCCTACCAATGGGCGCTCCTGTTGTGGGTGATCATGGGGTTGGGCCTTGCGGGTATCGGGATGAGCGTGATGCACGACGCCAACCACGGCGCTTTTTCGGCCAGCGACCGTGTGAATTACTGGATCGGACACACGTTGAACCTGTGCGGGGGCAGCGCGCACAATTGGAAATTGCAGCACAACATCCTGCACCATACGTACACGAACATCACCCACGTGGATGAGGACATCCAGGACCGGCTCGTACTGAAGTTCTCGCCCCATACGGAACGGAAATGGTACCATCGGTACCAAGGTCTTTATGCCACGCTGTTCTACGGTCTGCTCACGCTTTATTGGGTGCTGGCCAAGGACTTCGTGCAGTTCGCCCAGTTCACACGCAATGGTGTGAACACCGGGACCCGCGCCCAACGGAACATGGCGCTGTTGCGCATCATTGCGTTGAAGGTGGTCTATTTCGCCGTGGTGCTGGGGGCTCCGATGGCTGTGGGACTTCCCTGGTGGCAGGTGCTCACGGGATTCCTGGTGATGCATTTCGTGGCCGGCCTGATCCTCACGCTCGTCTTCCAACTGGCCCATTCGGTGGAAGGCACAGCCCATCCATTGCCCAATGCGGAGGGAGTTATTGCCAACGACTGGGCCATCCACCAATTGGAAACGACCATGAACTTCAGTCCACGCAACCGTCTATTGAGCTGGTACGTGGGTGGCCTGAACTACCAGATCGAACACCACCTGTTCCCACGCGTGGCGCATGTGCACTACCCTGCTCTTTCCCCCATTGTGCAACGCACGGCGCAGGAGTTCGGACTACGCTACCAAGTGAATCCCACGCTCTGGGGTGCGCTTCGATCGCACTTCAGCTTGCTGCGAAGGGTGGGCCTCCCCGACCTGAACGAGGCGATCGGCTGAACTACCTTGCCCTGACGAGGCGCAGGTCCTCCTGCTTCAACATCACGGCGTACTCGTTCCGGTAGCCGTTCTCAGGGCCTGTCCGCGTCATGCGAAAGCCCATGTGGAGCGGGGTCTTTCCAGCATTGCTCATGCGTTCCATGAGCCCAACAGCACCAACTTCGCTCAGTGCCTTCACATAGGCCATGGTCACATCGAACCCGAGCAGGGCATACTCGTCCACATCATTGTGATAGCGCTCGCGGAAGGTGCGTGTGAAGGCCTGCAGTGAGGCATCGTCCGGATCGGCGAAAGAGGCCGCAGCGAAATGGAAGCCCAGCAGTTCCAGGTCGGTGGTGGCAACGGTCTCCATGGTCTGCCACGACTCCAGCCCCACGAGCATGATCTTGTACTTGGTGGCCAGCGGTTTCAGCTTGCTGACCAGGGTGGTCACGTATTCCACGTCCTCACCAGGGGCCAACAGCACGTTCAGGCGGTTGGCATCCAGCTTGGATACCAGGTCACCCAGTTCACGA
>Ga0209985_10003108_pt1 | contig 14456 bp, 16 predicted proteins | sample NOAtaG_FD_187305 | JGI IMG/M metagenome (GOLD analysis project Ga0209985, IMG submission 187305) | Freshwater lake microbial communities from Lake Erie, under a cyanobacterial bloom - NOAA_Erie_Diel6S_1000h metaG (SPAdes) (version 2) | ecosystem: Environmental > Aquatic > Freshwater > Lake ...
GATCAATTGGACTTATTGAGAAAATCTTCGCACTAATTGAGAGTAAACCAAGGTTTGATCAGGGTTTCAGGCGGTGCAATGCTGAAGTAAATCTATTTTTCGAGGTACCCCCAAGAGGATCGATAACTACTGATTCCGAGCCAGTAATGATACACTAGGCATGATTTAATTACAAACCTCGATCGCAAAAGGAAATAAATATCGATGAAAGCCATGATTTTGGCGGCAGGCAAAGGAACTCGTGTCCGTCCGATTACCCATACGATTCCCAAACCCCTGATCCCGATTTTACAAAAGCCGGTGATGGAGTTTTTGCTGGAACTGTTGCGACAGCATGGCTTTGATCAGATCATGGTCAATGTCAGTCATTTAGCCGAAGAAATTGAGAGTTATTTCCGCGATGGTCAGCGTTTTGGGGTGCATATCGGCTATTCTTTCGAGGGTAGAATCGAAGAGGGAGAGTTAATCGGTGATGCCCTGGGATCGGCGGGCGGTTTACGACGAATTCAAGATTTTAATCCCTTTTTTGACGATACTTTTGTGGTTCTCTGTGGTGATGCGCTGATTGATCTTGATTTAACCGCAGCCGTTAAATGGCATCGAGAAAAAGGAGCGATCGCTACTATTGTCACCAAAACCGTCCCCAGAGAGGAAGTGTCCAGTTATGGGGTGGTAGTTAGCGACGAGGAAGGAAGGATTCTCAGTTTCCAAGAAAAACCCGCCATCGATGAAGCTTTAAGTACCTGCATTAACACGGGGATCTATATTTTTGAACCAGAAATCATTGATTTTATTCCCCCTAATAGTAAATACGACATTGGTGGCGAGTTGTTCCCCCAATTAGTCGCTAAAGCTGCGCCTTTCTACGCTTTAAACATGGATTTTGAATGGGTGGATATCGGTAAAGTCCCCGACTACTGGCAGGCAATTCGCGGGGTGTTATCCCGGAAAATTAAAAATGTTGCTATCCCTGGCATCGAAGTCAAACCGGGCATCTACACGGGCTTAAATGTGGGGGTAAACTGGGATCGAGTCGATATCACCGGACCTGTGTATATCGGGGCAATGACGCGCATTGAAGACGGGGCGAAAATTGTCGGTCCGAGTATGATTGGCCCGAATTGTTGGATTTGTGGCGGCGCGACGGTGGATAATAGCGTTATTTTTGAATATTCTCGCCTCGGTCCGGGGGCCCGTTTGGTGGATAAGTTGGTCTTTGGGCGCTACTGTGTTGATAAAACCGGCGCGGCGATCGATGTGGAAGCGGCAGCCTTGGATTGGTTGATTACCGATACCCGCAAGGTTCCCCCAGAATTTGATCACCCTAAACATCAGGCAATTCGTTCTTTATTCAATGGCAAGTAGGCAACACCCCAACAGGGAAACCACTTCGCGCGCGTTGTGAGGGAGAAGGGAGAGGGGAAAACAAATAAAAATAGTCTCCTGAATACTGTCTCCTGACTCCTGAATACTGTCTCCCCAAAACGAAAACTTCCTACCTCACCACATATCATGTTTGATTCTCCTGTTGATCTTCTCATTCTCTCTAATGGCCCAGGAGAAATATCTACATGGGTGCGTCCAGTTGTCAAGAGATTGCGACAAAACTTAACAGAAGATCGATCGCTGTTGCGGATTTCGGTGATTCTTTCCCCTTGTACCCATTCTATGGGGGCGGAAACGGAAGTAGTTAGGAAATATCCGGAGGTCGATCGAGTCCAGTCGCCAGAAAAATTCTTTAATTTTCTTTTCTGGGGAAAAACCGCCGATAATTGGGATTGGCACCCCAAGGGCATCGTTTTATTTTTAGGAGGCGATCAATTTTTTGCCCTCACCATCGGTAAACGTTTGGGTTATCGCACCGTTATCTATGCGGAATGGGAAGCGCGTTGGTATCGGGGGATCGATCGCTTTGCCGTGATGAATACAAGTGTATTAAATAATATTCCCCAACAATATCAGCATAAATTTACCGTTATCGGCGATTTAATGGTGGATTTGCCCAATGCTATCACCCCTGATGACGCTACCTTAATTGCACTTCTCCCGGGTTCCAAACCCTCGAAATTAGCTCAGGGTGTACCCCTAACCCTAGCCATTGCCGAAAAGATACACGCGCAGGATCCCCGGACTAAATTCTTAATTCCCGTCGCTCCTACCCTAAATTTAGCTTATTTGGCGAAATTTGCCGATCCTAGCTCTAATCCGATGATCACTAAAACCGGTTGGAGTGCTGCCAAATTAAAAAACGGTGAAAAACCCTATCTAGAAACAGATAAGGGGGTAAAAGTTGACCTAATTACCGATTTTCCCGCCCATAACCAGCTTTCTCGCTGTCATTTAGCTTTAACGACGGTGGGTGCTAATACTGCCGAATTAGGAGCGCTGGCAATCCCGATGATTATTTTACTACCGACTCAGCAACTAGACGCGATGCGGACTTGGGACGGTTTACCCGGTTTATTAGCCCAACTGCCGGGGGTTGGCTCTTTATTTGCTAAGATAATTAATCTCTATATGTTGCGGAAAAAGCGTTTATATGCTTGGCCAAATATTTGGGCCGGTGCCGAAATTGTTCCGGAATTATTGGGGGAATTACAACCAGAAGAAGTGGCAAATATGGCTAGTTCTTGGTTAGAACATCCCCAACAATTAGAGGCTATCCGGCAAAAATTGCGGGCAGTGCGCGGACAAGCAGGAGCAGTGGATAAGTTAGTATCTATTATTGCCGAACAACTGTCTAGTTTCTAATCAATTAGAGAATTAAGCTTGTTGGTAGAGGGGATCAATTTCGATTAATTTATTAACAGTTTGATAAAATTCCTGCTGATAAAATTCCCTTTGATTGCTGTCGCCAGAATTAATTAATTGTTCTTGACAGTAGCGACGATATTCCATTAAACTAATTTTTTCCATAGCTATAATAGCATCTTTGATCTGTTCTTCTGGCTGCAAAATTTCCTGACTGGTATGTTCATTTAAGTGAAATAAAGAATTAAAATCACGGTTTTTGTCTGTGGTTATCATCAATAAATGATTCTGTAAAGCTGACATCAAATCTCTTGGTTTAGTAATTTGGGTTTCTAACTCTAGAATTACTTGCCATAACCAACGATAATCCGGGAGATTAAAAATTAAATCTTTTTCATCCAAAGATTCTAAAATTCTTTCCCGATATTCAGGATAATGGAGATAGATTAATAATAATAACCATTCGGCTTTTTCTGAGCTGTTTTTTTCGGATTTATCTAAAATATTTTTCCTCTTGATTGCCAGAGATTTTCCCTGAGGTTTATTAACCTGCTTTGAGAGATTTTTTAAAATATAAGGCAAACGAGTTGCATCTTTTTGAGCCAAAATTTCAGCACAATAATCTAGATAAAAAGTGCGTTGATTGCTATCGATTAACTTTTGCAGTAACCTCACCATACTATTGGCTACTTGTTGAAAATGTAGTCCCTGTTTTAAATCTTTATTAACCAACATTTGCGAGATTTGCCAATCAATCCAAAAAGGAGATTTTTCGATTAGTTCTCGATAACTATTCACCCCGTCAGCACGAGATTTAAGAAATTCATCGGCATCTTTACCATCGGGAAGATTGAGGATTTTTAGGTTAACTTGTCCTGAATAAACTAGGGAGTTAATTTCCTCGATCGCCCTTTGTGTCGCTTTAATTCCCGCTTGATCAGCATCAAAATTAAAGATTATTTGTTTATTTTCACTGTAGCGCAAAAGTAATTTAATTTGCTCTTGACTTAAAGCTGTTCCTAAACAGGCAACCACATTACTAATACCAGTAGCATGGAGAGCGATCGCATCAAAATAACCCTCGACAACTATCGCTAAATCTTGCTGAATAATTGCCTGTTTAGCTCGATCGAGAGCAAAGAGAGTTTTTCCCTTTTCAAATAGAGGAGTATCGGGAGAATTTAGATACTTTGGCTGCTCATTACCTAAAGTGCGACTACCAAAAGCGATCGCCCGTCCTTGACTATCAAAAATAGGAATCATTAAACGATCTCGAAATTGATCGTAATAACCACTACCATTTTGACGCGCTTTAATTAATCCCGCTTGTTCCACTAAAGCCACAGGATAGCGCTTTTGTTCCACTAAATAACGATAGAGAGTTTCCCAACCTTCCGGAGAATATCCCAGTTGAAAAGCTGCGATAGTTTCCGCGGTTAGTTGTCGTTGTACCTTGAGATAATCTAACGCTTTTTCCCCTTGGGGTTGACTAAGGGCGTGTTGATAAAAACTCACCGCTACGGCCATTATTTCGTATAATTGTTCTTTGAGGGATAATTTCTGTTCTAATTCCTGACGCTGTTCTACTGCCAGAGTTTTAATCGGGATTTGATACCTTCTAGCAAGCTCAAAAACCACCTCACTAAAAGATTGTTTTCCCACCTCCATCAAGAATTTAATCCCGTTTCCCCCCGCACCACAGCCAAAACAGTAATACATTTGTTTGGCAGGACTAACCGTAAAACTGGGGGATTTTTCCTCGTGAAAAGGACATAAACCGACGTATTCCCGTCCCCTTTTTTTGAGGACGACTCTCTCGGAAATTAAATCCACAATATCAATTCTTTGTTTAACTTCTTCGATCGTGTCCGGATGTAGTCTCGGTGTATCCATAATCAGTTATCAGTTATCAGTTATCAGTTATCAGGAGATTTGCTTTTATTTATTCTCCCCGTCTCCCCAATTCATCATTCATCATTCATCATTCATAATTCATAATTCCCACTCCCCTCTCCTTCTCCCCCATCTCCCCACTGCGATGGCGGCATTTTGTCCTCCGAACCCGAAACTAAGAACGTAGGTTGGGTTGAAGCATGAAACCCAACACCCGCTCATGTTACGCTACCCCTAACCCATCCTACAAATAATTGGGCTCTCTTCTTCTTTGTGTGATAAGTTTAACTTATATAGGAGCGCTCAATCTTTGTGTCCTTTGTGTCTTTGTGGTTCCTTCCACTCGCTCGCCAGCAGGACTGTATCTTAGAATACATTTTACCCACCAAACCTAAGAGAGCCATAATTGTGCCTCCCTACTTATATTAAGTGAGCAGTATTAAAGCTGATCACTGAAAAATCTCCCCAACACCTAGCACCCCCACTAAGGCCCTTTTTGACTCCTGGAAATTCGCACCCATAAGTAATAAGAAAGGACTTGACTTTGGCGGCGGCTTGTGCTATGCTTTTCTCATAATGGGAATCCGTGCCAATTTTTAGAAGTTCAAATATTCCCATTATGAATAAAATCTTTTAAAAATATTATCTCAAAATCTCCCGACAAAAACAAGCAAAATTTTCCCCATAATTGTTAAGTTTTGTTAAAAATGCAGAGACCGGCAGGGAAAGAACTGATTACTGATCACTGATCACTGAAAAACTTCCGCACTGCGATGGCTGCATTTTGTCCTCCGAAACCGAAACTAAGACAGAGACAATTGTGCAGGGAAAAATTAACAGCCGATCTAATTAAATTTAATTGAAAAGGCGACTCGCGCACACCGACACAGGGGGGAATTAGCTGATTTTTCAGAGCCATTAAACAAAAAGCCACACCTAATGCCCCCGAAGCCCCTAAAGTGTGTCCTGTTGCGCCTTTTGTCGAGCTTACAGCCACTTGCGAACCAAAAATGCTGGCGATCAGGTTTGCCTCCCGTTCATCGTTTAAACGCGTGCTAGTGCCGTGGGCGTGAATGTAATTAATTTCATCTTTTCTTAATTGACTTCTGTGCAAACATAGTTCTATGGCTTTGGTAGCGCTACGATTATCCACCGCCGGGGCGCTAACATGATCGGCATCGCAGGTAAAACCATAGCCCAAAATTTGCCCGTAGATGGCGGCATTTCTGCTTAAAGCCAGTTCTTCCGATTCAAGGACTAAAATCGCGCCACCTTCCCCCAAAACTAAGCCTTCCCTAGCTCTATCAAAAGGATAACAGCCCGTTTTCGCCAAAGCTCCCATCTGTTCAAATCCCACCAAAGTTAAGGGAGTGATCGGGGTTTCGAGCGCCCCGGCTAAAACTCGATCGCATTCTCCCATAGTAATTAATTCTACAGCCTGGGCGATCGACCAGATGCCCGTGGCACAGGCCGCCATGGGTGCTAACACTGGGGCGCCGGTTTCTATCAATCTAGCGGTCAATACCGAGGCGCGATCGGGTAAACTATCTAACCAGTTTTCTACTATTCCCGTCGCTGCCATCCGTTCCCATAAACCCTGACAACCACGACTAGAACCGATAGTGACACCACAATCCTTTAAGGGAGGGGTTAATTGAGCGTCTTCAAGGGCAGCAATCAGGGCAATTTTGGTTAAATCCTCTAAAAATGCCGGTTTGTGACCGATTAAACCCAAGGGTAAAGCGGGTAAATCAGAAAAGGGTTGTTGCCTAGTTATACCAGTTTTGCCCTCTAGTAATCTTTGCCAACTCTGACTTAAATTTCCCAGAGAACTGATCAACCCAATTCCCGTCACCACAACATTCATTTATCAGTTATCAGGTATCAGTTATCAGATGAACGTAGGTTGGGTTGAAGCATGAAACCCAACGCCCGATTATGTTACGCTACCGCTAACCCATCCTACAAATAATTGTGCCTTCCTACTTAGAGCATTTAATTGATTATTATTCATTCTTAATTCTCCTGACTACTGACTACTGGCTCGGAGACTCCTCACCTGACGGAAGATTTTTGATTTTTGCAGCAGATTTATTAAATGATTGGGTGGGTGACGGCGAACATTAAATTATTGTCGCCCGGTCCCACCCTAACCGATCGCTATTTTTTCAGATTTTCTGCACCAGAAATAACTTTGGCCGAGTCAATTTTATCCCCTTGTTTAATCGTATCGATCACTTCCATTCCCTCAGTTACATAACCAAAAACGGCATAATCACCATCGAGGAAATTGATATCCGACAGGGCAAAATAAAACTGAGAAGAAGCGGAATTAGGTTGTTGAGAACGGGCCATTGCGATCGCACCGCGTTTATGGGGTAAAGCGACGATGGGAGTGCGGGCCGTGGCCTGTTGACCGATTGCTTGCCCATAAATCGGCTCTTTTTCGTCTTTGAGGAGAATTTCCAGGGGAACATAACGGGATTGCTTGGTTTTCGGATCGACAAAACCACCAGTTCCGCGACCTTGGGGATCACCCCCTTGGGCGACAAAAGGCTGCGGTTCTGTAACCACGCGATGGAAAGTTAAACCATTATAAAAACCTCTCTCCACCAGATCCACAAAATTACCGGCAGTAATTGGGGCCGCCTTGCCATCAATTTCGATCGTTACCGGTTTACCTTTGATGATCATCTCGACCACGGCAGTTCCATCTAAGCGGGGTTTGTAATTATCCATGTTGACACTGCCCCAACGGGCAGATTTACGGTTTTCGTCGATGATAATAGAATTATCGCGGGTGGAGTTAGCTTCTGGGGAAGAACAGCCGAAAAGTGTCGTCGTTGCGATTAAAAAAACACAAACTAGAGACAGCCAGCCAGATTTTCTTATCTTCATCATTTTATAGCCAAAAAGAGCGAAAAAAGGACTACAATCCCTCTAGAGGAATTTCCAGAAAACGAGCGAGTTCCGCTCCTTGATTTTCCAATTCCGAGAGGGACATCGGATCGCCGACGCGAGTTAAAGGGATATCGCGACGCTGTTTAATCCGCAGGAATAGTTCCCGTTTCGGGTTGAGTCCTTCTCGCACTTCGGCCCGCACAGCTTGCACATCTTCGAGAGGCCAATCGAGATCAATGCGACGATTTTTGCCGGGGTAGCCCCAACGAAAGATTTTAACTTTGCCAGTTTCCTTATTAAACTCGTTGTAACCACCTCCGACATTCCAGAGGAGAGATAACCAGAGATAGATGGCTAAAAGCGTCCCCGCAGTGCCATAAAAGAGGAGGGCGACTCCTTGGGGAATAAATTGCAAGGCACTGGTATCGCTAACGAGAAGTAGATTGACCTTCAAATAACTGGAAAGACCGGCGAGGAGAAACCCTAGACCGCCAATAGAGACGATTACAGCCCAAAAATAGTTACTAGGGCGACGCGCTCCCACTACTTCTTGCCGTAGGATCAGGCTATCTTTACTTGTTGTTTGCGCTTTCATGAATTCTTTTTAAGGTTGCCTAGAGTTATTTTACCAGCTTTTTTTCTCGCCACTTCCCCCACCCCGACCTAGGGTGTTGATTGGGAGCGGAATGCCGCCAAAATCACTCATACACTTTTTCTCTGATTAAGATCAAGGGTACTCTGTACCGGCGATTGCCTTCCAGAAAAGTTATCGAAAATTTAGTTGGTTAATGCTTCGATTTCTCTCATTGCTTGATCAATTCCTTCTTTAACTTTGCTCAATCCAGTTAAAAAGTATTGCCAATGACCGTGTTTGCCGTCGGTATTAATGGCATTACACCAGGGTTTAGCCGCTGCTTCCTTCACTTCCCTCAGTTCGTCCCATCCTTTAGTTTCTAAAATTAAATAGTTAGATTTAGCTGTCTTCAGACGGATAATAAAGTCTGGGAATAGTAAACCCTAAGCGTTCATTTTTAACAAAGGCTGCAGTGGCGGGATGATTGTCAATAATATAGGCGGCTGCCTGTTCCCATTGATCGGTATCAGCCACCACGTGGCAGGCGCTCGCTTTTCAAAAATATGCCAATTTGTCACTAAGACTTTACCCCGTCTCAGTTTGTCCATCAGGTGAGAAGGTACGAGGTCACGGGTGCGATACAAAGAAGCTTCGCCGTTGTCGGGGTTGAGTTCCTGTAATCTACTTTTAATGGTGATATTGGGACAGATAATCAGGACAATATCGGAGAATTTAGCGTTACTGCGATCTGCTACTTTGTTGAGGATAGACCATGCTGCTAACATCCCCATCACTGTTATTTTGACGCTTCCGGTTGCCATCTTACAGGCGTAGCGGATGAAAGCTTTCAGGGTGCTGTCAATGGGGGTATCTTGGGGAATATGAATCCCTTGGCGAAAGTCGGTGCGAGATTCAATTAGGAAAATGATGGTTTCTACTGCTTCTTTTTGAGCAAAAAATAGGCGATGTTCTCTTCCTTCTCGGCTCCAGTATTCTAATAGTTCTAAGGTGGTACTGCTGACCCCGGGATACTGTTGTCTTCTCCATTCTTTAACTTCTTTCCTGATGCGGTTAACTAGGGTCATTTCATAACCTGGGAAAAATTCATCGGGGGATGAAAGTTTGAGAACTTGTCCTAATTCCCATTCGGTATTACCTTCCCGGGGTGGGTAAACGATAGCTGGTCTTCTCCCTTCTTTTAATTCCGGTTCATAACCTTCTCGGATGAACCAGTATTGTGAGGGTTCATCAAAGGGGGAATTAAGGATAGGTTCGTTGACTTCGTAGGACATAGGGTTATTTAGGATTTTTTTCTTATGTATTAACTCAAGGCAAACTCGGTTAAACTGCGTTTATAGGGAGCCTGAAAACCTAAGACTATATCTTGTTTAGGAACACCAGCAGCGATTAATTGATTGGCAATGCCGATTTCTGTTCCATCTCTTTGAATCCAGATTTTGTCATCTTTTATGTCAAGATGAATAATCACACCATAGATTCGCTTTTGCTCTTTCCACCCAATATTTAAGACTTGATAATGATGGCGTTTTGTGTCAAAAATAAGTTGAGTTTCTCTGTCATTTTTGCTGTCATTAACTGAATGTTGGGTGAGAATGTCTTGAATCAGTTGAGAGTAGTTTATTCTTTCCATAATACCACCTCTTGTTTGAGAGAATTAAAGATTAAAAGTTTAATTTTCTATTCTGCTACAGCGTCTTGAATAAATTGACGAGAGAAGAAGTCTTCATAGGTATCTTGAGGAATGGCTAGATAAAGAATCCTTTCGGGTTCTTCCTGTTTTAATGCTAACCGATAATTGAGGATTTGTCCTAATGCGAGATGAAATTCGGTGACTTCAGATGTCCCTAAAAAAGATTTAATCTCTATGGCGATTTTTTGACCTGCCTTTTCGGCGGCAATTAATCTTTCCGCACCTAAGTCGATGTAAAATTCTACGTCATTGACTTTAAGATAAAGGGGATCATGAGTGATATTCCAGCCATCTTTTTCGAGGGCAATACACACGGATTGATGAAAAATATCTTTGGCTGACATAGAATTATTCTAAGTATAAGCAAGCTCGATAAACGGCTGATTTAACTTCATCAAGGGTTCATCAAAAGGTGAGTTGAGGATGGGTTGGTTTACTTCGTAGGGTAGGACATTTCGATTTTGGATTTTGGATTTTGGATTTTGGATTGATTAATTTTCTAGCAGGTTTTGAGGTTGTCTCATATTAACTCCTTTTTAAGCGACTTGAAAGGGAATATTGTCAAGGATAACTTGGGGGACATTTCCTGTTCCTAAAACATCTTTAGCATCGAGGATTTCAATTCCAACTAAAAGATCATTATTGCCAAGATTTAAAGTAATTTCATCGTTTAACTGAAGATTTCGACATTCATGGTTTCCCTCTACAAGTCTAATATAAAGGGCATCAATTTCTGAATCGTAGCTAATTTTCATTTTGTCTCCTTTAAAAATATAGCGTTTCTGATTCACACGAGGTACATTCCCGATCCTAAATAGCTTAATCAGCAAAGGTTTAAGTGTGCCGCACAGATGCGAGAACCGCTATAATAGGTATAAAGAGTAATTACAATCAATTGACGAATTGCTTCAATAATTTCTTGTTCATTTGTTCCTCATTCAATACATTGTTCTTGAGCGTGTTTTGTTAATCTAATTGGTTTCATTAGAGCTTTATTTATGTCGATAGTTTTCATTTTGGTTACACTTAATCAAGGTAATGTTGAGTTACTCGTTTTCGTACATACTGTCTCGGTGTAAGGCTTCATCGGGTAAATTAGCACTGGTTTGAGGTAAATTAGCGATAAATTCATTCCATTTTGCTACTCTTTCTTCGGGGGTGAGATGAGAATCTGGAGATGGGGTAACGGTTGCAACCTTTTGTTTGAGAAATTCACTAAAGTCTAAGACTTCTTGTTGTTGTGGCAAAGGCAGTTGTCTGAGGTTTTCTAAGACAGCTTTTTCAATGTTCATGGTCGCTCCCTATTTAATCTTATCCTTCGTGAGTCCTATTTTAAGGATCTACAATTGTTATTGTAACTTGGCGTTCTGTAGTAACATTATTAGCTCCGTTGATTCCCTGAATGGTAATCTCCTTATCGCCTAAGTTGTTGAACTGGTGGGAAAGATTCCATACATTATTGTTTACTGAAGCTCCATCAAGAAATTTATTACCTTCCAAGAGCCTCACTCTTTCAATATTCCCATAAGCTTTTCCTTGAAAGTTAACTCCTTCAATCGTCAAAAATTTGGTATTGTTTGCTGGATTGGCAATACATAATCCTGGGACTTGTAAATACAAAATAATACACAAGAACCACAAGACAATCACAACGAGAGCCAAGAAAAATATTTTTGTTAACAGTATTTTATGGTCGTTAACTCGAGGGGTAAATATACTACTTAGACTATTCTTAATTTCTTGGCCTCCCTTATCTCTTAATAAGAAAACAATTAACACTCCTATAATAAACCCTCCAAAAGCCCCTCCAATAGCCCATCCAATAGCCCCGACAATAGCCCCGACAATAGCCCCCCCGACAATAGCCCATTTAATAGCCCCGACAATAGCCCCGACAATAGCCCCGACAATAGCCCCGACAATAGCCCATCCTACAATAGCCCCTCCATTAGCCCCGACAATAGCCCCGACAATAGCCCCAATAGCAAGTGCAAACAACACTATAAAAGTAATTGCTAGATATGGTTTATTTTCATTAATTTGGTTAAGTTCAATAGTTGCGCCAGTAATTATTGCGCCAGTAATTCTTGCGTCAGTAATTCTTGCGTCAGTAATTCTTACATTTGTTGCATTGTTAATTGTTGCATTGGTGATTGTTGCACCAGTAATTTCTCCATTGGTAATTGTTGCATTGTTAATTGTTGCATTGGTGATTGTTGCACCAGTAATTTCTCCATTGGTAATTGTTCCAGCGGTAAGTGTTGCATTGTTAATTGTTCCATCGGTAAGTGTTGCATTGTTAATTATTCCAGCGGTAATTATTTGATTATTATATATTCCATTGGTAATTGTTGCATTGGTAATTGTTCCATTGGTAATTTTTACTGAATTTATAAGATTAATATTTCGGCGCGTTTTATTGAGTAATTCAACACTATTTAGAGCTTCTATCAAGAGATAGATATCCAAGATAAATAGTACAATTGTAGCTATTATCACCTGTGGGGTAATTAGTTGACAATTAAAATTACTACTCCCAACTAGCAGCCCAACAATCGTAAAAGGAAGAGCGACAGCCATTCCTAACTCAAACTTCAGCCGAAGGACAATTGAGTTAATATAGTCTTTAGCTGTTTCAGTAATATAAATACCTGTCGGGGGAGGTTCTAAATCCTTTAATTCTGAGTAAGCTGGTTTTTTTAGATAATTATTCCAAGTAGTTCCTGTCGGATCAAACTGATCTCGATAGAATTTTTCGATTTCTGCGCCAATATCTTCTAAAAGTAATCCAACTGCTAAAGAAATGACTAGCAGAAAGAAAATCATCGCTACTTCATGGGTTGTCCAAAAACCACGAACTGTATCGTTGCTATGTAATAAGTAAACATAAGGAGCGATCGCCACTCCTCCCGGAATGGCAAGGGTGATTAAAGGACGTATAATCTCACGACTGAGAAACTCGCTAGGATTCATGGCTTGACGGTTTTGATGTTAAGTGGGAAGTAGTAGGAAAAAAAGAAGGACACCCCGATAAATTGTCTTATTGCGAAAACTAACCATCATATACCGGGTTATTCTCAATAAGCATCTTTAGTTTTCGAGGTGTCCAGAAAATTACGCCTTTTTCCAAGGCTCAAATATCGTCTGATCTTCAAATAATTCTTGAGGATCTATTGTTGCATCTAGCTTGCTTAGTATTCCCTTGTCTTTGTATTCTGGCTGTTCATCTAAGCAATGAGCAGCTAATTCACTGCAAATCCACTTGTCATCTCCTTCATGAGCCAGAGTAATACGGTTTTCGTAGCCACCTCGGGTTAGCTTATTAATTGTCCACCCTACAATGCTGTGGACTTCTACCATGTGTTCAATTAAATCAAGGTCATACTTACAGCCTTTTTGCTCCTCGGCTTTTTCGACAATTTTTTTGGCTATATCCGAAGTTAATCCTTTGGGTTTTCTGAAAAAGATTTGACAGTGCGGATCATTAAAATATTCACTCAAATCTTTTTCAGCAACTCCGGTTTCAAGATGAGCTTCAACACATTTATTGTCTCCGGTGACAATTAAAGCATGAGAAACCTTTATGTCGCTCATTCGATGCCAACGGGTAAAATAGGCGATTCCTTCAGAGATGATATTTCCTTCACTGTAGGTAAATCCAATATAGCCTACATGGTAGTTACCATCAGGTCCAAATTTAGGAACTAGAGATTTAATTTCAATTGCCATAACGACCTCCAACTCATTTTAATTGCTTAACCACTAGCAATTCACTCCCCCGGTCATCAATCACTTTAACGGCAATTTGCCGATGTTCTCTCACTGCAAAAGGTGCGCTGGTTGTCCCTGCTAAATGTTTCTGGACCGACTCCTCATAGGTTCCCTTTAAAGCTTTCTTAATCGAATCCCAAGCGCCGGTACGGGGAAAAAATGCCTGATTGACGTGGAAACATAAGCCATTGTAGTTAGTATAGAGAAACCGAGCGGGGACATTCTTACCCGGTTCTGAGTCCACTTTCATGGTAATCGGGTCAAACCAGAAAATTAACACAGGGTAAGTGCATCTTAAAAATTCTTGACAAAATGAACTTTATGTAGGGCTTGCTGAATAAATCTAAAAACCTTGTTGGGTAAGACTTTTAGACCTTTTGTCAATCAAAAAGTAATGGATATGGGAGTGATCGGGGGGAAATTTAGGCACTTTTTCCCTGAAAATTAGGTAATTGGCCACCTCAAAACTGGTAAAACCCCACATCCCACACCCCACACCCCACACCCTGCCCCCAGGAAAAACTTTTTCAGCAAACCCTATGTAGGTTGCCTACCCACAATTTGGGCATATTTGGGTAGAATTTGCCTTCTCAATTGTTGAGCAACAATCGACCAAATGGATCGAGTTCGTAACTATTCTGATTGACTGGTATCGCTTGAAATGCTCACACAGCAAACGGATAACAAAATTGGTCAATTGTCAATGGCGTTTGAGATGCGCTCACCCTGGATCATTAATTGCCTCTTGGGAGAATTGATAAATTGCCATTATTTTAAGCCATATTCTTCTCTTAATCTTGTTTTTAACTGCTCAAAAACTAATTCCCCATCGGTTACATTACCCGCTAAAATTTG
>Ga0209985_10003110_pt1 | contig 14455 bp, 14 predicted proteins | sample NOAtaG_FD_187305 | JGI IMG/M metagenome (GOLD analysis project Ga0209985, IMG submission 187305) | Freshwater lake microbial communities from Lake Erie, under a cyanobacterial bloom - NOAA_Erie_Diel6S_1000h metaG (SPAdes) (version 2) | ecosystem: Environmental > Aquatic > Freshwater > Lake ...
GAAGCCATGGTGGCAGCGATCACGCCGGAGAAGGTCGCCGACGTGAAGCCTGTGGTGCAGCCGCGCTCGCGTCCAAAGGCGCCGGTGAACACGACCGTTCGCGTGATCAACGGGTCGAGCGATGTCGAAGTGTCGGCGCCAATTGACCGTACAGAGACGAAGAAAGAAGGAACTCGCTGATGCGCCTCGCCCGGATCTTTTCGGCCGCCGCATTGGTGAGCCTGTTTGCCGCCCCCGCCATGTCGGCCTGGACACAACGCACGGCCGGGCCTGATGCAGAGCGCCTTGAAGTGCGCCGCGGCAAGTCTGCCGTCGTAGAGGCGGACGCTGCCTTTGCAACGATTGTTGTTGCCGATCCGGAAATCGCCGAAGCGATGGCGACGTCAAACCGGTCCTTCTTCCTGCGCGGCAAGAAGCCGGGCTCGACAACGGTGCTGGTTTACAATGCGGCGGGTGCGATTGCCGAACTCATCGAAATCGAGGTGCTGCTTGGTCTTGAAGAGCTGCGCAGTGACTTGAAGCGCTTGCTGCCGGGCGAGCCGATTGATGTCTATCCCGTGCATGACGGTGTGTTCCTCGATGGCCGCGTGACGACGGCTGCGGCCGCCGAGATGGCGCTGCAGCTGGCCGAGCGGCATGTGCCGGGCGGCGTGGCGAATGGACTGTCTGTCGGGCAAAGCCAGCAGGTGATGCTGGAGGTGCGCTTCCTTGAGGCAAGCCGCAGCGCGATCCGCGAGATCGGCTTTGGCAACAGCATTGATGCCAACGATTTTCAGGCAAACACGGGCAGCGGCACTGTTTCCGGCCTCGCCGAGAAAACCGTGGCGCTGTTCACGAATGTTGGCGGCGAGAATATCGACATCCAGATCCGCGCGCTGGAAGAGAAGGGCGTGATCCGCACGCTGGCCGAGCCGAACCTTGTTGCTCTCTCGGGCGATACGGCGAGCTTCCTCGCGGGCGGTGAGTTTCCGATTCCTGTGGCTTCCAAGGACAACGAGATCACCATCGAGTTCAAGAAGTTCGGCGTGAGCCTCGACTTTACGCCGACCGTGCTGGGCGACGGGCTCGTAAATCTCCGTGTACGCCCGGAGGTCTCCTCCATAGACCGGGCCAACGGCATCCGGACCGAAAGCATCGAGATTCCTGGTATCTCGGTGCGCCGCGCCGATACGACGGTGGAGCTGCATGATGGCCAGGCCTTTGCGGTCGCCGGTCTCCTGCAGAACAGCTATTCGAACGATGTGCGCCAGACGCCGTGGCTGGGAAATGTGCCGGTGCTCGGATCGCTGTTCTCGTCGAAACGTTTCCAGCGCAACGAGAGCGAACTGGTGATCATCATCACGCCGCGCCTTGTGCAACCTGCTCCGCACCCGGACCAGCTGGCCACGCCGCTCGATGCGTTTTCTGAGCCCTCGGAAGTGGACTTTTTTCTCCTCGGCAAGACCGCTGCGCTCGCTGAATAGATGTCTAGGAACTCACCCATGAAAAATCACAAGAAACTTCCCTTCGTCATCTTGATGCCCCTTCTGGCGGGCTGCGCCTCGTATGATGCGCAGGACCGTTTCCTGCTTGGCGAAGCGAACCGCGCAAATGCGGCGCTCCAGTCCGAGCGCAGCGTTGACCTGCCGAATTCCAGGAAAGTCGAGTCGGCTTCGGGCGTCCGCGCTGTCGCTGCGGTCAAGGCACTGAATGAGGGGCAGACCAAGGAACTCGCCTCCAACGGTACCGGGAGCGCGGAGTAATGTCCGCTGCTGTTCAACTGAATCCGCCGACAGCGGCGCCAGCCAGCCGGCGGACGGTGGCGTCGATTGCCGCACTTGCGAGCCCGTCGCGGCTCGAGGCGCTGAAACCGGCCTGCGCAGATGTACAGGATCTGTCCGCGCTTGCCGTGCAGGACATAGTGCTGCGCCATGGAGGCGGCTTGATGCTGATCGAGCAGGGCATGCCCGGGTGGGACCAAGCCTTGCTGTTGCTGGCGGTCGAACGGCCGGCGACGGCGGTTGTGGTCGTCTCTGACAATCTGCCGGCACACATGGTGCGGGCACTGATGAAGCTTGAAGCCTGGGATGTGCTGCCTGTGTCGGCAGATGCCGGCGACATACTTGATACGGCCGCGCGCCTGTCAGACACGCGCACGGAGGCCAAGGGCGGTCCGGCGAACTCGGTCTGCTGGGCGTATCGCGGCGCGGTCGGCGGGGCTGGCGTCTCCACGATTGCCATCGAAAGCGCCTTTGCGCTGGCGCGGCTTGTGGGGCCGGGCAAGGTCTGCCTCGTGGATCTCAACCTTGCAGACGGCATGACGGCCTCCTTCCTCGAGGCAATCCCGAAGCTTGACCTTCCGGCGCTCTCCTCGGCGCCTGAACGCCTTGATGCGCGCCTGCTCGCCGCCTGGTGCTGGCAGCATGAGGACGGCGTCTCGATCATCGCGTCGCCCCGCAATCCGGAAGCGGACCTGATGGCAAGCGAAGCCGCAGTACTGCGCCTGCTGGATATTTCCTGCGCCACGTTTCCCTATGTCATTCTCGACATGCCCCGCCACATGATGCCGTGGACGAAGCCGGTGCTGGCTGCGGTCGACCAAGCGATCATCGTCAGTGAGCTGACCGTACCCAGCCTCCATGCGGCGGCAGACATGTGCCGGGACATCGACGTGCTGCGCGGCGAAGGCAGCCAGGCGCGGCTCGTGCTCAACCGGATGTTCCAGAAGAAGCAGTTCCGCGCCGGCTTCCCGGTCGATACCGCCGAGAAGGCAATCGAGCGGAAGATTGATGTCACGGTCACCTCTGACTGGGACGCCGCCCGCACTGCAGTCAATCTCGGCAAGCCGATTGCCAATGTGAAGCCCAAGAGCCCTCTGGTGATGGATGTGGACGGCCTGGTCCGCAAGTTCGCACCCGAAGGCATGATCGAGAAATCGCAGGCCGGCAAAGACAAGAAAAAGGCGAGAGCATGAGCCGTTTCGGATTTTCCCCTGCCGTCAAGAAGGACGAGCCGCCTGCCGCGCCCGCGCCAGTGTCTTCTTCACCTGCCTCCCGCGCCAAGCCCGAGTCTGCAGGCTTCGACCTGCTCGACGCCAAGCTGCGCGTTCATGCAAAGCTGATCGATGAGCTGGACCTCTCTGCACTCGACAAGCTCGACGACGAAACGATGCGCCGCCGCGTGCGCGGCATCATCGGCGAAATCATCCGAAAGGAGGAGATGGCGCTGTCTTCGGCCGAGGAAGCCTCGTTTGCCGACGCAGTCATGGACGAGATGACCGGTCTCGGGCCCATCGAACCTCTGCTCAAGGATGATTCCATCGCCGATATCCTGATCAACGGCTGCAACCAGGTCTATGTGGAGCGGCGCGGTAAGCTGCAGATCGCGCCTGTGCGCTTTGCTGACAATGATCACCTCCTGCGCATCGTCCAGCGCATCGTAGCTGCGGTTGGCCGTCGCGTGGACGAAAGCCAGCCTCTGGTCGACGCGCGCCTGCTCGACGGCAGCCGCGTGAACGCAGCTGTGATGCCCATCGCCATCGATGGCCCGCTCGTGTCGATCCGGAAGTTTTCCAAGTCGCCGCTGACGATGGACAAGCTGGTCGAGTTCGGCGCCATTCCGCGACCCGTCGGTGATTTCATTCTCGGCGCCGTGAAGTGCCGTGCCTCGACGGTGATTTCGGGCGGTACGGGTTCGGGCAAGACGACGCTGCTGAACGCCCTGTCGTCGGCCATCAGCCCAGACGAGCGCCTGATCACCATCGAGGACGCCGCCGAACTTCAGCTGCAGCAGCCTCACGTCGCCCGTATGGAGACGCGCCCGCCGAACATCGAAGGCAAGGGCGAGATCCGCCAGCGCGAACTTGTGAAGAACGCATTGCGCATGCGTCCTGACCGGGTGATCCTGGGCGAGGTGCGATCCGAGGAAGCCTTCGACATGCTTCAGGCGATGAATACCGGTCACGAAGGTTCGATGGCCACCATCCACGCGAACAATCCGCGTGACGCGCTGACCCGTCTTGAGCAGATGGTGATGATGGGCGGCATGAAGATTTCCGAAGAAGCCATCCGTGGGCAGATCGCCTCTGCAGTGAACTTCATCGTTCAGGCCACGCGCCTGTCCGACGGTTCGCGCAAGGTGGTCTCGATCGCCGAAATTACCGGCATGGAAGGCTCGGTTGTCCAGCTGCAGGAAATCTTCAAGTTCGAGCGCACAGGAACGGCAGAGAACGGCAAGGTGCTCGGGCATTTCGTGGCCACGGGCCTGCGTCCGAAATTCCTTGACGAGATGGAGCGCAAGGGCGTGTTCATGCCGACGGGCCTGTTTGATCCGTCGAGCCGGTTCTGATCGGAGGGGCGCGTGTTCGGGCTGCCGGATATCACCCGCTTTGATCCTTCGCTGATCATCCCGGCGATCATGGCGACGGGCGCCGTGTTCATGGCGATCCAGTCCGTTCTCGGATTGATCTCGAACGCGCAGACAAAGCGGATCGTGAACCGGCGCCTGCAATTCAAGGAACGCTTCTCGACGCACAACGAGGCGATGATCGAGCTGCGCAAGAGTAGGGGTCTCGACCGGGATGGCAATCTCGCCATGTCGCTGCGCTGGCTCAACAAGCTGATCGTACGCACCGGCCTCAAGTTCGAGCCGGCGAAGTGGGGGCTGATGGCCGCGGCGGGCGCGCTCGTTCCCGCCGGGCTTGCCTGGTATTATGCCGGCGGCATCTGGGTGGCCCTTCCGGTCTATTTCGGCGTCTTGATTTGCGGTCCCCTTGCCACGTTCAACTATCTCGCCGGCCAGCGGGCCAAGAAGATGGCGAGCCAGCTACCGGACGCCCTACAGATCGTTTGCCGCAGCCTCGAGGCGGGTCATCCGGTTGCGACTGCTGTTGCCCTGGTGGCGCGCGAGATGCCGGATCCCATCGGCACCGAATTCGGGATGACGGCAGACGAGGTCTCCTACGGCATGTCGCTCACAAACGCTGTGCAGCGGATGGCGGAGAGAGCAGGCGACCCGGATGTGGAACTCTTTGCCGCGACCGTTCGCCTGCAGGAAAAGACCGGCGGCAACCTGACGGAGCTGCTCAAGGCAAACACCAATACGATCCGTGAACGGCAGACCATGCGCCTCAAGGTGCGCGCCGCCTCGTCCGAGGGACGTACCTCGGCGATGATCCTGACGTCTGCGCCTTTCCTCGTCATGGGCGCCATCCACATGATGCGGCCGGAGTTCTATGGCTCGGTCATGCACGACCCGCTGATCCAGTATGGCTTTGCCGGCCTGCTGGTGTGGATGATCATCGGCAATGTCGTCATGAACAAGATGATCAACTTCAAGATGTGATGCGCTGGCGATGACCGATACCCTCTTCTCCGGGCCGATGATCCCTGCCGCGCTGGTCTTCCTCGCGGTGCTTGCGGCGATCCCGGCGATCATCACGCTGATCCGTAACCATCAGGCGACGGAGGAAGTCTCGCGCCGTCTGGTCCGCCGCACGCCGGGCGTCGAGGACCAGCCGCGCCGGAACGAGAGCCGCATCGGCAAGGCCGTGAGAGGCTTTGCCGACAACGCCGCCCCGACCAGCGGCGATGAAGTAAACGCGGTTCGCGGCAAGCTCAATCTCGCTGGATACACGCAGAAGAATGCCGTCTCGCGCTATTTTGCGGCGCGCTTCGTCTGCGTCGTGGTTCCGCAGGTGGGCCTGTTGTTCGCGTTGCCTTACCTGTCAGGCCTGCCGCAATATGCACCGGTCGCGGTCTCGATCCTGCTGGTGCTGATCGGCCTGGCTGCGCCGGGCATGTATCTAAACACGCAGATCGCCAAGCGGAAGGCGGCCTGTTCGCTCGGCTTCCCCGACATGATGGACCTGATGGTCGCCTGTGTCGAAGCCGGCCTCAGCCTTGATGCGGCAGTCCAGCGCGTCGGTGAGGAACTTGAGCTGCGCCACCCGATCATTTCCGGCCATATGCGCACGCTCTCGCTCGAGCTGCGCGCCGGCCGCGCCCGCAAGACCGCGTGGCGGGCCTTTGCCGACCGTATGGCGCTTGAGGAGGCCGGCTCGCTCGCCACGATGCTGCGTCAGGCCGAGGAAATGGGCACCAGCCTTGGCCAGACCCTGCGGGTTTTTTCCGCCGACATGCGCCAACGCCGCATTCTCTATGCCGAGGAAAAAGCCATGGCTTTGCCGGCAAAACTTACTTTGCCCTTGATTTTTTTCGTGTTTCCGGTGCTGTTGGGGGTGCTGACCCTTCCGGCCGTGGTGATGCTCGGCAGGACCCTGCCATCATAACCGGCTAGGCGAAGGGCTGGCAGATTGCTAGGGAACGCCCATGCCGACCTATCTGGAATTCGAAAAACCCATCGCCGAACTCGACTCGAAGATTGCCGAGCTCGAAGCCCTCGCCGCCCGCAAGGATGGCCCGTCGATCACCGACGAGCTGGCCAAGCTGAAGACGAAATCCGCCAAACAGCTGAAGCAGATATATTCCGATCTCGATGCCTGGCGCATCACGCAGGTGGCCCGGCATCCGGAGCGGCCGCACTTTTCTGACTTCATCGGCAGCATCTTCGAGGAGTTCGAGGAACTGGCCGGCGACCGGCATTTCGGTAATGACGAAGCGATAATCGGCGGCCTTGCGCGCTTCCGTGGCCGCTCGGTCGTCATCATGGGCCACGAAAAGGGCCGCACGACCGAGAAGCGCCTCAAGCACAATTTCGGCATGGCGCATCCGGAGGGCTATCGCAAAGCCGTCCGCCTGATGGACCTGGCCGAGAAGTTCGGCATGCCGGTTCTCAGCTTCCCGGACACCGCAGGCGCCTATCCCGGCAAGGGCGGCGAAGAGCGCGGCCAAGCCGAAGCCATCGCGCGCGGAACGCAGCGCGGCCTGTCGCTGGGTGTGCCTTTCGTCACGCTGATCATCGGCGAAGGCATGTCGGGCGGTGCCATCGGCATCGCTGCCGCCAACCGGGTGTTGATGATGGAATACGCGATCTATTCGGTGATCTCGCCGGAAGGCTGCGCCTCGATCCTCTATCGCGACTCCTCGAAAGCGAAGGAAGCCGCAGAATCTATGGGCATCACGGCGCCGCACCTGATGAAACACAAGATCGTCGACGGCATCGTCAAGGAGCCCGTCGGCGGCGCACACCGCGATCCGCAGCGGGCCATGGCCGCTGCCGCGAAGGCACTGGATGCAACACTGCGCGACCTCGAAGGCCTCACACCGGCTGAACTTCGCCGGCAGCGCCGCGACCGCTTCTACGCCATCGGCCGTGAAGGCGTCTGACGCTTCCGCGTGCCCGGCGCGCCCTCATGAGTGAACGCGACTGGATCCGCCGCTATCTGGCCCCGCTGGCGACAGCGCCCGGCGCGGCGAGGCTGACCGATGACACAGCGGAGCTGTCGCGTAGCACCTGCGCGGTCGTGATCACCACGGACGCGATGGTGGAAGGCGTCCACTTCCTCGCGGGCGATCCGATCGACACCATTGCGCGCAAGCTCGTACGGGTGAACGTGTCTGACATCCTCGCAAGCGGGGCAGAGCCGTCTGAAGCGCTGCTTACCCTCGGCTGGCCGTCCAGCCGCCCGGAAGCAGAACTCGCCGGGTTCGCAGCGGCGCTCGGCGACGAGCTTTCGGCCTGGGGCGCCGGTCTGATCGGCGGCGATACCGTATCGAGCCCGTCCGGCCTGTTTCTGTCGCTGACGCTGACCGGCCGCTGCATCGGCCCCGGGCCCATTCGTCGGGGCGGGGCGAAGGCGGGGGATGAACTTTGGGTCACCGGCGAAATCGGCGGCGCTCGGCGCGGGTTCCTGGCGCGGCAAGCCGGCGTCCAAAGCCAGTGGATTGCTTCACTCTTGACCCCCGTCCTGCCGGTTCGTGGCGCGGCCCAATTGCTGGCCTCTTTCGCGTCGGCGGCCATGGACATTTCCGATGGGCTGCTCGGAGATGCGCGCTCGCTGGCTGAGGCATCGGGGCAGGGCGCCGAAATCGATCTTGATTCGGTTCCCTTCGCGGGCGGCGCGGCTGATCTGGCCGAAAAGATCGATCTGTCGACCTGGGGTGACGACTATCAACTGCTCTTCGCGGCGCCCCCGGAGGCCCGCCTGAACCTTCTGGATGGGGCCGCCCGGCTGGGACTTCGGATTTCGCGCATCGGGCGAATCCGGGCAGAACCGGGTCTGGTCGTCCTGGCGGAAGGCAAGAGTGTTAACCTGCCTGAAACTATCGGCTTCGAGCATGGAAGAATCGGAATGTCTGCCACTCGCCCATGAAGCGAGGCGGGTTGCGCCTCAAGGGGCCCGCTGGCAGGCAGAACCGTCGTTAAAAGGCAGCCGCAGCCCTGCATTTGCTGGGCTGTCGAGCTTTAGGGGTTAGGAAGGAAAGCCAATGTCCTGGTACTTACTCGCACTTGGTGCGGGCTTCCTGTCGGTCGCTTATGGCTACTGGCAGATCAATTCAATCATGAAGGCACCTGCGGGCAATCCGCGGATGATCGAGATCGCACAGGCGATCCAGGAAGGCGCCAACGCCTACCTCAGCCGCCAGTATCGCACGATCGCCATCGTGGGCGCGGGTGTCGCTGTCGTCCTCTTCGTTGCGCTCGGCTGGAAAGCCACGCTCGGTTTCATCATCGGCGCCGTGCTTTCGGGCCTCGCCGGCTTCATCGGCATGCTCGTGTCGGTTCGCGCCAACGTGCGCACAACCGAAGCCTCGCGCATCGGCCTCAATGAAGGCCTGCAGATGGCGTTCAAATCTGGCGCCGTCACCGGCATGCTGGTGGTCGGTCTCGCCCTGCTGGGCATCGTTGGCTATTATGGCCTCCTGACTGGCCCGCTTGCCCTGTCACTGACAGATGAAGGCCAGAAACGCGAAATCATCGACGCCCTCGTGGCACTCGGCTTCGGCGCTTCGCTGATCTCGATCTTCGCCCGTCTCGGCGGCGGTATCTTCACGAAGGGTGCAGACGTTGGCGGCGACATGGTCGGCAAGGTCGAAGCCGGTATCCCGGAAGATGATCCACGCAACGCTGCCACGATTGCTGACAACGTCGGCGACAACGTGGGCGACTGCGCCGGCATGGCAGCCGACCTGTTCGAAACCTACGCCGTGACGCTCGTTGCGACGATGGTGCTCGGCGGGATCTACTTCGCCTCCATGCCCTACATCAACGAGATCATGATGCTGCCCCTCGCTATCGGCGCGGTCTGCATCGTCACCTCGATCATCGGCACTTTCTTCGCCACACTCGCCAAAGGCTCCACCGATGTCATGGGCGCGCTCTACAAGGCGCTTATTGTCACCGGCGTGCTGTCGATCGGCGGTCTTGCAATCGCCATCGAAACGGTTCTGCCGGGCGGCCTCGCAGGTACGCTGGAAGGGGCGGGGGAGAAACTCAGCCTCGTTGACGGTGTGACCGGCGAATGGGCAGCCATCACCGGCTGGAAGCTCTTTGCTTGCGGCGTAGCGGGTCTCTTCGTTACCCTGCTGATCGTTGTCATCACGGCCTACTATACGGAAACTAAGTACCGTCCCGTCCGCTCGATCGCGAAAGCCTCCGAGTCGGGCCACGGCACGAACGTCATCCAGGGCCTCGCCGTTTCGCTCGAAGCCACCGCGCTTCCGGCACTGACGATCATCGGCGGCATCCTGCTCACCTACAACCTCGCCGGCCTCTATGGCATCGCGATCGCAACCACCACCATGCTCGCTCTTGCCGGCATGATCGTTGCCCTCGACGCCTTCGGACCGGTGACGGACAACGCAGGCGGCATTGCCGAGATGGCGGAACTGCCGTCGGAAGTCCGCAAGACAACCGACGCTCTCGATGCTGTCGGCAACACGACCAAAGCCGTCACCAAAGGCTACGCCATCGGTTCGGCCGGCCTCGGGGCCCTCGTGCTGTTCGCGGCGTATGCGGAGGACCTTAAGTACTTCAAGGAACGCGCTGTCGAGGGTTCGTTCTTCTACAACGTGTCGGTCGACTTCTCGATCGCCAACCCCTACGTCGTGGTCGGCCTTCTGTTTGGCGGCCTTCTCCCGTTCCTCTTCGGCGGCATGTCGATGATGGCGGTGGGCCGTGCAGCGCAGGCTGTGGTCGAAGAAGTCCGCCGCCAGTTCCGCGAAATGCCCGGTATCATGAAGGGCGAAGTGAAGCCCGATTATGGCCGCGCGGTGGATATCCTGACGCAAGCTGCGATCAAGGAAATGGTTGTGCCGTCACTGTTGCCGGTGCTGTCGCCAATCGTGCTGTTCATTGCGATCTACCTGATCGCAGGGGCTGGCCCGGCACTTGCCTCGGTCGGCGCCATGCTCCTCGGTGTGATCGTGACCGGACTGTTCGTTGCCATCTCGATGACCTCGGGCGGCGGCGCATGGGACAATGCCAAGAAGTACATCGAAGACGGCCACCATGGCGGCAAGGGCTCTGAGGCCCACAAGGCCGCCGTGACCGGTGACACCGTCGGCGACCCCTACAAGGACACGGCCGGCCCGGCTGTGAACCCGATGATCAAGATCACGAACATCGTGGCGCTCCTGATGCTTGCGGTCCTCGCTGGCCACTAAGCGTCCGGATACGGATCAAAAGGAAAACCCCGGAACGCAGGTTCCGGGGTTTTTCATTTGGCGCTTCGGCGATACGGCCGAAAAGCCTATTGCTGCCGGCCCGTCGGGTTGCCCGGCGTGGCTTCATCCGAATTCGGCAGCCGCACCGAACCCACCGTACCGAAGATCTGTTCCCAGAGGCCCAGTTCACGGCCGCGGGTTGCTGTCTCGCGCGCCGCATAGCTGATCACCTGACCATCTTCGGCGGTGTAGCGCAGCACTTCATCGACCTTGTCATCTTCACCAAACCGGATCGCCGTGATGCTGCGATCGGCGACTTTGGGCTTGTAGAAAGCGAGCCGCTCCTGAACGTCGGAAATGTAGAACCACGTCCGGGTGTCGAACAGGCCTTCTGTGGAGGGCGAACCCAGCTGGGCCATGACGGACGAACGCGTATCTTCGCCCGGCTTGATGTCGTAAGGCTGGATTTCGTCAGGGATATAGCCGTGGAAGTCGCGAGCGGGCGTAAGGCACGCCGTCAGGGGCAGCACGAGCAGGCTGACCGCGAGGATGGCACTTTTACGCATGGAGTCACTCCGGATGGGCTTTGACGCACGAAGTAGCGGCAGGTAACCGGGGTTGGCAAGCATGGGAGTGCACCCTTGACGGCATTTTCGGGCAACTGGTTCCAGCGCCGGGCGGCGCGGCGCAAGGCGGCAAAGGAGGCCTATCGCGGGCTGCTGCGGCAGGCGCTCGAGCCTGCGTTCTACGAATCGGGCGGGGCTCCAGACACTTTTGACGGCCGCGCCGCCATGGTGACCGTCATGACGACGCTGGCCTGCGTGCGGCTGAGCCTGATTCCGGGGCCGGACGCCGCCCGCCTCGTCACCCTGATCGACGATCTCGCCTTGGATGGCTTTGACGCGGCTTTCCGGGAGAAGGGGGTCGGCGACCATTCGATTGCCCGCAAGGTCCGCAAGCTGGCGCAGAACCATGCCGGACTGGGGAAAGCCCTGTTTGCCGCGCTTTCCGCTGATGAAGAGAGTGGCAAGGCTGATGCCGTCGCGGGCATCCTGACACGTAACGGCGTTGTAACCTCGGAGCGGGCAGGCGCACTTTCAGCGCAGCTTCTGGCACTCAAGACCCATCTTGAAGGGCTGCCGGACGTCCATATCCTCTCCGGCCGGCTGGATTGGCCGGCGCCGGCTGCCTGAAGACGCCGCATCTCGCCCGTTGCCACGCCCGGCGGCGCCGCTTAAACCACGCGAAATCACTTAGAATCTGGCCACTTACGAGGCGCAGGACCGGATGACCCCCTCTCAGACGCTTTCGGTAGACGCCATGGGCGGAGACGACGCCCCGCGGATCGTCGTCGACGGGGTTGCCGAATTCCTTGCCAGCCGCCCGGCCATGCAGGCGCTCTTGCATGGCGACGAGGCCCAGCTCGCTCCGTTGGTCGCGGGGCATGCCGTGTTGCAAAGCCGCGCGACGATCGTCCACGCAGAGGCCAAGATCACCAGCGACATGAAACCCAGCCAGGCGCTCCGGCGCGGCAAGGGGTCTTCGATGTGGAACTCGGTCGAGGCGGTGAAGGAAGGCCGTGCAGGCGCATCCGTTTCCGCCGGCAATACCGGCGCACTGATGGCCATCTCGATGCTGATCCTGCGCAAGATGGACGGCGTTCACCGCCCTGCGATGACGGCAGTATGGCCGACCCTGCGCGGCCGCACGATTGTTCTCGACGTCGGCGCGAATGTCGAAGCCGATGCCCAGCAGCTCGTCACGTTCGCGATCATGGGCGAAGCCTTCGCCCGTGCAACGCTCGGCCTCGCCCGGCCCTCAGTCGGCCTGCTCAACATCGGCTCGGAAGAGATGAAGGGACATGAAGAAGTCCGCGAGGCGCATGAATGGCTGCGCGCCGCGGGTCTCGATCTTGATTATCGCGGCTTCATCGAAGGCGACGATATCTCCGCCGGTGCGGTCGACGTTGTCGTCACCGATGGCTTCACCGGGAACGTCGCGCTGAAGACCGGCGAAGGCGTCGCAAGGATGCTCGCCAGCCACATGCGCGAGGCCTTCACATCCAGCCTCCAGGCAAAGGCCGGCGCGGTTCTGGCGATGAGCGGCCTCAAGCGGCTGAAGTCGCTGATGGATCCGAGCAACGTCAATGGCGGCGTCCTGCTTGGCCTCGGCGGCATCTCCGTAAAGAGCCATGGCAGCGCCGATGCACGCGGCTTCGCGCGCGCCTGCGAGATGGCGGCCGATCTGGCCGCCAGCGATTTCCAGGGCGAGATCGCCACCAACCTCGGCAAAATTGGAACCGGCGGCGTCGCGGCCTGACGGCGGCGCGCAGGGATCGAAAGGAACACTGAGGATGGCACGGCGCAGTTTTATTCTCGGAACCGGAAGCTACCTTCCTGAGCGTGTGCTCACGAACCGTGAACTCGCCGAGATGGTCGAGACTTCGGACGATTGGATCCGCGAGCGCACAGGCATTCGCCAGCGCCACATTGCGGCAGATGGCGAGTTCACCTCCGACATCGCGACCGCCGCAGCCCGGCGCGCGCTTCAAGCGGCGGGAATTGATGCGTCCGAGATCGACCTGATCGTTCTTGCTACCACAACGCCGGACCGGACCTTCCCGGCGACAGCCACCGCCGTACAGGCGAAGCTCGGCATCACGCGCGGCGCCGCGTTTGATGTGCAGGCGGTGTGCTCCGGCTTCCTGTTCGCGCTCGCGACGGCCGACTCGATGCTGAAGCAGGGCCTGTTCAACAAGGCGATCGTGATCGGCGCTGAAACCTTTACCCGCATCATCGACTGGTCGGATCGCGGTACCTGCGTCCTGTTCGGTGATGGCGGCGGCGCGGTCGTCATCGAGGTGCGCGAGGGTGAGTTCGCGGCCGATGAAGGCATCATCACCCACCATATCCGCACCGATGGGTCGAAGTCCGACCTGCTCTATGTCGATGGCGGCGTCAGCTCCACCGGCACGATCGGCCATGTCCGGATGGAGGGAAACCGCGTCTTCAAGCATGCGGTTGCCAACATCTCCGCCGCCATCGAAGCTGTGCTCGAGGAGACCGGCCTGACCTCGGCGGACATCGACTGGTTCGTTCCGCACCAGGCCAACAAGCGCATTCTCGACGGCGTCGCCAAAAAGCTCGACATCCCGGAAGAGAGGGTCGTCATCACGGTCGACCAGCATGCAAACACGTCAGCCGCATCGATTCCCCTGGCGTTGGACCATGCGGTCCGCACGGGCCGCGCGAAGCCCGGCGACCTGATTCTCTCCGAAGCCATGGGCGGCGGATTCTCCTGGGGCGCCAGCCTTTTCCGCCTCTGAAGCCGGCCCGTAACGAGATTTCACTAACGCGTACGCTAGGAATTCGTTAAGATACCGGGCTTAGGCTTTCATGAAAGGCGAACAGGCAGATGAGCAACGAGACCGTTACCCGTGCTGAAGTCACCGACGCCATCGTCCGCGAAGTGGGCGTTACCCGCCAGGAATCGGCGGACCTTCTCGACCGCACCCTCGAACTGATCGGCGCTGCTCTCGAGCATGAGGAAGAAGTGAAGCTCGCCCGCTTCGGCAACTTCGTCGTGCGCTCGAAGTCGGCCCGCGAAGGGCGCAATCCCAAGACCGGTGAAGAGGCCCCGATCGCGGCCCGCCGCGTCGTCACCTTCCGTCCGTCGCCGATGCTCAAGGCACTCGTCGGCCGCGACTGAACTCCACCAGGACATCCGCATGACCGCACTCAAATCCCGGATCGAAAAGTCGAACACTGCCTTCCGGTCGATTGGAGAAGCGGCCACCGAGCTTGGCCTCGAAACGCACGTGCTGCGCTATTGGGAAACGCGGTTCCCGAAGGAGGTGCGGCCGATCAAGCGTGACGATGGCAGGCGCATGTTCCGCCCGCAGGACATGGACG
>Ga0209985_10003113_pt1 | contig 14444 bp, 11 predicted proteins | sample NOAtaG_FD_187305 | JGI IMG/M metagenome (GOLD analysis project Ga0209985, IMG submission 187305) | Freshwater lake microbial communities from Lake Erie, under a cyanobacterial bloom - NOAA_Erie_Diel6S_1000h metaG (SPAdes) (version 2) | ecosystem: Environmental > Aquatic > Freshwater > Lake ...
GTGCGCAGGCCCGGAGAGTTTTGCGTCAAGAACACAGCCATGGGCAGCAGGCCACCACGGCCGAAGCGGGAGGCGTTATCCACGCGAGTCCAATCCGAGTCCTCGATGGGAATGCCATAGTGTTTGGCCAGTGCGGGATTGACGAAGGTGTAATCGCCGTAGAGCAAGTCCAGTAGAGGCGCGCCGGAGCGGACAACGTGATCGAGCAAGCGAATAGGTTCCTCGAACATGGCGGCGCGGAGTTCCTGGTCAAATGACGGGAAGCGCTGACGGTCGACGGCATTGTGCTGCTCGAAGCGGCGGAAGTCGAGCCAGTGTCCGGCGAATTCGGTGGCGAAGCGGCGGGCGCGCTCGTCCTTGAGCATGCGGCGAATTTGGGCCGAGAGCACGGCGGGTTGACGGAGGCTGCCCTGGGAGGCCAGCCGGAGCAGGGTTTTGTCTGGAGGGCTCGACCAGAGAAAGAAGCTGAGCCGACTGGCTAGAGCATGGGAACTGAGCGGCTCCACCGGCGCGCGAGTTGAAAGCAGATCGATGCGGTAGCAATAATCGGGGCTCATGAGGATAGAGACCAAAGAGTCGCGCACGGCTTCTTCGTGGGTGAGGCCGCTTGATTCGCGCATTTGCCGGTAAAAGGCGAGCAGTTCGGCGCGCTGCTGCGCGGTAAGTGGGCGGCGCCAGGCACGAGCGGCAAAATCGAGCAATGCTTCCAGGTGTTTCGATTCGCTTGCAGCGCGGGAACGCTCCATGGCGCGAAGCGTTTGATTGACGCGGGCGAAATGAACGTTGATGGCCTTAACGGCGACCGGATCGTTTTCGGGGTCGGACTGAGCCTTGGCGACGTAGGCGTCGCGCAGACTCAGGATAATCGGTTCCGCCGAAACGGCTTTGTCCGAAGGACGGACAGAGCCGGACTCGCGCCCGTTGCCTAGGATCTCGCCACTCTGGTTGAAATAGTACTGGACGTAGGTGCGTAGAGAATGGTCGGCGATAAAATCGAACTCGTCCCAAAGCCGATTTAGCTCAGCGCGTCCACGCGCATCGAGAATCAATTCCTGGAGCGGCTTATCATCCCGGAAATAGCCCATGACATTGTGGAAGCCGGCACTGAGCAGCCTGCCTTTATCCTTAGTGTTATCAGGGAAAAAACGGCCACGCTCGGAGATGTAAAAGGCGTCGGGAAAGAGGTTGGCGAAAAGGGAAAAGGCCGCCTCATAAGCCGCGCGCTGGCCGGCAGGCACACGTAGCGGTTCGGGGTCGGCCAGACGGGCCTTGATCAGTGTGGCGAGTGCTTGGCGGGCGACGATGTCAATTGGGGTGCGGACGAAAAAGGTGCCTGGCCGCGGGGCTTCCGGAACTTGCGGGGGCGGTTCGCCCTCGACCAGCAGAGCGGTGCGGTCGAAGTCACGGCGGTTATCGGCGAAGAGATTGAGCTTCCAGTTCATCAGCGGCTGCGACGTGGTGCTGAGGGTTTTGACGATGGGGGCCGTGTAGTGTTTCGCAATGAGCGCGCGCACCCGGGTAACATAGTCGCGCATGGCGATCGCGGCCGGACGGGCGAGATCGGCCTGGCCTTTGCCCGGCACGGGTAAAGCTCGCCACATCTTCCGCAGCTCAGCGAGTGGGCCAACCGTTTCCGACTGTGCTTCCAGGGCCTGGCGGATCCGGAGCAAGTACCCGGGGCTGACCTGATCGAGAGTGGGACCGAGCAAAAGACGATGCTTCTGGCGCCAAGCGGCAAGGAAGTAATCGGCGTAATCGGTGGGCTGGCGTTTGTAGAAATCGACGATCCGCTGGATGGCGTATTTCTCGCGGTCGGTCTCAACCAGCATCGGGTGAGAGGCGAAAGCGATCGAGTCCGGCGTCAGCACCATCTGATTGGCGACGGTGCGAGCCGCTTGCAGGTACTTATTGAGCAGCGAGGGCGACATGGTCAGGCTCTCGCCCGAGTTGTCAAAGCCTTCCGGGTTGGCCGGATCAACGGGAAATTCGCGGGTTGGACGAATGTCAACGCCAGTCAGGTCGCGAATGGCATTGTCGTATTCAGCGTTCGTCAGCCGGCGGGCCAGCACGATACCCGGATCACCGGCGCGCTTGCGGGCTTCGGCCGCGCGCACGGCATCGACCCAATGAATGACGGAGTGGCGGTCGGCCTCCGGTGGTGTGGCCATGGGTTTGGGCGGCATGTCGCCGGTCTTGAGCCGCTCGGCAACCAGCGCCCAACGGGGATGATCGCGGGTCACGTCAGGCAGCGTTTTGTAAGCACCAAGGTCCAATTGGGCCGCGGGAGCAGCACCGCTATGACAACCAAGGCAATGCTGGGCAAGAAAGGGCTTGACGCTGGTTTGAAAGCGCCGCTCGAGTGAAGACGGGGGCGTCGCGGCGAGTAGGACAAGTGGAGCCAGAAAAGAGAGCAACATGAACCAGCCCTGAGTGTATCAACAGGTCAGAAGCTGAGGCGGAGGGCCATCTGGACCTGGCGAGGGCCGACAGCCGTGCCGCCAATGACCCCCGTCTGGCCCGAACCAAGCTGAGCGTTCGGCGCCCCCAATTGCAAGGTGTTCGTCATATTGAAGGCTTCAGCGCGAAACTGCAGCATGACGCGCTCCAGCAGGCGGAAATTCTTGAACAGCGACAAATCGACAGTTTTCAGGCCAGGGTTGCGGATGTCGGGCGAAGTGCGGGAGACATTGCCGAAGCGGAATGCCGGAGCGAAGCTGAATACGCTGGTATCAAACCACTGGCGGATCTGATCATCGCGGGAGAGCCCGGTTCTCTTCCCGGAGGATCCATTGTTGTTAGGCCGTTGGCCGGCGGAGCCGAGATTGGTGTTGTTCACGTTTTGGGTGATCAACACTGGAGTACCCCGCTGGAGCGTCAGGATTCCGTTCACCTGCCATCCCCCGAGAATTGCTTCGCCCGCGCGATTGGTTTTGCTGAAGAACCGGCGTCCCTTGCCGAATGGCAGGTCGTAGTTGCCGCTAAAGACGAAGCGCGAGGGCACATCCTGCGTGGAGATGGATCGCTCGGCGCGCCGGTTATAGAAATCCTGTTTGTTGCCCGCCTGGCCAAGGAAGGTCACGGTCTGGCTGGCGTCGTCAATCAACTTGCCAGCAGTGTAGCTGGTGAGAAAGCTGAGGCCGTTCGAGAAGCGTTTTTCAACGCGGAGCGTGAACGCATGATAGATCGAGTTGGCCTGGGGCTTGCGAAACGCATTGACACTCGTGTATTGGGGAAAGGGGCGCAGCAACTGGGAGCGGGTGACACGAGGTTGGGAAAGCGCCGAAGTCGGGTTGGTGATGATGCCAAAGAACGGATTGTCAAGCTGATCGAGCAGGGCATTACCCAGATCGCCGAAACTGGCTGGCAGTTGGTTGTAAGTCATCGAGCCTTCGCCGTCGATCAGATGGTTACCCTTGCTAGCGAGGTAGCCCGCTTCGACGATGAGACTGCCGGGGAGTTCCCGCTGAAGATTGAAATTCCACTGTTGGATCACAGGGTTGACCCAGTTATTGAAAAAGCTCTCGCCGACGCCGAGGCCAATGTTGGTGGAAGAGCCGGAATTGGGGCCGTCCGAGGAACCGAGGGGAAGGTTGTATCCGGCGGGGAAGGGATTGCGTAGATAGGCGTTGACGGTGCGTCCGCCGTCGAGCGTGGTGAGCATACCGGTAGAACCGCGGAAGCCCTCCATGCCGGCGGTGCCCGAGGATCCCGCCGCCTGCATCATCGATCCCGCATACATCAGGGCATATGCACCCCGCATCACCGTTTTTTCATTGAGTTTGAAGGCAAAGCCAAAGCGGGGACTCCAGTTATTGCGGTCCACAGGCGCCTGAAAGCGATTTTCGGCGTTAACAAAGCGCATGGCGCCCTTGAGATTGGGCAGGCCCGGAACGAGGCCGGCAATCGGGCTGTTCGCCGTGATGTCGAAGTAACTGTAGCGGTTGTAGCGCTCAGTACGGGGGAGGTCGACATCGTAGCGGAGACCAAGATTGAGCGTCAGGCGCTTGGTAACGCGGAAGTCGTCCTGGATGTAGAGGCCCCAATAAACGCTGGAACTGGCGGGAGCGACATCGTGCTGCAGAGTGCCGCTGGCGGTGGCGCCAAGAAGGAAGCTGGCCATGCCGAAACCCTGGGTGGCTGAGGCCTGGACGGGGTTCCGCTGGGTGAACCCCTGGTTGAAGCTGTACTGGCCGGAGGGTTGGCCCAACTGGAGAAAATTCAGGAAGAGCTTGCGCCACTCCGCCCCGATCTTGATGGTGTGGCGGGTGAGGACTTTGGTGGCCGACCCGGCCAGCACATGCGAGTAGGGTATGAAGCGAAGCGTAGTGAAAGTGGCTTGGCCGAGTGAGGTGACACCAGCGATATCAAAGCGCGGAAACTCCAGATTCTGCGTCGCGGCCTGGTCGCGAAGCCCCGCCGGGAATCCGAGTTGGGTCATGTCAAAACCCTGAGAAAACGGGCTGCGCTGATTGTTGAATCGGCCGAAGCCATAATTGGCATTGAAGATAAGCGTGGGGCTTTGCGTGTAGTTGGCATTGATGGTGCTGTTCCAATTGTTCGTTTTACTCGGGCCGTCGCCCGCGGGAGTGCCGGGATTATCAAAGAAATTGACGGGCGAGCTCTGGCTGATGTTGTAAGAAAAACGGCCGAACATGGTGAGTTTTGAACTGAAGTTGTGATCGAGGCGGGTATCGAACTGATGCTGGCTCGAAGGAGCCTTGCCCGCGCTGAAAAAGTTGTTGGCGTTGGTGAACTGATTGGTGGGCAACTGATTGGGGGCACGGAAGAAGGACCGGGTGCGCAGGGCGACTGGATCCATGCGGCTGCTGGGGATGATATTGCTGGGAAACTGCTGGCGCACGAAGTTGCCGGAGCCGTCATTGGCGGCCGTGAGCGGGTCGAAGATCTGGATGGGCAGGCCTGAGGCGTTACGGAGCTCGGAAAAATCGCCATTCACCCAGGCGGCCGTGGGGACCGTGGTCGTAAAGAGGCTCGCCGTTCGCTGGATGGTGCTTTGCTCGCTGATGAAAAAGAAGGTGCGGTCCTTACCCTTGTAAAGCCCTGGCAAATTCACCGGGCCACCCAGTGTGCCGCCGAACTGGTTACGCTGAAAAGCGGCAAGCGGGACGCGATTGCGATTGGAAAAGAAATTGTTCGAATCGAGCTTGGAGTTACGCAAGAAGTTAAAGGCCGTACCGCGAAGCTGGTTGCCGCCGGAGCGGGTCGAGACGTTGAGGGTGCCGCCACCAGTCCGTCCATATTCCGCCGCGAGCGCATTGGTGACAATTGAGAATTCCTGAACGCTGTCGACTGGTGGTGTGTAGGCAATGGTGTTGATGCCGACATTGTTCTCGGGCAGGATGATCGAGGTGCCATCGATGGTGATCTCACTCGAGGCATTGCGCCCGCCGCTGATCCAGGGCGTTGAGCCGCCGCCGGGGATCACGCCTGGTACGAGACTCGCCAGGGCGAAGGGATTGCGGGCATTGAGGGGAAGGTCCATGATGGCCTTGTTCCCAATCACCGTGGATACGGTGGAGGAAGAGGTGGCCAATTGGGCACTCGAGGCAGTGATTTCGATTTTTGAGCCGACGTCGCCAACCGGGAGGGTAATGTTCAGCGTCACAGTCGCCTGCACGTTGAGCCGGACATCGGTCTGGCTATAGCGCTGGAAGCCTTGTTTCTCCACGCTGACGGTGTAAAGGCCGGGCAGGAGGAAGGGCCGCACAAAGGCGCCCACGGAATTGGTTTCGAGGCCGACAGAGACATTGGTTTGTTGTGAGGTGATGGTGATGGCGGCGCCAGCGATGACGGCTCCGCTGGGATCAGAAACCACGCCTTCGAGCGTACCGGTTGCGGTTTGTCCGAAAAGCGGACACGCGGATAGAAACAGCAGGCACAGGCTCCGGCATGGCAGATTCATGTCGCGAAATTACCATAAGCCATCACCGAAGAAAAGCCATGCGGAAATCGGAACGATTTATCGCTTCACACCGGCGATTCGTTGTGATACGCCATTGGCAGGCCCCAAAGGAGGGGACCAGACGATGCGTCATTACAGTACATCCGAGCTGAGGAATGTAGCACTGGCGGGACACGCGCACGCGGGCAAGACCACGCTCGTATCGGCGATGCTGTTTGCCGGCGGCGCAACCGCACGCCTGCTTCGAACGGAAGAGGGCGCAACCATCACGGACTTCGATGAGGAGGAAGTGTCGCGAAAACACTCCATCACTACAGGTTTGGTAGCTCTCGAGTACAACAAGCGGAAGATCAATTTGCTGGACACACCGGGACTGAACACTTTCATGCCCGACGCACGGCTGTGTCTGCCCGCGGTGGATGCCATGCTGCTAGTGGTCGACGGAGTGGCGGGAGTGCAGGTGCAAACGGAGAAAGCGTGGAACTTTGCTGCCGAATTCGATTTACCAGTTGTCTTCGTCGTATCAAAGCTCGATCAGGAACGAGCCAATTTCGGCAATGTAGTCAATGCGATCCGCGAGCGTTTCGGACGCCGGTGCTGCAGTGTGGAAGCCCGCGACGAACTGGTCGAGATGATCGCTGAAGATGACGATGCGCTGATGCAGGAGTATTTTGAAGCGGGACAGCTAAGCCCGGAGCACATGACCGCCGGCATGCGCCACGAGATCGTCAGCCGGCGTCTGTTTCCGATCCTGGGTGTGAGCGCCACCGCGGACCAGGGAGTGCGCGAATTGTTGAGTTTCATCATCGAATCCCTGCCGTCGCCGGCCGACCGCGGCGTTGTCGAGACCGAGGGCGCGCCCAGTGTATTCATCTTCAAGACAATGGCCGATGCGTTTGCGGGAAGAGTGACTTACTTTCGGGTCATGCGCGGCAAGCTCAAGAACGACAGGCATCTGATCAACGCGCGATCCGGCCAGGATGAGCGCTTCGCGCATCTCAGCACACCCTTCGGCAAGCAGATGGTGGAGGTGGCCGAACTGGCGGCCGGGGATATTGGGGTGGTAACGAAACTCAAGGACACGCTGACCGGCGATTCCTTGTCCGACAAGACAGCGGGCATGCTCTGGCCGCGCGTGCCAATGAGCGAGCCGGCAATCGCCTATGCCATTGTGGCCAAGACACGAAATGACGAAGACCGCCTGGGCGTCGCAATGCACAAGGTGCTCGAGGAAGACCCAAGCCTGCGTTTTTACCGCGACCCGCAAACCAAGGAGTTTCTCTTGGCCGGGAATGGACAGCAGCATGTTGAGGTGATCGTAGCGCGGCTACGCAAACGCTATCAAGTCGACGTGGAACTGCGGGCGCCGAAGATCGCCTACCGCGAAACCATTCGCGGTTTTGCCGACGCGCAGGGCCGGCATAAGAAGCAGTCCGGTGGCCACGGTCAGTTTGGCGATTGCAAGGTCAAGATCGAGCCCATCGAGAGAGGCGGGAACTTTGAGTTTGTCAACGCAACCTTCGGCGGGTCCGTCCCGAAGCAGTACGTTCCCGCTGTGGAAAAGGGCATCCAGGAAGCGGCGGCGCAGGGTTGGCTCGCGGGTTACCCGATGGTCGATTTCAAGGTCACCCTCTACGATGGCAGCTATCATGAGGTCGACTCCAACGAAATGAGCTTCAAGATGGCTGGCCGGAAGGCATTCCGGGCTGCCATGGCGCAGGCCAAGCCAGCGCTGCTCGAGCCGGTGATGAAAGTCGAAGTCCAGACTCCGGTCGAGTACGCCGGCGACCTGCTGGGAGACCTGAATTCGCGGCGCGGACGTGTGGCGGGCATGGAAGTGAACGCCGGCACGCAGATGATCCGCGCGATGGTGCCCATGGCCGAAATGCTCAGCTATCAGAACGATCTCACCGCAATGACGCAAGGCCGCGCCACTTTCGCCATGGAGTTTGATCATTACGATTTCGTCCCCCGCGAGCAGGCCGAGAAGATCATCGCCAATGCAACCGTGACGCACCTCAACGAGGACGAGTAAGATAGGCGAGTGAATCGCCGCGAACTACTTGGGAGTCTGGCCGGGCTGCAACAAGCCGTTCCGGGCCGGGGTCCCCGCAAGCCGAATTTCATCGTGCTCTTCGCCGATGACATGGGATATGGAGACCTTGGCTGTTACGGTCATCCCAACATCCGCACGCCTCATCTCGACCGCATGGCGCAGCAGGGGATGCGCTTCACAAGCGGCTATGCCGCCGCCAGCGTCTGCACGCCCTCGCGCGCTGGTTTGCTGACCGGACGCTATGCCAAGCGGGCGGGCCTGCCGGGAAACCTCGGCCCCGATTCCGCCGGTGGTCTCCCCCTCAGTGAAATCACCCTCTCCCAGCATTTGCAGGGCGCGGGCTACCGGACCATGGCCATCGGCAAATGGCATCTCGGCCACAATTCGCGAAGCTATCTACCCCGGCAGCGGGGCTTTGACGAGTATTTCGGACTTTTGTACAGCAACGATATGATTCCGCCGTGGGTGAAGACGGAGAAGCCCCTCCAGTTGTGGCGCAACAATGAGCCGGTGGAGGGGGTCGAGGATCAGTCCCGGTTGACGGAGCGCTACGGACAGGAGGCAATCCGCTTTATCCGCGAAGCGGGCCGAAATCCATTTTTCCTTTACCTGCCTTTCGCAATGCCGCACCTGCCCGTCAGCGCGCCGGCGGAACGGCGGGGCCGGAGCCGAGCTGGTCTGTATGGAGACACAATCGAGACTCTCGATGCCGTCATCGGAGACATTTTGCGGGAGCTCAACCTGCGCGGACTCGACCGCGAAACGCTCGTCTTGTTCGCCAGCGATAACGGACCATGGCACGACCTGCCCTCGCGGATGCTGGCCAAAGGCGTGGAGCCATGGGACACCGGATCCAAAAGCCTGCTCCGCGGAGCGAAGGGAACGACTTGGGAAGGGGGGCACCGCGTACCGTTCCTGGCGCGCTGGACAGGCCGGATTCCGGCTGGGCAGGTGTCGAGCGAGATGGTCTCCACGCTCGATTACTTCCCTACCCTGTCAGCGGCCGCCGGCTTGGCGATGCCGGAAGGGCGTGTCCATGACGGGCACAATCTGTTGCCGCTGCTCGAAGCACGAACCGGAAAAAGCCCGCGAACGGACTATTTGTACTTTCTGGGAGCCAAGCTGGAGGCCGTGCGGGAGGGCCCGTGGAAGTATCGGCAGGCGGGCGAGGAGAAGGGAGAGTTATTCCACCTAGAGCGGGACCCTGGGGAGATGTATGACGTAGCCGGGCGGGAAGGGGACGTGGCTGCCCGTCTGGCTGGCCGGCTGGCCGAAGATCGTGTTAGGATTTAGGAAGGTAGATAAGGGTCGCAGGCCCCTGCGGCCTTTTTTCTTGTCTGCTCAATCCAAAAGGAATACTTCGATGCCGAAGCTCAAAACCCACAAGGGCGCCGCCAAGCGCTTCAAGAAGACCGCCTCGGGCGCCTTCAAGCGGGGCAAGGCGAATGCCCGCCACCTGTTCGCTGGCAAGTCCAATGCGAACAAACGCCGTCTGGGCCAAGCGGGAACCGTTAGCTCCGCCAACCACGACGCCGTGAGCAGCATGCTGCCCTACGCCTAGCTTGTTGCCTGCCGGTGCGAGCGGCGCCCAATGCACGTGCCCGCCATGCCCGGCGATTGGATGATTCAAACCATGCAAGGAGAACAAACGTGCCAAGAGTAAAACGTGGTACTGGTCGTCGCGACTACCGCCACAAAACAATGAAGTTAGCCGAAGGCTACTTCCTGACTAAATCGAAACTGAACCGCGCCGCTCAGGAAGCGGTGGAAAAGGCCCTGAAATATGGGTATGTGGGCCGCCGCCGCAAGAAGCGTGATTTTCGCAGCCTCTGGATCGTTCGCATCAACGCCGCGGCCAAAGCCAACGGTCTAAGCTACTCCCGCTTCATGGACGGCTTGAAGAAGGCCGGGATCGATCTGAATCGAAAGGTTCTGAGCGATATTGCGACCTTGGATACGTCGGCGTTCACCGCTCTCGTCGAAAAGGCTAAAGCAGCTCTGCCAGCGTCAACTCCGCTGCCGAAGGCGGCGAAGGCGTAAAGGAGAACTACCATGGCGGAAGAGCTTTTTTCAGAACAGGAAGCCGATCTTCTCTCCCAACTTGAGGAACGAGTGGTCAAGGCGCTCGAGGCTGTGGGCCAATTGCGCAAGGAGAAGGCTGCTTTACAAAAAGAAATTGACCGCCTGAACGGGGAATTATCGGCTGCCAGGAACAAGAATAAGACAGCAGCTTCCCGCATCTCCAAACTTCTGGATCAGATGGAATTGCCGAATCAGGATTAGGGAGTGCGCACTTGTCCCAACCGGTTCAAGTAACCATTTACGGACAAACCTACACGGTCCGCTCGGAGGACAATCCCGAGCGGGTCGTTCGTCTGGCCGAGCGGGTCGACGAGTTGATGAAGGAAATTGCCAACCGCGGCGTGATTGAAAGCAATCGGGCCGCGGTTTTGGCTTGTCTGCACATGGCGGACGAATTGGACCGGCTGAGCATGGAGTTGAATGTGATTAAGCAGGTTCCCGAGGCGCGGCAGAAGCTCACCGATCTGCTGCACCTGCTCGATGAAGAGCTAAAATAACAGCGCCATGATTTCTCTCATACTCGCCTTCGCCGCCCTCCAATTCGAGCACGGGACGGCAGACTCGGGAGGGGTCAAAATTCACTATGCGAGCGCGGGCAAAACGGATGCTCCCCTCGTGGTCATGGTCCACGGCTTTCCCGATTTCTGGTACACCTGGCGAAGCCAAATGGAGTCGCTTGCCGCGGCCGGCTACCGTGCCGTTGCCATGGACTTAAGAGGGTACAACCTGTCGGATAAGCCCGCCGGGAGTGAGAGTTACGATATGAGGCTGCTTGTAGGGGACGTTCTCAGCGTGATCCGGGCCGAAGGCCGGCAAAAAGCGATCGTGATGGGGCACGACTGGGGTGGAGCGATCGCCTGGCAGGTCGCGTTGAATGCGCCACAAATGGTTGAGCGGCTCATCGTTCTCAATCTGCCTCACCCTCGCGGGTTAAGCCGGGAGTTGGCCAACAATCCGGAGCAGCAGCGGGCCAGCGAGTATGCACGCCGCTTTCAAGAACCGGACTCGCACCGCACCCTCACGGCCCAATCGCTCGCCGGGTGGGTCAAGGACGAGGCGGTCCGCAAGCTCTACGTGGAGGCATTTGAGCGCTCTAGCCTGGAGGCGATGATGGCTTTTTATCAGCGCAATTACCCCCGCCCCCCCTATACCGCCAGTTCGGATACGCGCAAACTGACCATGCCCGTGCTGCTCATTCATGGACTCCAGGACCGGGCACTGCTCAGCCCGGCGCTCAATGGCACCTGGGACTGGGTCGAGGATCTCACGCTGGTGACCATCCCGGAGGCCGGCCACTTTGTACAACAGGACGCAACCGCCAAGGTCACACGCAGCGTCCTTATGTTTTTGGGGAGAGATAAATGAAAATACCGTTTGTGCTGGCTCTCACTGCTCTGGCCCTACTCGCAGCCAAGAATGAAGAACCACGCGTGGCAACGGCCCGCGGCGCCAGTGACCGCGTGGAGATCATCGCCACCGTCCACGCCAATCAGACCGCCGTCAAGCAGATCCTCGGGGACGCTCTCAACGGTTACGTTTTCGTGGTCGAGGTGCTCTTGAAGCCGCGCACCGAAGAAGGCTTCCAAGTCGACCGCGATGATTTTCAACTCCTGACCACCGACGACGGACAAAGGACGAAACCCTTCGCGCCTGCCCAATTGCTGGGCACGGGTGGCCTCGTGCTGAAGTCGAAGCCCGGGCCAAGCAGCGGCATCATGGGCCAGAACAATGGCCCGGTCTGGCAGGGTCCCGCCGGCGGGAGACCCGTCATGCTGCCCGGTCAGGGCGGCGGCATCGGCAACGCAACAAGCTCCATCGACACCCCGGATGCGACTGAAAACACAAATACAAAAGAAAAAGAAAACCCGATGAAGAAAACGCTGGAGGAAAAAGAACTTCCGGCGGGCGAAGTCAAGACCCCCACCAAGGGCCTGCTTTACTTTCCGATCGACGGCAAGCACAAGACGAAACACATCATCTTGCTCTACCGCGGATTGGCCGGTCGCATCGACGTCGAATTTAAGTAATCCCGTGAAACTCTTTGACCTTGACACTCCGGCGCTGGCCGTTGACCTCAACCGGATGGAGTCCAATCTGCGGCGCATGGCCGACTATGCCCGCGAGCATGAATTGCGAGTTCGTCCGCACACCAAAACCCACAAGAGCCCCTTGCTCGGACGAAAGCAATTGGACCTCGGCGCCGTCGGGCTCACCGTCGCCAAGCCAACCGAGGCCGAGGTCATGCTCGGTGCCGGCTCACCCGACCTGCTGATCGCTTTTCCCACCATTGGCGCCGCCAAGATGGAGCGGCTCAAACACCTGTCCCGGCAGGTGCGGTTAACCGTGGCTCTCGATTCCTACGAGGCCGCTCAATCGCTGTCGGAAGCGGGGGTCAAGGCCCGGGTCCTGGTGGAAATGGATGCGGGCTTGCACCGCGTGGGCGTAGCCCCGGAGGACCTTCTCGGACTGGTCGGGCGCATCCGGCAGTTGCCGAACATCGAATATGATGGCATTTCCTTTTACCCGGGCCACATCAAGGAGTTGGGTGAGGAGGGTATGGGCAGGATTGAGACGCTCAATGTTCTGGTCAGTGAGAAGGTGGAAGAATTACGACGCGCGGGACACGAGCCAAGGCTGGTTTCCGGCGGGTCCACGCCCACGATGTGGCACTCACACCGGATCGAGGCCATGAACGAAATCCGCCCTGGCACCTACATTTTCAACGACCGCAATACGATTCGCAGCGGCGCTTGCACGATGGAGGATTGCGCGGCAACCGTGATCGTGACCGTGATCTCCACCGCTTACCCAGGCCAAGTGCTGGTCGATGGAGGCTCAAAGACTTTTTCCTCCGACCGCTTGTTGAACGACCCTGGTGTGACCTTTGGCAAAGTGCTCAACGCCCCCGGGGCGCTCTTTCAGAAGATGAACGAGGAACATGGCTTTATCGATGTTACGAAGTGCGCGCGCGGCTTCCGCGTCGGCGACAAGCTCGAGATCCTCATGAACCATGTCTGCGTCGTGATGAACCTCCATGAACAGGCATGGGGCCACCGCAATGGCGAAGTGGAAATCAGCTGGGCCATCGCGGGCCGGGGAAAGTTGAATTGAGTAGCGCCCCCGGCCAGGCAGCCAATCCCCTCTGCTGACCTCAATGCGCAATCAGGGCTACGCCTACACAAGCAGGATCAGCAGGCTTGAGGAAGGCCGACTCCTTCTCCATCACCTCGCAACGCTTTACCGCCACACCAGTCCCGAACATTGGCAGCTCCGGCTCGACAACGGCGAATTGACTCTCAACGGAGTCACCGCCACCGGCACTGAGCTGCTCACCACCGGAGCAACGCTAGTCTGGCGCCGTCCGCCCTGGACCGAGCCGGCCACGCCACAGCACTTTGAACTTCTCTGGGAAGACCCCCACCTCTTGGCCGTCAACAAGCCAGGAGGCCTGCCCACCCTTCCCGGCGGCGGCTTCCTCGAAAACACGCTTCTCCATCTCGTCCAAAAGCAAATCCCCGGCGCGAACCCCGTCCACCGCCTCGGCCGCGCTACCACTGGCATCGTCCTGTTCACTAAAACACAATCTGCCGCCGCGGCTTTGTCCGCTCGCTGGAATAAGCCGGATGTCGAAAAAATCTACCGTGCCTGGGCACAAGGCGCCGCCCTGCGGGATGCCTACGAAATCCGGACGCCCATCGGCCGCGTACCCCACCCGAAAACTGGTTTCGTTTGGGCCGCCCACCCCGCCGGCAAGCCGGCGTATTCCTCCGCAACAGTTCTCGCCCGAGGCCAAAGCGCCACCACATTTGCCGTTCGCCTTCATTCCGGACGCCCTCACCAGATTCGAATCCATCTCGCGTCGATCGGCCATCCCCTCGCTGGCGATCCACTTTATGGTCCCGGCGGTCAACCTTTCGATCACCTGCCCGGCCTCCCGGGCGATGGTGGCTATCTGCTCCACGCCCAGTACCTCAACTTCCCGCACCCGGTCACCGGAGAGGCTGTCCATCTCGAGGCCCCCCTCCCTGCTCACTTCCCCTCACATCACGCACAGGAGGCCCGCAAGATAGAATAAAGCTTGCCGGCGATCATGCATTCGCAGACCGTCAACCCCTTCCTCCGCCAGCGCTTCTACAACCGGGCCTCTCAGGCCAATTGGCGCGCCTTCGCCTTCCATCGCGAGCAAATCACCGCGCGGCTCGAAGCAATTGGCTCCAGTTGCGCCCCAAGCGAGGCCTCCTTGTGCATTCTCGGCGCCGGCAATTGCAATGATCTCGACCTGGCCCGGCTCACCCTCTCCTTTCATCGCCTCCATCTGGTCGACATCGACGCCGAGGCTATGCAATCTGGTGTTACTCTTCAATTCCACACAGCGGATCCTTC
>Ga0209985_10003115_pt1 | contig 14442 bp, 17 predicted proteins | sample NOAtaG_FD_187305 | JGI IMG/M metagenome (GOLD analysis project Ga0209985, IMG submission 187305) | Freshwater lake microbial communities from Lake Erie, under a cyanobacterial bloom - NOAA_Erie_Diel6S_1000h metaG (SPAdes) (version 2) | ecosystem: Environmental > Aquatic > Freshwater > Lake ...
CTCGCTCACAAGGCCGGGCTCGATGCCAGCAATCTCTCACGCATCGAGCGCGACCTGCAGGAGCCCTCCGCAGGCTGTGCGTGGCGGATTGCCGATGCGCTGCAGGTATCACTGGCTGATTTGTTCGATGACTCGGCGCGTGCGAGACAGCAAGGGGCAGAACCCATCTCGCGTGGATCGGACCGGCAGTCAGACTCGCTGCTCAAAGTTTTCTATCGGCTCAACGAGACCAATCGGGGCATAGCGGTCCAGATGTTGCGTCTGCTGGAGAAAACCGAGCGGGATGCTCTGGACTAACCGCCGTTCTGACACGCCTCGGCAGATCGCAACAGCTTCTCCTTTTCCTCACGCCCAAGCGCCTTCACTGCGCGTTCTCGCCGGCTCGCTGAAGCACGATCAGCCACGCTCTCGCTCCAGACCAGCACTACGGGCCTCCTGCCCCGTGTGTACTTTGCACCTGCCTTGCCACGGTTGTGTTCGTCCACACGGCGCGCGAGATTCGTGGTGATGCCCGCGTAGAGCGAGCCATCCGCGCAGCGCAGCAGGTAAACGTACCAACTCATGATGAGGGGGGAAGAGAAACGAAAAAGGCCACCTCAGGGTGGCCTTTTTGAATGGTGGGTCGTGCTGGATTCGAACCAGCGACCAATTGGTTAAAAGCCAACTGCTCTACCGACTGAGCTAACGACCCGTGAGAAGCGGCGTATGGTACGGATTGATCTCCAAAAGACAAGGCCAAATTAGGGACTAAGGGTTCTGCTGCAGATAGGCCTGCGCCTTGGGGGCGCTCTCGGAGGTGGAATACTCGTCCTGAACACGCTGCAAGAGCTCCCTGCCGCGCTGCGCATCCCCTTCCTGCATGTAGATCCGGCCCAGTTTGAAAAGGGCATCGGGCATCTTCGTGCTGCCCGGGTACTGATACACCAACGCCTCGTAGTGGGGTTTCGCGGCAGCGTTGTCGCCATTCACCACGGCATAGAACTCACCGAGCCAGAAATGCGCGTTACCTGCAAGCGAGCCGGTGGGGTACTGGTCGAGAAAAGCCTTGAAGGCAGCTTCAGCCTCCGGGTACTGCTTTGTCTTCAGCAAATCGAATGCGGCCTGATAGGCAGGCTGCTCACCCGCCGCAGGCGCAGTGGCTACCGGCGCCCGCGGCACCACGTCTGCACGGATGGGCGCTGAGGTTCCCTGTTCGGCGGGCGTGAGGCCGTAGGTGCCGCCGTCGGCTCCGGGCGGCGGCTGCACACCCGCGGGAACCGGCGCCGCACCGGCACCCAGCGCGGTGAGACGCTTGTCGAGACTGATGTAATCATCGAGGCGTTGCTGTTTCAGTTGCCGGATCTGCTCGGCCTGCTCCTCAACGATGCCGTTCAGCTTCATGACCTCGTCTTGGAGCTGCAGCACCTGGTTGTAGAGATCGGCGTCGCCGGAAGACGCCTCCCGGGGCGCGGCATCACCGCGGGGGTAAGACGGTTGTTGCCGGGGAGACGCATAGCCTCCCGGCTCCATGACCTCGACTTGGGCGGCCGCGGGCGGCGCGAGCAGCGCGGCCGCGAACGCCAGAAGCAGACTGCGCACCGCCGGTATCAGGGCTTCAGTTCAACGCGACGGTTGCGCTGGTAGGAGTCTTCGTCCTGGCCGAGTGCCGCGGGACGCTCCTCGCCGTAACTCACCGTCTCGATGCGGTTGCGGTCGATGCCCTGCAGGATGAGGTAGTTGGAGATGGCCTTTGCGCGACGCTCACCGAGGGCGAGGTTGTACTCGGGTGTGCCGCGCTCATCGCAGTGGCCCTCAAGGCGGACGGGGCCTGCCTGGTTGCGCAGAATCGCTGCGTGCGCGTCCAGTGCAGCGCGGGTCTCCGGGTTCAGTTGCGACTGGTCGAAGTCGAAGTAGAAGACATACTGGAGGCCAGTGCGAGCCGCCATTTCCTCAGGGGAAAGGCCGCCATCAGACCCTGTGCCAACAGAGGTGGCACCGTCGGTGCCAATACCCGAACCATCGGCGCCATCAGCACCGGCGCCACCTTTGTTCTTGTTGCCGCTGCAGGCTGCGACCAACGTCACCAGCATCGCAACCGCTGCCAGACGTACCCATTTGCCGCTCTTTGTGCTCACCGCGCGATCCTCTCTGGAGTGTGGGGAAAAATGTTTAACGGACGTAGGGTGACCATGCAGGTTCTCGCACTTCCCTGGCTGCTGCAGGCAGGAAGTACTTGACGTTTGCATCCACCGAGACGACGGCGAGTATACCTTTGCCCATACGCTTGGTGGCGTAAATAATCATGCTGCCATTGGGCGCGATGCTGGGCGACTCGTCGTAGATCGTTTCGGTCAGCACACGGACCGTATTGCGCTTGAGGTTCTGCAAGGCGATGTGGAAGGGGCCACCAGACTCTGCACGGTGGGTATAGACGATCCCCGAGCCGTCCGGCATCGGCCTCGGCCTCGCGTTGTATGCCCCCTCGTAGGTGAGGCGGGTGAGCGCGCCAGTCGTTGCGTCCGCCTGATAAATCTGCGGTTTTCCGCCCCGATCCGACGTGAAGATGATCGAGCGTCCGTCCGGCATCCACGTCGGCTCCGTGTCGATCGCGAAATGATTGGTAAGCCGCGTGAACTGGCGTGTGGCCAGATCCATCACATAGATCTCGGGGTTGCCATCCTTCGACAGCACCATCGCCATGCGACGCCCGTCCGGGGCCCATGCAGGCGCACTGTTCAGCCCCGGGAAGTTGGTGAGCGCCTCGCGCTGGCCCGTGGCGATGACCTGCCTCCAGATCCGAGGGCGGCGATCCTCGAAGGACACATAAGCGAGTTGCTTGCCATCCGGCGCCCAGGTGGGCGAGAGGATCGGCTCATTGGATTCGAGGATCGTGAGGGCACGCTCGCCGTCTGCATCCGCCTTGATCAGGCGGAAGTTGCGCCGGTCAGAACTGATAGAGACGTACGCGATTTTGGTGCTGAATGCCCCCTTTATGCCCGTGACTTTCTCGTAGATCTTGTCAGCGATGTAGTGGGAGATATCGCGTAGCTGGGACTCGGAGCCGTTCACCGTCTCCTGCAGCACCTGGCTCTGACGCAGAACGTCATGCAGCTCATAGGTGACGCGGTAAAGCCCTGCGGGGTCACGCACCATGCGTCCGACGGCCACGTAGTCCGTGCCCTGCAAACGCCACTCGTTGAAGAAGACCTGCGATTTCTCGTGGGGCTGGGCAATCATGTCCGAGACTGGCATTGCCTCGAAAAGCCCACTGCGCTGGAGATCCGCCGAGACAATCCCGTCAATCGGCTCTGGCGGCAGCAGTCCGGGGGGTGCGCCAAAAGGCACGACCGCGATCTTGGTGGGATCGTCGCTTCCCTGGGTGATCTCGATCATCAACTCGGCAGCGCGCGCAGCGGCGCCAACCGAGAGGCAGCACATCAGGAACAGCACTCTCATGATCACAGGCGGAGATCCTCCGGTCTGAAAACGAGCTGGAAACTGCGCAGGTGACGCTCGAACACCTGCTGGGGGGCATCCGCCACCTCGGGAAACCGTTCGGCTTTCTTGACCGCATTGATGGCAGAGGTGTCGAAGGCCTCGTTGCCGCTGCTCCGCACCACGCTCACAGATACCACCTCGCCGGTCGGGATCAATTGTAGACGCAAGACCACTTCCATATCGCGACGCGCACTGGGCGGGCGGCTCCAGTTGTCCTCAATGGCTGCACGAATCGAATCCGTGTAGGCCATGGCAAGGTCAGTGTCGCTCTCGGCCAGCTGCGTCTCTTCCTCCATGGCCATGGACAGATCCATCTCGCGCTGGCGCTGGCGGCGCTCTTCCTCGGCCTTCTTCTGCTCTTCACGCTTGCGCGCCTCCTCGAGTTTCTTCGGGTCGGGCTTGGGCGGCTCTTTCCTCGGAGCAGGTTTTGGCGTGGGCTTCGGCGTCGGCGGCTTGACCTCGGGTTTTGGTTTGGGGGGCTCGGGTTTGGGTTTGGGTTCGGGCGGGCGCGGTTTCGCCTGTTTGGGTTTGGCGACGGTCTTGTCGAGCGTCACCAGTTTCGCGCTCACATGACGCGGCACCTTGCGGACGGTGGGGTCGCGCTCGGGCTCCCAGTTCGCCGTGAGCACGAAGAGCAGCGCGGCATGGAGCGCCACGCTGAGCGTCGCCGGCAGGATAACGGCCTCGAGGCGGCGGCTCATCGCTCAGGGGTTCTCGGTGACCAGGCCGACGTTCTTCGCGCCCGCCTCCTGCAAGCTCGCCATCAGTACCACCACCGTGCCGTAAGGGACTTTCTCGTCGCCCCACACCAGCACAGGGGTCTTGGGCTTCTGCTTGAGAATCTTGCCCACCTTGTCTTTGATGACCTCCAGCTTCTCGGGCTGCTCCGGGGTGCCACCCAGGTTGATGAAGAAGCTGCCATCGGCCTTCACCGACACGATCAGGGGCTCCTCGTCCTGGGTCTCGATGGGCTCGGAAGGAGCGTCAGGAAGTTCGACCTCGACGCCCTGCATAAGCATGGGTGCAGTGATCATGAAGATGATCAGCAACACCAGCATGACGTCGATGTACGGAACGACGTTGATATCGGAAACAGGCTTTCGCTTGGGTTTACGCATCGTGATGGATTTCCTCGGCGGCCAGACGTATCAGCCGCTCTTGCGCATGGCGTGCGCCTGGCGATGCAGGATGCTCGAGAACTCCTCGGAAAAGGTGTCGTAGTTGCCGACCAGGTTATCGACGCGTGCAGAGAAACGGTTGTACGCGATAACCGCGGGGATGGCAGCAAAAAGGCCCATTGCGGTCGCCACCAGCGCCTCGGAGATGCCGGGCGCAACGGTGGCGAGGGTGGCCTGGTGCATGGTGGCCAGGCCCTGGAAGGAGTGCATGATTCCCCACACCGTTCCGAAGAGTCCGATGTACGGGCTGGTGGAGCCCACGGTAGCCAGAAATGACAGGTGCTTCTCGAGATACTCTTCTTCGCGCGATAGTGCGACACGCATCGCACGCAACGCGCCTTCCATGATGGCGTCGGACTCGATGCCGGCCTGCTGACGCAGGCGCGTGAACTCCTTGAAGCCAGCCCGGAAAAGATTCTCCACGCCCTCCACCATGCCGTTCTGTTCGAGCCGCACGGAACCGTCTCGGTAGAGCTGACCCAGGTCTATGCCTGACCAGAATGTCTGCTCGAAAGCCAGGAACTGTTTCTTTGCCCGGCTGAGTAACAACGCACGCTGGATGATCATCCCCCAGGACACGACCGATGCGAGGAACAGCGTCAGCATCACCAGTTGCACGACGATGCTGGCATTGGCGATGAGAGACCAGAGCGACATGTCCTGGTTCACGAGGGGTTCTCCGTGAGAGTTGTGGGTTCACCGACGCACGGGGCGCCAGCAAGGCGGTTTTTCAATCCGGCAGGCAGGGCGCGCGGGCGCTGCGTGACGGGATCAACACAGGCGATGCGCACGCGTCCGCGGCAGAGTTCCTCGGCGCCGCGCAGCACACGCTGTGCGAAGTCGATGCTCGCACGGCCTGCCGCGGCGATGCTCGCTTCTGCCACCAGTGCGTCGTCAAGGCGCGCGGGGCGCAGGTACTCGACCTGCATCGAATGCACCACGAACTGGCAACCGGCCTCGGGCATGGCGGCACGCGCGAAACCGAGTGCGCGCATCAGCTCGGTGCGTGCGCGCTCGAAGTACTTCAGGTAATTCACGTAATACACGATGCCGCCCGCATCGGTGTCTTCGATATAGACACGCAGATCGAGCCCGATGGAGGGCAAGGCGGGAATGTGCTGCATCAGGGCTCGCCGTCCGTCTGGCCGAGAAGATCCATATTGGCAGGAGCGCGCAAGGGCTGCAGCCCGAAATGCAACCACGCAGCCCGCGTCGCCATGCGCCCGCGCGGCGTGCGCAGCATGTAGCCTTGCTGGATGAGATAGGGCTCAAGCACGTCCTCGATGGTGCCGCGCTCCTCGCCGATGGCAGCGGCAAGACTCTCGACGCCCACCGGGCCGCCGTCGAATTTCTCGATCATGGCGAGCAGCAGACGACGATCCATGTGATCGAAGCCCTGCTGATCGACGGCGAGCAGGTTGAGCGCCTCATCGGCAATCGCGAGGCTCACCTTGCCGCCGTGGCGCACCTCGGCAAAATCGCGCACGCGGCGCAACAAGCGGTTTGCGATCCGTGGCGTGCCACGCGCACGGCGGGCGATCTCGCGCGCACCCGCCTCCTCCATCTCGATGCCGAAGATGCGGCCAGAGCGCGCAACGATGGTGGTCAGGTCTTCCACCGAATAGAACTCGAGGCGCTGCACGATGCCGAAGCGATCGCGCAGCGGCGAGGTGAGCAGGCCAGCCCGTGTCGTGGCGCCGACCAGCGTGAAGGGCGGCAGATCGAGCTTGATGGAGCGTGCTGCAGGGCCTTCGCCGATCATGATGTCGAGCTGGAAGTCTTCCATCGCCGGGTAGAGCACTTCCTCGACGTTGGGGCTAAGGCGGTGGATTTCGTCGATGAACAGCACGTCGCGGGGCTCGAGGTTCGTGAGCAGCGCGGCGAGATCACCCGCGCGCTCCAGCACCGGGCCCGAGGTGCTCTTTACCGCCACGCCCATCTCATTGGCGATGATGTGGGCGAGCGTGGTCTTGCCAAGACCAGGCGGCCCAAAGATAAGGGTGTGGTCCAGCGCCTCGCGACGCCCGCGCGCCGCCGCCACGAAAATCTCCATCTGCTCGCGCACCGCGGGCTGCCCCACATAGTCGGCGAGCATGCGCGGCCGGATTGCGCGGTCCAGCGCGTCCTCGTTGCCGGCGCCCTGGGGCGCGACCAGCCGATCGTTCTCGATCATCGGCACGTCCTCACTTCGCACCCATGCCTTTGAGCGCGCGGCGAATCAGTTCTTCACTGGTGGCTTCATCGTCGCCCTGCGCCGCGGAAATCGCGCGCGCGGCCTCCTGCGGCTTGTAGCCGAGCGCGATCAGCGCGCTCTCGGCATCGGCCAGCACGCGGTTGCGGCTTGCGGCGGCGATATCCGGCGCCGCGACGGTGCCCCGCGCGGCGGCGAGATCGGGGCGCCATTCGCGCAGCCTGTCACGCATCTCGACGATCAACCGCTCGGCGGTTTTCTTGCCCACCCCGGGGATGCGCACCAGCGCACTGGTGTCGTTGCGCTGCACGCACAGAACGAACTCGTCGGCGTCCATGCCCGAGAGAATCGCGAGCGCCAGCTTGGGTCCTACGCCGCTCACCTTCACCAGCGTGCGGAAGAGTTCCCGCTCCTCGCGCGTCCAGAACCCGAAAAGCTGCTGCGCGTCTTCGCGAACGGCGAAGTGTGTGTGGAGCACCACTTCCTGTCCGATGGGAGGGAGGCGAACGATGGTGCCCAGCGGGGACTGCAGTTCGTAGCCCACGCCGTGAACGTCGAGAAGGATGTCGGGGGCCTGCTTCTCGAGCAGGATGCCGCGCAGACGTCCAATCATGCCTTGGCTCTCCCGATACTGCGCCAGCGCACGCCGGCGCGGCGGGTGGCGCGCGCCAGAGGGAGGCGCGCCATGCTCTCGGCGGTGTGAGCATGGCACAGGGCTGCAGCCAGTGCATCGGCGGCATCGGCCTGTGGCGTGGCCGGCAGGCCCAAGAGGGTGCAAACCATGTGCTGGACCTGGGATTTCTCGGCTTTGCCGGTGCCCACCACCGCTTGCTTGATGCTGCTGGGGGAGTACTCGAACACCGCGAGCCCGCGCACGGCGGCCGCCACGATAGCAGCACCGCGCGCCTGACCCAGCTTGAGCGCCGATCCTGCGCTCTTGGACATGAACACCTCTTCGATGGCGAGTTCCGTCGGCGCGTGCTCCTCGATGATCGAAGAGACGCCCTCGTAGATTTTCTGCAGCCGTATCGCCAGCGACTCTGCCGGTGAGAGCCGGATGCAGCCGCTGGCGAGGTAGCTCGTCTTGCCGGCCACGGCGCGTACCACGCCGAAGCCGGTCAGTCGCGATCCCGGATCGATACCCAGGATCACCCGCATCTCAGGCGCCGCGCAGGCGTATGTGCAGGTCTTTCAGTTGTCCGTCCTCGACCACGCCCGGCGCCTCGGTGAGCAGGCAACTCGCCGTTTGCGTCTTCGGGAAGGCAATCACGTCACGGATCGAGTCCGAGCCCGTCATCAGCATCACCAGACGGTCTAGTCCGAAGGCGAGACCACCGTGCGGCGGCGCACCGAATCGCAGCGCGTCGAGCAGGAAGCCGAATTTCTCGCGCGCTTCGTCTTCGCCGATACCGAGAATGCGGAAGACCTGCTGCTGCATATCGCGCGTGTGGATACGAATCGAGCCGCCGCCGAGTTCGGTACCGTTCAGCACCATGTCGTAGGCGAGCGAGACAGCTTCACCTGGCTTGGCCGCCAGATCTTCCGGGGAGCAGGCCGGACGCGTGAACGGGTGGTGGAGCGGCGTCCAGCGGCCCTTGTCGTCTTTCTCGAACATCGGGAAATCGACGACCCAGAGCGGCGCCCACCGGCAGGTGTAGAGGTTCAGGTCAGCGCCAAGACGGCAGCGCAGCGCACCGAGCGCCTCGTTCACCACTTTTGCCTTGTCGGCACCGAAGAACACGAGGTCGCCGTTCTGCGCGCCGGTGCGCTCCAGCACCGCGCGACGTACCGGCAGCGGCAGGAATTTCACGATCGGGGACTGCAGGCCTTCCTCGAGATCGTTGACGTCGTTCACCTTGATGTACGCAAGACCCCGCGCGCCGTAGATGGCGACGAACTGCGTGTAGTCGTCGATCTGCTTGCGGCTGAGCAGGCTGCCACCGTTTGGTACGCGCAGCGCAGCGACACGCCCCTCGGGATCCTTGGCGGGGCCCGAGAACACCTTGAACTCCACCTCGCCCATCAGGTCGCGGAGTTCGACCAGCTCGAGCGGGATACGCAAATCCGGCTTGTCACTGCCGTAGCGATCCATCGCCTCGGCCCAGGTGAGGCGCGGGAATGTGCCGAGATCCACCTGCAGCACGGACGCAAACAGCTGCCGGACCATGTCTTCCGCCGTCGCGGTGATGGTGTGCTGATCCGCGAAGGAGAACTCGATATCCACCTGCGTGAACTCGGGCTGGCGATCCGCGCGCAGGTCCTCGTCGCGGAAGCACTTGGCGATCTGGTAGTAGCGATCCACGCCCGCCACCATCAGGAGCTGCTTGAAGAGCTGCGGTGACTGCGGCAGCGCGAAGAAGCGGCCAGGCTGCGTACGGCTGGGCACGAGGTAATCGCGCGCGCCTTCTGGGGTAGCGCGGGTCAGGATCGGCGTTTCGACTTCCATGAAGCCGTTCGCGCCCAGGAAATTGCGGATCGCGAGCGTTACCTCGGAGCGCAGGCGCAGATTGTTCAGCATCTCGGGACGGCGCAGGTCGAGGTAGCGGTATCGCAGCCGCGTTTCCTCTCCTACCTTCGCATGCTCATCGAGCTGGAAAGGCGGCGTGTCCGAGGTATTCAGGATCTCGAGGTCGAGGCCGTAGACCTCGATCTCGCCCGTGGCCATGCCCGGGTTGACGGTGGCAGGCGAACGGGCGCGGACACGGCCGCGCACACGCAGCACATACTCGCTGCGTACTCGGTCGGCCAACTCGAAGTGCGGGCCAGAATCCGGATCGAAGACCACCTGCACGATGCCCGCGCGGTCACGCAGGTCGATGAAGATCACACCACCGTGGTCACGCCGGCGATCAGCCCAGCCGCAAAGCGTGATTTCCTGGCCGGCGTGGGCGGCGCGAATATCGCCGCAGTAGTGGGTGCGCATGGTGTGCAGGTTCCCTTGAACGTGTGTGTCAGGCGGTGCCGGAAGCGGCAGCAGGTGCGGGCGTGCTGGACGCCGATGATGAGGACGAGGAAGAAGAAGAGGACGACGAATCCGAAGATCCGCCCGAATCCCCCGCGAGGTTCTTTTTCCCGCTCTTCTTGAAATCCGTCTCATACCAGCCGCCGCCTTTCAGGCGGAATCCGGCGGCGCTGATCTTGCGCCGGAGCTCATCCTTGCCGCACTGCGGGCACAGGCTGAGAGATGCGTCAGACAGCTTCTGCAACTTCTCGAGTTCATGGCTGCAGGACTGGCACTGGTACTCGTAGATGGGCATCGTTTCTCCTCCGGGGACTGCACGGCCGTTCTACCGGGCGCGGATCGGATCTGGACCACGCCCCGCCAAAAAGCGACGGATTATACCCACCGCAACCAGCACGAACACCCGCGAAACACGCGCATTGACCGGGCAAACACGGGCTGGCGCAAGAATTCGCGCAATGTCTGTTGCCGCGCTGTATTGAATCGATTATATATGTGCCCGCCGCTGCCGGAGACGCGAGAAACGGCGGCATTTACGGCACTAAAACGGGTTTCGTACCCGCACAGGCCCTCTCGTCAAACCCCCAAAACAGAGAAGGAACACACATGGCCAAGAAACCCGCCGCGAAGGCAGCGCCGAAGAAGGCTGCACCCAAGAAAGCCGCCGCGAAGGCCGCTCCCAAAGCAGCACCGAAAGCCGAATCGAAAGCCGCTCCCAAGAAAGCCGCTGCAGCTCCCAAGCCCGCAGCAGTGAAAGAGCGCTGGGGCAAGTCGCAGATCCTGAACGAGCTCTCCACCCGCGCCGGCATCACACGCAAGCAGGCTTCCTCGGTTGTAGAGGAACTGGGCGGCATCATCGGCCGTCACATCGGCAAGAACGGTCCCGGCATGTTCGTGCTGCCTGGCATGCTGAAGATCAGCACCAAGAAGAAACCCGCAGTGAAGGCAGGCCTTCGCAAGCACCCGATTACCGGCGAAATGATCCAGGGCAAGGCAAAGCCTGCCTCGGTCACGGTCCGCGTGCGTGCACTGAAGAAGCTGAAAGATCTCGCCAACTGAGATCCGCCGCCTCTGGCACAGGAGCCCCCCGCGAGAAATCCGGGGGGTTTTTGTTTGGGCGCAGCGCAGCGCTCAGGCGTTTGCCAACCCCATGTCGGCCAGCAGTTCGCGCAACTCAGCGAGTGCGGATGCCGCAGCCTCCACCGTGTAGGGCGCCATCGGCACCACGCCCCAGATCGGTCGCGGCCACGCGGCGTCAGCTTCGCGTCGCACCACATGATGCACGTGCAACTGCGGCACCTGATTGCCCAGAGCCGCCACGTTCAGTTTGCCGCCACCGAAGTGCGTCATGATCCTGCGTCCCACATCGGCAGACTCCTGCCAGAACACCGCGAGATCTGCAGCATCGAGCTCATAGAGTTCACGCAGCCCTGCGCGACGCGGCACCAGCACCAGCCACGGGTAGTTGGCATCGTTCATCAGCAGCACGCGATCGAGCGCAAGATCACCCACCACGAGGCAATCCTTCGCCAGTTGCGGATGCAGTTCGAAACCATTGCCTGACTGCGACATCGTCACGCTCTCCGGAGGGGGATTTCCTGTACGCCCGCGCAGGCGGGATCGTAGAATCCGGCGGACATTAGGCCCGAAAACCGCCGGACACAAGCAGCATGCGCGCGAGCCAGATTCTCATCGCCACCCTCAAGCAGACACCCGCCGACGCCGAGGTGATCAGCCACCAGTTGATGCTGCGCGCGGGCCTGATCCGCCGCCTTGCCTCCGGGCTCTACACTTGGCTGCCGCTGGGGCTGCGCGTGCTCCGCAAGATCGAAGGCATCGTGCGCGAAGAGATGAACCGCAGCGGCGCACAGGAAGTGCTGATGCCCGTGGTGCAGCCTGCGGAACTGTGGCAGGAATCCACGCGCTGGGAACAGTACGGCCCTGAACTGCTGCGTATCGCTGACCGCCACGACCGTCCCTTCTGCCTTGGCCCCACGCACGAGGAAGTCATCACCGACATCGCCCGCAACGAGCTGCGCAGCTACCGCCAGCTGCCGGTCAATTTCTACCAGATACAGACCAAATTCCGTGACGAGATCCGCCCCCGCTTCGGCGTGATGCGCGCGCGGGAATTCATCATGAAGGACGCCTACTCCTTCCACCTCGATGCCGCATCGCTCGACGAGACCTACCAGGAGATGTACCGCGCCTACTCGCGCGCCTTCGACCGCATCGGGCTCGATTACCGCGCAGTGATCGCCGACACCGGCAGCATCGGCGGCAGCGCCTCGCACGAGTTCCACGTGCTGGCAGACTCTGGCGAGGATGCCATCGCCTTCAGCACGGGCAGCAGCTACGCCGCCAACGTCGAGAAAGCCGAAGCACTCGCCCCCGCCACGCGCGAAACACCTTCAGGGGCTGCACAAAGCCTTGTCGCAACGCCGGGCAAGCACACCATCGCCGCCGTAGCGGAGTTCCTGGGCGTCGCTGCCTCGCGTGTCGTGAAGACGCTGGTGGTGGCGGGCGAAACAGGGCTGGTCGCTCTCGTCGTGCGCGGCGATCACCAGCTGAACGCGATCAAGGCGCAGTGCCACCCGCTGGTGGCAGACCCGCTGCGCATGGCAACAGACGCCGAAATCACCGCGGCGATGGGCGCGCGCCCGGGCTCACTCGGGCCCGTAGGCCTGTCCATACCGGTGCTGGTGGATCGCGCGGCGGCAGCGCTCGCGGACTTCGTCTGCGGCGCGAACCAGGACGATCACCACCTGCTGAACGTGAACTGGGGCCCGGGCTGCGAGCCCACCGAAATCTGCGACCTGCGCAATGTGATCGATGGCGACCCGAGCCCCGACGGTGCGGGCGAACTCGTGGTGCGCCGCGGGATCGAGGTAGGCCACATCTTCAAGCTGGGCACCAAGTACAGCTCGGCGATGAAAGCCACGGTGCTGGACGAGGCCGGTGCCGAGCGCGTGATGGTGATGGGCTGCTACGGGATCGGCGTCTCGCGCATCGTGGCCGCGGCCATCGAGCAGAACCACGACGAGCGAGGGATCATCTTCCCGGATGCGATCGCGCCTTTCGCGGTGGCGATCGTGCCGCTTGCCTACCAGAAATCCGCGGCCGTGCGCGAGGCCGCCGACACGCTCTACGCGAGCCTGCAGGCTGCCGGCATCGACGTGCTGCTGGATGATCGCGATGAACGCCCGGGCGTGAAGTTTGCCGATATGGAACTGCTCGGCATCCCCCACCACATCGTGATCGGGGAGCGCTCGCTCGCCAACGGCATGCTGGAGTACAAGCACCGCGCCGGCGCCGAGCGCGCCGAAGTGCCTGCGGCCGAGGCTCTCGCCTTCCTGCAGCAGCGCATACGCAGCCGCTGAGACGCGGTCAGTGCGGCCCCGTGGCGGGCCGCGCGGATCAGCCCTCGCGGAGCCAGCGCGCCACGTCCTCGGCGAAATAGGTGAGGATGAGATCCGCGCCCGCGCGACGGAACGCCATCATGGTCTCCATCACCAGCGCGCGCTCTTCCATCACGCCGGCCGCGACAGCGGCTTTCATCATCGCGTACTCACCGCTCACCTGGTAGACGGCGAGCGGACGCTGGCTGTGGGCGCGGATATCGGCGATCACGTCCAGATACGCGATACCGGGCTTCACCATGAGGATGTCGGCGCCTTCCATCTCGTCCTGCATGGATTCGGCAAGCGCCTCGCGGCCGTTGCAGAAATCCATCTGGTAGGCCGAGCGGGTGCCCTTGAAGCTGCTGTCGACCGCATCGCGGAAAGGCCCGTAGAACGCCGAGGCGAACTTGGTCGAGTAGGACATGATCGGGATGTGCGAGAAGCCCTCCGCGTCCAGCCCCGCACGCATGGCGGCAATCATGCCGTCCATCATGCCCGAGGGCGCGAGCATGTCGACGCCGGCACGGGCAGCGGTGACGGCCTGACGCTGCAGGTTGGAGAGCGTTGCGTCGTTCAGGACTTCCTCGCCGTGCACCACGCCGCAGTGGCCGTGATCGGTGTACTCGCAGAAGCAGTTGTCGCTGATCACCACCATATCGGGTGCCGCCGCACGGGCGCTACGCACCATGCGCGCGAGCAACCCTTCGGGGTTCCAGGTGTCGCTGCCGACGTCATCCTTGTTGCGCGAGACGCCGAAGAGGATCACCGCACGAATGCCCGCCTCCCAGGCGCAGGCTACGGCATCGCCCAGTCCCGCCTCGGTGTGACGCACCACGCCGGGCATGCTGGCGATGGGCACGGGCGCGGAGATGCCCTCTTCGACGAAGATCGGGAGGATGAGGTCGGTGGCGCTCAATCGCGTCTCGCGCACCATGCCGCGCAGGTTTGCGGTGCGGCGCAAGCGCCGGAAACGGAAATCAGGAACGGGCAGTGGCGTGCTCATGGTCCGGGGCTCCCGTGGGGCTGGCGCAGGTGACGATGCCGGATTATCGGCTTCGTCGCCTGCGGTGGTCCACGGGTTCCGTGGCAGATCAGGCCGCGCCGTCGAGTATCCCCGTGAAACCGCTGGGCGCGTGGCGCCCGAAGCAGATGGTCTCCAGCGTGCCCACGCCCGTGCGATCGCCCATCCGCGCACGCACCAGTTGATGGGCGTGGATGTGTGCGGGATCCAGC
>Ga0209985_10003124_pt1 | contig 14427 bp, 11 predicted proteins | sample NOAtaG_FD_187305 | JGI IMG/M metagenome (GOLD analysis project Ga0209985, IMG submission 187305) | Freshwater lake microbial communities from Lake Erie, under a cyanobacterial bloom - NOAA_Erie_Diel6S_1000h metaG (SPAdes) (version 2) | ecosystem: Environmental > Aquatic > Freshwater > Lake ...
GCTGCACGTGAACGCGCGTGCTCCAAGCCGTTGCACTTCCGGCCATACGCAGCGTATAGCTACCATTGGCCAGGCCACTGAGGTCCATCTGCGCGGTGGTTCCCCCAAGCACTTGCGGTCCTGCAAGCACAACGCGACCGGTGGCATCCACCAGTTCGAGCACGCCTTGTACACCAGTGGGAACATCCACGGTCACCAGACCATTGGCCGGGTTGGGGTACACGGCCAACTGGACCGTTCCAGCGATCTGCGATACGGACGTGCCCACACCTTCCGGATCGTAGAAGAACCGGGCCGTGGTGGCCTGCCCACCCAAGGTGGTGACGATCAGCACGGGGACATCCATGCCCTGCGCGATCCATTTGTACTCCACCGTCTCGGGCTCGTCGATGCGGAAGCCCTGGCCGAACTGGTTGACGTAGATGGAATCCGAGCGTTGCAGCACCGAACGCACACGCAACACTTGGAACGTATCGGCCGGCAGGTAGATCGTGCCCCAGCCATCCACCGTGTTGATGCGGAGCTGGTCCTGGGAGAAGCTGAACAGGGTGGGGACAGTGAGCGTGAAGCTGCTGAAGGAGCTATCCTGGTCACCGAAGTTCATCGGGAAGCGATGGATGAAGTCCACCGGGACGCGGCGGGTGCTCGAGGGCAGGCCATTGATGTTGGCACCGAAACCCACGTTGCGGTAGCCCGTTGCGTCCTTCTTGTAGTAGTCGTAAAGGTTGGAGACCGTAAGGAAGGTCTGAAAACTGAAGTCCTGCCCCTTCATGGCGAAGTTGGCCTGGTGCTGCGGGTACAGGATCGGGTTATTGAAGAAGAGCTGGTAGGCGAACGGTGTGGAGGTGACCGCTACCGCTGTGTCGGCTCCTTCCAGGTCGGGGGAAAGGTCGCTGAAGTCCCAGATGACATCGGCACCGGTAAGGTCCACGTCGATCCCCGCAGCAGCGGTATTGCGGTAACGCATGGTGTCTCCTGCCGAAGGCATATCGGCCGCCCCGATGGTGATCTGGGCGAAGCTGGGAGCGAGAAGAAGCAAAGAGCCAAGGGTAAGGATGGATCGCATAGGGTTCCGGTTGCCTTCAAAGCTACCGGAAGTGGGCCTACACAGTTGGCCCGATGGTTGCCGCAGTAGTGCCCTACCTTTGTTTCCCAATGCGCCATCTCCTCCTGATCGCCGCGGCCCTGCTCGCTCTTCATGTGCAGGCCCAACCTGATAAACCCATGCTGGTGCAATTCAGCGGCGTGGTGGTCACCGATAGCCTGATGCCCGTGCCTTTCACGAACATCCTCGTGAAGAACACCTATCGTGGCACCATGAGCGATGTGTTCGGCTACTTCAGCTTTGTGGCCCAGGAGGGTGATACCATCCTGTTCAGCGCGGTCGGCTTTCAGCGTTCGCAATACGTGATACCGGACAGCCTTACGGAGAACAAGTACTCCATGATCCATGTGATGAACCGCGACACCGTGCAATTGCGCGAGATCTCGGTCTATCCGTGGCCTTCCCGCGAGCAGTTCCGTGAGGCCTTCCTGAACCTGCGCCTGCCTGCGGATGATTATCAACTGGCCATGCGGAACCTCTCCCCTGCCGAGATGGTGCAGCGCATGGAGAACCTGCCGCCGGACGCTTACCAGAGCTTCCGCTACCAGATGCAGATGGACCACACCAAGCTGTACTGGGCGGGCGGTACACCGCCGATCAACCTGTTCAATCCCATTGCCTGGGCCCAGTTCGTGCAGGCCTGGCAGAACGGCGCCTACAAGAAGAAGGACTGACGCGGCCCCATGGCCACCCTGCTCCCTTACCTGAACAAAGGCCTGCTGGAGGCCGGGTGCGACGAGGCGGGACGCGGATGCCTGGCCGGACCCGTGGTCGCAGCTGCGGTGATCCTGCCGCCGCGTGTGCGGATACCCGGATTGGACGACAGCAAGAAACTGACGCATGAACGGCGCGAGGCCTTGCGGCCCCTGATCGAAGAGCGTGCATTGGCGTGGGCTGTGGCCTTCGTGGAACCGGCAGAGATCGATGCGATCAACATCCTACGGGCCAGTTTTTTGGCCATGCACAAGGCCATCGATGCCCTCACGCATCGCCCTGAACACCTGCTCATCGACGGCAACCGGTTCACACCCTATGCGGGCATTGCGCACAGTTGCCTGGTGAAAGGCGATGCGCGCTTCCGGAGCATCGCTGCGGCCAGCATCCTGGCCAAGACCCACCGCGATGAGCACATGGCGCAGTTGCACGCACAGCACCCGGACTACAACTGGGCCGTGAACAAGGGCTACCCCACGCCGGACCACCGCACCGCCATTGAACGCGTGGGACCCTGCGAACATCACCGCCGCAGCTTCCGACTGCTGAAGGAGCAGCTCGACCTCTTCTGACAGCCGTCGCCCCGTGTCCACACGCGGCTGTGCAAAGGCCGCGTCCGATGGGGCGTTCCAGCATTCGGGCACGGGTAATTTCGCACTAGCCCTTCTCAACATGCGCCGCGTTCCTGCCGTACTCCTGCTCCTGCTCATTGCCGGCGCGGCAGCATGGACCCTGTACCGTTGGAACGCATCCAACACCGACAGTTCCGACCCGTGGAAGGCAGTGCCTGCACAGAGCGCTTTGGTGCTGGAGTTCCCCGACGCGCTGGCTGGCTGGGACCGCATCATGCACACCTCGCAGCACTGGAACGCCTTGGAGCAACTGCCCGGCATGGCCGCCGCTGGCAGGCTCGTGGCCCGCATCCATGCCCGCATGGAGGACGACCCGGCATTGCGCAACGCACTTGCCGATGCACCGGTGCTGGTGAGCGTGCAGCGCGTGGGAGGACAGGGCAGCGGAGCCTTGTTCGTATGTGCCCCACGCCAGCCTGATGAGGCCTCATTGAACGCATTCACCCATGCGCTGGCGTTCGATGCGGCCACCGTTCAGCAGCTGCTGAAGGGCGCAGCCGTGGACCTTGACCTGGACACTGCATTGACCGGGCTGGCCATGGCGCAGGCCGACGGACTTTGGTTATTGGCCACCTCGCGCGATGTGCTCGACGAAGCGCTGCTGGAACTTCGGAACGGCCAGGGCCTGCATGCCGACAGCCTGCTGACCAAGGCCCGCGGCACCCTGGGCGGTGGCGCGGACGCACATGTGCTCATCCATTTGGAACGCACACGGAACCTGCTCGCCAACTGGTGGACACCGGACGCGCTGAAGGAGCTTGAGGACATGCCCAACGGCTGGGCCGCACTTGACCTACGTGTACGCTCCGACGCCTTGCTGATGAGCGGACTGGTGGCGCCTGATGGCCCGCACAAGGCGTGGACCATCCTGGAAGAACAGGGCAGCGGCGAGCTCGCGATACTGCGCAGCATACCGGCAGGGGCCGAGCAATTGGACATGCGCCACATCAGCGATCCGAGGGGATGGGTGGCTGCGAACGAAATGGTTGCCGATGACAGCCTTTACGAAGGCCTGCTCGCCTGGGTGAACGGTACCGTGGCCATCGCTTCCTCCCGCAAGGACTCCACCACCGCCCTGTGGGCCTTTTTCGGAACGGACGACACTGAAAAGGCCGCCAATGCACTGACCACCTACCGCCCCACTTCGCAACCCAACGATACGCTGCACTATCGCGGGCAGCGGCTGACGCGCCTTCCAACGGAACAGGAGCATGAGCGCTTAATGGGTTCCGCGTTCGCGGGACTGGAAAGGCCCTGGTGGACCCTGCTTGGCGACCAGGTGGTGTTCGCGGCCACACCCCAACTGCTGTCGCAGGCCGTGGATGCCTGGTACGATGGCAACAGCCTTGCGGAAGATGGCCGCACCAGTGCGTGGGCAGCACGCATGAGCTCCACCGCAGGTCGACAGTGGTGGAGCGATGTGTCGCGATCCTACACCGGGCACATCCAACAGTTGAGGCCCGCCGGGCAGCCCAAGGCCACAGCGCTGGCCAACCTCTGGGGCCGGTTCGGCGGGATCACCGTGCAGCTATCGCCGGGGCAGCGGGGCATGCACCACATCATGGTGGGCATTCAGCATGTGCCATTGGAGGTGCGGACCGAAAAGACCCTGTGGAGCGTGGGTATCGGTGCACCAGCCACCCGTCAGCCGGACATCGTGGTGAACCACACCAACAACACCCGCGAAGTGCTGGTGCAGGACGAGCAGCACCGGATCCACCTGATCAGCGCAGCCGGCAAGGTGCTGTGGCAGTATGCCCTGGACGGCCCGATCATGGGGGCCGTGCACCAAGTGGACCGGTTCCGCAACGGGAAATTGCAGTTGCTGTTCAACACGGCCGGTCGCGTGTACCTCATCGACCGGAACGGCAAGGATGTGGGCGGGTTCCCGGTGACCCTGAAGGAACAGGCCTCGGCGCCGCTCGCCGTGTTCGACTACGAAGGCCAGCGCGACTACCGCGTGATCGTCCCACTGAAGGATGGACGCTTGTTCAACATCGGGGTGGATGGCTTGCCGGTGAAAGGCTGGGAAGCACGCAAGCTGGCACACGCCACCACCAGCGCGGTCACCCATGTACGGATCCGCAACAAGGACCACCTGCTGGTATTCCCAGCGCCAGGCCGGGTGCTGGTGCTTGACCGCCGTGGAAGCGAGCGCGAGAAAGTGACCTTGGAACTGCCCGAGGGGGCCAGGGTGGAAAGCATCCGTCCGGGTACGGACCTGTCCGGCACCGAAGTGCTTTGGACCGATATGCAAGGCACCGCATACCGGAGCACCTTGGGCGGCACCACTGCCCTGCTCGCCAACGGCAGTGCAGGGGCCATCAGCATCGGGGCAGCCTGGCGCACCGAAGGACCGGAACTGGCGCAGGTGCTGGGTGATAGCCTCCGCGTTCAACAGGGCGCTCAACAGGTGTGGCACAAAGGCTTCGCGGCCGCACTCCTGCCTGCCGTGCAGTGGTACGAAGTGGATGGTGTGGGCACGGTGATCAGCGTGGTGCTGCCCACACGAGAGGAACTGCTGTTGATGGACCACACGGGAAGCCCGCTGCCCGGCATGCCGCTGAAAGGCGCCACCCTGTGCTCCATTGCCGACCTCGACCTGGACGGCCGGCCCGAGGTGGTGACCGTGATGCGAAACGGGCAGGTGATCGCCCAAGCACTGCCCGGCCGCAAGACAAACGCACCATAGATGTCGCGCTACCGCCGTGCTCCACTAAGTTTGCCACCTACAAGCTCCGGGCACGCACGCCCGGCCCGATGAAAAAGACGCTCCTACGCACCGTGCTGCGAAAGGAGGTGGTCGGCCTGGCCCGCATCACCGTGATCATCCTGGCGGTGTTCCTGTTCCTTTTGGAGTTCGGTTTCCGCAGCGATGGCTCCACGGCCCAACTGCTCGACCAGTTGAGCTACGGCCTGGTGATCGCTGCGGCCTTTGTGACCCTCGGCAGCCTATTGCGCACGAGCTTCAGGGAACAGCATGTCCGCAAGGCCGAACTGATATGGTTGTTCGCGGCCCTGTTGCTCATCTTCATCAAACCGGCCGGCATGGCGGTATGGCACCACGCCTACCATTGGCCCAATCTGGTGTTCCTGCTGGGCTTCATCTTCATTGAACTGTCGCGCTTGGAACTGGGGCGCAACAGCACGCTCTTCAACCCGGCCCTGCTGTTCACCACCAGCTTCGTGCTCATCATTGCCGTCGGTACTGCCTTGTTCCTGCTGCCCAAGGCCGGCACCCGCCAGATCACGCTCATCGAGGCGTTGTTCACCTCCACCTCGGCGGTATGTGTGACCGGTCTCAGCGTCATCGATGTCAGCAAGGACCTCACGTTCGCCGGGCAGTGCGTGCTGCTCTTCCTGATCCAGATCGGTGGCCTGGGCGTGATGACCTTCACCAGCTTCTTCGCGTTCTTCTTCAAGGGGCGCACTTCGCTGGAGGAACAGCTACGCATTCGCGACATCGCCAACACCTCGTTGGTGAACGCCCGATCGTTCATCACCCAGGTCATCCTCTTCACCATTGGCGTGGAGATCGTTGGAACGGGCTTCATCTACTACAGTGTTCCATCAGCAGCCTTCGTCGACACGGGGGACCGGCTGTTCTTCTCCGTGTTCCATGCCATTTCAGCCTTCAACAATGCCGGCTTCTCCACGCTCAGCGCAGGCATGTACGACCCGATCCTCCGCTACAACTATGCCCTGATGTGGATCATCGGACTGATGCTCATCTTCGGTGGCCTTGGCTTTGGCATCATCTTCAACTTCAGCAAGTACGTGCGCCTGTGGATCAGAGAACGGATCAAGCGGTTCTTTACCGGAACGCCCTGCCAGCGGCACCCCCGCCTGGTGAACCTGGGCTCGCGCATGGCGCTGCAGGTCACCGTGATCCTGATCGCCGTGGGCACCATGGCCGTGATGGTGTTCGAGTGGAACGGTGCGCTGGTGGAGCACCAGACCTGGTGGGGGCGGATCAGCACGGCGTTCTTCACCGGCGTCACCCCGCGCACGGCCGGATTCAATGTGGTGGACTATGGTCTGCTCTCTGTGCCCACCTTGATGGTCACGCTGTTGCTGATGTACATCGGTGCCTCACCGGGGTCCACGGGTGGCGGCATCAAGACCACCACCTTCGCCGTGGCCACGCTCAACATCTTCGCCACGGCACGCGGCAGGCGCAGGATCGAATATGGCGGCCGCGAGATCAGCAACCTGAGCACCCGTCGCGCGTTCGCGGCCATCGTGCTCTCGCTCATCTTCCTCGGGCTGTCCATCACCGTGATCGCCTCGCTGGAAAAGGAACTGCCGCTCATGCCCATTGCGTTCGAGTGTTTCAGTGCGTTCAGCACCGTGGGCCTCTCCATGAACCTGACCCCGCACCTCGGCGATGCGGCACGCATTGCCCTGGTGGTGGTGATGTTCGTGGGCCGGGTGAGCGCCCTTACCTTGCTGGTGGGCGTGCTGCGCCAGGTACAGACCACCCCCTATCGCTACCCCAAGGAGGATATCCTCATCAACTGACCCAACGCCTTCGCCGGGCTACGGCGCACAACGCATGAAGATCGCAGTGTTCGGCCTCGGCAATTTCGGCAAGCACCTCGCCATCAAGCTCACCGGCATGGGCCACGAGGTCATCGCCATCGACCACGACATGGAGAAGATCGATGCGATCAAGGGCGAGGTGAGCTATGCCGTATGCCTGGAAAGCAACGATCCGCAGGCCGTGAGCTCGCTTCCCCTGAGCGAGGTGGATGCGGCCGTGGTGGCCATCGGCGAGCACGAGGGAGCCAACATCATGACCACCGCACTACTGGTGAACCTGAAGGTGAAGCGCGTGATCAGCCGCGCCATCAACCCGCTGCACGAGATGGTGCTCAACTCCATGGGTGTGACCGACATCGTACACCCCGAGGAGAAGGCCGCCGAGGGCCTGGCGCGCAAGCTGAACCTGCGCCGCTTGGTGGACCAGTTCGAACTGCCTGGCGGTTTCATCATTGCCGAGATCGTGGTGCCCGACCGCTTCGTGGGAAATCCCCTGAGCCAGATCGCCGAGCTGCGCCAACGGCAACTGGGCCTGGTGACCGTGCTGCGCAAGGAGAGCGAGAAGAGCTTCCTGGGCCGCCGCTCCATCAAACTGGGCGCGCTGGGCGTCATGGACCCCGACTTCGTGCCCGAAAAGGGCGACATCCTGGTGCTCTTCGGCACCAAGGAGGAAGTGGTGCGGTTCACTGGCGAGAACGACTGACCGCTGTCAGAAGGGCAACGTCCGGTGCAGCGACCTTTGTCCGCATGAACAGCCGGACCGACATCACGTCCAACGCCGACATCCGTCTGCTCATCGAGCGGTTCTATGGCAAGGCCCGGCCCGACCCGGTCATCGGCCACTTCTTCACCGGCCTCGACCGGGACCACCACATTCCGCTGATCACCTCCTTCTGGGACATGGTGCTGTTCGGCACCAAGGGCTATACCGGCGATCCCATGACCGCCCACGTGCAACTGCACCGCCACATGCCCATGCGCCCCGAGCATTTCCAGCATTGGGTGCGGCTGTTCTCCAGCACCGTGGACGAACTGTTCGAGGGGCCGAAGGCCGGGGAGGCCAAGCAACGGGCCACCACGATCGCTGCGGTGATGGCCCATCGGGTCATTGGCAAGTGAACGGCAACGTCCAGGTTCGTTCACCCATACGGACGGTCCGGGTCCAAAACACGGACTTCCGGATCGTGGATATCATGCATCCATCCGCGCAAAAGCACGCTTCAAAAGCAGAGGCGTGGTCAGGGTGGTAAGCACCCCCATGATGACCAGGATGGAGAACACCTCCGTGCCGATCAGTCCGTTCCTGTAAGCGATGTTGGCGATCACGAGTTCCATGATGCCCCGGGCATTGAGGCCGATGCCCAGCGTGAGCGATACGCGCCCACCGAGTCCGGCCATGGTCCCGCCTAGATAGCCTCCCACGATCTTGGAGAGGTAGGAGACCACGATCACCGCAATGAGCAGGCTGATATTGCCGATCGATGAGATGTTGAACTCAAGACCGATCCCAGCGAAGAAGATCGGCGCGAGGAAGCCCATGGCCATCTTGCTCGTGGTGGTCTCAATGGCCTGGAGGTTCTCCCTGCCAATGAGCGATTCGCTGATAAGCATGGCGGCGAAGAAGGCCCCCACGATGAAGTGCAGGCCCAGGTTCTCCGTCACCGTGGCGAATAGGAGCACAAAGGCGAAGAACAAGGCGAACAGTGGCTCCTTGCCACGGATCACGGACACCAGCTTGTCCAGGGACTCCTTGAGGTAATCACCCCGCCGGAGGATCCTCCGGATGAACAGGTAGGCCAGGGTGAGCAGCAGGATGAAGACCGACAGCTTGAGCAACGAGATCGATCCCGCTTGAAGCACATCGGTCACAGAGCGGTCGGTGTCCTTGATGTTGAGCAGGACACCAAGGATGGAAAGGGCCAGCACATCGTCGAAGATGGCCACGGAGATGATCTTCTGGCCCACCTCCGAATTGATCTTGCCCAGGTCCATGAGGATGCGGATGCTCACTGGCAGGGCGGTGATGGCCACACAGAGCCCGATAAAGACCGTGGTCATCAGGTCCAGATCGAAGTAATACCCAACGGCCATACCACCGAAGATGGGAAGGAAGAAGGCCATGATGGAGATGATGATGTTCCGACCCTTTAACGACCGCAGGATGTCATCGATGTTGATCTCCAGACCGGCAATGATCACCAGCAGGAAGATCCCCAGTTCGGAAATGACCTTGATGTCCTCCGTGCGATGGATAAGATTGAAAAGGCTGGGCCCAAGGATCATGCCTGCAATGATCTCGCCGATCATGGCCGGTTGCTTGAACCGCTCGAACACTTCGCCGAAGATCCGCGCGGCGACCAACAGGATGAGCAGGTTGGTGAAGAACGGAAGTTCAAAGTGCGGCTGGGCCATGGGCTGCGTCCGATCGCGGCAATAACATGCTCTCGGCGCGCCCTCCTTGGAACTACCGAGCGTTGCAGCCACTCACAAAGCTGGTGGCGAAATTAAACTCAGGCCCTTACCAAAGGTGAAGAGAAAGTTATTCTACCGCCCCGGCTTCTTCAGCCACACACGCTGTCCCTCGGCCAGCTTGGCATCGGTGGCAAGGCCATTGTACTTCGCCAGCTTGGCCAGTTTGACACCGTACTGCTGGCTGATGCCCCACAGCGTCTCGCCGCCCTTGGCCGTATGCTGCTCCGCGCTCTTGGAGGCCGCGCGCTTGGGCTGGATGTAGATCCGCTGGCCCTCGGTCAAGGCGGCCTCCTTGTCCATATCGTTCCAGCGGGCCAGCATGCCGTGGGTCATCTCCAGCTCATCGGCCAGCTTGCGGAAGGTGTCGCCCTGCTTGGCGCGCACGTACTTGATGCGTCCCTCGAACACTTCCACCGATCGGCCGGCACCAATGGTCACCACATCGCCACCCACCGTGGGCTTGCGACCCTGGCGGGCAGGTGCGGCCTTGGGATCGGTCTTCGCGACCGGCTTGTAGGTCACATCCACGCCCTGGTCCAGCTTGAACAGTTCGTAGCGCTCGATCAGGTTGATGAGCTTCTGCGGGTAGGCGGGATCGGTGGCGTAACCGGCCTTCTTCAGCCCATGGGCCCAGCCCTTGTAATCGGTGGGCTTCAGCTCGAAGAGCGAGGCATAGCGTGACCGCTGGAGGAACTTCGCGTGGTCCTCGTAGCTCTGCGCTGCATCGTTGTACTTGCGGAAGCACTCGTTCTTAGCGTCGTCGTCGTGGTAGCTCTTGCCGCCGGTCCAGTCGGGCGTGCACTTGATGCCAAAGTGATTGTTCGCCTTGCGGGCCAGCTCGCTGTTGCCGTTGCCGCTCTCCAGAAGACCTTGTGCGAGGGTGATGGAGGCCGGGATGCCGTGCTCCTTCATCTTTTTCACCGCCACGGCCTTCCACTGTTCGATGTACTGCTCGGCCGTGATGCGATCGGTACCGGGCTGGCCGGGGGCCGAAAGGGCGGTGCTGAGCACGGCCACTACGGCCAGCAGCAGGGTTTTCAACAGATCAACACGCTTCACCATCAGTCCGGGCACTGGTTCTACAAGGTGCGAAACTACTGGGGTCCAGAGGGGTTATCCACGATCCATCCACCGGGTCATGCACAGCCGATCGTGGAAATAACGTGCCAGAACGGGCAAAGCGCGTGGCAGGGACGGGAACTTTGCCCTGCCCAGCGAACCATCCCCCGGTTCAGATGTTCCAAGAACGTACCGGGTATTCGGGAAAAGACCGTGCAAGCCAACAGCAACGAACAGGACGAGCGCAGCGAACGCATGCGGCGTTTGGGCCTGCAGGACGGCGACTACTACTTCTCGGAGGAAGGCTATCTGGTCTTCACCGAGCAGTACCACCTGCGCCGCGGCTACTGCTGCCAGATCGGTTGCAGGCACTGCCCCTTCGGCTTCCACGACAAAAAGGGCAAGGGCAAGGCGGGGTGAGGGCCATTCCATTACCTTCAGGGTGCCGAAGGCCATGCGCACCCTGCTCGCGATCATACTGCTTGCCGCCGCCAACGTTACGCTCGCGCAGGACTGGGCCTTGCTCAACCCCGCCTACCGCTACAACTACAGCGATGATGGCACCGACACCATCAGCAACCAGGTCTTCGTGACCGGAACGGAGCTGGTCGGGCCGGACAGCATCCGGTTCGCATTGAACCGGACCGCACGGTCCTGTAGGAATGTCCGCCCCCTTGCAACGTACAGGTCCAGCTACCCCAGTTCCTGAAGGGAAACTGCCTCCGCACGGAACAGTCCTGGACCTTTGGCGACCCCACGGAACTGGAGATCAGGCCACATGCGCAGTTGGGCGATCAATGGATGTTCAGACCCATGGACGGCACGCTCTGTACCGTTGACCAACAGACGGTGTTGCTGTTGTTCGGTGTCGAGGACTCCGTGAAACGCTTCACGAGCCAAGTGGGTGACACGGTGGTGTGGAGCAAGGACCATGGCATCGTGCTTTGGCATGTCCAAGGGGAGGCCAGCTTCACGCTCATAGGCATCAAAGGTCCCGATGTGGGACGGCAGATACCCTCGCTGGCGCAGTTCTTCCCTTACCAGCCCGGTGATGTGGTCGAATACGCGAATCGTTATGAGGGCAACATGCAAGCGAACACGTACTATAAAAAGCTGACCATCTCATCCCGGACGGAAACCGACGACCAGATCATCCTTCAAGGAACCATGCTCCGCCGGTGGGTGCATTCCTCCGGAAGTACGGAAGCCACATACTACGCTAATGCCGCCTGGAACATAGACAGCGCGCACGTGCCCATGTTACGGGTCTTGTCCGCCCCGCCCCAACACTATGTGGGACCTGGCCCTGAATGCGAAGGCTACCCGAGGCAGAACGAATTGTCGCTGGTCGCCCGGCATGGCATCGATACCAGCGGCAACTACTTCGTGACGACCGATAACATCGGACCCATCACCCTCTTCTATCCGATGGATACCGCGGATCAGCAGTGCATCAGCGTCGTTGGATTCGGTTACCAGCAGGAGAACCGTGTCCTCTTCCGGCAGAACCTCGGACTGGTCCACTACTCGGCACACCACGGCTTCACGAAGGAGAGCTTTTGGATCAGGGGTGCTCGAATTGATGGCGTGGAGCAAGGTGTTATGCACGGCAACGAGTATTTCTTTACAGGCATCAGCGATCCGCCGTCCCCTGAGGAACTTGGGTTATACCCGAACCCCGCGGACGGCCAAGTGTCCGTTGATCTTGGTGGCATCAGGTCCGGGTCGTGGCGGATCACGGACATCACCGGCAAGGTGGTATCGAGGGGTCTGTTGCCCGCAACGGATAAGCCGCAATTCGATGTAACAGCCCTCCCCCCCGGCATCTATGTCCTGACGTTGGTCGCGGATGAGAGCCGGTCCAGCGGGCGCTTCGCCATCGCTCGTTGAACCCTTCACCGAACGGGGCGTTTAGCTTTGCGTATCTCTGCTGCGCACGATGAACACCGCCACCATTTCCAACATCGCCCTCTTCCAACAGACCATCCGCGCAGGCATCCCCGATGTCCTCCCTCCCGCACAGCCGCTGGATCCGTCCGTAAGCCACGCCCCCAAGCGCAAGGATATCCTCTCTTCGGAAGAGAAGAAGCTGGCCCTGCGCAACGCCCTGCGCTATTTCCACCCGAAGCACCACGCCACGCTGGCCCCGGAGTTCGCCGCCGAGCTGAACACCTACGGCCGCATCTACATGCACCGCTTGCGTCCGGAGCACCCCATGCACGCGCGGCCCATTGACCACTACCCCGCCAAGAGCAGGCAGGCCGCGGCCATCATGCTGATGATCCAGAACAACCTGGACCCGGCCGTGGCGCAGCACCCGCACGAGCTGATCACCTACGGCGGCAACGGCGCGGTGTTCCAGAACTGGGCGCAGTACCGCTTGGTGATGAAGTACCTGAGCGAGATGACCGACGCGCAGACGCTGGTGATGTACAGCGGCCACCCGCTCGGCCTCTTCCCCAGCCACCCCGACGCCCCGCGCGTGGTGGTGACCAACGGGATGATGATCCCCAACTACAGCAAACCCGACGACTGGGAGAAGTTCAACGCGCTCGGCGTGACGCAGTACGGCCAGATGACGGCCGGCAGCTACATGTACATCGGTCCGCAGGGCATTGTACACGGCACCACCATCACGGTGCTCAACGCCTGCCGCATGATCAAATCGTCGCCGGGTACTACCGGCAAGCTCTTCGTCACTGCTGGATTGGGTGGCATGAGCGGCGCACAGCCCAAGGCCGGCAACATCGCGGGCGTTGTGACCATCTGCGCCGAAGTGAACGCCACTGCGGCCTACAAGCGCCACAGCCAGGGCTGGGTGGATGAGGTGATCACCGACGTGGACGCTTGCATCGACGCCGCGATCGCCTGTCAGCAGAAAGGAGAGACGCACAGCATCGCCTACCTCGGCAACATCGTGGACCTGTGGGAGCGCCTCGCTGCGCGTAACATCAAGGTGGACCTGGGCAGCGATCAAACGAGCCTGCACAACCCCTGGGCCGGCGGCTACTACCCCGCGGGCCTGAGCTACGAAGAGAGCAACGCGCTGATGGTGCAGGACCCGGCCGCCTTCAAGCTGCGCGTTCAGGAGACGCTTCGCCGTCATGTGACCGCGGTGAACACGCTCGCTGCACAAGGCATGTACTTCTTCGACTACGGCAACGCTTTCCTGCTGGAGAGCAAACGCGCTGGTGCCGACATCGCCGGCAAACACGGCGAGGAATTCCGCTACCCCAGTTACGTGGAGGACATCATGGGTCCGATGTGCTTCGACCACGGCTTCGGTCCGTTCCGCTGGGTGTGTGCGAGCGGCGATGCCAAGGACCTCGCCACCAGCGACCGCATCGCAGGCGATGTGCTCGAAGCCATGTTGAAGAAAGCGCCTGCCGAGATCGGCCAGCAGATCGCCGACAACCTGCATTGGATCCGCAACGCGCAAGAGAACAAGCTGGTCGTGGGAAGCCAGGCCCGCATCCTCTACGCCGACAGCGAGGGCCGCATCCGCATCGCACAGGCCTTCAACGAGGCCATCAAGAAGGGCACGATCAACGCGCCGATCGTGCTGGGCCGCGACCACCACGATGTGAGCGGCACCGACAGTCCGTACCGCGAGACCAGCAACATCCGCGACGGGTCGCGCTTCACCGCCGACATGGCCGTGCAGAACTTCGTGGGCGATGCCTTCCGGGGCGCCACCTGGATCAGTCTGCACAACGGCGGTGGCGTGGGCTGGGGCGAGGTGATCAACGGCGGCTTCGGCATGGTGCTCGATGGCAGTGCCGACAGCGATCGTCGCCTGAAGAGCATGCTGCATTGGGACGTTAACAACGGCATCGCGCGCCGCGCCTGGGCCCGCAACCCCAATGCGGTGTGGAGCATCGAGCAGGAGATGAAGCGCGAGCC
>Ga0209985_10003130_pt1 | contig 14418 bp, 12 predicted proteins | sample NOAtaG_FD_187305 | JGI IMG/M metagenome (GOLD analysis project Ga0209985, IMG submission 187305) | Freshwater lake microbial communities from Lake Erie, under a cyanobacterial bloom - NOAA_Erie_Diel6S_1000h metaG (SPAdes) (version 2) | ecosystem: Environmental > Aquatic > Freshwater > Lake ...
CGCAACTGCCGCGTCCGTTCCAGGCCAGTCCGTTCGCCGCGCGCGAGTGGGCCGTCGGTTCGGACTGGTACCGCTTCACCGTCACGCCATGATGTCCCCGACGTCCGGCATCGTGGGCCGGACCCTGTCCGGTCGGCGCCGACTGGTGGTGGCGGCGGTGCTGCTGATCGGGCTGACCGCGGTGCTGCTGTTCATGCTGTCCACCGCCACCGCGAACGGCCAACGCTTCGCCAACCACCACCGGCTGCTGCTGTTCCTGAACATCGGGCTGGTCGTCGTGTTCGGGACGGTGATCGGCCTGCAGCTCTGGGCCCTGCGCCGACGCATCCGGTCGGGGGTGTTCGGCTCCCGCCTGTCGTTCCGCCTCGCGGTGTTCTTCTCCCTGGTCGCGCTGCTGCCCGGCGCGCTGGTGTACGTGGTGAGCGTGCAGTTCACCTCGCGCAGCATCGAATCCTGGTTCGATGTGCGCATCGACAAGGCGCTCGAGGGGGGGCTGGCGCTGGGCCGGTCGGCGCTCGAGGGCTCGCTGCGCGAACTGGTTTCACGAGCCGAGGTGATGGCCTCCAGCCTCGCCGACCGTGGCGACGCCCAGCAGCGCGTGGCTCTCGAGACGCTGAGGGAGCAGAACCGGTTCGACGAAGTCGAGCTCTACAGCAGTCGCGGCACCCTCATCGGGTCGGCAGGACAGGAGAGCGGCATCTCGCCCGAACTGCCGGTGAGCGCGGTGATGCGGCAGATCCGCCTGCAGCAGCCGTTCTCCTCGATCGAGGCCTTGCCGGACGGTCGACTGTTCCTGCGGGCGGTGGTTGCGGTGAACACGCTGTCGCTCGCCGACGACATCCGCGCGCTGCAGGTGCTGCAGCAGGTGCCTCCCGCGGTGGCAGCGGCGGCCGATACGGTCCAGGTCGGCTACCGCGACTACCAGGAGCTGCTGCTGTCGCGTACCGGCCTGCGGCAGCTCTACGGACTGACCCTCACCCTGACCCTGCTGATCGGGCTGCTGGTCGCCGTCGCGCTCGCGTTCTTCCTGTCCGAGCAGCTCGCTTCGCCGCTCGGGATTCTGGCCGAGGGCACGGCGGCGGTCGCGCGGGGCGACTTCCGGCCCCGCGAAACGGTCACCAGCGGTGACGAACTCGGCCTGCTGACCGGATCCTTCAACACCATGATCCGCCAGCTCGACGATGCGCGCGCGGCGAACGAGCGCGGGCGCGCGCAGATCGAAGCGGCGAGGGCCTACCTCGAGAGCGTGCTGGGCAACCTGTCCTCGGGCGTGATGTCCTTCGACGGCAACCTGCGGCTGCGCGCGGCCAATCGCAGCGCCACCGATATCCTCGGCATCGAGATGGGAAGCCTGCTGGGGTCGTCGCTGTCGCGGCACGCCGAAGGCGACTCGCCGGTGGCGCAACTCGGCGCCGAGCTTGCCGCTCGCTTCGGGCAGACAGCCGCCGGCGGCGGCACCCAGACCTGGGAGTCCCAGTTCGAGTACCTGCGTGGCGGCGGCTCGCGCACGCTGCTGCTGCGCGGTGCGCTGCTCCAGCCCGAGCCCGGTGGGGATGCCGGCTGCGTGGTGGTGTTCGACGACATCACGAACCTGATGCGCGCCCAGCGCGATGCGGCCTGGGCCGAGGTCGCGCGAAGACTCGCGCACGAGATCAAGAACCCGCTGACCCCGATCCAGCTCGCCGCCGAGCGCATCCACCACAAGCTGGCCGAGCGGTTGTCCGCACCCGACGCGCAGATGCTCGAGCGATCGACCCGCACCATCGTCAACCAGGTCGCGGCGATGAAGAGCATGGTGGATGCCTTCGCCGAATACGCGCGCAACCAGCCCGAGCCGGTCACCGGCGAGCTGGATCTCGACGCGCTGGTGCGCGAGGTGCTCGGCCTGTACGAGGCCACGCAGGGGCCGGTCTCGTTCGAGACCCGACTCGCCGGAGGACTGCCGCGGGTCGCGGGCAGCCAGACCCAGCTTCGGCAGGTCCTGCACAACCTGCTCCAGAACGCGCAGGACTCGCTCGCGGGCGTCGAACATGCGCGCGTCACGGTGTGTACCGAGGCGGTACCCGCCGCAGCAGGCCAGCGCGCCTGGGTCCGGCTGACGGTGACGGACAACGGCGCGGGCTTTCCGCCCGCGATGCTTGCCCGGGTGTTCGAGCCCTACGTCACGACCAAGGCCAAGGGCACCGGCCTTGGGCTGGCCATCGTCAAGAAGATCATCGACGAGCACCACGGCCACATCGAGGTGGTGAACGTCGAGCCGGCCGGCGCGAGGGTGGATATCCGCCTGCCGGTGGCGGTGCGCGCCGATGCGCAGGCTGCGGCCTGACGTGGGTGCCCTCGCCGAGTCGCCGGGGTTGCGGCATGATCGCCGCTGGTGGTGCGGGACCGCACGGACACATGGCTGCGCATGAGCGATATTCTGGTCGTCGATGACGAGGTTGGCATCCGTGAACTGCTCTCCGAGATCCTGAGCGACGAGGGCTATACGGTTCGCCTCGCGGAGAATGGTGACCAGGCTCGGCGCGAGCGTGCCCGGGCCCGGCCGGACCTCGTGCTGCTCGACATCTGGATGCCCGACACCGACGGCATCACGCTGCTCAAGGAATGGGCGCGTTGCGGCCAGCTCACGATGCCGGTGGTGATGATGTCCGGCCACGCGACCATCGACACCGCGGTCGAGTCCACGAAGCTGGGCGCGTCGGATTTCCTCGAGAAGCCCATCGCGCTGCAGAAGCTTCTGTCCACCGTCGGGCGCGTGCTGCGCCGGGCGGGGGCGGCACCCTTGCCCGAACTGTCGCTCGACAGCCTGGGACGATCGGCGGTCGTCGCCCAGCTCAAGCAGCGCCTCGCGCAGTTGCGCGCGGCGCGCGGCCCGGTGCTGATGGTGTCGGAGCCGGGGTGCCGGGTCGAGCTCTGTGCGCAGTACCTTCACACCGCACACACCCCGTGGAAGGTGCTGGAGGATGCCCGCGCGCTCGCCAGCGCGCCGCTCGAACTGGCCGAGGAGGTGGCCGAGGGCGTGCTGTTCATTCCCGCCCTCACCCAGCTCACGCGCGCCGAACAGCGGGGGCTGGCGCTGCTCATGTCTCGCGGCGACCGGCACCGGGCGCGGGTCGTCGTCGCCAGCGCGCGCGGCCTGGGCGAGCTGGTCGCGGCGGGCGATGCCGAGCCGCGGCTGCTCGAGGCGGCGCCGGCGACCCTGCAGGTGCCGGCGCTGCGCGAGCATCGGGAGGATGTGCCCGAACTCGCCAACCTCTTCCTCACGCGCATCATCGAAGCGCGCGAATGCCCGCCGCGCAGTTTCGATACCGCCGCGCTCAACGCGCTGCGCAACCACGACTGGCCCGGCAACCTGATGCAGCTCGAGCAGGTCGTCCGATCGCTCGCGATCACCGCACTGGGGACCGACATCACGGCCGAGGACGTGCTGCGGCTGGTCGCCTCGGTCGAGGCCGCGGTCGCGCCAGCGTCGAGCGCCGAGCCGGTCGCGCCGGCGCCGCTCGACGAACCTGTCGCCGCGCCGCCGGCGGCACCGCCGGGTCCGGGCGCCGGGCTCCGATTCGATGCGCCGCTGCGCGAGGCCCGCGACGCGTTCGAGAAGGCCTACCTCGAGCACCACATCGCGCTCGAGGGCGGCAACATGAGCCGCGTGGCCGACAAGGTCGGCCTGGAACGGACCCACCTGTATCGCAAGATCAAGCAGCTGGGCATCCGGACGCGCCGCGGCGAGGACGGCTGAGGCCCGCACTCCGCCCGTCCGCGGGCAGTTGCGGGATAATCCCGCGGGTTGCGCAGGCACCCGGCCTGCGCCGTTCCGGTCCCGCGCGCATGCCCACCCGAACCGAACTTGCCAATGCCCTCCGCGTCCTGGCGATGGACGCCGTGCAGAAAGCCAACTCCGGCCATCCGGGCATGCCGATGGGCATGGCCGACATCGCCGAAGTGCTGTGGCGCGACCACCTGCGCCACGATCCGGCCGACCCGCGCTGGCCGGACCGCGATCGCTTCGTGCTGTCGAACGGCCATGGGTCGATGCTGCTCTACGCGCTGCTGCACCTGACCGGCTACGACCTGCCGATGTCCGAGCTGCAGGCCTTCCGCCAGTTGCACTCGCGCACGCCTGGCCACCCCGAGTTCGGCGCCACGCCCGGCGTCGAGACCACGACCGGGCCGCTGGGGCAGGGCCTGGCCAACGCGGTGGGCATGGCCCTGGCCGAGGCGCTGCTGGCCGCCGAGTTCAATCGTCCCGGGCACACGATCGTCGACCACCGCACCTGGGTGTTCGCGGGCGACGGGTGCCTGATGGAGGGCATCTCGCACGAAGCGTGCTCGCTGGCCGGCACCCTCGGGCTGGGCAAGCTGGTCGTCTTCTACGACGACAACGGCATCTCGATCGACGGGGCGGTCGAGGGCTGGTTCACCGACGACACGCCGGGCCGGTTCGAGGCCTATGGCTGGCGGGTCATCCGGGGAGTCGACGGCCATGATCCGCAGGCGCTTTCGGCGGCCATCGCCGAGGCGACGCGGCAGCAGGACCGTCCGGTGCTGGTCTGCTGCCGCACCGTGATCGGCAAGGGTGCGCCGAACAAGCAGGGCAGTGCCGATACGCACGGAGCGGCGCTGGGCGAGGCCGAGGTCGCGGCCACCCGCGCGGCGCTGGGCTGGACCGCCCCGCCCTTCGAGATCCCTGAGGCGGTGCGGGCGGCGTGGGAGGGACGGACCGCGGGTGCGCGGAGACGTACCCGCTGGCAGGAGGCCTACGACGCCTACGCGGCCGCCCACCCCGGGCTGGCCGCCGAGTTCACCCGCCGCATGTCGGGCCGACTGCCCGCCGATTTCGCGCAGCGGTGCGCCGGCATCCTGCAGGCCGCGCAGGACAAGGCCGAGGCGGTCGCCACGCGCAAGGCGTCGCAGAACGCGCTCAACCAGCTGGCCCCGATGCTGCCCGAGCTGGTCGGCGGTTCGGCCGACCTGATGGGCAGCGTGTTCACCGACTGGAAGGGCAGCCGCGTGGTGGCGCGCGACGACACCGGCGCCCTGCGCGGCAACATCGTGAACTTCGGGGTTCGCGAGTTCGCGATGGCCGCCATCACCAACGGCGTTGCGCTGCACGGCGGCCTGATCCCGGAGACCGGCACCTTCCTCACCTTCTCCGACTACTCGCGCAACGCGCTGCGCATGGCGGCGATGATGAAGCTGCGCAACGTGTTCGTGTTCACGCACGACTCCATCGGGCTGGGCGAGGACGGACCCACCCACCAGCCGGTCGAGCACGTGTCCGCGCTGCGCCTGATCCCGAACCTGGACGTCTGGCGGCCCTGCGATGCCGCCGAAACCGTCGGCGCATGGGCCTCGGCGCTCGTGCGCGAGGACGGCCCCTCCGTGCTGGCGCTGTCTCGGCAGGCGCTGCCCGCGCAGGCCCGCACGGCGGCGCAGGTCGCCGGGATCGGTCGGGGCGGCTACGTCCTGGCCGACGCGCAAGCCCCCGCACCGGCCGTCGTCCTGATCGCCACCGGATCGGAGGTCGCGCTGGCGATGCAGGCGCGCGAGTTGCTGGCGAAGGACGGTATCGCCGCACGGGTGGTGTCGATGCCCAGCGCGGGGGTGTTCGACCGCCAGGATCCCGCGTGGCGCCGCTCGGTGCTGCCGCCCGGCGTGCCGCGGGTGGCGATCGAGGCGGGGGCCACCGGCTTCTGGCATCGCTACACCGGTGCCCTGGATGACCCGCGCGGTGCGGTGCTGGGGCTGGATCGCTTCGGTGAATCGGCCCCGGCGGGCGTGGTGATGCGCCACTTCGGATTCACCGCCGAGTCGGTGGCGTCCCTCGTCCGGCAGGTACTGGCCGGCTGACGCGTGCCCTGCCGCCCGGCGTCATCGGGCAAGTGCACGCGTTGCGGTAGACTTGCGCCCTTCCGGGGCGGTTCGAGCCGCCCTGCCCCCGGGGTCCGGCCCGGCCGCCCGAGCGCGTGCCGGCTCGCCCGCCGCGACCCCGCCTTTTTCCACGCGGCCCCGCGGGGCCGCCCGCAGAGATCCCGGAGGACTCCATGGCGATTCGCGTAGGCATCAACGGGTACGGCCGCATCGGACGCAACATCCTGCGTGCGCTCTATGAATCCGGTCGCACCGGCGAGATCCAGGTCGCCGCGATCAACGACCTCGGCGATGCCCAGACCAACGCGCACCTGACCCGCCACGACACCGCGCACGGCCGTTTCCCGGGCAAGGTGGAAGTCGATGGCGACAGCATGGTGGTCAACGGCGACCGGATCCGCGTGTTCGCGGTGCGCAACCCCGCGGAAATCGCCTGGGGTTCGGTCGGGGTCGACGTGGTGCTCGAGTGCACCGGCCTGTTCACCACGAAGGAGAAGGCGGGTGCGCACCTCAAGGGCGGCGCGAAGAAGGTCGTGATCTCGGCCCCCGGGGGCAAGGACGTCGATGCCACCGTGGTCTACGGCGTGAACCACGGGGTCCTCAAGGCCAGCGACACCGTGATCTCCAACGCGTCCTGCACGACCAACTGCCTCGCGCCGCTGGTCAAGGTGCTGCACGAGAAGGTGGGCGTGGTGAACGGCCTGATGACCACCGTGCACTCGTACACCAACGACCAGGTGCTCACCGACGTCTACCACGAGGACCTGCGGCGCGCGCGGTCGGCCACGCAATCGATGATTCCCACCAAGACCGGTGCCGCGGCCGCGGTCGGACTGGTGCTGCCCGAGCTCAACGGGCGCCTGGACGGTTTCGCGATCCGCGTGCCCACGATCAACGTGTCGGTGGTCGACCTGTCCTTCGTCTCCGCGCGGGCGACCAGCGTCGAGGAAGTGAATGCCATCATGAAGGAGGCGGCCAGCCGCCCCGAGTGGCAGGGCGTGCTCGGCTACAACGACGCACCGCTGGTGTCGATCGACTTCAACCACGACTCGCGCTCGAGCGTGTTCGACTCCACCCTCACCAAGGTGTCGGGCAACCTGGTCAAGGTGTCGTCGTGGTACGACAACGAGTGGGGCTTCTCCAACCGCATGCTGGACACCACGCTGGCCCTGATGGCGGCGAAGTGACCGGATCGGGTACTCGGGCGGGGCAGGCACGATGAACATCCGGCGCATGCAGGACCTGGATCTTTCCGGCAAGCGGGTGTTCATCCGCGCCGATCTCAACGTCCCCCAGGACGACTCGGGCGCCATCACCGATGACACCCGCATCCGTGCGTCGGTGCCCGGCATCGAACTGGCGCTTGCCGCCGGCGCCCGGGTGATGGTCACCTCGCACCTCGGCCGACCGAAGGAGGGTGAACTGCGCCCCGAGGATTCGCTCGCGCCGGTGGCACGGCGGCTCTCGGAACTGCTCGGCCGACCGGTGCCGCTGGTGCGCGACTGGGTCGATGCCGCCGAAGTCGCACCCTCCCCGGGTTCGGTGGTGCTGCTGGAGAACTGCCGCTGCAACCGGGGCGAGAAGAAGGACGACGAGGCGCTGTCGCGCCGGATGGCCGCGTTGTGCGACGTGTACGTGAACGATGCCTTCGGCACCGCGCATCGCGCCGAGGCCACCACGCACGGCATCGCCCGCTTCGCGCCCGTGGCCTGCGCCGGCCCGCTGATGGCCGCGGAGGTCGAGGCGCTGACCCGCGCGCTCGCGCAGCCGCGGCGTCCACTGGTGGCGATCGTCGCCGGCTCGAAGGTCTCGACCAAGCTCACCATCCTCAAGTCGCTCGCCTCGCGCGTCGATCGGCTGATCGTGGGTGGCGGCATCGCCAACACGTTCATGCTGGCACGCGGGCTGCCGATCGGCCGCTCGCTGGCCGAACCGGACCTGCTCGAGGAGGCGCGCTCGGTGATGGCCGAACTCGCCGCGAAGGGAGGCGAGGTGCCGATCCCGGTCGACGTCGTGGTCGCGCCGGCCTTCGCCGCCGATGCGCCGGCCACCGTCAAGGCCGCGAACGCGGTGGCGGCCGGGGACATGATCCTGGACATCGGTCCGAAGACCGCGGCGACACTGGCCGACCTGCTGCGCGGCGCCGGCACGATCGTCTGGAACGGTCCGGTCGGCGTGTTCGAGTTCGATGCGTTCTCCGGCGGCACGCGTGCGATCGCCGAGGCCGTGGCCGAGTCCTCCGCGTTCTCGATCGCCGGCGGCGGCGACACGATCGCGGCCATCAACCGCTTCGGCGTTGCCGATCGCGTCGACTACATCTCCACCGCCGGCGGTGCCTTCCTGGAATTCCTGGAGGGCAAGGAACTGCCGGCACTCGCGGCGCTGCAGGCGCGCGCGGCGGCCTGAGCGGCGCGCGCACGGGGGAATCGATGAATCGCCGAACGAAGATCGTCTGCACGCTGGGTCCGGCCACCAACGACCCGAAGGTGCTCGCGCGCATGATCGACGCCGGCATGGACGTCGTGCGCATCAACTTCTCCCACGGCACGGCCGAGGAACACGCGCGGCGGGTCGAGACCATCCGCTCGCTCGCCCGCGCGGCGGGCCGCACCATCGGCGTGCTGATGGACCTGCAGGGCCCGAAGATCCGGATCGGCAAGTTCGAAGCCGGCAAGACCGTGCTCAAGCCCGGGGCACGGTTCGTCCTCGATGCCCGCTGCAAGCTCGGCAACGACGAGCGCGTCGGGCTCGACTACCCGAACCTGCCCCGCGACGTGCGGGCGGGCGACACGCTGCTGCTGAACGACGGCCTGATCGTGCTCACCGTGGCCGAGGTCAAGGGCCAGCAGATCGTCACGGTGGTCGACCAGGGTGGCGTGCTCTCGAACAACAAGGGCATCAACCGCAAGGGCGGAGGACTCACCGCCCCGGCACTGACCGAAAAGGACATGGAGGACATCCGGATCGCCGCCGAACTCAAGGCGGACTATCTCGGGGTTTCCTTCCCGCGGTCGGGCCAGGACATCGAGTGGGCGCGCAGCCTCCTGCACAAGGCCGGCGGTCGCGCGCTCATCTGCTCGAAGATCGAACGCGCGGAGGCCATCGCCTCGCTCGAGGAGATCGTCGAGGCCTCCGACGTCATCATGGTCGCGCGCGGCGACCTCGCGGTCGAGGTCGGCGACGCGGTGATCCCGGCGCTGCAGAAGCGCATGATCCGGCTCGCCCGTGCGCGCAACAAGGCGGTGATCACCGCCACGCAGATGATGGAGTCGATGATCTCCTCGCCGATTCCCACGCGCGCCGAGGTGTCCGACGTGGCCAACGCGGTCCTCGACGGCACCGACGCCGTGATGACCTCGGCGGAGACGGCGGCCGGCCAGTATCCGGTCGAGACCGTCGAGGCGATGGCCCGGGTCTGCATCGAGGCCGAGAAGGCGGACCTCGCCTCGTATGGCGAGCGGCGCGCTGCCGAGGAGTCGAGCCGCGACGTCGAGGGGGCGATCGGTCGGGCGGTGATGTCCACGGCCAACTACCTGCCGATCCGCGCGATCGCGGCGCTGACCCAGAGCGGGCGCACCGCGCTGCTGATGTCGCGCAACGATTCGCCGGTGCCCATCTACGCGCTCACGCCGCTGGTGGAGACGCGCCGGCGCGTGACCGTATTCCGCGGCGTGCATCCGGTGAACTTCACCGTGAAGTCGAAGGATCCGGAGGAGACGCTCAACGCCGCCGAGGACGAGCTGCTGCGGCGGGGCGCGGTGCAGAACGGCGACCTCATCGTGATGACGATCGGCGAGCCCTTCGGCAAGGCGGGCGGAACCAACACCATGAAGATCGTCCGCGTGGGCGAACATCGAAAGCCCTGAGCACGAGCAGACCCTTCGCGCCTGTCTCTCGATCGGCGCGGCACTGGACCGAAGGACCAACCGGGAGACCCGAGATGGACAGCAAACTGATGGCCGCGACCGCCGCGGCGATGGTGGCCAGCGGCAAGGGCCTGCTGGCGGCCGACGAGAGCAGCGCGACCGTGGCCAAGCGCTTTGCCGGCGTGAACGTCGAGAACACGGAGGCCAACCGGCGCACGTACCGCGACCTCCTCTTCACGACGCCGGGCATCGGCTCGCATATCAGCGGCGTGATCCTGTTCGACGAGACGATCCGCCAGTCCTCGCTGGCGGGCAAGCCCTTCCCGGCGCTGCTCGAATCCCAGGGCATCATTCCCGGCATCAAGGTCGACGGCGGCGCCAAGGATTACGCCGGCCATCCGGGCGAACAGGTCACCGAGGGACTGGACGGCCTGCGCGGCCGGCTCGCCGAGTACTTCAAGCTCGGTGCGCGCTTCGCCAAGTGGCGCGCGGTGATCAACGTCGGCCGCGACATCCCGTCCTCGGGTTGCATCGAGGCCAACGCCCACGCGCTCGCGCGCTACTCGGCCCTGTGCCAGGAGGCGAGCATCGTCCCGATCATCGAGCCCGAGGTGCTGATCGACGGCGACCACACGATCGAGCGCTGCCACGAGGTGAGCGAGGCGGTGTTGCGCGCGACCTTCCAGGCCTGCTATGGCCAGCGGGTCTCCGCCGAGCACCTGATCCTGAAGGCCAGCATGGTGATCTCGGGCAAGTCCTGCGCGACGCAGGCCCCCGAGGAGCAGGTGGCCGACATGACCGTCGAATGCCTGAAGCGCGCCGTGCCGGCGGCGCTACCCGGCGTGGTCTTCCTGTCCGGCGGCCAGAGCGACGAGAAGGCGGCGGCGCACCTGTCGCTGATGAACTCGCGGCACGCCGGTCGACTGCCCTGGCCGCTGACCTTCTCCTACTCGCGCGCCCTGCATCAGGCCGCACTCAAGGCCTGGAGCGGTCGCGAGGGCAACGTCCAGGCGGCGCAGGGCGTGTTCGCGCATCGCGCGCGCATGTGCAGCCTCGCCTCGCAGGGGCGCTACACCGCGGTCGAGGAGCGCACGGCGGGCTGAGTCCAGCCCCGGGTCGACGCCCGCCCGGTGCGGGCGTCGTCCTGGCCCGGAGGATCAGGGAACACCCCGCCACGAGGGTGTGGTGATCGGTGAACCGGGTACTCGTCGCCGACAGGGCCAGCCGCGGCATGGCGCTCGTCGGCGACGCGGCGAGGGCGAGTCGCGGGCCTGCGGGCGGCCCGGACGACCCACGAGGGGGCGGGTGCTTCCCGCCCGCCTCGGGTGTCGCCGTCAGTGTCCCGGGTTGGGGTTGTGCTCGGCCCAGCCCGTGGTCTTGGCACCTTCGGTGGCGATCAGCACGAAGGCCATGATGCAGTCCTCGGTGCCGGGATTGCGCCAGTTGTGGTTCGTCCCGCGCTGGATCACCACGTCACCGGGCTTGAGATGGACCGAGCCCTCGTCCATCTCCATGATCATCTCGCCGGCCAGGCAGATCGCATAGTCGACCGAGTCGGTGGCGTGCCAGCGAGGCACGTTGCCCGGCGCGTAGCGGCCGAAGCGGAATACCGATCCACCCGCCAGGCTGGTGCCCAGGTCCCAGGTGTTCGGATCGTCCTGCGTGCTCTCGGCCGGCAGCTTGCGGGTCGCCCACATCGGGATGTTGTCGAAGCCGGGACGCAGGTTGATCGGATCGATCAGGCTGTCCCACTGGATGCAGCTCTTGCCTTCCTTGTTGAAGCCGGTGACGACGCGACGGAATTGCTTCATTGCTCGAGAGTCCTCCAGGGTGGCGCGGCTGGCGATCGGCCGCTCGCTGCGGCCCGGGCCGCAGCCGGGCTCAGAGTATATGCCTGCGGCCGCGGGCGTCGGTGGCGGCGTCCCGGCTCAGGCGGTGAGTTGCTTGACCAGCACGTCGAGGTGGCCGAGCGTGACGGCGCGCATCTCATCGGCACCGAGGTTGCTGATGGGATGCGGCAGCTCGATGTAGGGATGGCCCGGCATGCCGCGCGACCTGAACTGGAACACGCAGGCATTGCGGAACGCCTGGGTGATGATCACGGTGGCGGGGATGCCGCGACGTTCGAACTCCACGGTGTCGTGCACACTGCACAACGTGCACGACCCTCATCCACCGACGGCGGCCACCGCCAGATGCGCCTCCTGGGCGAGCTCGTCGATCAGCTGATCGGTGGCGGGCTTCGAGTAGTGTTCCTTGCTGCGGATGATCACCCGGGCCACGCCGTGGCGCTCCTTCAGCGCCGCGGCGATCGTCTCGAGGATCAGCGTGCCCTGCTCCTTGGTGTTGTCCACCATGGCCACGACCCTGCCGGCAAGGTCCATGGGTCGGGGCGCAAGGGGTATGGCCGGGCGGTTGCCTCCGGCAGACGGATCGATGAAGGGCAAGGGTTGCATCGGCGGTCCTCCTTGGAAGTCGGGTGGATCAGGCGCGGGGTACGCGATAGCGTCCATGGACCGCACGGCTGCCGCCGCTCCAGCCATGGCAGATCGCGGTGCAGGGGCCCCAGCCGCCGGCCACCACCAGCAGCAGGTCGTCGGGATGCTTGATCGCCGGCACGAAGCAGCCATCGTCGTCGGGGTCGACGGCGATCGGCAGCGCCAGCGCCCGCTCGCGTCGCCAGTTGCCGCCGCGCCGAAGGTCCCCGACCGTGCGTCCGGCGCGTTCGACCAGCCACCGGTGGACATCGGTGCGGCTCATGCCCGCCTCGGCGCAGAGCGTCGCGTGCTGCGGACCCATCGCGACCACCATGTCCGACCGCGCGTGCATGTTCCACGACCCCAGCGCCGCCATCCCGTCGGCGATGCCGGTGAGCAGGCGTTCGGGATCCTGGCTCACGTCGTCGAAGTGCAGTCGCGGAGATTCGACCATCGCGCAGGCGATCGTGTCCTCGTCGACGCGATGGCCCTGCGCGACGGCGAGCGTCTCCCAGGGGCTGCGCTCGACGTTCTCGGTGATGCAGGCCGTATAGCGCAGGGGCGAGCCGAAGATCGTGGCCGAGGCGACACCGGCCATGCCGCCGCCGAGGTTGAGCAGGATCAGCCGGATCGCGCGCCCGATCGACGCGTTGGCCCGGAAGCCGGGGCCGAAGCAGCCATTGCCGCCGTTCAGTCCGATGCGCGCGGCGTGCGGCCCGTTGACGATCATCAGCGGCGCGACGCCATGCATGGTGCCCTGGACGCCGTTGAGATTGAACGGTTCGAGCAGCATGAGGTCGAGCGCGGCGATGACGACCGGCAGGTGGTCGGGCCGGCAGCCGGCCATCAGCGCGTGCAGCGCGACGTCACGCACGGTGGCGACGTTCATGGCCGGCGGCACCGCGCCGATCACGTCCTCGGGCAGGCGCCCCGCGGCCGCCAGCATCGGGGCGAGCCGGGCTTCGGTGGGCGTGACGACCGGCAATCCGTCCGACCACGGTTTTTCCAGAAAGAACTCGAACTCGTCGATCATGCCCGGCCCCGCTCCTTTCTCAATCGACCCGGTAGCGGCCATGCACCGCACGGCTGCCACCGCCCCAGCCGTGCGCCACGGCGCTGACCGGCCCCCAGCCACCGGCGACGATCAGGTGGAGGTCCTGCGGGTCCTTGATGACCGGCACGAACGCGTCGTTGCATGCCGGATCGACGCCGATGCGTCGCGCCCGCTCGTCGCGCCAGTTGCCGCCGCGGCGCAGGTCGCCCGCGGTCCGGCCCGCCTGCCGCACCAGCCATTCGTGCACGCGAGCGCGGTCCCAGCCGGCGCGTGCGCAGATCGTCGCCTGCTCGGGCCCCAGCACCACCACCATGTCCGAGCGCACGTGCATGTTCCAGCTGCTCATCGCGGCCATCGAGTCGGCGATGCCGGTGAGCAGGCGCTCGGGACCCTGGCTGACGTCGTCGTAGCAGAGACGGGGCGCCTCGACCATCGCGCAGGTGATCACGTCCTCGTCGACGCCGTAGCCGCGCGAGACCGCGAGCGTCTCCCACGGGCTGCGCTCGATGTTCTCGGTCCAGCAGGCGGTGTAGCGCAGCGGCGAGGACAGCACCGTGGCCGAGGCGAGGCCGGGGATACCGCCGCCCAGGTTGAGCAGCAGCAGCCGGATCGCGCGGCCGATGGTGGCGTTGGCCCGGAAGCCCGGTCCCAGGCAGCCGTTGCCGCCATGCAGTCCGATGCGCGTCGCGTAGGGGCCGTTGACGATCATCAGCGGTGCGACGCCGTGCATGGTGCCCTGCACGCCGTTGAGGTTGAACGGTTCGCGCAGCATCAGTGCGAGGCCGCCCAGCACCACCGGCAGATACTCGGGCAGGCAGCCGGCCATCACCGCGTGCAGCGCCACGTCGCGCACGGTGGCGACGTTCATGGCCGGGGGAACCGCGCCGATCACCTCCGTCGGGTCGCGGCTCGTCCCGTGCAGCATCCAGTCGAGCCGCTCCTGCGTCGGCGTCACGACCGGCAGGCCGTCGCTCCACTCCTTCGCGAAGAAGAACTCGAACGGATCGAGTCCGTCCCCGGCGTCGGTCATTCGGCCTTGATCCCCGCGGCCTTCACCACGCGCGTGTAGCGTCCGATCTCGCCCTCGATGAACTTGCGGAAGTCGGCGGGTGAGTTGGCGAACGGCTCGGTGCCGAGCTTGACCAGGGCG